>Ga0209344_10000254_pt1 | contig 105643 bp, 95 predicted proteins | sample Cruoilmetagenom6_FD_187293 | JGI IMG/M metagenome (GOLD analysis project Ga0209344, IMG submission 187293) | Oil polluted marine microbial communities from Coal Oil Point, Santa Barbara, California, USA - Santa Barbara Oil Seep Sample 6 (SPAdes)... | ecosystem: Environmental > Aquatic > Marine...
TGGCTTGTTTGGCCAGTGTAGGTTGTGTGATGCACAAAGCGTCATTTGCTGATCCAGATGTGGTGCAAGCGATTGATGACTTTTATGATGGACGAGTGTTGTATCTTTCTGATGAAGAAAAGATGGCATTTTGTGGTAATTGTATTTCTATTACTGATCGTGATGTACTGTTTAGTCAAACTGCTTATGATACTTTATCTGTGTCTTCTCGAAAGGTTTTAACCAATTGGGGTTTAGAGATTCATGGCGTCGATGTGTCCGAACTTGAAAAGGCCGGCGGGTCGCTACGTTGTATGATCGGCGAAATATTCTAAGGCCAAGGCATGTCTTTATAAACGGCATCAAGCTACAAAAAGGTGAAAATACTCATTATTTTACTGGCTAAATATAGGGAGATTAAATGGACGGTTTCGAAGATGAACTTGTATTGGTACCCGGTGCAAGTAGTGGGATTGGCTTAACTTCCAGTGTTTCTGCTGAGCTGGCACCCAAAAGCATCAGGGTTAACATGATCTGTCCAGGTATTGCCGATGCACCAAAGTTTGCAGGGTATTGTAGGCGATGACTTGTATGATAAAGGCGTGCTACCATCAGTCCACTTACAGCGGGTTGGTGGCCCAGAAGAGATTGGCAATGCCATCGTGTTCCTTTGTTCTGATGATTCAAGTTATATTTCTGATTCAAACCTGACTGTGGACGGTGTGCTCACAATGACGATGTAATGTAGTTGAATCATTCACTGCTGACGGATTGAGAGGTACATTAAGGTGTGTATGGTCAACTAGTCGGCACAATAGCTGATCGTAATTATGTGATTTGTATTGTTTGAGAAGTTGCGCTTATGAATTGCAAGTTTTTGCTCAGCGTTGGGTTGGTGTTGTGAGTTTTCTTAAAATGAATTCACACTTGTTGACGTGAGTAGGACCGCATGTTGGCTATAATTTGAGCTTAATGTTTTATATTTTAGGTGTGGGCGTGAAAAACAAATCAATCATGTTTTGGGTGGTGCTGACTTTATTGGTGTTTGGTTCATTGCCGTTTTTGTTGTCTTGGTATCAGATCAATCAATCCAAAGTAGCGGTGGTTGATCAGGCACAAAAAAATCATTTAATTATATCTAGGGCAACTGCGGATCGAATAGAAGCTTATATAGATACATATGTGAATGTAGCTCGCAGTTTGGCAATGAATCCAACAGTATATATGGTTCCCGATGCCTCTGAAGCAGCGGAAGCTTTGAAGGCTGGCTTGTTGTTACATGATGACATTCTAATGGTTGGCTTGTTATTGAATAAAGAAGGTCAGGAAGGCCAGGTGATTCAAATAGCCAAGAAAAATGACTCACTACCCATCGAAACTTCTAGTATCACTTCTCAATTAAACCAAACTGTTCAATTGCTGACACTGCAGGGACGCAAATATTTGGCTGTAAAAGTGGCCTCTGCCAGACCCTATGTTGATGTAATGATGGTGGTCAATTTAGAGATCATTCAGTGGTTGAATCCAAGTGTTTTAGGTCAGTCAGCCAGTCTAAGCTTGGTGGACAGTACTGGCCAGTTAATCGAGCACTCGGGCGACCATTATACGGTGGTTCCTAGTGAATGGATCGCCATGATGGAAAACGGCTCAATTACAGGACTTGCCAATAGATCGACCGATAAAAAATCAGATAAATACATTGCCGCATTTGCAAAAATAAATGAACAACCCTGGTATGTCATTTCAAGGCAGCCGGTTAAATTTGCTGAGCAATCTACGGCTGACATGAGTCGCACAGCATGGAATACGTTTAGTTTGGTTTTGTTGGTTATGTTGGGACTTCTGACCATGGCCTATTTTTCTTGGGTAAAACCAATCCGAAGAATTGTTAAGGCTCAAAATGCATTGTTGGGAGACAGTCATTTTAATTCAGACTGGCATGGTGGTGAAGTTCAAGCCTTGGAAAAAAGTTTTGACGCCTTGACCAAACACATCAATGACCGCAATGCGTTAGGTAAAATATTTGTAGATCGTTATCAAGTGATCAGTCCCATTGGAAAAGGCGGCATGGGAACGGTTTTCCTGGGTTGGGACCCAAAACTGGATAGACAGGTGGCTTTGAAAACATTGCCCATTGGAAATAACTTTGGTACGCGTGAAAACATGAGTCAGACATTGGTTCAAGAAGCCATAACTGCGGCTCGAATATCACACCGGAATGTGGTTTCTATTTATGATGTTGTCTCGACCAAAAATACCGCTTTCATTGCCATGGAATATATTAAAGGGGAATCGTTGGCTTCATTGTTGAAGCGGAAAAAAACCTTGAGTTTACCACTGACGTTATCGATTGCCATTGCTGTGTTGCGTGGCTTGCAATCTGCTCATTCAATGGGTTTTGTTCATCGTGATATTAAGCCTGCTAACATTCTCCTGGATGTCAATGGAGACATTAAGTTGACGGATTTTGGTACCGCAGCTCTGGTCAGTGGTATAGGTACAGATGACATTACTGGCACGTATGGATATATAGCACCTGAAACTTTTCAGCGAGGTGAGGTGACCCACAGCAGTGATTTGTTTGCCGTGGGCGTATTGATTACGGAGTGTTTGTTAGGTGTTAATCCATTCAAAGGAAAAAAACTTAATCAGACTAAATTCAACACAATAAAAAAGACAGTGGTTTTTCCTGCTTATATCAGGCAGGCAGAAGCAGAAAATTTATTCAAAGCAATTGATTTACTGTTAAATAAAAACCCCAAAAAACGACCTAACTCAGCCAAAGTAATGGCTGAGCTTATTGTACAAACTACACCTTGTGCAATTACATGGGATCCAGAAGACGCAGGTGTAAGGGTACACATAAATGAAAAAAGAAATGAAGATGAAGACACCATTGTTGCTCATTCTTAGTTTAATTGGTCTCAATGGCATAACCAGTGCCAATGGATCAGAGCTGAATTTAGCAGATGATGACATGTGGTCAATTAACGGTGGTGTGTTTAAACCATCTAATCAAGCCATGCCAAATAACGAGACATTCACCGGCCCTATTTTGGTCAAGGGTGCCAATGGAGTCACCAGACTGATTAACTTGTCCAACTCTCAAGGATTATCGGATCAGGTGAATGAAGTTATTGTTCTTGTTGATCGGACGCCTCCAGTGATAGCTCAAGAATGGACGACCAGTATAGAGCAAGCAGATGGGGTAAAGATTGGTCCAAATACACAGCTTAATATCACTGTTAATGAAGGCTTGATAAAACAGATTTTAGTTGATGGTCAAGCCGTGGTTGTCAGTGGGGGTTCCCATGCGATGAATTTTTCACAAAAAGCCCATTCTTTAATGGTTGAGGCTGAAGATGATTTTAACAACATCAGTCGCAGTGAAACCACGTTGATTCCTGATTACCAAGTTCCTGTATATTCTTGGGAGCTGGTGCCTCCTTCTGTTCTGACGCAGGGGCAGTGGTATGCAGGAAAATCTGCTGAATTAAAATTATCAGCAACAGATGACAGTGGAGTTGCTGTTGTTGAATTAAATCAAGTGGCGATGGATTGGCAAGAGTCTAACTTGGTGGTGAGCATAGGTGATGAAATACAAATCAAAGACACTTTAGGCAATGCGGAAAAGTTTATAGTGAATTGGCAAGTTGATTCAGATGAACCCAAGGTAATCGCAACAGTGAATGGTGAAGCCACTGAATTTAATATAAGCATGACTGTTGGGGTTAATGACTTAATTGATTTAACAATGGTTGATGATGGCGTCGGCGTTAAATATCAGCAGTACAAAGGTAAGTCAAGAAAATGGCAGCCATTGCCCAAAAAATTCCGTTTCACCAGTCAGGGAAGATACCGCATTCAAATACAGGGTGAAGATCAGGTTGGTAACGAGCTTGTAACGACCGTAAAATTCAAAGTAAAGAGATAATCACATGATATACCTATTTAAAACATTGGCTTTGGTCATCTTGGTAAGTGCTCAAAACGCACCTATTGAACAACAAGACATCACAGTAACACACATTGTAAAGCCTGGTGAAAGTTTGCACTCTATAACCCGTACATATTTAGGTACTGATATTTTATGGCAAGATAATTGGCGGTTGAATCCACACATTGAAAATCCCAATGCATTGAAAATTGGTGAAGAGTTAACCATTATCAAAGAACGCATCATTCCAGCTGAGAAAGCTAAGGTACTGAATGTAGTTAATCGTGTAGAAAAAAAGCCATCAGAAGGTGCATGGTTATCGGCAGTTAATGGTGATGAATTGATTCAGAAAGAAGGCGTGAGAACATATGGTAAGTCATCAGCACTGTTGGAATTTAATGATGAATCAAAGCTCAAGGTTTTAGAGTTTTCCCAAATATTTCTTCAAAGCAGGTCAACCGGATTAACTGGAACAGACAGTGCCACCATTGAGGTGATTCGAGGTGATGCAGAATTGAGTTGGGAGCCTTTGGAGAGGAACCAAACAGAGATCACCATCGTCACAGGTGGTACCATTTCCAAACCGCAAGCCAATACAGGACAAATGGCAGAGCTTCGTACAGGGCTAACAGAGAAAGGTAATTCTGTTATTTCTGTCTATCAAGGTAAGAGTGTCGTGGCTTCATCTGGCGCTGAGGTCAATGTAAAGCAGGGCATGGGCGTATCAGTGAAGCCGGGTCAAGTGCCACCTGAGCCAACTCCTTTGTTGAAGGCTCCGAAAATTGGTCGAGAAGTCAAAAGTAGTTACACTTATACCAATCCTGTTATTGTTTGGAATGGTGTTGAAGGGGCCGCAAGTTATGTGGCAGAGGTTTGTGCCGATGTAGGCTGTCAACGCGTTTTGAAACAACAGTCGATTGAGGAAACACATTGGCAAATCAGTGAATTCAATCAAGCAGGCCGGTTTTATTTTAGAGTCGGGGCTGTTAGCGTAGATGAAATCGTAGGGTTTAGATCAGCGACTCAGGCGTTGGAATTTACAGGAGCTCAAGATGATGTCACTTCACCGGTTGTGGCCATTGAAATTACCGGCGAAAAACATCACCTCAAGTCACAAATGATTGTAGGGCCTAGGGCTTTGATTTCATTGTTTGGTTACGATGAACAGGCTGGTCTAAAGGCGCTAAACTTCCGTTGGGACAACGGTGTCTGGCAAGCTTATACAGGTCAGCCATTGAAGTTGCCATCCGAAGATGCTGATTTACATGTACAAGCTATTGATAATTTGGGATTAACAAGCGTTAAGTCGTATCATTTCATAACTCAATAGCAAAAAAGCCACTTCAGCTAAGCTGAAGTGGCTTTTAAATAAAAACGTAAATAATTGAGTTTAAGCTTCGCGACTGGCGCGTTTTCTTTCATGCTCAAGTAAATGTCTTTTTCTGATTCTGATCTCATCCGGAGTTACCTCAACCAATTCGTCATCTTCAATGAACTCCATAGATTGTTCCAGAGTCATGGTAATTGGTGTAACTAAATTAATGGCATCATCTTTACCAGATGCACGGACGTTAGTTAATTGCTTACCTTTTAGTGCGTTAACTGTTAAATCGTTGTCTCGTGAATGAATACCAACAATTTGACCTTCATAGACATCTACATTGGCATTGATCAACATGCGACCACGTTCTTGTAGGTTCCACAAGGCAAACCCAAGGGCTTTACCTGTGCCATTGGCAATCAGCACACCATTTTTACGGGTTCGTTCAATGGTGCTTAATTTGCGTCCGTAATGATCAAATACATGGGTCAGGATACCAGAGCCAGATGTGGTGGTTTTGAATTCAGATTGGTAACCGATCAAGCCACGTGCTGGTATCACAAAAGTTAAACGTACTCGACCTGTAGAATCAGGGACGATGTCTTTGACTTCTGCTCTTCGACCCAATAATTGTTCCATAACTGAACCTTGGTGTTCTTGCTCAATATCTACCACCAAATCTTCATAAGGTTCACAAATTTCACCATCGATCTCACGGAAAATAACTTGTGGTCTTGAGATGGCCAGTTCGAATCCTTCACGACGCATGGTTTCAATCAATACAGATAAATGTAATTCACCACGACCAGATACTTTGAATTGGTCTGAGTTTTCGGTTTCTTCAACACGCAATGCCACGTTGTATGTGGTTTCACGTTCTAGACGGTCTCTGATTTGGCGTGAAGTAAGGAACTTGCCGCTTTTGCCAGCAAATGGTGAATCATTTACACAGAAAAGCATAGAAATGGTCGGCTCATCTACCGTTAATGGTGGTAAAGCTTCAACATGGTCTCTGTTACATAAAGTGTCAGAAATCCCAATGTTGTCGATACCTGACATGGCAACAATGTCACCAGCAGAGGCTTCTTTAACTTCGACTCTTTCAAGCCCTTTGAAACCAAATATTTTTAAAATTCGTCCATTTCTGGTTTTACCTTCAGAATCAATGACGGCCACTGGCGTATTGGTTTTGACAGTGCCTTTTTTTATACGACCAATACCAATCAAACCTAAAAAGCTGTTGTAATCCAAAGTAGATATTTGCATTTGGAATGGTGCTTCCACATCTACATCAGGTGGGCTTACTTTCTGCGTGATGGTTTCGAATAAGGGACGCATGTCGCCTTCGCGGTTTTCATCATCTTCTGATGCATACCCATTGATGGCTGAAGCATAAATAATGGGGAAGTCTAGTTGTTCATCTGTTGCACCTAATGAGTCGAATAAATCAAAAGTTTGATCAATCACCCATTGGATACGAGCACCATCACGATCAACCTTATTGACCACAACAACAGGAGTGAATCCCATTTCGAAGGCTTTAGACGTTACAAAGCGAGTTTGTGGCATGGGGCCATCGACCGCATCCACCAATAACAGTACAGAATCAACCATACTTAATACACGTTCTACTTCACCACCAAAATCGGCATGGCCAGGGGTATCGACGATATTGATTTTATAACCTTCCCATTCAATAGATGTGTTTTTAGATAAAATCGTGATGCCACGTTCTTTTTCTAAATCATTGGAGTCCATTAAGCGACTTGGGTCTTCTGCCCGTTCGTCAAATGTACCTGACTGTTTTAATAATTCATCAACCAATGTGGTTTTGCCATGATCAACGTGTGCAATGATTGCGATGTTTCTGATTTTATCTGTGGACATGAAAAAAATGCTGGAGCTTTAAAAGCCGCGCATTATAACTTAATGAGGTAGAGTAAATACTTAAAAATAGTCACAGATTCACTAAATAAGGCAATTATGAGACGAATTTATTGGTTTTCTGCTTTGGGTTTGTGTTTTTTTACAGTTATTCTGGAAGTATATAAGGTTGTAAAATTCCTGCATGAATCAACGGATCATGCAGGTGATTTGTTTTTGCCCTGTTTTTATGCACCGATTATTAATCTGTGGTTTCAAATCCATCAGCAAAAATAATGTCGTTTTGTTCATCAAAGCCAACATCAAAATTGCCTACTTCATTTGGGATTCTAGACCAGTCAAAGCCACGTTCTTCATTATCAATATCGGTGAAAGCAGGGGAAGCTAAAAATGTATCACCATAATCTACAGCTGGTGAGGTCATCCAGTTAAGATGATAATCGCCATTGGCTCGATCAACAAAATTTGGGTCAGCTACAGTCACATTTGAGCCGGAAAATGAACTTTCTTCATGAGTTACCAAACAATCAAATATACGACTTACTGGAGTAGCCGTTGAGTATATAGTCCCCCCTTGGGTTCATGTTCATTAATTACGATGTTCTCATTGTAGAGACCAATGGCCACCCTGACTTCATCGGCACAGAATCAATGGCATCTTGGATTCTGGTGGCTCCTAAGCTGAAATCACAATCGTCGGTAGAGCCAACTGTCACTGCGGTACCAGCATGATTTGGGTTGATTGATTTTTCTCCCAGCATGTTCTGTATTTTACTGTATTGCAACTCAAACACAGTCAGTTTTTCTGCTGAAACCGAGACAGACGCAGCCAATAATGTTGTTAAAAGTATTTTATTCTTGATATTCCTCATTTCTAAATAGACAGGGTGCTCAGCACAAACATGTGATGAACATCGTTGTGTGATTAATTCGAGAAGTGAATGGTTTTTATGACATCAATTGATGATTTAATTATAATAAATCCTGTTGTTGTCGATCAATTGCTCGTTTTAAAAGTGTGAGCTATGGGCAGACACGATGAGTCGCATGAAGAATACAGGTAATTTAAAGCAGTCAATAGCATGAGAAAATTACCATGGATTCATTGCTTGCTTGATATTGATGTAAGTGAACTCAATATTAACTGACATGTATATATAATGATGGCGAATTAAGCTGTCCTAAGGTGAATTTTATGAAAAGAGTGTTGTTGTTTGTTGCCACCAATATGGCGGTATTAGCGGTTATTTCTGTGGTCATGCGGGTGTTTGGTTTTGATGGTTACTTGACTCAAAATGGCTTGGATTATCGTGCTTTGGCTGTTTTTTCATTGTTGTGGGGTGCGGTAGGCTCATTTATATCTTTGGCCATATCTAAATGGATGGCAAAAAAATCCATGGGCGTTCAAGTTATTGAACAAGCCCAAAATGCCGATGAACAATGGTTGTTAGACACCGTAAAGAGACAAGCGCAGGATGCTGGTATTGGGATGCCTGAAGTAGGAATATTCCAATCACCCAGCCCGAATGCCTTTGCTACTGGGATGAAGAAAAATGCGGCTTTGGTGGCGGTCAGCACAGGCTTATTACACACCATGGAAAAAGGTGAAGTGGAAGCGGTGTTAGGCCATGAAGTGGCCCACGTGGCCAATGGTGATATGGTGACCATGGCATTGATACAAGGTGTGTTGAATGCTTTTGTGATTTTCTTTTCTCGCATCATTGGTTATGCCATTGCTTCAGCATCCAGAGACAGCAGAGGTGGTGGTTATACCATGGGTTCTTTTATAGGTACCATGATTGCACAAATCGTGCTGGGTTTCTTAGCGGCTATTATTATCAATTCATTTTCTAGATGGCGTGAATTTCATGCTGATAAAGGTGGTGCTCAGTTAGCGGGTAATCAAAATATGATCAATGCATTAAAAGCCTTACAGCGCAGTTCAAGTACTGAAAAGTTAGAGGGTGAATTTGCTGCTTTCGGAATTTCTGGAGGCCAATCCACTTTAGCTAAATTATTTTCTACTCACCCACCATTGGAAGATCGCATCGCGGCGCTAGAAAAAGCTCAATATGGTGATAATACTGTTGTGAGTTAAATAACATCATTTGAAATTGTGGTAAAAGCCGAGATAAATGCTCGGCTTTTTTTGTTAAAAACACTTATACAATAAATTGGTTCAAATGTTCTATTTCTGGCAAAGACTGTGGTTCACGAACGGGTAAGGATTTGGCTTCTGTTCTGAGTATTTCTGCTTCCTGAAGAAATTGCTTGTACAATGAAGTTCTTAACATTGGTGACAAAGGTTGGGGGCTATCAATGTCTTGCTTGAAGGCTTCGTCTAATGACAACTCTGGACATTTGCCATCGTCATTGATGTGTTGCCAGCACGCTTGTTTCAAACAAAATTTGTACCATGGTAAAAAATCAGCACCATTTTCAGCGATGAATTTAACGCTGTCTATTATGTATTGAATCTCTGGTTCATCCATAATGTAGTGAAAGCTCACTCGGCACCAACCGGGTTTAATACCATGGTAGCCTTGTTGTATTAATGCCCTGTATTGTTCAGAGGTTTCTTCGTCTATACCCAGCAATTGATGGCCATAAGGCCCTGCACAAGAGCATCCAGCCCTGGATTGGATGCCAAATAAATCATTTAATAAAACGGTTACGAATTTTGGGTGCAGGTATTTGCCTGATGCTGTTTTAATATTAAACGACACGATGCCCACTCTGTTTTTAGGGTCTTGATCGCCTAATATTTCAATTCTAGGGTGTTGTTTCCATTCGGCAAAAGAGCGGTTTAACCATCTTTGTTCAATTTCATGGATTTGCTTAACCCCAAATTTTTCTTTGACTTCAAAACACAAAGCAGCTCGCATGATTTGTAATACACCGGGTGTGCCTGCTTTTTCACGTTCTTCAATGTCTTCAATAAAATCATGGTCGTGTCGGGCCACATAACTAACCGTGCCACCTCCTGATACGGTCGGTCGTAGTGCGGTTTGGTAGATTTTTTTATTAAACACCAGAACACCGGAAGAGCCTGGGCCGCCTAGAAATTTGTGTGGCGACAGAAACACTGCATCATAATAGCCCATGGGGTCATCTTTGGGGTGCATGTCAATATCAACATAAGGGGCACTGGCTGCATAATCAAAAAAGGCCAATGCGTCGTGTTGGTGTAACAACCGAGCAATTTCTCTGGTGTGTGAGATGAGACCAGATACATTAGAGGCTGCTGAAAAAGAACCAATTTTTAATCGGCCTTTAAATTCGGGTCTGTTTAATTGTGCTTCTAGTTGAGTTAAATCAGCATGGCCATGTGGGGCCAAATCCAGTTCAACCACTTCGCATAAGCCATCACGCCATGATATTTCATTGCTGTGATGCTCATAGGGCCCAACAAAAATAACAGGTGATTGGGCCATGATTGAATCTAAATTACAATCCGCAGCCTGTTCAATTTGAGCACGGGTGGCTGGTGGTAAATAGGTGCCAAGAATTTGCTGGATTTTAGTGATGGCTCCAGTGGCTCCAGTACCTGTGCAGATAATGCGGTCATTTTCATCAGCACCCAATGAATCTTTAATCCGTTGTTCTGCATCATGGAGCAATCGAGTCATTGAGCGGCCTGTCATGTCATCTTCAGTGTGTGTATTGGCATAATGACGCTGTAACTTCATCAAATATTTTTCGATAAAAGTCAATGTGCGACCTGAGGCTGTGTAATCACAATAAGTCATTAGCCGTTGGCCAAAAGGTGTGCAAAAAGGCGCGTCTACGCCAATGATGGCTTGGCGTAAATTTTCAGGCCTTAGATTGGTTTCTTTGTTACCCATATCACTGTTGATTTTTAAAGACCACAGTTTAACAGTTTTTAGCACAACAAACATTAGTATATGCTAATGTTTGTTGTGAAAAATGTGGGCTTGATATATTGGTATGTGTATGACGGTGATGGCAACCAAATCTGGTTGGTGGGTGCTGGTAATTATGAAAATGATATGCTATCGGTTAGTTTATCAATGTCTATAGATGGATGTTTGACAGGGTGTCAAACATCCGATGAGTTTGTGACTTTATTTCAATGAACCAAGCATAATTTATGAAAGGGCATTGACCACATCCAACGTGGCTTTTGCACGATTTAAAGTATAAAAGTGAATGCCTGGAACGCCTTGGTCTAATAATTGTTGGCACAATTTAATAGTGAATTCGGTACCAAATTGTTGAATTGATTTTCTGTCATCGCCATAACTTTGTAATTTGTATTGCAGCCAACGGGGCATGTCAGTACCACAAAAGCCACAAAAACGTTTGATGTTAGCAAAATTGGTTATCGGCATAATGCCTGGTGTAATGGGGGTGTCGATTCCTCGTTTTTCACAATGGTCAACAAAATTGAAATAAGCATCTGGATTAAAGAAAAATTGAGTAATCGCTCGGTTAACTCCGGCATCTACTTTTTGTTTAAAGTATTTGATTTCCGAATCAAAGGATTCTGTTTCTGGGTGTATTTCAGGATAGCAGCCAACAGTGATGTTGAAAGTATTGGGATATTTTTGATGAATGAATTCAATCAATTCATTGGCGTATCTAAAATAGCCTACTGAGCCCATTCCTGATGGTACATCACCGCGTAAAGCCAATAGATCTGTAATTCCATTGTTTAGGTACTGACTTAATAAATTTTCAATTTCTTGTGGTGTCCCACCCATGCACGAAAGGTGAGGGATGACTTTGGGCGTTTCATGGGTCTTTAGCTCCAGTACAGTTTCTGCGGTGGCGTTAATCGTCGATCCGCCAGCGCCAAAAGTAACAGAGAAGAAATCTGGGTTGAGTTTTCTGAGTTTTGCTTGGGTATCGAGCAAAATTACTTTTTGTTCATCGGTCTTAGGTGGAAAGAACTCAAAACTGAGGCCGAACTGTTTATTTTTATTCATAATAGTTTCAACTCATAAAAAAGCCAGGCGATGCCTGGCTTTGGTTGGATACAAATTTTTTAGATGCTGCTGATAACATTAATATCTGTAGTGTTCAGGCTTGTAAGGGCCCTTAACTTCAACACCGATATATTTGGCTTGCTTGTCTGTCAATGTGGTCAATTTTGCGCCTACTCGACCTAAGTGCAATCTGGCCACTTTTTCATCTAAGTGTTTAGGCAAAACAAATACATTGTTGTCGTATTTGTCACCATCTTGATACAGTTCAATTTGTGCCAAAACTTGATTAGTGAATGAATTTGACATCACAAAACTAGGATGGCCTGTACCACAACCTAAATTAACCAAACGTCCTCTGGCCAATAAAATGATTTTTTTGCCATCATCAAATTCAACATGATCGACTTGGTCTTTAATTGAATCCCATTTGCAATGTTTCTCTAATGATGCCACATCAATTTCATTATCAAAATGACCAATGTTACATACAATCGCTTGGTCTTTCATCGCTTTCATGTGTTCAAAATTGATGATTTGGTAATTGCCTGTGGTGGTAACAAATATGTCTGCATCTTTAACGGCATCTTCTAAAGTCACTACTTGGTAACCTTCCATTGATGCTTGCAATGCACAAATTGGATCAATTTCAGTTACAGAAACAATGGCACCCAAGGCGCGCAAAGAAGCGGCTGAACCTTTTCCAACATCACCAAAACCACATACCACAGCGCGTTTTCCTGCGATCATCACATCAGTGGCACGTTTAATCGCATCGACCAATGACTCTCTACAGCCATACAAGTTATCGAACTTTGATTTGGTGACTGAATCATTCACATTAATGGCAGGGAAAGGTAGGTCGCCTGATTTAGCCATTTCATATAAACGTTTAACGCCCGTAGTGGTTTCTTCAGTTACACCTTGAATTGATGCCAATGTTTTGCTGTACCAACCTGGTTTGCTGGCCAAGCGTTGTTTGATTGAAGCAAACAAAAAAGTTTCTTCTTCTGAACCGGGGTTGTCCAAAACGCTGGCATCTTTTTCTGCTTTGCTGCCTAAAATTAATAACATGGTGGCATCGCCACCGTCATCTAAAATCATATTTGGCGCGCCGCCATCAGACCATTCCATGATTCTGTGGGTGTATTCCCAGTACTCTTCTAAAGACTCACCTTTAACGGCAAATACAGGAATGCCTTGATCTGCCATAGCAGCTGCAGCGTGATCCTGGGTTGAGTAAATGTTACAAGAAGCCCAGCGAACGTCAGCACCCAATGAACGCAATGATTCAATTAATACGGCAGTTTGAATCGTCATATGCAATGAACCAGCAATGCGAGCTCCTTTTAATGGTTGGCTGTTTTTGTATTCTTCTCGAATTTGAACCAAGCCAGGCATTTCTGTCTCGGCGATTCTAATTTCTTTGTGACCAAACGCTGCCAAGCCAATATCGGCAATCACATAATCTGGTTGGATGTTCTTAACTGTTTCGGTTGTCATAGTATTCTCTTAAATAAATTTGTGTGGTTAAGTTTTTATAAGCCTGCTTCGGATCTGAGCAAGTCTGCTTTGTCTGTTTTTTCCCATGTAAAATCAGTGTCTTCTCGACCCATGTGGCCGTAAGCTGCTGTTTTTTGATAGATTGGGCGTAACAAGTCTAAACTGGTGATGATGCCAAATGGTCTTAAGTCAAAATGTTCACGAACCAAATGTTCAATAGTGGTTTCAGGTACTTTGTTGGTACCGAAGGTGGTCACACTGATTGAAGTCGGTTCGGCCACACCAATGGCGTATGAGACTTGAATTTCACAACGTTCAGCCAATCCAGCTGCAACGATGTTTTTGGCCACATAGCGACATGCATAGGCTGCTGATCGGTCAACTTTTGATGGATCTTTGCCTGAAAAAGCACCACCACCATGTCTGGCCATTCCACCATAGGTATCAACAATGATTTTTCGTCCAGTTAAGCCACAATCACCAACGGGACCGCCGATTACAAAATTACCGGTTGGGTTGATGTGAAATTTCGTTTTTGAATCAACCCAGTTAGTTGGTAATACAGGTTTAATGATTGATTCCATAACGCCTTCACGTAAATCAGCTAAGCTGACATCTGGATTGTGTTGGGTAGATAACACCACAGCGTCAATGGCTACCGGCTTATCGTTTTCATAACGAAAAGTCAGTTGTGATTTGGCGTCTGGGCGTAACCATGGAAGAATACCAGCTCTTCTGACTTCAGCTTGTTTTTGTACCAACAAGTGAGAGTATGTAATTGGTGCCGGCATCAAAACATCAGTTTCGTTTGAGGCATAGCCAAACATTAAACCTTGGTCTCCTGCGCCTTGTTCTTCTGGGCTTTGACGATCAACACCCATATTAATGTCATGTGATTGCTTACCAATCAATGACATCACTGCACAGGTGTTTCCATCAAAACCAACGTCAGAATTATCATAGCCAATATCAACGATGACTTTTCTTACGATCTCATCTAGGTCAATCCAGGTATTGGTGGTTATTTCGCCCGAGACGATGGCGGTTCCCGTTTTTACCATGGTTTCACATGCCACACGTGCTTTGGGGTCGTCTTTAATAATGGCGTCCAAAACAGCATCAGATATTTGGTCAGCGACTTTATCTGGATGGCCTTCAGAGACGGATTCTGAGGTGAATAAAAAATTGCTCATGATGTTATATATCTCTCAATACGGATAAAGAGATATATTGTATGTTTTTTTCTGCCGTTGTCTACAATATTTACATTTTTATGGCCAAATTCGCTTGTAATTTATTGATGTTTACTTAAGATGCATGGGTATTTATGAATTTTTTTTATCAATGAAAAATTTGAAAGGTATCTTATTGACCTTTGTTATGCTGATAAATACAGTGGCGTTAGTGACCCTGCTACTGTTTTTTGCTGTTTTAAAGTTGATTCTTCCGATACAGTTTGTGCAAGCTTTACTGTCTAAAATACTTATTTGGATTGCTGAATTATGGATTGATATTAACAGTGTCAGTAACCGCATGATTCATGGCAATAAAATTAAAGTGGAGCCGTTACCTGAGCTGGCAAAAGATCAGTGGTATTTGGTGGTAGCCAATCACCAAAGTGCGGCTGATATTCCAATCATACAGGCTGTCTTCAATCATAAAATCCCGTTTTTAAAGTTTTTTATTAAAAAAGAATTGATCTGGGTGCCCTTTTTAGGACTGGCTTGGTGGGCGTTAGACTTTCCGTTTATGCGAAGATACAGTAAGGAGTTTTTAAAAAAATACCCTGATATGCGTGGTAAAGATTTCGAGCAAACCAAGAAATCTTGTGAAAAATTCAAATGGTTTCCAACCTCGGTGATTAGTTTTATTGAAGGAACTCGTTTGACAGAGGCTAAACATAAAAAACAAAAGTCTCCATTTGAATACCTACTCAAGCCGAAAGCGGGTGGTGTGGGTTTGGTTCTGGGTAGTATGGGTGAACAAATGAATCAGTTGTTGCTCGTTACCTTGGCCTATGAAAATAAAGTACCAGGTATGTGGGATTTTCTCTGTGGGAATTATCACCAAGCAGTGCTAAAGTGTGAAAAAATCGTTATACCAGATACACTATTGAACAAAAACTATCAATCTGATGAAAATTTCAAAACGGAATTGTTTAAATGGAGTCAGGACTTATGGTATAAACAAGATAAGAAGCTAAAGGACTTTTATGAACGAACAAACATTTAAAGTTGTATTCAAAGGTAAAATTGACAAAACTGTTGGGTTGGAGCGTGCCAAAGCCAATTTTGCTCAATTGTTTAAATTACCTGAGGCAAAAGTTGAATTGATGTTCGATGGCAAAGAACGGACTTTGAAAAAAGAAATGCCAATGGACAAGGCCAGCCATTTCAGAGCCGTATTGAAAAAGGCTGGAATTAAAGTCAGTCTAATCAAAAATGAAGTGGTACAAGTTGAACAAACCATGGAAGATTGGGTGTTGAATGACCCTGGTACCGTGATACTAAGACCGATTAAACCACCAGAGCGCCACATTGAAACTTCTCACATTAAAGTTGATGTCGATTTTGACCAGTTAGAAAATAAGCCCCAAGCAGACCCTCCTGAAGTAGATATTGATCATATTGTGATTGATGATTCTGAAGAACCGATTATACAAACAAAAGAAGTTGAAGTTCCTAATTTCGATTTCAGTGAGCTTGATTTGGATGATGTTGGTTCGATCATCGTTCACCAGAAAAAGATAGAAACGCCTGATATTCCAATAGATGGTCTTGAATTAGGGGAGTCCGATGAAGCCATTGTCAAGAAGACACAAATTGAAGAGCCTGAAATTGATATTTCAAGTATCTCTCTAAACGTTAAATAAGTCCCACCTTACCCCACATACCCATCTTAACTAGACCTGGTCAACCCTTTGGATAATTAAAAGTCATTATAGAATAAGTCAGACCAATTGGTTATATAGACGTATAAACGTCTTGACATCTTAAAATTAGCCAGTAATATGTGGACGTATAGATGGCTAAAATAAATTTAAGATGAAACCACACCAAAACAAAGTAATACAAATTGATTCGTTCGAGCTGATCTCCGGTGAAGCCACTGGCGATATTGAGGTTGAGTTTTGTTTGTGGGGCTCGTCGGATAAGCCTTTGATTGTGGTTATGGGTGGTATTTCAGCCACCCGTTGGGCGATTGACTGCCCATTGGGAACAAAAGCAGGTTGGTGGAATCAGGTCATCAATGATGAGTCGAGGTTAAATACTCGGGATTATCAGTTTCTGACTTTTGAATATTTTACTTTTCCAGAACGTGTAGCTAACCCACCGGTTATTTCTACTCATGACCAGGCTAAACTGTTATATCAGATCCAAGGCAAGCTCGATTTACCTCAATTCCATACCGTTATTGGTTCATCCTATGGCGGTATGGTTGCGTTGGCTTTTGCAGCCAATTTTCCCGCGCACATAGCACGTTTGGTTTGTCTTGCTGCTGCCGATCAAAATTCAATTAAAACTCAGGCTTTGCGACAAATACAACGAACCCTTATTGGTTTGGGAGAGCGATTCACCCATGACAGTGAGAGTCAAAAACAATTTGTTTCGTTGGCTAGATCGCTGGCAATGGTTGGATATCGAGGAGAACCTGAATGGGAACAACGTTTTCAACATGGGACAGCTGGTAAGGCTCTGAATGAAGTGACTTCCTATTTACAACATCATGGCGACCGTTTTGCCGAAAGTTTTGGCGCTTCCCGGTATTGTCAATTGTCACGTTCAATCGATTTTCATCAAGTAGATGTTAGTCTCATTGAAGCCGAAACCTTATTAATTGGATTAAGTACAGATCAAATGGTACCGGTTAATTTCATCCAAAACATGAGTGAAAAGTTTACCCATTCATGCCAAATACATTTTATAGATTCAATCTATGGCCATGATGGGTTTTTGTTAGAAGCAGAACAGATCAATGCCATTTTTCAATTATTTTTTAGAGGGTACGATCATGACTATATTGAACCAAACCGCGGCCGTGCGAGCCGGTATTGACTGCGACCAACAACATGGTGCTGTTACGCCTCCATTGTATTTGTCGAGTAACTATTCCTTTGCTGATTTAAATCAACCTAGGAAGTATGACTATTCTAGGTCAGGCAATCCGACCCGAGATATTTTAGCCGATGCCTTGGCTGAACTAGAACAAGCTGCAGGTGGTGTAGTGACATCAACAGGTATGTCAGCGGTATTACTGGTGTTACAGTTATTACCTAAAGGTGCACTGGTGATTGCGCCACATGATTGTTATGGAGGTACCTTTAGGTTGTTAACAACTTTTCATGAAAAAGGCTTGTTGAATGTAGAGTTTATTGACCAATCAAACTTAACTAAAATCAGGCAGTCGGTTGAAAAGAAACCTGCATTGTTGTGGATTGAAACCCCAAGCAACCCATTATTAAGGGTAGTGGATGTACATGCTTTGTGTGAATTAGCAGGACCAGATGTTTTAAAGGTTGTTGACAATACATTCTTATCTCCGGCTTTACAGCAACCCATTACATTGGGTGCTGATTTGGTTGTTCACTCAACCACTAAATACATCAACGGTCACAGTGATGTGGTTGGCGGTGCGGTGTTAGCCAAAACTGAAGAGTTGGCCGAAAAAATTAAGTGGTGGGCCAATTGTATTGGGATTACAGCGGCTCCGTTTGACTGTTTGTTGACTACCAGAGGTTTGCGCACATTGAATGTCAGAATGAAACAACATTTGGAAAATACCGAACAGATTTTAGACTTTTTACAAAAGCATCCAGCAATTGAAAAAATTCATTATCCAGGTTTGGTTGATCATCCAGGGCATGCGATAGCTAAGAAGCAACAACATCATTTTGGCGCGATGCTGTCATTTGAATTAAACGGTGGTTTTGAAGAAGTCAAAGTTTTGGTCAATCATTTAAAATATTTTACACTGGCTGAGTCCTTGGGTGGGGTGGAGTCATTAATCTGTCACCCAGCGACCATGACCCATGCAGCGATGGTGCCTGAGGCACAGAAGACGGCAGGGATTAAGGCGAACCTCATACGTCTTTCGGTGGGGATTGAATTGGCAGATGATTTAATTGCAGATTTAGAATATGGCTTGAATCGTTGCCAAATTCGACCGATTAAAACAAAGGCTCTCAAGGACCAATCTCATGGTTGATTTACAGCATAAACCCAAGTTTAAAAGAACCCCGGATGTACACAAGTTTGGTGGATCAAGTTTAAAAGATTCCAGTCAAATTTCAAATGCAGTGAAAAGCATCAAAGCCAAAGTCAAGCCAGGTGATTTTGTGGTGGTCTCGGCCAATGGTCAGGTTACGGATTATTTGTTGTCTTTTATTCATGGAGAAAAACAGGCTTTGCTTGAGTTAACTGGCTACCTTACTCAATTGATTAAATCTGTATTAACCTCACCAGCTGAATTACTTGGAAAAATAACCAAAGAGCTGAATCAGTTGTCATTAATAGCTGTGCATTCAATTCAAAATCAGGATGAAATTCTGGCTTTGGGAGAATTGTGGTCAGCACAAATTTTGTCAGCTAAATTGAAACAAGAGCAGTTACCAAATGATTGGTTGGATGCCAGAGAAATTATGGTCGTCGATGAACAAAATTATTTGGCCAATAAGGCTTATGCCAGCGAACAATTGTTGAACTTAGCCAGTCTTTGTAATGATACAAAAGATGGTCTTTTGTTGCATATTGTCACCGGTTTTATTGCCAGGGATTTAGCCGGTAAAAGCGTCACTTTGGGGCGTAATGGCAGTGACTACACGGCGACTTTGGTTGCTGATTTGGTCAAGTCTGAAACCGTTTATTTATGGACTGATGTCGATGGTGTCTATACGGCCGATCCTAACGTGATTAAACAAGCGCGCAGTATAGACTTTTTAACCATCAGTGAAGCCCAGGCCTTGTCTGAATTGGGTTCTAATGTATTACACCCAAAAACCATTGCGCCGATATTACAACAAACACCACGTTTGGTTATTAATGCCTGTGCATCAACATCTCAGGGAACGCTGGTTGAACGCGTTGGCTCCACAGACACCGATGTAGCTGTCAATGCCACAGCTGCGGTTAAAACACTGGCGCATAAAAGTCATTTGGTGTTGCTGTCTGTGGCCAAGGTTAATGAGCTTAAAGCCAGACAATTTCAAACCCAGTTAATAGCCGCGCAAATTAATAACTACGCCACACATTTTGACAAAACCCAACATCAATTGAGTTTTTATGTTGAACAAAGTGAGTTATTTAAAACCACACAGTTAATTAAATCTGCGGGACTGGAATTGGAAACTCAACTAGCAGGAATCAGTTTAGTCAGTGTGGTGGGTCAAAAAATAAGGCAAAACCATCAGGTGATTAGCAAAGTGTTAAATCGTTCAGCCCGATTTGATGTCCAAAACATACATTATCCAGCCAATGACCATACCTTGTGTGTGTTGTTGTCAGATGAGCAGGCTTATGAGTTGCTTAACGATTTGCACCAAACCTTTTTTGGTCTGGAGCCATCGATGCCAATTGTGGTGTTGGGATACGGTAATATTGGTCAACAATTCCTTAAGATTCTGAGATCCAATAAGCATAATATTGAAAAATATGTCAGGCAGGCTTTGTCTGTAGTGGCAATTGCCAACAGTCGCGGTTATCAATTTGATGAGGATTGTCTACTGAGCCAAGCGATTGAATTAAGTCGGCCCAACAGCCATGGTGAGTTGTTACAGCAATTACAAGTTTATGCAGGCAAAGCAGCGGTCATTGTTGACTTGACGGCCAGTGATTGGGTGGCCAAGCAATACATGGGGTTTGCACAGAATGGTTGGCATATCATCTCTGCCAATAAAGTGGCTGCAGCTGATCGCGTGTATGCGCAATCCATTGAACAAGTGCTGAAACAAAAAAAACGTCATTGGCTAAAAAACACCACAGTCGGTGCCGCTTTGCCGATACAAGATGCAATCAAAAAAGTGAAGGAGAGTGGTGATCATATTCAACAAGTGACCGGGGTCTTTTCGGGCTCTTTGTCTTGGTTGTTTGGCAATTACGATGGGCAAACGGAATTTATGCAATGGGTCAAACAAGCCCAAGAAAATGCTTACACTGAACCTGATCCAAGAGCAGATTTGTCTGGACAAGATGTGTACAGGAAGGCATTGATTTTGGCCCAAGAGTTGGGCTTTGAACCGACAGTGATCAATTTTGAACCGGTTTTACCCAAGGAATTGTTGTCTGGGTCGATTGATGAATTTTGGCAGAACGAAGAAACCATTAGCAGTTACATCAAAATATTGTGGCACAAAGCCAATCAACAAGGGCAAGTATTGCGCTATTTGGCTTCAGTCAGTACCGATGAGTTGCGGGTGGAACTGGTTGCTGTTGATGATAAACACGCAGCGGCTGGACTTAAGCCAGGAGATAATATATTCATCATTGAATCAGACTGGTACCGCGATAATCCATTGGTGATTCAAGGGCCCGGTGCTGGACGTGAAGTCACTGCAGCTGGGGTATTGACTGACTTGATTGAAGTGCTTCAGTCGTCCTGATGATTTGGGGTATTCGGTGAATTGAGTTTGAATAAGGAAATTGTGAGCCAATAACTTTTGGTTAATAATGCAATACCAACACAATCAAGGCAAGAACAATGATAGCAACATGCAGCAACTGTTTTGGATTGATTTGTTACATTGAATGGTTCTCAACACCTTTGAGTAGTATGGTACTTATTTTATGGGGTAAAAACCAAGCAACAATTGCGGTAACAATTAACAGGATTGTAGCCAGCAGGGGAATCAAGGTCTTGTTGAATCCGTTGATGATGGCATGGTAAAGCTCCAAGCCACTCATGGCTATGAAATATACCCATACCCATGCGCTTAAACGCAAAGCCAAGGCCACCAATCCTCTTAGATTTATTGTTCGTTCCTCTAACAGATTTTATGTTGAAGCAATGTTTCAAAATAAGGCAGGCACTGGTCAGCAATGCGCTGTTCCTCAAGGCTCAGCTTATTCTCTTTGGGTTTGTACTCAGAAAACCCAGTGGATTCAATCACCCGGTTGTACCAGTGTTCTGCCCAAATACCGTCCGAATCACGGTACCCTTTGGGCCAGCTGAGCATTGCTGAATCAAATGGCACATCAAGGGCTACACATAGTTTTTTTAACATGCCTGCTGGATCCATCAAGATGTCTTTAGATTCCAAAATCGGTGGTGTGGTACCGGTTCGTTGTTTGATCCAATTGAATAATTTAACTTGTTGCGGAAAACCCAGATCCGCTGGGGTGGCACGGTGGTGCTTACGCAAATATGAAGCCAGTACATCATTGGGATGGCGAATTAAAAAACCATTGCGTAAGTGATCAACAAAATCCAATTCAACATCATCGGTTAAATGGTGGCTCATGTGTTTTTGGTAGTAGATTTTAGTGGATTCGGTGGCATCCTCTGGAGTCTCTTCGGTCAAGACTTTAACGATGGGTCGCCAGTCATTGCCCTGTACCAGTCTGATGGCTTCATAGGCGGCATGTTTTTTGCCTGTGGTGGCCAAATACGGTCCATACAAGGGTTCATCCACCACCACCGTATCGGGACGATTTTCCCAGGCTCGCATCATTGCGGTTGAAATGTTCCTGGGCCCAGACCACATGGCAATGCGGATTAAGTTATCTGGTTTCATGCTTTGGCCTCTTGATGAATCAAGGCAATGTATAAATCTTGTAGCTTACGAATCATGTCACGTTGTTTGCCGTCACCAATTAATCGGCCATCTACTTCATTAACAGGAGTGATGCCTGCAAAAGTGCCGGTGACAAATGATTCATCTGCACCATAGACATCGAATAAGGAAAAGTTCTTTTGTTTTACTGGAATGTTGTTATCCTCGCAGATTTGTATGATCTTCGAGCGGGTGATGCCACCCAAGCAATAATCGCCCGTAGAGGTCCACACCTCACCTTGAGTCACAATGAAAAAGTGGGTGGAGTTACAGGTGGCGACAAAACCATGTGGATCAAGCATCAAGGCTTCGTCTGCACCCGCTTTGGCAGCTTGGATACAGCCTTGGATGCAGTTAATCTTTGAATGTGAGTTCATTTTTTGATCTTGTACATCGGGATAACCACGTCTGACATGGGTGGTGAACAGTTTAATTCCGCCTTCAATTTTACGTGGCGAGGGGTTTTTGTATTCAGCAATGATAACTATGGTGCTACCGGGTATGGTGCATCTAGGATCTTGGTAGGGGGTGATTTTTTCACCTCGAGTGACCATCAATCGTATGTGCACCCCATCATGCATGTCATTGGCTTTAAGTGTGTTGACCAGTCTTTCAGTTAATTCAGAAGGGCTTAAGCCAATGTCCAGGTCCAATGCTTTGGCTCCTTGGTATAAACGCCTGAGATGATCTTTGAGAAAAACCACCACACCATGATGTAAGCGCAGCCCTTCCCATACACCATCACCGAGAATAAAACCGCTGTCGAACACCGAAACCACGGCTTTCTCACGGGGTAATAGTTCACCATTGACGTTGATTAAAATAGAACGATTGCGTTCGTCTTCGATGTATTCGTGAGTGCCTTTGGCCATATTAAACGTCCTGAAATAATTACCCTAAAATATTAACAGAAATCAAATGCGTTTGAGTTTAAATTTTTTATCAGTTCTTCAACTTATTTTCTGAAGATGGTATAACAGTTGTTTTGTTGGGGTTTAAGGTGGTTGTAACTCAATATTTGGCCTGCTGTTTGTTGTTATTTGGGTGCTCGCCAAAAAGCATCAAATCTGAGCAGCAAAAATCTCCACTGGAAGGCTCTATAGAGCAGGTGGCCAGCCAATTCATCCATCACTTATACCAAGATAAGCAGTTCCGAATGTTCAGGCTTGATCTTCCGCCCTCAGCCATATTGGCAGACCATAGCACTGGCCCGCGTATCATTGTTTTATTAACTGATTTAAACGGTCAGCGAATTAAAGATGGCAGTTCAATTGCGGCAAAAAGCAACCAAGCCTTTTATTTAACCAACACCTTTTCGGCAGGGTTTCAGAATAACTCAGCATACACCGCATCTTACTTAGTGCTTGGTTTGAATCAATCGTTATTGAGTCAACAGACACCCACGTGTCCTGAAACAGGGTTCAGCAGCCTATTAGAAAATGGTTCAGTCGCTGTTTGTCAAAGTTTAGGCTTACAGTCACAGGTTTTCCAGGGCGGTGATAGGGTGTTGGTTTACCGTCAACACGCATCTCAAGTGCATGCAGTGACACCTGAGGCCAGCGTGCCATTGGCTGCCGGCGATTTCATCTTTGTGATGGTGGGTACAGATTGATGGTTTGGGTGATTAGAAAGTGGCTAGGTAGGTTAGGTTATCTTTGTGCTTCAGTCCGTGCACTGAATGTCAGTTTTTGTGAAAGTGAGTTACAATAAATAGATGCAAGTAAACTCAAGAGGTTACAAAAACATGAACAAGGCTGGGATCATAATTTGGTTTTTGGTGTTTCTGTTGGTATTGGGCTGGTCTGCTTTTGATCCGCATGATTATTTAACATGGGCCTTAGAGGTGTTGCCAGCGGTCATTGGTGCTTTGGTGTTGTTGGCTTTGGTGCTCAAACGTATCGAAATAACACCGGTGGTTGTGGTATTGATTTTATTGCATTGCATCATCCTGATTGTCGGTGGCCACTATACTTATGCACTGGTACCCGGATTTGAGGATTTTATGTCAAATATTTGGCCTGAAAGGAATAATTACGACAAACTGGGTCATTTTGTACAAGGTTTTGTACCTGCGCTGATTTGTCGCGAGATTGTTATTCGACAAAATGTGTTTAACTCTATGGCTTGGCAACGATTCTTTGTGGTCTGTTTCTGTCTGGCTTTTTCAGCTTTTTATGAATTGATAGAATGGTGGGTGGCTTTACTCAGTGGTGAAGAGGCCGAATCATTTTTAGGGTCGCAAGGTTATGTTTGGGATACGCAATCCGATATGTTTTTGGCATTAATAGGTAGTGTGGTGGCATTGTTGGTATTAAGTCACTGGCACAACAGACAATTAAATAGAATAAAGGAGCACTCATGATTGAAATTATTATTCCAGTTTTTCTACAGGTATTACTGACATTCAGTATTTTGTTTACTGTTGGGTTTCTGCGCTACCGCAGTGTTTCTCAACGTACGGTTCACCCCAATGATTATGTGCTGATGACTGGTCAAGATCAATGGCCAGTGATGATTCAACGATTGGGTCGTGCTTTCCACAATCAGTTGGAAATGCCACTGCTTTTTTATCTGTTGACGGTACTTATTTTGGTCACTGAAGTGCAAGCACAGATTTTACTGAATATGGCATGGATTTATGTCGGATTACGCTATTTTCATGCGTTGATACATATTTTCTATAATAAGGTCATTTATCGATTTTCTGTGTTTTTGATATCGAGCCTGGTGTTGTTGGCAATGTGGGTGTTGTTTATTTTTGAAATTAATTCGAGGCTGTGACGCGGTTTATTGTCTTGATTGTAATAGCTGATGTATCAACGCTTGGCGCATCAAAACTCCATTATTAACCTGTTGTAAGATAACGGACTGATTGCCGTCTGCCACTGAACTGGTAATCTCTATACCACGATTCATTGGGCCTGGGTGCATGACGATGGCATCTTTTTTGGCCATTTGTAAGCGCTCTTGGTTTAAGCCAAAATGCTGGTGCCAATCATCAAATGAAACCAAATCAGTGGCCGTAAAACGCTCTTTTTGGATCCTTAACATAACCACTACATCAGCTGCTTCAATGGCTTGGTTTATGGTAGCTGCTGTCAAATGTGATTTGTCGGAAGGAATCAATGCGTCTGGTGCAAATAGGCTTATTTCACCTGTCTGCATGATGTTTAAGCCATCGATTAATGAATTGGCTACCCGTGAATGTTTAATGTCACCAATGATACAAACCTTAAGCTGTTCGAAGCTCTTTTTGTGTTGCTGGATGGTGAATAGATCTAATAAGCCTTGTGTGGGGTGTTGATTGGTGCCATCACCAGCATTAATGATACTGGTTGAATCATTCAGCCATTCAGCCATGTCTTGTTGCATGTGGTTTTGTTGGTGTCTGACAATAAACAGATCAGGCATCATGGCATTTAAAGTCAGAACGGTGTCTTTGATACTTTCGCCTTTTTGGGTGGATGAGTGGGCGATGTTCAAGGCCGTCACATCCATTCCAAGTCGTTGGCAAGCCAATTGAAAAGAAGTTAATGTTCGGGTGGAGTTTTCAAAAAACAATGCCATCGCCGAGCGACCACCATGAAGTTTTTTGGTTTCGCTTGTTTTGGCGTGTTTGAATTGAATGGCTTGATCAAATAACTGTTCGATTTCAAGTTTAGATAATGATTTGATGTCAATCAGGTGATTCATGTGTTTATAGGCTCGTGTCGTTATCTAGCCAAGATTGTAATATGATTTGAGCCGCGATGGCATCAATTTTTGATTTGTGTTTGGCCTTGCTTAATTGCCCAGCTCTTTGACTCTGGAATTGACGCTCTGCTTCGAAAGAAGTCAGTCTTTCGTCGATATATTCAACCGGTATTTGGGTGTGTTTGAATACTTTTTTACCAAAGTTTTTAACTTGTCTGGTGATTTCTTGTTCAGCGCCTTCCATGTCCAATGGTAGGCCAATGACAATGCCACTGACTTGCCACTCGCTGATGATTTTTTTGAGTTCAGACAAAAATTCTGAATTGTTGGGTAGGGTCGATAATGCAGTGGCTGAGCGTGTTAACGTTTGAGCCAAGGCCAGTCCAATGCGCTTGTTTCCAAAATCTATGCCCAGAATGTATTTAAGCATGACCAATGTCGCCACCTAGCTGGTGGGGCTTGACACCTATGATATTTAAGGCCTGTTCCCATTTGCTTTGAGGGTCATGTTGTGGGTTAAAAATTAAATTCTCATTACTGCTACAAGTTATCCAATCATTGTCTGCCACTTCTTGTTCTAATTGTCCGGCGTCCCAGGTGGCACAGCCTAACGCCATCAGCCATTCGCCATTTATGCTGTTATTAGCGATGGCCTTAATAATGTCTTTAGATGTAGTCAATGCGATACCATTGGAGATTTGAATTGAGCTGTCATAATCTTGTCGATTTTGATGCAGGATAAAGCCGCATTGTGAATTGACAGGGCCGCCTTCATAAATAACTTCATCATTGTCGTGGTGATCTGCCGGAATGGACAAACTTTCTAGGATTTCATCAAAGGTGATATCACTTGGCATATTGATGTTAATTCCAAGGGCGCCATGTTCGTTGTGCTCGCAGACTAGTATCACTGCTTTGGTAAACCGTTCATCTGCCATATCAGGCGTAGCAATTAACATTTGGTTGGTTAAGTTCATGGTTGTTATTTTAACTGATTCCTAGGTGTTTTTAATGTGAGTTCACTATATTGTGGTGATTATCTAAAATTAAAGAGGGCTATTGATAGGGCAGCTTGGTGGGGTCACTTAAAAATGCATACTTATTTGCGATGTTGAGGTGGTGAACTCCAATAATTGTAGTGCTTCAGAGATTCAAATAATCTACAGGGATTTTAATCATACTGGCAAAGTGAATTTGCTGGTAACGGCACCACTAAACCCCTACAAGCAAGTTACTTTTCTCGCAATAAATGTCCAGGTAGGAATTGCCAAGTTCTGGTTATGTAAAGAATGTCTATATGCTCTTTGGTTTCTGGTAAAGGGTCAAACGGTTGGGCTAATTTCACGATGTGCTTGGCGGCCTCATCCAAAAACTTATAATCAGATGATTTGATGATCTTGATTTCATGGATGCTACCATCTTTGTTGATACCAACAGTTAGCATAACGTTGCCTATGAATGATTTGTTTTTAGCTTGTTCTGGATAATTAAGATCTCCAGTCCTTTCGACTTTTCTGACCCAGTTATTGATATAGGGTGCAAATTCATAGGCTTTGGTGCTGCTTGATACATATTTGCTTTTTGGTTTTTTGGCGTAGTTTTCAATTTTTCGTGCAATTTCATCTTTTATTTTAGCCAGCCTTTGTTCTTTTGTTTGCTCGGTGTTAGTGGCTGTTTTGTCAATTTTATCTTCATTGATTAAGTTTGATTTGACTTTTATGTCAGATTTTTGCGAGCTGACTACTTGAGTTTCATATTGCTTGGTTTGTTGTTTTTCTTGACGATGTGTTTCTTGTTTGGATTGTCCTTCTGCCACCAGAGAGGTGGCGCTGAATGGATTGGTGGGACGTGACTTTTTGTCTTTGGTTCCACCGCCAATTTGGTTGTTTTGTGCCAAGTATTCTGCGTCTTCTGGTGTTTCTGGATTAGATTTTTTTGACAGAATCACATCCATACTGTGAATGACCTCTGGCTTGGTTTCGTTGTGCCGAAATGAGACGCCTAAAATAATCAGAGACAGGGTCAGCAAGGCCAAGGTCAGGGTCATGACATTTTTGTCTTTACTGGTTATTTGTGGTTTCATAAAATATCTTGTTCGATACAATCGAATAGCTCGCCAGCTATATTTAAATTGTATAGTTTATCTAATTCTCTGATGCAGGTTGGACTGGTAACATTGACTTCGGTTAAATATTCACCAATCACATCAATTCCAGCAAACACAATACCCATTGCTTTAAGTTTAGGGCCAACAATTTCACAAATTTTATAATCAGACTCCGACAATGCCAGGCCTTGGCCGGTCCCACCCTTGGCTAAATTGCCACGAAAATCTTCTGCCGAAGGAATTCGTGCCAAGGCATAGGGTACTGGTTTGCCATTGATCATTAAGATTCTTTTGTCTCCCTGACTGATGGCTGGAATGAATTTTTGAATCATTGTGGTTTTTGTGCCATTTTGTGTCACTGTTTCTAAAATGACATTCAGGTTTTTATCTTTTTTATGGGTTTTAAATATAGAGTCGCCACCCATACCGTCCATTGGTTTGACGATGGCATCACCAAGTGTCATGACGGCTTCTTTAAGTAAGCTGGGATCTCGACTGATTAAGTTTTCTGGTGTGCATTCAGGGAAGGTTTCCGTAAAAAATTTTTCATTGGCATCTCTTAAGGCTTGTGGTTTGTTGATGACATGTGTGGTTGCTGACATGGCTTGTTCTAGTATGTAGGTATCCATAATGTATTCCATATCAAACGGTGGATCCTTGCGCATTAGAATGAGTTGGAATTGATTCAGTGGAATGTGATTTTCAGGCGCCAATTTGAACCATTGGGTGGTTGAATCATGGACTTCAATGGCTTGGGATTTGGCATAAGCAGTGCCATGTTTACAATACAAGTGGTTGGCCGTTATGTAATGAATTTCGTAGCCTCTTCTTTGTGCTTCTAACATCATCGCAAAACTTGAATCCTTGACAGGATTGATCTTTTCTATGGGGTCCATAACTACAGCAATTTTAATCATTTCTATTGACGCAATGTTTGTGAATTATTATGAATTATAATAAGCTTATGGAAAGTGTTAAACAGTGTGTGCCAAAATAAAAATAAATAAAACCTGATTTAAACGTCAATTTGCTCCAACTTTATTGCATAAAGTCACTTGAACAGTCATACAGGGTGAAGTATTCGGTCAATTGATATCAGAAATTCAGTTGTTGGCTTTGATAATTAAATTAGTCTTTATCTTAAATTTATTTGTAATCAGTAGAAAAATGAGTTATTTTCTTGTGAATGACACACTTACGAGATTATCTTCATGAATGTTGTGAATAGTAAATTAGAACTAATGCCAGAGAATAGGTTGGAGAAATTATGAATTTAGAAGGTTTAAAAGTGATGGTGATTGATGACAGTAAAACCATTCGCAGAACCGCTGAAACTTTATTGAAAAAAGAAGGTTGTGAAGTCATCACTGTAGACAATGGATATGAAGCGTTGTCGCAGATATCAGATCTAGAACCCAATATTATTTTTGTTGATATCATGATGCCTCGACTGGACGGTTATAAAACCTGTGCTTTAATAAAAATGAACAGTGAACACAAATCCACACCTGTCATCATGCTCTCAAGTAAAGATGGATTGTTTGATAAAGCCAAGGGTAGGGTGGTTGGTGCCGAAGAGTATTTGACTAAACCATTTACTAAAGAGGAACTGATTGAAGCGATTGTAAAACACGTTAAGAAGGATTGAGAATGAGTAAACACATAATCAAACCATTTGAGTTGCTCCTTGAATATGAGAAAAGAAGTGTTTCTCATGCATTAGGAAGTTCAACTGAAGAAGGGGAGTTGGGTGATTGGTCTGGAATTGGTTTTAAAATTGGCGATATGCATTTAGTGACTCAGGTTGATGATATCAATGAGGTGGTGATTTTGCCTGAATTGGTTAGAATTCCTGGGATTGATCATTGGGTTTTGGGCTTGGTCAATATCAGAAGTAACCTGATTCCTGCTATAGATTTGAGGGCCTATTTAACTGGTGAGCCATCAAAACTAACAAAACATTCTAGGATGCTGGTGATTAACCAACCTGGCGGTCATGCCGGACTGGTGGTTGATGAAGTGTTTGGTCAGCGACATTTTAGACTCAGTGAGAGTTCGGACATCGAAGGTGATGATGACTCACGCGTTTATACGTATTGTGATAAATTTTTCAGCCATGATGATGTGACTTGGAATGTGTTTGCAATGGACCAATTGGTTCAAGACACGCAATTCCAAAACGCATCGATTAAATAATAATAGAGGTAGAAGTATATGAGCAGTTCAGCTGTAGATATGGATCAAAGAACCCGTACGTTGCCCTTATGGCAATTGATGGTATTGGTTATTTTGGTGTTGTCGTTCTTTGGTCACTCCTATTGGTTGGCCACCATTGAACAAAACAGAACGTCACACCTATCTGAAACTGATAAAGTGCAAATTAAAGCGCAGCAATTAGCTCAGTATGCCAAACAGGCATCGTCGGGTGATATTGATGCTTTTGATGAGTTGATAACTGATCGAAGAATTATTGAAGACACGATTAAGTCGCTGAGGAATGGTAATTCTAATTACCCAGCCTTGTCATCAGATGTGAATCCAAGATTGGTTTCCTTGACTGATCGATGGTCAACCATGAATGAAAATGCATTAACTATTATTGATCAACGAGAACGGATTGAAGAACTGAGTGATATTTCAGACAAGTTTGCTTCTGAGATTCCAATACTACAAGCCAGTTCAGATGCTGTAGTGAAAAGATTGGTGGCGATTCGAGAAGATCGTGGTCTGATTTACCTGGCTTCACAACAATTGGTTTTGGCTGACAGAATGTTACGTCGCATGAGTGAAATCTTAAAAGGTGGTGCGGCATCTATTCAAGCCAGTGACAGTTTGGACCGAGATGCCAGAAAATTTAATGAAGTTATGACCGGTATGTTTAATGGTAATGACACCATTAAAGCAGTAACAGATGATCAAGCAGTAGAATCATTGGGACGTGTTTACTCGGCATTTGACAGTGTACAAGCTGATATTGCAACCGTTCGAGGGGCCATGGAATTATTTGATGCACAGATTGCGGCAGCGGACATTGACGTTGATATCGATTTATTTGTAGAAGACGCTGAACAATTAAGAAACCAGTTGGCAGTACGCAGTCAATTGGTCCCCTCTGATAAAGTCGGTTGGGGAATCGCACTGTTATCATTCCTGTGGTTGCTTTGGATTTTCAGAACATTGTCTAAAAATGACCGGGTTCGTGCTGCGGTCGCTCAAGATCAAAATGAAAGAAATCAACAAGCGATTTTAAGGTTGCTTGATGAAATGGGTTCATTGGCTGATGGTGATTTAACCGTGAATGCGACGGTTTCGGAAGACATCACGGGAGCCATTGCTGACTCTGTCAACTTTGCTATTGAAGCTTTGAGGTCGTTGGTAAAAACGATTAATGACGCCTCAGTGGGTGTGGCATCAGCTGCACAAGAAGCGCAGGCCACAGCGATGCATTTGGCGGAAGCCTCAGAACATCAAGCGACACAGATTACCAATGCGTCTGCAGCCATTAATGAGATTGCAGTCTCGATTGATGAGGTTTCGAAAAATTCACTGGAGTCAGCCGACGTAGCACAACGTTCGGTATTGATTGCACATAATGGTGCTGAAGTTGTACGAGATACCATTAAAGGTATGAACAACATTCGAACCCAGATTCAAGACACTTCGAAAAGGATTAAACGACTGGGTGAGAGTTCACAAGAAATTGGTAATATCGTTGAATTGATTAACGACATTGCAGAACAGACGAATATCTTGGCATTGAATGCGGCGATTCAGGCAGCTTCTTCTGGTGAGTCAGGTCGTGGTTTTGCGGTTGTTGCCGATGAGGTACAGCAGTTGGCAGAACGTGCATCCAGTGCGACACGTCAGATTGAGGGTATTGTAAAAACCATTCAAACAGATACCAACGAAGCCGTACGTTCGATGGAGCAAACAACATCAGAAGTGGTGGGTGGAGCTCGTAAAGCTGAGGATGCGGGTGAAGCCTTGACTGAGATTGAAACAGTATCTAACGATTTGGCTGAGTTGATTCAAAACATCTCCGAGGCAGCCAGGCAACAGTCAGTTGCAGCGACCAACATTTCAGGAACCATGAACGTGATTCAAGAAATTACCACTCAAACATCAGCAGGTACACAACAAACCGCTGAATCGATTGGAAACTTGGTAGAACTAGCCACAGAATTACGTAAATCAGTAGAAGACTTTAAATTGCCAGATGATGAGTTTTTCTGAAAATAAGCGAATTAAGCTAAGCAATGTACAAAATGTATAGCAACAAACCATTTGTCCAAATATCTCCTTTAACGGAGGTTGAATACTTGCGCTGGTCAGGGTTGTTGGCTGAGCGTTTAGGTATCATAGTTCCCAAAGAACGGAAAATGTTTTTGCAATCAAAGATTTGGTCCAGAATGCGGGAGATTGGTTACACCGCTTATGACAAATACTGGGAATACATTAACTCTGGAATCGAGGGAAATCTTGAGTGGTCTCAATTGGTTGATCGACTGACTGTGCATGAAACTTCATTCTTTAGGCACCAACCTTCCTTTGAATTGGTGAAAGAAGATTTACTAAGAAAGATTCACCTCAGTGATGATACCTTAAAATATAAAATGTGGAGCGTTAGTTGTGCGACCGGAGAAGAAGCATATTCTTTGGCGATGCTGGCATCAAATGCTTGTCAGAACTGTGACATTAAGACTTATTTTGGTGTCACCGCAACAGATGTCAGCAGCCCAGCTGTGGCGTTGGCAAAGCAAGCTATTTACTCCACCGAAAAAATGGACAATATAGATGAGGAATATCGAAATAATCTAGTCCAGTTAAATGACGAGATGTTTACAGTTAAAGATTCAATTAAAAAGCGTATGGCTTTTGGGGTTTTTAACTTATTAGATGTGAACCGCCCTTCAAATATTAAGTACGATGTGATTTATTGTCAAAACGTACTGATGTACTTTGAAAAAACACTGCGGGAGCAAATTCTCAATGGCTTAGTTGCCTATTTAAATCGCGATGGACTGTTAATATTGGGTCAAACCGAAATTAATTCATGGTCTCATCCTAAAATGAAACGCGTCAATAAAAACAGAACTTTGGCATTCAGATTGAAATAATATGAGCAATATAGAACAAATAGATTTTTCAACTTTAACATGGGTTAAAACCGAGCTTGACGAAACATTGAATCGAGCGAAGGATGCATTAAAAACCTACGTTGAAGATACCGATGATACCAATCAACTTCAATTTTGTATCACTTACCTACATCAAATTCAAGGTACCTTGAAAATGGTGGAGTTATATGGTGCAGCTATGGTTGCCGAAGAAATGGAGTCTGTTGCAAAGGATTTGATGAACGGTAGCATTAAAGATGAAGACTCAGCCTATGATGTTTTGATGCAAAGCATTTTACAGTTGCCTGACTATTTAGAGCGAATCGAATTAGGTCATAAAGATGTGCCAATCGTCTTATTACCCTTGGTTAATGATTTGCGTTCAGTTCGCAGTCAAAAATTATTGTCTGAAAGTGCCTTGTTTAATCCAAATTTGGATTTAGGGGTTCCTGATAGAATTGGTGATAATGATGTGTCACTGAAGGGTAACCAGTTAAAAACAGCCTTGTTGAAAATAAGATCTGTGTACCAAATATCTTTGTTGAATTGGATTAAACAAAAAGACACAGATAAAGCCATTAACAACATTAAACTGGTGGTTTCTAAATTACAAATGATTTTGTCTCCGGTCTATCTGAAACAATTGTTTTGGACTTATTCTGGTGTATTAGAAGGTTTGCAAAAAGGCCATATTGAAGACAATGTTTCAATCAAACAAATTGCTGGCAAAGTTGATTTGTTGATTAAAGAATTGGGTGACAGTAGCCCACACACCAAATCAACCAGCAGAACAGTCACCCGAAATTTGCTCTATTACATAGCTATTAGTGATGGCGATAGTCGACTATTGACAGAAATTGGATCATTTTTCAACCTCTCACAATTCATTCCAGATGAAGACGAGATTAAGCATGCTGAAGGTAGTTTGTCGGGTAAAAACAAAGAATTGCTACAAACCGTTTCGGATGCAATTAAAGATGATGTCTTGGTGGTTCAAGAGTCATTAGATTTATACATCAGAAATAAATCAGCCAGCGTGAGCCAACTTACTCCTATATTAGACAATTTACAGAATATTGCGGATACATTAGGTATTCTTGGTTTAGGTGTTGCTCGTGATTCTGTCAAAGAACATACTACTGAATTAAGCACGCTGATCGATGATGATCAAAGACCTTCTGATGATAATTTATTGGAGGTGGCTAAAACCTTACTTAAAATTGAGTCTCAGCTGGGCGATCACATTCAATCACTTGGCGTGGTTGATGAATTGGGTGGCGAAGAAGAAAACAGCATTCCTAAGTCTGAAAAAAGAGCCATTTTGCAACAATTGGCGAAAGAATCTATTATTAATCTACAACAGATTAAAACTAATTTTGTGGCCTTTATTGAATCTCCTTGGGATAAAAATCAAGTTAAAGATAATCCGCGATTGTTAAAAGACATTGCTGGTGCATTAAAAATTCTAAATCTTTCAGATGCAGGTGAGCATTTAGATTCGATAATTAACTATGTAAACAATGACCTTTTAGCCAGTGATTCAAAACCATCAGCTATGGAACTTGAACAGTTAGCTACGGTTATTTCTTCCTTAGAGTACTATTTAGAAAACTTAGATCAAGGACAGCGAATCAGAGACAGTTTGTTGGTAGAAGTAAAAGTTCAAATTGAACATTTGCAAACACATGTAGCCAATGATTCAGCATTAAGAAAGTCTGAGACTATTAAGCAAGAATCAGCTGAGTCTGGTGTAACTGATGAAGCTGACACTGCTCAGGTTCAAGATGATCAGCATAATGAACACGTTGATAGCGGTGCAGGTACGGATGAATTGGCATCAGATGAATCTGATGTGGTTGAATTTAATGCTGCTGAATCTCATGAATCTGAGGCTGTTGAAGTAAATGATGCCAAAGTAGATGAAGAGCTTGCAGTCACAGAACAAGCGACTGAGGCCCAGCGTATTTCGGTTATTTTCGGAGATGATGTTGATGATGAAATCAAGGAAGTCTTCTTAGAAGAATTTGAAGAAGAATTGGCGAATATGCAAGAAAAACACGCCATTTGGAAAGAAGACCCTGAAACCAATACTGGTGAGTTGTCTGAAATCAGAAGAATTTTTCATACCTTAAAGGGCAGCGGTCGATTGGTTGGCGCTGAAGCCATTGGTGAGTTTGGTTGGCAGTTAGAAAACATGTGCAATCGCAAATTAGATAATGGCATTGAAAACTTAACCGATTTTAGGACAGTTTTGGCCAATGGTGTTGAAATGGCTGCTGGACTATTTGCGGCGTTACAAACACAAGATGTGGTGCCAATTGGTTATGACTTACTGTTACAAAATGCAGAAAATGTAACCAATGGAAATGATTTGGTTGTTGCTGAAGAAATGATTGAATCTCTGCAACAGGATTTGGATGCGATTACTTCAGACACAGATCAGCCTGTAAGTGAAGAGTCTACTGATGAGGTGGTTGAAACAGAGGCGGTTGTTGCTGAAACGACTGATGAAGATGAGTCTGTAGATGATTCTAATGATGTGGATTTAGCTGAAACTGACGCTGCAAACATTGATTTGGCTGAGGAAAACGATTTTGTTATTGAAGAAGAGTCAGTTGAAATAGATTCTGGCGAAATTGAATTTGAATTAGAAGACATCAGTCTGGAAGAAGATGATGTCAGTGATTTGCCAGAAAGTGAAGAGCTTGAAATTGACAGTACAGTTGCTGAGTTAAGTGACACAGTTGAAGAAGAAAAAGATGATGATTTCGTTTTTGAGTTTGATTTGGAAACAGATGAGCCCTCGGCGGAAGATGTCCCTGAAGCGGTTGAAGCAACAGGCTTGTTAGATACTGTAACGGATGAAGTTGAAGATGAAGATGTTTCACTTGAACTTTCAGAGTCAGATGAATTTGATTTAGAACAAGAGCTTGCCAATTTAGATTTAGATGATGACACTGATGAAGAGTCAATAGAAGTAGTGGCTGCTGAATTAGAAATGGCTGAAGAGGACGAAGGTGAATTATCTTTAGATACCGACTTAGATTTGGGCGAAGAAGAGCCAGACCTTGAGTTGGCACTGTCTGAGGTGAATGAGTCAGCGTTAGAAAAAGAAGACTCAGATCATGCCGAGCATGATGAGCTTGGGTTGATTTTAGATGAATCAGATGATGATTCCGATGTAGAGTCAGTTTCAGACCAATTAGAAGTTGACCCGGTCTTTATTGAAATACTGCAAAAAGAAGTGGGTGGTCATTTGAATGAAATGAGTCAGTTCGTTTCATTGGCAATGGAACAAGACAACCCTAAAGTTAATGATGATTTTGTTCGTGTGGTCCACACCTTAAATGGCGCGGCAAGCATGGCTTCAGTTGAAGGCATTACACAAATGACAACACCATTAGAAAAAATGTCGATGATGTTGTTAGATAAGAAACAAGCACTAACAAATGAGGATGTAAAATCAATTGAACAAGTGATTCATCATGCCAGAAGCCAGATGAATTTACTTGGCACTGGAGATTTACCAGTCGATATGAGTATTGGTGATTACTTCAGAACTCGCATTGAAGAGTTGTATGCCGTTGATACTTCCAAAGATTCACATATTGAATCAGCCGAAGACTTGGTTGTTGAAGCAATATCAGCATCGGATTCAGTGCTTGATGCCGAGGAGACCGATACATTTGTGGATTTAGAATTAGATGATTCTAATGACAGCCATCAGGGTGTTGATCTTTCAGAGTTTGAAGATGAAGCGCAAGATTTGGCTGAACCTGAACAACTTGATTCTGAAGTTGAAGAAACAACAGCAGAAGAAGAGCAAGCAGATACAGCAACAGAAGAAACTACTGAAGTTGAAAAACCACAAGTAGAAGATAAATCTTATAATATTTTTGACGATGAAGGTCAGGAAGAATCAGAAGAAGATAACCCATCTTATGAGTCAGATTTAGACGATGAGTTGTTAGAGATTTTCAGTGAAGAGGCTTCGGAAATTTTTGATCGAGCTGACCACCTTTTAGCTGAGCTTGAAGAAAAGCCAGACAGTCCTTCAATTATTCAAGCCTTACAGCGTGATTTACACACTTTGAAAGGTGGTGCAAGGATGGCCGGCTTGAATCAAATTGGAGATTTGTCACATCAACTTGAGTCTTTATTTGAATCAATAGCAGAAAAGAAACTTGAAGTTAATCCTGTACAGCATGAGTTGATGTCTCAAGTGATGCATAAGTTACATGGCATGGTAAATTCTGATGATTTTGGCCAGTTATCAAGTATTGAAACTGAAACCAAACAACTGGAACAAATTCTTTCGTCAGACGGTGGTGAGATTAAAGAAAAATCTAAACTTGATGAAGAGTTTTTCGATCCATTGGCCAGAATTGATACGCCTGCTGAAGAAAGCTCGTCAGATGAAATTGAAGCGGTTGTTCCAAAGAAAAAAGCAAATGTACTCTCAGGCGGACAAATTAAAGTTAATTCAGAGTTATTAGATAAATTGGTGAACTTTGCAGGTGAGGTGAGTATTTACCGATCACGCATGGAGCAGCAATCTGCTGAATTGAAATTAAATATTGATGAATTAGAGAATACAGTTGAAAGGGTTAGAAGACAGTTACGTGAACTTGAGCATGAGACGGAAGCACAAATTATTTCTAATTATCAAGTTGAAGGTGATGAATTAGAAGAAGATTTTGACCCATTGGAACTTGATCAATTCTCTACCATTCAGCAGTTGTCACGCTCATTGTCTGAGTCGGTATCGGATTTAACTAACATTCAATCGTATTTGCAGGAGTCTGCCAGATCGTCTGAAACTTTATTGATTCAGCAATCAAGGGTAAATACAGAGCTGCAAGAAGGATTGATGGAAACTCGTTTGGTTACGTTTAATTCATTGATTCCTCGATTGCGTCGTGTTTTGAGAACCGCTGGTCAAGAACTTGATAAAAATGCTAAATTAGTGGTTAAAGGTGCCGAAGGTGAAATGGATAAAACTGTTTTAGAAGGCATTCAAGCACCATTAGAACATATGATTAGAAATGCCATGGTTCATGGTTTAGAAGCTGACAGAGAGGCAGCTGGTAAACCAGAGCAAGGACGTGTGGTAATCGAACTCAGTCGAGAAGCGACTGAGGTTGTCATTACAGTTAAAGATGATGGCGCTGGAATTAATACAGATATTCTTCGTAAAAAAGCCATAGATCGAGGCATTATTTCTAAAGAATCTGAATTTTCAGATGTTGAAATTGCACAATTAATTATTCATTCAGGACTTTCTGCTGCGGACGAAGTTACTAAGTTAGCTGGTCGTGGTGTTGGTATGGATGTTGTTAATAATGAAATCAAACGTTTAGGCGGTAGTATCGAAATAATTTCTGACCGGGGTGTTGGAACGACGTTTGTTATTCGATTACCTTATACCTTAGCGTTAACTCAGGCAATTATTGTTCAAGTCGCTGATCATCGATATGCGATTCCAGCATCAGGTGTAGAAGGTCTGATTAGAATGAATATCAATGAGTTCCGCAGAAGAATATTGGAAAATGATTTAAGCTACGATTACGCGGGTGAAGAGTATCGCATTCAAGAATTGAATAAATTATTGAGTGTAGATTCAGAAGCGCTGGTTGAAGGCAACCAAGTCCCATTGGTGATGATTAAATCGGGTGATCAAGGTGTTGCTTTGCGAGTTGATCAGACCTTTGGTGGTCGTGAGATAGTTGTTAAGTCAGTGGGTACCCAAGTGGCTTCTGTTCCAGGTATTTTTGGAGCCACCATATTAGGTGATGGTGCTGTGGTTTTGATTCTAGATATCATACCAATGCATCGTGCTTACATTCAGAAACTTGAAAAACTTAAAATTGATGGCGTTGAAATCATTGAAGAAGTTGAGGAAGATCGCGTAACCACAATTATGGTTGTGGATGATTCAATTACCATGCGTAGAGCTGGTGAGCGGATGTTGGTCAGAAATGATTTTGAAGTGATGACCGCCAAAGATGGTTTGGATGCATTAAATAAACTACAAGAACAAAAACCAGATTTGATGTTGTTAGATATCGAAATGCCACGTATGGATGGATTTGAATTAGCGACAGCCATGAAGCAATCAGAAAGATTTGCTGATATTCCAATCATCATGATTACTTCAAGAACAGGTCAAAAACACAAAGACCGTGCTAAAGAAATTGGTGTTGAAAGGTATTTAGGTAAACCATATCAAGAATTGGAATTGTTAGATAATATCAACGATTTACTACAACTAGAAGATGTCTAATGAACAAATTGTTGGGCTGATTCATATTGGTGAACAACAACCTTCAGCTCAGTTTTTAATTAATCAATTGAAGCTGTCAGGTTATGTTGTTAAACAATATGATGAAACTCAGGTTGATGATTTAGATGCTGATATTAAGATTTTTATTGTTAATTTATATGACAATGAGGTTAATGTTGATAAATTGATATTACACTTAACTGAAAATAACAGTAAGGTTATATTTAATGACGCTCAAATATCCAATGAGCTTGTGGGGTGGAATAAAAATCGTTGGTTACGTCATGTGTTGCACAAAATTGATGCCTCTCATGACATTCTTCCTGAGGTCAAACTTGCGTCAGATTTAACTGAATGTTTGGACTTAAAGGCATTAGCGATAGAATCGGTCTGGATATTAGCTGCTTCTATTGGCGGCCCCGAATCTCTGATTAAATTTTTTCAAGAGTTTAACGGTGATGAACCCATACTATTTGTTATTGTTCAGCATATGGACAGTGAGTTTTCTTCAATGATGGAAAAGCAGTTGAATAAAAACAATGTGATTCCAGTCAAATTAGCTGAAGCTGGATTGAAAGTGTCGCCATGCCAGGCTTTATTAATTCCGGTTGAGGAAGACATCAATATCAAGTCAGATGGAACCATAGCGGTTAAAGATGTCAATCCCAATAGAGTCTATACGCCGTGTATAGATGATGTTTGTTCAGACATGATAGAAAATTTAGAGCATGTTAACATGGCGGTTTTCAGCGGCATGGCTAAAGATGGTGTAAAAGGTGCAGTTAACGTATTTGAAAACGGTGGGAAAATAATTACACAATCAGCTAACAGTTGTGTGGTTTCGGCTATAGCTGAAGAAGTCAGGAAATTGAATATGTCATTGTTTGACGGTGATCCAGTCTCCATGGCACAATATATTAAACAATCTATAATTAATAGGTAGGTACAACATGTCCAATGAAATTCGAGCAGTTTTGATACCCATAGAAGATGAAAGAAAGTTACTTCTTCCCAATGCCATGGTTGCAGAGGTTCTAGGGATGCGGAGTATTGAAAGTATTGACAGTGCAGAAAAGTGGATTTTAGGCACAGTTTCTTGGCGTGGTTGGAACATACCTTTGATTGATTTTGCGGTACTGACAGGATCAACAAGTGATGACAGTATCAGTAGTACATATAATCTGGCCGTATTAAAAAGTATTAATCATCCTGAAGACATGCCTTATTTCGCGGTGTTATCTAGAGGTATTCCAAAATTACAATTGGTTTCTCGAGGTGATATGCAGTTACATGAAGAAAAAAACATAAATCACAATGCGATTGCATCCTTGGTTTCTATACAAGACGAAATGGCAGATATACCCAATATGAACTATCTAGAAAGTAATTTAATTGCCGTTATTCAACCTGCGGCTTAAAGTCACCATACAAGGCATGCATTGCACCCATGATAACTGGGGCGACTGTTTCTGTTCGTAGTACACGTTGCCCTAATTGTATGCCGAGATAATCCGTTCGCTCAAAGTTTGACAGCTCCACTTCAGAAAATCCGCCTTCTGGGCCGATAAAAAACGTGTGTTTGTGTTGTAGCTTACTGGGTAAATTATGCAAAGTTAATTCAGCAGTTGGGTCTAAGTAAATACCGTGGTCAATGTGTTTAATTAATTCACTCAGCTGAACTATTGGTTCCACCTGCATGATGCTGGATCTACCAGATTGTTCACAGGCACTGATTGATACGGCTTGCCAATGTTTTAATTTCTTTTCAAATTTATGCGCAGGAACTTTCTGTGAACAGAAGTCCGATAAAAAAGGAATGATTTTATTACATCCCAGTTCCGCCGCTTTTTGAATGCTGTAGTCCATTCTGTCTGTACTGCTGATGCCTTGGGCAATGGTTGTATTCAATATGGAATTTTCAACTTGTTTTTCTGTCAAACAAATACCATTGAGTTCTACTTGGTGTTTAGTGATTTGGCCAACCTTACATTCATATTGGTCACCGTTTGGGGTGAAGAAATGTAATATAAAGCCAGTTTTTAGGCGCAATACATTTCTGATGTAATGGGCTTTGTCACCCTCTATACTGACTGAGGTACCTATAGTTGAGGTTTCCAATGGAAGATATATTCTAGAAATTCTCATATGTCAATCTGTTCTGTTGCACTTACGGCGATGAATAAAATGGCATATAATCTTAACTCAAAATGAAATGAAGTATATGATGAAAAAAAACAGTTTTAAGCAAAATATTAAAAAACAAAGCGGTTTTACATTGATGGAAATCCTTATTGTTGTGGTCATTATTAGCATTTTAGCCATTTCAGTCGTGCCTCAATTTTTAGACCAACCAGATAATGCGCGTATCGCAGCAACCAAAGCTGATATCAGAAACATAGAAACGTCATTGAGTATGTATAAAATGGATAACTTTAATTACCCATCGACTACGCAGGGATTACAAGCATTGGTACAGAAGCCTACAGGAACACCTGAGGCTAAAAATTGGAAGCCAAGTGGTTATATAGTCAAACTTCAAAATGACCAATGGGGTAACCCATACCAATATTTGAATCCAGGTAATCATGGCGCCATAGATATTTACTCATTTGGTGCTGACGGCCAACCCGGTGGTGAAGGGGTGAATGCAGATATTGGTAATTGGTGAGGTTAATTGGCCATCAGTTCAAGCGATGACAGCTAAATGAAAATTTCAGGTTTTACATTGATTGAAATCTTAATGGTCGTCGTTATTATCGGCATCATGTCTGTCGCAGGGGTTAATATTATCAACAGCCAATCTGTGGAACGTCAAATCATGAATGAGGCGGCCATGTTGGAAGCAAAAATTAAATATATTTGTGATTTATCAATTTTAGAAAACAGAGCTCATGGCATTGAGTGGACTGAAAATTCTTTACAAATACTCAAGTATCAAGCGGGAGATTGGGTTTCGGTTGATAAGCACGGTAGTAAATTAACCATGGAGCGTCAGATTGTCTTAAATGGATTGGTTCAAGCGCTAGAAACTGAAGCTGAAGAAATACCTCATGTTATTTGTCAAACGGATGGCTCATTGAATGCCTTTGAAGTTAAATGGCCAGCAAAGGGTGTTAAGCAGTCAATATCATATTATTCGCTGCGAAGTGAGACACCTTATCAATTAGTAGGTGCTTGGCTTGAAAAATAAACGTTCCATAGGAAGGAGCCGGAAAGCCACACAAAGTGGTTTCACTTTGTTAGAGGTGATGATGGCTTTGATTGTCATCAGTGTCGGTTTAGTTGCTTTGGTTCAATCCAGTCAATACAGCGCCCATGTATTACAACAAGCAAAAACAAAAACAGCTGCTTATCATGTGGCTGATCAGGTCCTGTTAAAAATGTATCAAATACCAGATTTAAGCATTGGTAGGCATCAAGGCGAACAAAAGTTTGAAGGGACTGTATATTACTGGCAAGCCAGTTTAGCGACAACTGAAAACAAGTATATCAATCGTCTAGATGTGCGGGTCTTTTTAGATCGTAAATTTGATTATGCAGAAGCGACACTAACTGGTTTTAAACAGCCATGAATCGTCTTTCTTTACAACAACAAGCTGGAATGACTTTATTAGAAGTGTTAGTCGCAACTGGAATCTTAGCGATTATATCGGTGATGGCGTTTGTAAGTATTGACAACATGGTCAGGGCAAAAACCATCCTTAATGAACACACCAGACAGCTTAACCAAAGCAATTTGGCTTTTTATTTGTTACAAAATGATTTGCAGTTTGCCGTTTCCAGCCAGCAACTTAATTTACAACAAGCAGAATTCAGCGGAAACTCACAAAGTTTTAGTTTGATAAAGTTCCAAGATCAAATCGCCACTTCATCGAGAATTGAACAAGCTCATTCAACGACGGTTCATCCCCTGCAAAGAGTCAGGTGGTTCCTAAGAGACAATCATTTGTACAGGGCCGTTCAAGCTGCTCATGCCACTCAAAATCTAGGTCAATGGCAAGAAAGAAAACTGTTAAAGGTAAAATCATTCAATTGTAATTACAAAGACCTTGTTGGCTCTGATTTAAATCAGTGGCCAAATGATCAAACGCAGAACAGTCAGTTACCCAAATCGATACAATGTTTGATTGTGTCGGCAGCTGGGCTTGAAACTAATTTACTGGTTACTCCATGGCAATCATTATGGTAAATGCTAAAAAAAGTCAAGGAATGGCGATGTTGATGGCATTAGTAATGATGGCCATTGCTTCAAGTCTGGCAGCATATATTTGGTATGACAGCCAATTAAGTCTTTCGCGTATATATAACCTTAAGCATGCCTATCAGGCAAAACATTACAGCCAAGGCATGATGTTATGGGCCAGTGATATTTTGCGTGAAGACTATGCCCAAGATGAAACCCAGCACGACACAAATTTTGATCCTTGGTTACAAGGGATTCAAGGTATGTTGGTTGAGAATGCCATTTTGTCTGGAGAGTTGGTCGGTTTAAATAACCGTTTTAATGTTAACAATTTAGTTATTAACGGAGAAATTTCACCCACACATTTAGCCTATTTTAGGCGTTTGTTAACGACCTTAGAACTAGATATTGGGATTGCAGATAAAGTCATTGATTGGATTGATTCAGACCAAATTCCAATGCCAAATGGGGCGGAAGATTTCGTTTATTTAGCCAAATCTCCAAGCTACCAAACAGGATCCAAGTATTTTCAACATGTCAGCGAATTGGCCTTATTAGACAATATGTCACAATCAGAATTTCGTCGCTTGTTACCCTATGTAACGGTCTTGCCAATTAAGGGCGTTGCGGCCACGAAGATGAATGTAAATACCATGTCAGCACCACTCATTAAGGCGCTTTCTTTGAATCTAACCAATGAAATTGCGGTCAGGGTCAATCAAGGTAATCAGGCCAATTTTTCTACCATGACTGACTTCTTTAATCACAAAAGTCTACAATATATTTTGACCGATAATGATGAACGAATATTGATCAAAACCCTGGCCAGTGTACAAACGCTCGACTTACAAGCGAGTGCAACCATAAAAATGGATGATCAAGTGATTCAGATGTATGCTTTGTTACATAGGAACAATGCAGGTGATGCTCGTGTGATTGCTCGTTCAATGGCTCCTTTTATACCCTTAGATTTGTTATGATATGAAGATGAAATTAGCGTTCTTAGCCAGCCAAACCAGCAAATCACAAAATGCATTAAAAACAATGGTCAAAACATATGGTCAATGTGACGCAGAGGTTGCGGATGTTATTGTGGTGCTTGGTGGTGATGGTTTTATGTTGCAGTGTTTGCATCAACACATGCATCAATCCACTCCGGTATTTGGTTTGCGTCTAGGGACTGTCGGTTTTTTAATGAATGATTATTCTGTAGAAAATTTGCCAGAACGAATTGACCAAGCTAAAAATACCGTGTTACACCCTTTGTCGATGCAAGTACAAACAGTTCATGGCGAGACGGTAAATTCCTTGGCAATCAATGAAGTCTCACTGTTGCGACAAACCAAACAATCAGCGCATATTCAAATCTTAATCAATGGTCAAAGTAGAATAGATAATTTAGTTGGCGATGGGGTTATGGTCGCAACACCAGCTGGAAGTACCGCCTACAATTTATCTGCTCATGGGCCTGTTATTCCGCTGGGTAGTGATATATTGGCCTTAACGCCAATCAGTCCATTCAGGCCGAGGCGATGGCGAGGTGCGATTATTCCATCACATGCTGAAGTCACTTTTGTGGTTAAGAGTCATGACAAAAGGCCAGTTTCAGCCACGGCTGATAACACCGAAGTCAGAGATGTGATTCAAGTCGAAATAAAAGAAGCTAAAAACATTAAAATAAATGCTTTGTATGATGTCAAACATAACCTGGAAGACCGAATTATCAATGAACAATTTTCATGAATTGACACCTATATGCTGACGTTAGCCATCTCATCGAGAACTTTGTTTGATTTAAATAAATCACATCAAATTTTCCTTGAACAAGGGATAGAGGCTTATCGGACTTACCAATTAGAGAGGGAAGATGAACCTTTGAACCCTGGTGTGGCTTTCCCATTGGTGAAAAAACTATTGAACCTACTCCACCCAGAAACGAATGAACCTCTGGTGGAAGTGGTTTTGGTGTCTCGAAACAATGGAGACACCGGGCTGAGGATTTTTAATTCTATTGAACACCATGGTTTGAATATCTCAAGGGCGGTGTTCAGCAATGGCGGTTCGCCGTATGACTATTTGTCGGCATTGGGTGTGGAGTTGTTTCTGTCAGCACACCATGCTGATGTGATCAGTGCCATTGAAGCTGGTTATGCTGCAGCACATTTGAAGACCCGCCGCTCAACAGGTATTATCGATGGCCAAGTTAGGGTGGCTTTTGATGGCGATGCGGTTTTATTTTCAGACGAATCTGAGCAGATTTACCAGACTGATGGTTTAGAAGCTTTCAGACAGAATGAACATGACAAACGCAATGAACCTTTGAACCCAGGACCTTTCAGTGCTTTTCTGAAAAAGCTGCATGACTTACAAAATATATTTCCAGCGGGCACATCGCCGATCAGAACCGCTTTGGTGACGGCTCGATCTGCGCCATCACATAAAAGGGTGATTCTGACGTTGCGACAATGGGGGATACGGATTGATGAAGCTTTATTCCTTGGCGGGATAGACAAAGCCGAATTTTTGAAATCATTCAAGGCAGATATTTTCTTTGAAGATCAGTTAACATATGTTAAAACTGCATCAGAACACACCGCCACAGGACATGTACCCTATGGTGTAACCAATCAACAACCTAAAAAGTAAAAATTATGAAAAGATTAAAAACTAAACTAATTGCTGTCCTCGCTATGACGATGGTAGCCATGTTCGCGAATTCAACAGTGGTCCGATTTGAAACCAACTTTGGCAACATAGATATTGAAATGTTTGAGCAAGATACCCCTTTAACCGTTGCTAACTTTTTGCGTTATGTCAACAATGGAGACTATGATAACTCAATCATTCATCGTTCCGTTCCTGGATTTATCATTCAGGGTGGGCAGTATTATTCAACAGGAACCCAAGTGCAAGCCATTGAAAAATACAGCTCAGTAAGGAATGAGCCAGGTATTTCAAATACTCGGGGAACCATTGCTTTGGCAAAAGTGAATGGACAGGTTAACAGTGGCACCAGCAACTTCTTTTTTAATGTAAGCAATAACAATACTGGTTCGAATAGTCTTGATATTCAAAATGGTGGTTTTACTGTTTTTGGAGAAATTATTGATGGACTTGAGATTGTTGATTTAATTTCATCACTGCAAACATTCAGCGAATACCCTCTTTATGCTTTATATGGCAATACCGTGCAACTGTCTAATTATGTCTATATATATAAAGCCTTTGTTTTATCAGATGAATTCCAAATCAACGCCGGCTTGTCAGGTGCTTGGTATAATCCAGCCACTGATGGTCAAGGCATTTATTTAGAGGTACTGCCAGACATCAATAAAGTGATTATGGCTTGGTTTACTTTCGATACCAGTGATCCAGACAGTGCGGCGTCTTCAGAAGTTGGTTATGCAGGTGGGCGTTGGGTAACAGCCATCGGTGATTTCCAAGGCAATGAGTTTAGTGGCGATATTTATCAAACCAGTAACGGTTTATTTGAAAATTCCTCGGCTGCGGTCTCTAACATGAAAGTGGGCACAGTCAGCTTGGTGTTTGAAAGTTGTGGCCAATTGAATATGAATTATTCAATGTATGATGGCTTGTTAAATGGGTCAACTGGGTTACGTAGAATTGCGGCATCGAACATCGAATTGTGCGAACAATTGGCTTCAGAAGCCAACCCAGGTATGGTCGCTCAGTAAACGATTGATTCAATGCCTTTTAAATTGAGCGGTTGCCAATGGGTAACCGCAAATTTAATTAGTTCCGCCTGAGACTGGGTGGTTAATATGGGCACTTTTTGTTGTAGTATTTTTAATGCAGCTAGGGTCGTGTTGAAGGGATCTTCGTGAGTGATCGCTTTGGCGTGATTTTGCTTACTTAGTTTGTTGCCAAGATGATTGGTAATCACAGGAAAGTGTGCATAGCTTGCTTGTGGCAAGTTCAACAGTTGATTTAAATACATTTGTCTGGCTGTTGAGTCCATGATATCTATGCCCCTGACCACTTCAGTTATGCCCTGGTCTGCATCATCCACCACCACTGCCAGTTGATAGCTGAACAGTCCATCCTTGCGTTTGATATTGAAATCGCCACATTGTTGTTGAATATTTTGAGATTGTGGGCCTTGAAATAAATCATTAAAAGAAAACTCATGATCAATGGTTTTAACTCTTATGGAATGTGCTTTGTTGGTGTCTGCTATAGGCGGTCGACATGTATTTGGATAGATCGGTTGACCCTTCAAGGCAGCACGGGTACATACACAAGGATAAGTTAAGTTTAACTGATTTAGCTTGTCTAAGGCCTTTTGGTAGGCATCTTGCCGATCAGGATCAGTCTGGTAACTGATGGTCAGGTCTGAAGTCATGCCAAAGCGACGCAAGGTTTCAATGATTAACTGACCCGATCCTTCAACCACTCTGGTTACATCCACATCCTCAATTCGAATAATCCATTCGCCCTGATTGGCTTTGGCTTGGCAGTAACTGGCAATGGCGGCAATCAATGAGCCAAAATGTAAGTCTCCCGAGGGTGATGGTGCAAACCTTCCTTTGTAACTTATGGAGTCAAACATGGATTAACTGATGGGATGGTGGATCCATGCGGCCTGATTGGCATGGAATTGGCTTGCTGCCAATTGCTTATTGAATTTACTGAATTATGATTTATCCAGCCGCCTGTAAATAGGCGGCTAGGAGATTGGATCAAGCCCCAGTTTTTTGCTGTCTTCCTGGAATCAATAAGGTATGCATTACATTGACAGTAAGGCATTGACCATTCACTCGACTTGCGCCATTTGATCACTGGGTTCAGCGATAAAATTGCCTTGTACAAAGTTGACTGACATTTTCCACATAATGCTCATGGTGGTGGCATCTTCGATAAATTCGCAGATGACTTGTTTACCTTGATTATGTGCTTTATCCACAATGTCTTTGACCTTCGCTTCATTTTCTGGATTGTTGCCAAGGTCCTGCATAAAGCTGGAGTCAACTTTAAGCATGTCAGCAGGGAAGTGTTTCAGAATACTGAAGGAATTAAGTCCAGAGCCAAATTTTTCAACCACAATTAAACAGTGGGTGGCTTTGATTGATTTGATGATGGGTTTCATTTGTGATGCATAAGTCACCAATTCACTTTCACGAACTTCAAAAGCTAAGTTGTCACCAGAAACGCCGCTGGATTTCAATTGTCCTGCCAACCAACTGGGAAAAGATGCATCGGTTAAAGTGTGGTGCGATAGTTTGACAAATAACATCACTGGGTTTTCAGCATTCTTGATTGACTGTAATGCTTTTTTAATAACCCATTGGTCAACTTCTGCAATGAATCCATATTTCATTGCCACTGGTATAAATTGTTGTGGGAATATCAACTGATCGTCTTCTGCTTTAAGTCTGATCAGGACTTCATAGTGCTCTTTTTCATCGCCATCAATATTGACAATGGGTTGGTAATGTAAGACAAATCGATCTTGCTCCAAGCCATCAGTGATGCGATCAATCCAAGCCTTTGAGGCAGCACGGGCTTGTTTTTCTTCTTCAGCTGGGTCAAAGACTTTAACTTGATTGCCGCCATTTTCCATCAGTTCGTTGAGGTTGTCAGTTAAGGTTTTAATCACTTCTGAGACTGATTCGGATTGTGGGGTTAGCTGGGTGACAGCAATACTGGCAGAGCAATTGACTGAAGTGCTACCCGCGTTAAAGATTTGGTCAGTAAATAAAGTTCTCAGTTTCTCAGCCACTTGTTCCGCTTTTTCGATGGATGTTTTGATTTTTAAAACAAAAGAAGTGTCAGCATATCGACAATAGGTGACATCAGGACCTAATTTGCTTTCTAAAAATTCAGCAACACTGACGATAAATAAATCTAAATTGCCGATGCCCAGTTCTTTCTCATGTTTGTCGGCATTATCAATGCCAATCATCAGCAAGCTGTCACCTGGTTTTTTACTGGCAGCATCCAAGGCTGTCGAAAGGAGTTCATGAAAGTAGCTGCGATTGAAAAATTTAGTTAATAAATCTTTGTTCTTAATTTCAAACAATTCTTTTTCAACTTGAGGGTCAACTGAAGGAATGTTAATGATAAATTGAATACATTTTTCACCATTAATGGTGGCTTTTGAAACGTTAATTAAGCCATCGAATTTTTCACCGGATGAGGTCACCATTTTAAATTCTAAATCGGCTTCAGGTAAGATGTTTTTATTCAAATCGCGCAGCGTTTGTTTGGCGCGAGCGATGTCATCTTTGGCAATCATATTTAGGAATGGTGTGACTTCAAGCTCTTCAAAATCATCATATTTAAACAGTTCTTGGTAGGATTGATTTGAATAAACATGCATACCGTCATGGATATAAGCAATGGCTTGCTTGGATGAATCTAACAACAAATTACATCGTCGTTCGGTGTTTTTCAGTTCAACTGATAAAATAGAGTTGTTGCGGCGTTCGCGCAGGGCTTTCATTTCTTTTAAGATCACATGTCTCATGTGTTCAGGTAGCAAGGGTGTACAAAATGATCCTGCGCCATTCTCAATTGCTTCTTGGATTAAATCGGGATCAAAATTGGTGATCAAAGCGACCACCGGTAAATCTAAACCCATTCGTTTTAAATGATCGACGACTGTTTGACAAGGCAGGTCTGTTTGCAGCTGTTGGCATAAGACCATGTCAATCGGCTTACGTTCTAAGATACCCGCTAAATCATCTTCATCTGTACAACGTGTTGGTCTGACTGCAATTTGATAATTTCTAAGCAAAGACAAGATGCGCTCTGCTTCTTCTTCTGATTGATGAATGATGAGTAAGTTGATGGAATTTTCAGCGGCCAATGCAGTGCTCCTTGTCGTCATGTATAAAGTAATTTTGGCTTAAATCAAGCTGCTTATGTTGATTTATTTTAAAATATATTACAGCTTATTATAATGGCAAATTTTGTTACATAACAGCTTAAGTTAACTTTGTGGGATCAGATTGCGCCGTAATTTAGGTTGGAATCAGTTATTGCTTTAGGTTAATCAGTGATTTAGACGTTTTGCCAGCGACCTCCTGGACCAATTTTGGTAACAAGTATCCGGGCAGTTGGGCTTGCATGCCTTGGTAGATTTTTAAAGCTGTTTGTACAGGTAAATCAAAGTGACTGGCATTTTGAACTTTGTCGAACAGGTGTAAATAATACGGCAGTACGCCGTGAGAAAATAAATCATGAGAGAGTGCAATTAGGATGTCGGCAGAGTCATTGACGTTTCTTAACAGCACACTTTGGTTCAATAAGGTAAAGCCCATTGATTTTAATTGTTGAATGGCTTTGATTCCAGCTGGACTTAGTTCATTCGAGTGATTGGTGTGTAAGACCATGACTTTATTGAGTGTTATATGGCTTGCCCACAGTCCAAATGAAGTGTCAATTCTTTCTGGCATGACGGTTGGAATTCTGCTGTGAATTCGCAGGGTTCTTACGTGGGGAATTAATGCCAGTTGATCGGTTAATGCAGCCAGGGTTTTATCAGTCAAAGTCAATGGGTCGCCACCGCTGAGAATCACTTCATGAATGTCTTGGTGTTGTTTGATGTAGGCAATAGATGCTTGCCATTGATTTCTTGGCGCATAATTTTGTCCATAGGCAAAGTGTCGCCTAAAACAATACCTGCAATTGACTGCACAACTTCCGCTGGCAATTAATAGAACACGACCGTGGTATTTATGGATGAGGCCTGGTATCGGTGATGCTGGCTGGTCTCCAACAGGGTCATGGTGGAATTCGCTTTGGGTATTCGATTCATGTGTATGAGGCAAAAACTGCAGTAACAATGGGTCGTTTTCATCATCCCAGTGGATTTGTTGTTTTAGGCTATCGGTTAGCACAGGTGCGAACATATCGGCTGCTAGCTTGGAGTAGTTGGCTTGATTTTTCACTGCATCAAGGTTTTGGCCTTTAAGGGCTTGTTTAAGTGAATCTTGCCAATGTTTTTTCATGCTGGTTTTATCGAAAATAATATTCGATTGTATTCTAGCACGAGACTAAAAATCAGGCAGGTAAAAGCCGTGGGTTTGGGGCAATTTTTCAAGCCTTTGTGTTGGTGATTTGTGCTGATGCACTGTGATATAATTGCCGGCTTTATTTATTCTGTCAGGAGACGTTATGTCGGTATACAACACCAGTCAATTTAAAAATGGTTTAAAAATAATATTTAATGATGATCCGCACAGTATTGTAGATAACCAAGAAGTTAAGCCGGGAAAAGGCCAGGCATTTAATCGAGTTAAAATGAAAAACTTGAAAACGGGACGGACTATTGAAAAAACATTCAAGTCGGGTGAAAAAGTAGATGCCGCTGATGTGATGGAAATGGATATGCAATATTTGTATACCGATGGAGAATTTTATCACTTTATGGACCCTGAATCATTTGAGCAGTTTGAAGCTTCACAGGAAGCGGTTGCAGATTGTATAAAATGGTTGAAGGAAGAAGACGTATGCACTGTTATTTTATGGAATAACTCACCATTGACCGTTGAGCCGGCTAATTTTGTTGAGCTTAAAATTGTCGAAACTGATCCCGGTTTGCGTGGTGACACATCTGGAGGCGGCGGTAAACCGGCTACTTTAGAAACTGGTGCAGTCGTCCAGGTTCCATTGTTTGTTCCAGAAGGTGAAATCATTAAGGTGGACACTCGATCAGGTGAATACGTGGGTCGCGTTAAAAAATAAATACTGTATAAAAAAACATGTCTCAAGCAACTGATTGGAGCCCCAATGGCCCGTTGCAATTAATCCAGCAACGGGCTTTTTTATGTTCGAAAATCCGATCTTTTTTTATTGAAAAAAAGGTCTTGGAAGTTGAAACGCCAGTGCTTTCTTCTGCTGCCAATACTGATTTGCAAATTGAAGTGTTCAGTAGCCAGTCCCTGATAAACACTCGCCAAACCTCGTTCTTAAGAACATCCCCTGAGTTTTTTCACAAACGGTTACTGGCCAGTGGCAGTGGCGATATTTTTGAAATTGCCAAGGTTTTTCGTTTGGGTGAGTCAACAGCATTACATAACCCAGAATTTACTTTGTTGGAATGGTATCGTTTGAGTTTTGAGTTGCAACAGCTGATGGATGAGGTGGTTGAATTGATTCAAATGTTGAGAGGTTGTTTTGCTTTAAGTCCAATGCCTGTATCAGTCATATCTTATCAGTCATTGTTTAAAAAAATGTTGAACTTTGATCCTTTCGATATCACTGATAATGAATTAAATCAGATTGCCATTGCCTCTGGTTATCACGGGCCTTTGTTAAACCGTACAGAGGCTTTGGATTTTATGTTTGGGATTCAAATTGAGCCCTTATTGAGTGCTGATATAGGATATCTCATACATGAATTTCCAATTGAGCAAGCAGCGCTGGCACAAGCGCATCCGAACCATCCTGACAGGTGTTTGCGATTCGAGTTTTTGTGGGGTGGCATAGAGTTGGCCAATGGTTATCAAGAACTGACTGATGCGACCGAACAACGCCAACGGTTTGAACTGGATAATTTGAATAGAAAACTGAATGGTAAACCAGAACTGCCTATTGATGACAGGTTAATCGAGGCACTCAATGCAGGTTTGCCTAATTGCTCAGGTGTGGCTTTAGGGCTTGAGCGTTTGCTGATGTGTTTATTGGGTAAGGATTCCATTGAGGATGTGATGCCGTTTAATGCACACAACAGTTGAAAGTTCTTGTTGATAAACGCGGCTGATTGCCGGTTAAAACATCATAACCACCATGTGGCTATAGATGAAATGAGCAAGGCACCCATGATATTTAATTTGAAGCCTTGTTTAATCATGCTTTTAATTGGCACCCGTTCTGATCCATATATGATGGCATTTGGTGCTGTTGCGACTGGAAGCATAAAGGCGCAACTGGCACTGATGGCAGCTGGGATCATAATTTTCATGGGTTCAATACCGATGGCAGAAGATACAGAGAACAGTATCGGCATAAGGATGGCTGTTGTTGCGGTGTTGCTGGTAATTTCAGTTAAAAAAGTGATGCTTAGGCAAACTGTCAGTACAATAAAAAACAAATGAACATGTTGTAAAAAAATCAGCTGGTCAGCTAACAAAGCACTTAAGCCAGTCGATTTAAATGCCGCTGCTATCACCATGCCTCCAGAAAATAGTAACAAAACGCCCCAAGGAATGGTGTTGGCGGTTTTCCAATTAAGTAGCTTGTTTCCTCGGCCATCAGAGACCATAAACATCAACATGACACCAATCAATGCCACTGAGGCATCATTGGCGAAGGGTAGGTTGAAATAGGCTTTCCAGCCGCCGAACGGTGTGGTTCTACTGACCCATAAAAATGCAGTGAAAGCAAAAACCAATAAGGTTCTTTTTTGGGCCGTATTCATAGGCTTTTGAGCGTTTGAAATTTTGTGGTTGAACACCTGTTGGTTATTTATTTGTTTTAATAAAATAAACAACATGATTGGAAAGAAGGTCAATACCATGGGTCCCACTTGCAACATCCAGTCAATAAAACCAATTTCCAGTTGTGTGCCTTGTTGGTAATTTTGAATCATTATTAAGTTAGGTGGTGTGCCAATTGGGGTCATTGTGCCGCCTAAACTTGCTGCATAAGCGATGCCTAATAACAATATGATTGCGAATTTTTTATCTGGATTAGATTCAATGACCGCCAAGGCTATGGGTAATAGCATCAAGGTAGTTGCGGTATTAGAAATCCACATGCTCAGTATAAAAGCAGTCAGCATAAAACCGAGCGCCACATTCCTGGGACTGTCGGTTCCAACGGCTGACAATATTTTGTTGGCTAAGTATTGGTGGGTCCTGCTGTGTGACATCGCCGTTGATAATAAGAAGCCGCCCATTAACAAGATAATCAGCGGGCTGCCATAGGCTTGAGCAACTTGAGTTGGGCTGATGATGTTGGCTAATGGAAAGAAAGCAATGGGAATTAATGAGGCGACAGGAATCGGTAGCCATTCTGTTATCCAAAGTACTGCAGTGCAACTCGTAATGAGCAGTGTAAGTGATTGAGCCAAGTTAATAATTTCTAGCCATTTAAGTACATATATACTTAGAAAAATCACCGAAAATGTAAATATTTTTTTTGCGACCATGAATTCGATACTGTTGCGTATGTTTTGAAGAAAATATTAATGAATTTTTAATAATTCAGCTTGTAATCTTACCTCAATAAAATCTATGATATTAGGGTTTATTAATTTGGGGACACAAATGAAACTAAAACCAATCCTACTTACGTTAACATCAATTGTGTTGTTACAAGCATGTAGCAGCAGCAATAACTCACCGAGGGCCGTCGACGCACCGCCCGCCACCAATCCTGGTGGTGATGTGGTTACCGGTGTTATCGAAGCCATTTTTAACCCTGCATCTGGTGATCCAGCGCAGGTACCCATTCCGACCAACTTGTTTTTGTCGGGAACTACTGATCTTACCCTGAACATCCCAGTGGCTGATCCGACTGATTTATCTGATCCATTGGTTGCGCTTAATGCGCTTGATGGTTTCAGTACGGTGGCGCCTTGGTCAACTAACTTTTCAGTTCCTGTCGCAGCCGGCTCAGTGGGCCCTGGCAGTGTAAAAGTTTATGAAGTTGAGCTCAGTGGTCCAGGTGGTGCGGTGATTGCAGTTAAGGGTGAGTTGGTTTTTGGTGTGGATTTCGTGGCTGCTGCTAATGGTAGCAGTGTAGCCATCGTTCCAATCAAACCTCTGAAGCAGTTGACTTCATATATGGCTGTCATTACCAATGGTATTCAAGACACCGATGGCAATGCGGCAACACCTTCACAAACTTACTTTTTGAGTCAGCGAACATCACCTTTGGTTGATGCGAGCGGTAACAGCACCGATCCTTTGTTAGATAACGCCACAGCTGGTGCCTTGGAGCCGTTGAGACAATTGACCAACTTTCAAGAAGCTGCAGCTGCTTCACAAGGTGTTGACCCAAGTACGATTGTTGTTTCATGGACTTTAAGCACACAATCCATTAGACCTGTTTTGTCAGCGGTTAAAGACATCAGTGGCCCAGGTGCTTCTAATTTGATTTCAAGTGGCTTAACGACAGCAGCAGCCGGTGGCTTTGGTTTGGCTGATATTTATATCGGCACCATGACATCGCCTTATTATTTGACTGCGCCCAGTGCTTCAAATCCGTTGGCTCCATTGAATGAATCTTGGAAGGCGGCTCCTGGCGCATATGTTGCTGAGTTCAATCAATTTGGCTTAGACCCTACTTCTACCAATTTAACATTGGCAAATCCAGTTCCAGTTGCAACCAGTATGCAGAACTTACCAGTTTTGATGACAGTACCTAATGCAGCTTCTGGGCATACCAAGCCTGATGCAGGTTGGCCAATCATGATATTCCAACATGGCATCACAAGAAACAGAACTGATATGTTAGCAGTGGCTGACACCATGGCTTCAGTCGGCTTTGCCGTTGTTGCTATTGACTTGGCTATGCATGGCATCACAGATACTACCAATCCATTTTATATGGCTAATGCAGAAAGAACTTTCAATGTCGATTACGTTAACAATACAACAGGCGCCCCAGGCCCTGATGGCGTGATTGATTCTTCAGCAGCTCACTTCATCAACTTATCTAATTTGTTGGTTTCAAGAGACAACACCCGTCAAGGGATTGCAGATTTGTTCACCTTAACTGAAACCATTCCGTTGATGGATATTGATGGTGACGCGGCAGGTGATTTTAATGAAGGCAACATCACATTTGCCGGTCAATCTTTAGGGGCTATAACTGGCGCCAGTTACTTGGCATTTGCGCCGAATGTACAAAGTGCTGTGTTATCAGCACCGGGTGGTGGCATTGCTAATTTACTGATTGGTTCACCAACTTTTGGACCTAGAATTATTGGTGGTTTAGCGGCAGCTGGTGTTGAACAAGGTAGCACAGCATTTAACCTGTTCGTATTAGCGACACAAACTGCAGTTGATGCCGCTGATCCTATTAACTTAGCTGGATTTGCTTCATTACAAAATAATATATTGGTACATGAAATCATTGGTGACAATGTAGTGACCAACCGAGTTCCAGGCGCACCTTTATCAGGTACAGAACCTTTGATTGCGGCTTTGGGCTTAACTTCATATTCTGAGTCTGCATTTAACCCAGCAGGATTGAATGCAGCTGTCAGATTCACTGCAGGTGATCATGGCAGTTTATTGAGTCCAGCAGCTTCGGCTGCAGCCACCGCTGAGATGCAAGGTCAGCTGGCTGCATTCCAAGCAACTTCTGGTACAACATTGAATGTTGTTAACCCTGATGTGGTTGAATAAGGAGATGACTATGAGAAATATAAATAAAAAGCGTGGAGTACAAAAAATGGCTCAAGATAGCACAAGGTTTAAATTAAAACCATTGAAGTTGGCCATGATGGCAGCTGCACTCGGTATGACGGGTTCTGCCATGTCAGCTGAAGTATTTAACAACGGAGATTATTCCTTCAACATTGATACCACTGTTTCATATGGTGCTTCATGGCGTTTAGCAGACAGGGACACTCGTTTAATTGGTAAATCAAATATCAATCCATTTGTAGGGTTTGATTTCGCAACTGGTGGTGCTTCAACGATTCCACAAAGAATGGCTGCACCAGGACGTTGGTCAATCAATTCGGATGATGGTAATTTAAATTACGATCAAGGTGATTTGATTTCAAATGCACTTAAATTCACTTCTGATCTTTCATTCGCTGGTCCAACTTGGGGTGCCTTTATGCGAGTGACTGGTTTTTATGATTTTGAAAATGCTGATAATGATAATTTAAGTCGTACGGCTAAACAATTTGTAGGCGAAGATTACCGTTTATTGGACGCGTATGTGTACAAAGATTTTGATATCGGTAATCAAATCGCGTCTGTTCGTCTAGGACGTCAAGTGGTAAGCTGGGGTGAATCAACCTTTATTCAAGGTGGTATCAACATCATCAATCCAATTGATGTGTCTAAAATTCGTGTGGCGGGTGCTGAGTTGAAAGAAGCCTTTTTGCCAATTGACATGATTTCATTTACTACCAGTATTACTGATAATTTGTCGCTAGAAGCGGTCTATATGTTTGAGTTTGAACAAACTGACCCAGATCCAGCAGGAACCTATTTCGGAACCAATGATTTTGCTACACCAGGTGGTGAATATGTGGCTTTGGGATTTGCAATCGTGCCAGAATTGTCTAATGCAGATGCCATTTCACAAATGCCGGTACCTCAGGCCGTTATTGATGCGACATTGGCTAATGTCTATAATTTTTCGATTGGTCGTAAATCTACGCCGGATACCAGTGACACTGGCCAGTACGGTATTGCATTGCGATATTATGCTGAACAGTTGAACAATACAGAATTCGGCTTGTATTACTTGAATTATCATTCAAGACTGCCTTTGATCAGTGGTTATGCATTGGGTCAGCCTGGTGTTGGTTTAGGTCCAACCTCGCCAAGTTCAGGTAGTTACTTTACTGAGTTTCCAGAAGATATTCATTTGATTGGTTTGAGTTTCAATACAACAATCAACTCTTTGGGCGCTTCATTACAAGGTGAGTTGTCGCACAGAACCAATGTTCCATTGCAAATTGATGATGTAGATGTTTTGTTTGCTGCATTGTCACCTCTGAATGCTGCCATACCTGCTGAATATGATCGTTTTGTTTCTCAGTTGGGTGAATACGGCCCCGGTGAATATATCCAAGGCTGGGAGCGACATAAAGTTTCTCAATTACAATTTACAGCCACAAAATTATTTGGTCCCAATGAATTCTTTGGAACCGATCAAATCGTTTTATTAGGTGAAGTTGGGTTTACCAATGTTTGGGATCTACCAGCGCAAAGTGAATTGCGTTACAACGGTCCTGGTACTGATACCGGTGGTGGTCCAAGTACTTATACAGGTAACAGCAGAAATCCAGTGACCGAAAGTTCTGAGTTTTTTGCCACTTCATTTTCATGGGGTTACCGATTGGTTACACGTTTAGATTACAACTCAGTATTTGGTTCGTCTTGGAACGTGTCTCCTAGATTGGCATTTAACCATGATGTCAATGGTACGACGCCAGGACCTGGTGGAAACTTTATTGAAGGCCGCAAATCTTATACCGTAGGTGTCAATGGCATTTATCTTGAAAAATGGAGTGCGGATTTAAGCTATACTGGCTATTCCGGCGCTGGTATTCACAATTTAATCTTTGACCGCGATTTTGTTGCATTCAACGTTAAATACTCGTTTTAATACGCAGGGGACAAATTACATGAAACTATTTAAGAAAACAGTTATTTCAACATTAATAGGGTTGACAGTGGTTGCTGGTTCAGCACAAGCTGGACCTAAACCTGACGAAATTAACCGACTATCTACAGACTTAACTCCTATTGGGGCAACTCGAGCGGGTAATGCTGAAGGTACCATTCCTGCATGGACGGGTGGCATCACTTCTAGCCCAGCAGGGTATCAAGTGGGTGACCATCACCCTGATCCTTTTGCTGATGATAAGGTTAAGATGACCATTGATGCGAGTAATTATAAGGAGCATGCATCTAAGTTATCAGTGGGTCAAATTGCGATGTTTGAACGCTATCCAGAAACTTATAAGATGGATGTCTATCCAACCAGAAGATCGGCCTCTTTTCCTGAGAGAATTTATGAGAAAACCATAGAGAATGGAAAAACAGGTACTTTAGTTGCTGATGGTGAAGGTGTTGCGAATGTGTCAGAAGGTTTTCCTTTTCCTTTTCCGGAAAATGCATATGAATTAATCTTGAATCATAAGCTGAAATATAAGGGATCTGGCGGTGTTCGATACAACAATCAAGTCGCGCCAAATAATAGCGGTAATTACACCTTGGTTCGTTTAAGAGAAGAGTTGTATGGAAAATACTATGTTCCAGGAAATACCATTGCTGATATAGACAATATTTTATTGTACTTCTATCAAGTGGTTGAGTCTCCAGCTCGATTGGCTGGTCGTGTATTATTGGTTCATGAAACAATGAATCAAAAAGAAACGCCTCGTCAAGCTTGGATCTATAACCCAGGACAAAGACGTGTACGTCGTGCTCCTAATGTGGCTTATGATAATCCAGGAACAGCATCTGATGGCTTAAGAACCAATGACATGACTGATATGTTCAATGGTGCAATGGATCGATTCACTTGGAATTGGACAGGGACTAAAGAAATGTATGTGCCTTACAATTCTTACAAAGCCCATAGTTTTGATTCAAAAGTTGAAGATATGGTTATGCCCGGACATTTAGATCCAAGTTACATGCGATATGAGTTACATCGTGTACATGTGATCGAAGCAAATTTAAGAGACGGATTCAGACACATCAACAGCAAACGTACGTTTTATCTTGATGAAGACAGTTACCAAATTCTGTTAACTGATCATTATGACAGACGTGGCGAGCTGTGGCGTTTTTCTGAAGCTCACAGTATTAACTACTATGAAGTACCAACCTTTTGGTCAACCATAGAATCACATCATGATTTACAGTCTGGTCGTTATGTGGCTGTTGGTTTGGATAACCAAGATCAAGTCAACACATTTAATACGCCATTAAGCGAGAATAATTACACGCCTAGTGCACTGCGAAAACGTGGTAGACGCTAATCTGTGATATTCAATTAATGTTTTAAATCGATGGCCATGAATGTAGTAATGTTCATGGCCATTTTTAATTTCAGGTGTAAATTTTATGTATAGAATGATTTTAAAAATCACTTTGGGTTTTGTCTTAATATCCTCTTCATTGAATGTCCATTCACAACAACCTGCCGAAATCATGCCGTTGGCAGACCAGGCATTAACCTTATCGGTCACAAAAGTGGGTACATCAATGATTATGGTTGGTGAGCGTGGTCATGTATTGAAAAGTAAAGATGAAGGGAAGTCTTGGCACCAAATCAAGAATATTCCAGTTAATGTCACATTGACCAAAGTCACCTCATTTAATAACCATGTTTGGGCAGTTGGCCATGATGCCACAGTAATTCACAGTAAGGACGGTGGCGAAACATGGGAATTACAATTTTATGATGCTGACCGTGAAGTGCCATTTTTATCGGCATACTTTGAAAGTGAGTCCAAAGGTTTTGTGGTTGGAGCTTATGGCGCCATTCTAACTACTGAAGATGGTGGTGTTCATTGGGATGACAACTTAATTCATGATGAATTAGATTATCATTTAAATGACATAACTAAAAGTGATGATGGGATCTATTACATAGCAGCTGAAGCGGGTTATGCATTCAAAAGTATTGACCAAGGAGAAACTTGGCAAGAGATTGAATTACCCTATATGGGATCTATGTTCGGCGTAGTTAGTTTAGCTGACGAGGTTATCATGTATGGCTTGAGGGGAAATATTTTAACTTCAGCAGACCAGGGTGAAACTTGGGTTGAAGTGTATACAGACATTAAAAACAATTTGTTCGGTTCGGCAAAAATATCCAATGACAGTGTACTGATTGTCGGAGCCAATGGAACGCGCCTGATTTATCAAAAAGGACAGTTAAAAATCATGCAAGCAGAGGACACAGGTGATGATTATTCAGATGTTGTGGTGAGCGGAAACATGGCCGTATTGGTTGGTGAAACTGGTTATATAAACTTACCCATTGAAAAATAAAGGAATCAATTATGACTACAAATGAAGAAAAAGGTAAATTCGCATCAATTTGTGAATCTATATTGTTTGCTAATAAAAAGATTATTTTATTTTTATTATTGGTGATGACTTTTGTTATGGCCTATTTTGCCAGTCACTTAAAAGTCGATGCAGGTTTTGAAAAACAATTGCCACTAGATCATGAGTACATGAAAACTTTTATGGAGCATGAAAAGTTTCGTGGTGCCAATAGAATTCTGGTTTCGTTGATTGACGAAAGTGGAGATATGTTCAATGAACAATTTTTTGATAAGTTAGAGAAAGTAACAGATTCAGTTATTTTTATTCCTGGTGTTAATCGAGCCAGTGTGAAATCAATTTTCACTCCTAATGTAAGGTTTGTTGAGGTGGTCGAGGATGGTTTTGCCGGAGGCAATGTCATTCCAGCTGACTTCAGTCCATCAGCTGATATGTTTGAAAGGGTAAGGGGTAACATCGTCAAATCTGGGGTTTTAGGCCGTTTAGTGGCTGAAGACTTCAATGGGGCGATGGTGTGGGCGGATCTACAGGAACGAAACCCTCAAACGGGCGAAAAAGTAGATTACCAAAAAATTGCAGCGCAGCTTGAGGCGATTCGAACAGAATTTGAAGCCGATGGACAAACCGTACATATCATTGGATTTGCGAAAATCATTGGAGATGTTGCTGAAGGTGCAAAATCAGTGCTGTACTTTTTTGCATTGGCAATATTTATCACAGCTATTTTGCTCTTCTGGTATTCAAAAAACTGGAAGTTAACCTTGTTCCCCATCTTGTGTTCTTTGGTGGCAGTGGTATGGCAAATGGGTTTGCTCAAATTGATGGGTATGGGTATTGATCCGATGAATATTTTGACACCATTTTTGGTGTTTGCTATTGGCGTGAGCCATGGTGTACAGATGATCTCAGGTTGGACCGATAAATTTGTGAATCAGGCCTCAGGAAGTAGAAGTTCAGATCTGGCAGCCCGTGGCGCTTTTTGTGCGTTATTGGCCCCTGGCGTGATTGCTTTATTGTCTGATACCATTGGGTTTGCAACCATCTATTTTATCAACATTGAAATTATTCAAGAGTTAGCGATTACCGCAACAGTAGGTGTTGCATTAATTATCGTGACCAACTTAATATTATTGCCTTTGTTGTTATCTGGTTTGAAAATGTCTGATGCAGATGGTTTTTGCGCTAAATTTAATCAAGGTAAAGCACAAGGTGGACTTTGGAAAGGAATTGCTGGTTTTGCTAAGAATCCATTGGCTTCATTGGCCATATTAGTGACTATTGGCTTGTTTGCTTTTGGCTATTTTAAGAGTCAGGAAATGCAAATTGGTGATTCTCAAGCAGGTGTGCCTGAGTTGAGACCAGATTCTCGATATAACTTAGATGCCATTTCAATCAGCAGTGAATTTTCACTGGGCGTCGACATGATTAACATCATTGCAGAAACAACGCCTAATGCCTGTACTGAAAGTTTTAAAGCCATGCATAATATTGACAGATTTGCTTGGCACATGTCCAATGTAGAAGGTGTTCAAAAGGTTATTACCTTGCCACAATTTGCAAAAATTATTACGGCCGGGTGGAATGAAGGTAATATTAAGTGGCGTGAATTATCACGAAATAATTATGTCATGAGACAGTCTCTTTCGGGCATTGAAACGGATACAGGGTTATTGAATCAAGACTGTAGCGTTATGCCGATTACAGTTTTTACTGAAGACCATAAAGCCACAACAATTAACCAAGTTATTAAAGCTGTTAAATCGTATCAAAAAGACAATCAACCTGTTCTGAATGAGGCCGGTGAGTTGGCTGAAGGAGAGGTTAAATTTAGATTGGCAACTGGTAATGCAGGTGTTATGGCATCCACCAATGACGTGGTTAAAGGCGCTCAAATGCCAATGTTAATCATGGTATATGGAGCTATTATTTTATTGTGTTTAATTACATTCAGATCAATCACTGGCACCATAAGTATAGTTTTACCACTGGCATTGGTTTCTTTATTGGCTTATGCATTGATGGCATATTTAGGTATTGGGTTAAAGGTTAACACCTTACCTGTAGTGGCCTTAGGTGTCGGTATTGGTGTAGATTACGGTATTTATATATTCAGTAGATTACAAAGTTTAATGAAATCTGGTGTGGGATTGTATGACGCCTATAAAGAAACACTGAGGTTAACTGGTAAAGCAGTTCTGTTTACCGCACTTACATTGGGCATCGGTGTTGGTACGTGGATATTCAGTGATTTACAGTTCCAAGCTGACATGGGTATTTTGTTGGCCTTTATGTTTATTCTAAATATGATTGGAGCCTTGTTGTTATTACCCGCTTTGGCTTATTGGCTGATGCCTAAGTACAGAAAAGGTATATAATAACCGGTTTATACAGACCACAATATATGTCCGATCAATATATATTGCGCATCAACAGTGATGGTAAGCCAAAGTGTTTACTGACCTTTGATGCGCAATCTTCTTGTCACCAACAAATCATTACACAATGGTCAGATGCGTCCTTAAAAGGTAAGACATTGACATTGTTGTTACCTGGTAACTGGTTGTATCTGAGCAAAACACAAGTTGCTTCAAAAAATTCAGATGTGTTAGAAAAATCGATTCCGTTTGCGATTGAAGAAGAACTTACCAATGAAGTAGAAGACAACTATTTTGCTTTTAAGGAAACTTCCGAAGGTAAGCAAGATGTGATTGCTATAGAAAAAGCCCAATTAGATGGGGTCGGTGAGGCCATCAGAAACCACCAGCTTGAAGTCAATGCGATTTATTCTGAATTTGCTTGGTTACCTAAAGCTGAAAATGTCATTATGCTGTGGTTCGAACAGAATTATGCCTTGATTCGATTTGGTTCAGACGAAGTGATGCGGGTGTCTCATCAACAAGTTAACCAACTGATTCCAATTTTCAAAGGTGACAATAAGTACATAGAAACAAATGATACCGAAGGATTGGATTCTTTGGATTTAGTGGTTGATAACCGTTTAAATGAACTGAAATGCAAAGATTATTTGTTTAGCCATCAGTCAATAGATTTATACATCAATGAAATTAAACAACAAAACAACAATAAACAATCTGATTCTTGGCGAAATGTAGTTGTTCTTACGGTTGCATTGTTGCTCAGTTGGTTAGGTATTCACCTGTACCAAATGATACAGTTAAATGGTGAAATCGAGCAGTTAAAGCAACAACAGCAAGATATTCTCGTTCGATCATTTCCTGATGTAGCGCCTTCAGAATTGGTGGATCCATTTGCTGCCATTAAGTCAAGAATGCAACTCAGTGCCAACCAGTCACAACAAGGTAAGTCTATTTTGCTTGATGTCATGCAATCTATTGGAGCCGTCAATCAATCCATTAAATTGGTTCAGGTCAATGGCATACGATTGGTCAATCAACAAATGGAAGTTCAAGTTTCAGCACCCAATATAAGTACTATAAACAATTTCCATCAACAATTACAATTAGCCGCACCAGACTATCGAGTTCAAATAGGGGTTAATGAGTTGGGAGACGATGGTATCTATAAATCGATTATTACGGTGGTGCCAAAATGAAACAATGGTATAAAAATTTAACGCAAAGTGAACGGCGATTGGTCTCAATTGGCTTAGTTGTTGTGGTGGCGGTATTGGCATGGAGATTGGTGTATTTACCGTTGAATCGTCAGCTTGATTCTCAAGTTGTGATTAAAAATAGATTACATGAACAACTGATAGAAATGCAAAATATGGGGGATGTTTCCTTGACTCAACAAGTAACGAGTCAAAGTATTCCGCCTACGATGACATTCTCAACTTGGCTTGACCAACAGTTGAATCAGCTGGGCTTACAAGAATTGGTGAGCAGGACTGAGCCGATTGATTCCAATTCTTTAACTGTGTGGCTAAACAATGCACCCTTTGATCAAGTGATCGATTGGATACAAGCTATACATGAGGGTTATCGGGTTCAAGTGGACCAAATAGATGTGAATGTTACAGACAGGTCGCTGGGTTATACAAATATTAGAATGAGGTTGGTTAAACAATGAGAAGTTCGGGTAGTCGATTGGGGCAACTGATTAAATTTACCTTTTTAATACTGGTTGTTGCAGTAATTGCACTGGCTGTAACCCCGTTAAACTTGTATTACAAACATGTCAGCCAACATATTAAGTACCTCAGCTTGTCGGGTATCAGTGGTAGTGTTGTAAAAGGTGCTGCGGAAGATTTGAAATACATGACCCTGTCATTAGGACGTGCTGAATGGTTGATGTATCCTAAATCACATAACAGCTTAGGTGGTCAGCTGAAAATAGCCAAAGACAATTACAACCTAAAATTTGATATACATAAGCTTGCAGAGAATGGAGTGTGGGCAGACACCATTCAAGGTTATATTGACTGGCAGTTTTTTAAACCATTTTTACAGTTACGTTATGGTCAATTATCTGGTTATGCTCAATTAAATTTAAATAACATTTATTACACCCAATCTGGCGGATTAGAAAGGTTGCAAGGAGAAGTGGTTTTAAATGATTTTAAAATGACAGCTCCAGTTGATAAAGAGCTGGGCTTGATCAAAGTTGTTTTTGAAACCAAATCACCAGGCATGATTGTTGGTCAGTTTAGCAGTGACTCACCGGTGTTCAATGTTTCAGGTTCAATGTTCCTTCAGCCACATCGGTGGCAATTGAACCTAGACATCATTCCTAAAGCAGGCCATTTTGAACTTGATGCCATCTTTAACTCTGTCGGTCAGGCCCGGAGAGGTGGTGGCAGGAAGTTGAATTTAGCTGGGTTTTATTAACGGTTTTTTTTGTAGCAGAATCCAAACCCCAAAAGCAAGTATGGGCAAGGTTAATAGGTGACCCATGGTCATCCAATCGAATGCGATGAAACCTCTGTTCTCATCTGGCTCTCTAAAGAATTCAACAATAAATCGAGCGGTTCCATAACACAATAAAAATGCAGCAGTAACGGTTCCCCTGGTCTTGGCAAAGTGTGCCACAAGCCAAACAATTATAAAGGTCAGAAACCCTTCACCAAAAGCTTCATACAATGTTGAGGGATGTCGAGCGAACACGTTCAGCTGGCCCTCATGGTATAGTGTTTGCCAGGCGCCTTCGGTCATGTTGTTAGGCTGTAGATGGAAGGGCAGAGAGTCTGGAAATATCATGCCCCAGGACTGATCTGTGCTGCGTCCCCAAAGCTCGCCATTCAGAAAGTTTCCGATGCGTACGGATAAAATACCTGTCGGAACCAAGGGAGCAATAAAATCACTGATTTCAAAAAAGCTTTTATGGCTTTTGTTTTTGAAATAAATCATGGCAATCAACACACCCATTAAGCCACCGTGGAATGACATGCCACCTTCCCAAATACGAAAGGGTAATGTTGGATCGGATAAAAGTGGTGTGTCATTATAGAATAAAACCCATCCCAGCCTTCCACCTGCAATGATGCCGATAGCCCCATAGAATAAAAAATCAGACAGTTGATCATGATTCCATGAAGACGGGTATTTATGTAGGCGGTACTTGCCCAGTAAAAAGTAAAACCCAAAGCCTATTAGATAAGTGATGCCATACCAATGGATTGATAAGGGACCGACCGTTCCGATCCAAGGTAGATCAAAGGGACCTATGGCTAAAAAAACCGGATCAAAATTGATAACTGGGTGTTGTTCAAACATGTTAGTGGTTTATGAAATTGAATAATTTGATTGGAGGTATTATAAGCAATTGTTAGCAGGTTTATTAAAGTAATTCACTCTCTTTGGGCCTTATACACATAGGTAATTGATGAATTTCGTGTCTCAATTACAGACCGCTGTATGATATGATAAATGAAGGTTGTCTGCGGACAAGTCTTGCAAAATAATAAAATAAAAAAAGAGGAAAGTTTATGAATCAAGAATTAATTCCATTGGTTGTGGGCGGTATAGGGCTGCTTATGGCACTGATTATTTTTATCATGGTTAATAAAATGCCATCTGGTGAAGGTAAGGTCAAAGAAATTGCCCAACAAATTCACGATGGTGCCATGGTATTTATGCGTCGTGAATATACATTGTTACTGATTTTTGTATTGGTGATAGTTGTCGGTTTATATTTAGGGTTTGGTGATTGGCATACCCCTTTCGCTTTTATCTTGGGCGCTTCTTGCTCAGGTATTGCTGGGTATTTTGGCATGTTTGCTGCTACCAAGGCGAATGTCAGGACTACTGTCGCGGCTAATGAACATGGAGCTGCCAAGGCCTTGTCAGTGGCATTTTATGGTGGTTCCATTATGGGCTTAACCGTAGCTGCTATGGGATTGCTCGGCTTGGGTGCTTTGTATATGATGTTTGGAGGAGATCCTCATACAGTAGAATCGATTCATGGATTTGGCATGGGTGCTTCTGTGGTTGCTTTGTTTTCTCGAGTCGGTGGTGGAATATTCACCAAAAGTGCCGATGTAGGTGCTGATTTGGTGGGTAAAATTGAAGCAGGTATTCCTGAAGATGATCCACGCAATCCTGGCGTGATAGCAGATAATGTTGGTGATAATGTTGGTGATGTAGCAGGTATGGGTTCAGATATTTTTGAGTCGTACTGTGGTTCTATGATTGCATGCATCGCGATAGCGTCGACCATGTCAGTCGGTTTGTATTCTCAGATAGCAGAACGTCAGCAGGATTTGATGTTTTTACCTTTGGCCTTGTCATCAACGGGTTTGATTTGTTCGGTCCTTGGTATTTTCTTGGTCAATATGTTTTCATCTAAAAAGCCGGATGTGGCTTTGCGATTTGGCACCATGGGAGCCACGATTGTCTTTATTATAGCGGCTTACTTTACCATCCAATTTTTGGGTATATCTAGTAAAGTATGGCAGTGTGTTTTGTTGGGTGCTGTAGGTGGCATGATCATTGGCCTAGTTACTGAGTATTATACGGGTGGTAAGCCTGTCAGAGACATCGCTAAAGGTGGTGAAACTGGCCCGGCGACCGTGATGATTGCTGGTTTAGCCGTTGGTATGGAATCGGTTGTTATCCCTGTTATGACATTGGCCGGAATTATTTTAGGCACTTCGCTTTTATTGCCTGAAGGTGCGGGGGTCTATGGTGTAGGAATCGCTGCAGTGGGTATGTTAGCAACGGTTGGTATAACCATGGCTATCGATGCTTACGGGCCAGTGGCAGATAATGCTGGTGGTATTGCTGAAATGGCAAACCTTGGCGCTGAGACCAGAGCGATTACAGATGGTTTAGATGAAGTTGGTAACACCACTGCTGCCATAGGTAAGGGATTTGCTATTGGAGCCGCTGGTTTAGCCGCTTTGGCGATTATTGCAGCATTTATTCAAGTGATCTCAAACCAAGTGGACGGTTTCTCATTAGATATTGGAAATCCTAAGGTATTGATGGGAATGTTCTTAGGTGGTATTTTTCCGTTTATTGTTTCAGCCATGACGATGAGAGCGGTCGGAGATGCTGCTTTTGATATGATCAAAGAGATTCGCCGTCAATTTAAGGAAATTCCTGGATTGATGGAAGGTACGGCCAGTCCTGACAGCAAAAAGTGCGTTGATATTGCAACCAAAGCAGCCCTGCGTCGCATGATGGGTCCTGGGGCTTTGGCTGTGGCCGCACCTGTGGTTGTGGGCTTTGTTCTTGGAGCGGCGGCATTAGGTGGCATGCTTGGTGGCGCATTGATAACATGTGTGTTGTTGGCATTAACCATGGCAAATGCCGGTGGTGCTTGGGACAATGCAAAAAAATATGTTGAGAAAGGCAACTTGGGTGGTAAAGGTTCTGATGTACATACGGCTGTGGTGGTTGGTGATACGGTTGGCGATCCGTTCAAAGACACTTCTGGCCCGGCGATGAATATTTTAATCAATGTGATGGCGATTGTGTCTTTAGTTATCGCTCCATTGTTAGCCAAAATGCCACTGGGTATTTTTGGTTGATTCCCAGTTCTTCAAATTAGTGAAAGCCCCGAAAGGGGCTTTTTTTATCGCTTAAAAAAAGGACATGAGTTAGAATTATAGTAGCTGGTTGAGGATTGAGTCTATGAGTTACCACATCAAACAATACCAAAAAGATGAGATTATATTTCATGGTGGAGACAGTTCTGATTGTGCCTATATTATTGAGCAAGGACAAGTTCAAATATATGTTGAATCTAATCAAACCATTATTGATATTTTAAGTGAAGGCGAATTATTTGGTGAAATGGGGGTGCTTGATCAATCGCCACGATCCACTTCCGCTAAGGCTTTAACGCCTTTAACCTTGTTGGAGGTAAAAACTGAACAAATAACCAATCGTTTGTCAGAAAGTGACCCGATCGTTAAGGCTTTGGTTGGTGTTTTGCTGAAGCGATTTCGATCTATGTTACCGGTTCAACAAAATTCAGTTAAAAGCAGCAGCTTATTAGACCAAGTGGCTTCGGTGGTTGAACAGGCGGGCTTGTCAAAATTCAAACTTGAGAGTGAGCTTAGAAGTGCAATCAATAAAGGAGAGATTCAGACTGTTTTTCAACCAATTCAAGACATTCAGAATGATCAAATTGCAGGGTTCGAAGCGTTAAGTCGATGGACTCACCCTGAACGTGGTTTTATTTCGCCAGTTGAGTTTATAGCTTTGGCTGAAGAAACTGATTTAATTATTGAGGTGGGTGATTTGGTGTTTTCACGAGCGATTGAATTGTTGAGTGAATTACCTGAACATGTGTTCATCAATATTAATGTAGCTTCCAAACAGCTGGATGACAATCAATTTCTGCAAAGAGTACTTGATAAGGTTAATCGGCATAGTATCAGTCCAAAGCGTCTTAAGTTAGAGATTACTGAAACCATGGTGGTGGATTTCAAATTGGCTAAAAAATGGCTGAAGAAATGTCAGGATATCGGCTTCCCAGTGTGTGCAGATGATTTTGGTACAGGGCATTCAGGTATGGAGCAATTGGTACAATTGAATTTTGATGTATTAAAAGTCGATCAAGTTTTTATTCGAAATATGTTTGAAAACAACCGGTATCAAGTTGTTTTGGAATCAATTGCTAATATTGCCAAAAGGCTCGATACCTTGTTGGTTGCAGAAGGTGTTGAGCATGATCGAGAATTACAAGTTTTAAAAGCGTTGGGTTTCGATTTTGCTCAAGGTTATTTGTTTGGAAAGCCCATGTCTGTTGATGATGTTCATACGCTTAAGTTTTAATCACCGTATTAAACATAAAAGAACTTCTCATTTTTATATTTATTGCTTACAATAATACTGTGGGTAAGAAGTCGCTACTGTATAGGATATGGTCAAAGTCCTGGTAGCGACCATGGATGATGTTATTCTTAATAACATCGTCTTTGTTGGCCGAATTGAAAAATTCGGCCAACCTTTTAGGCAATCCCATCCTCCCTTTTATAAACCGAGTCTGAACAGAATGTAGGTGTTCAGATTGCATTCATTGATAAATTAATAAAATAAAATCATCTTATCCAATTGGAGAAAATGATGAAAACTATATTATTCACTGTATTAACTTTTGCTTTGCCATTCACTGCTTCGGCCAGTCGATATTCTAACCACATCAGTTATGGAGAAGTATTGAGGGTTGAGCCCGTGTATCAAAACATTTCAATTCCTGAACAACGTCAAGTTTGTGATAGAGGGACTGAAAGATACCCACAACACAGAAAAAAACAAAAAGTGGGAAGTGCCGTGATTGGTGGCATCATTGGCGGTGCTATAGGTAATAAGTTTGGCCGAGGTCATGGTAGAGATGCTTCGACTGCATTGGGGGTCTTAATTGGAGCCAGTATTGGGGCTAATAAACATAGTTCAAATTACCGAAGTTCCTGTTATGAGGAAACTTATTATCATCATGAAGAGCAAATGGTGGGCTATGATGTGACTTATAGGTATCAAGGTGTGTTGTATCAAACTCAGACGCAAAATCATCCTGGAGATCGTATTCGTTTAAGAGTGAATGTTGATGTGATTGACTGATTTTGACATAATAGGCATTATAAAGGCGCAACCGGCGCCTTTATATTTTGCAGGGACTTAAGTTCAAAACCTGTCTGCTTATAAAAAATTGATAGAAGTCAACTTATCAAAGGGAACATGTTTTTAATATTCATTCAAGTCTTGGGGCGTTGTAAAATATAAGGAACCATAATAGATTGTGCGCTTTAAGCAGCCTGAAACGCTTATTATTGGGAACTATTGACAAGAATTTGATAAATAATCCAGAAACATCACATGCCAAAATTAAAAAACCTAGAAAACATGAACCCTAAAGAGGCCAAACTATTATTGGCAAAATATTCAGATCATCGTTATGTAATGAAGCAAAAAAACAACATCAAAGGTGCTGATTTAATGAAGCTTTCTTATTTGGCTGGGGAATACCCCTATGATAAAAAAATAGCGTTGATTGACTATGAGACTGAAAAGCATTTGTTGCAAACAGAATTACTGAAAGTTCAAAGTTGGGTTAAAGAAACAGGTCAGCGAATTGTTTGTTTGTTTGAAGGCAGGGATGCTGCTGGCAAAGGTGGAACGATTAAACGGTTTATGGAACACCTGAATCCTCGGGCCGCGCATGTGGTCGCATTAGAAAAGCCGACTGAACGAGAAAGAGGGCAGTGGTATTTTCAACGCTACATCGCTCAGTTGCCAACCAGGGGTGAGATGGTTTTTTTTGACAGGTCTTGGTATAACCGAGCCGGTGTAGAAAGGGTTATGGGCTTTTGTGAAGAAAATGAATATATGGAATTTATGCGACAAGTGTTTCCATTTGAACAAATGCTGGTTAATTCTGGAATTATCTTGTTTAAATTTTGGTTTTCAGTTACCAGACAAGAACAGTTAAGGCGGTTTCATAGCCGTAAAAACGACCCCCTAAAACACTGGAAGTTGAGTCCTGTGGATGTTGATTCATTAGACAAATGGGGTGATTATACGCAAGCCAAAAAGGACATGTTTTTTCATACTGACAACCCTTTAACGCCTTGGACCGTGATTAAGTCAGATGACAAGAAACGTGCCAGAATTAATTGTATGAGGTATTTTTTAAATCAATTAGATTACCCAGGAAAAAATGAATCAATCGTATCTCATTTTGATGAAAAAATTGTTGGCTCTGTCAATAAAATGTACCCATATTCAGCATTGAAAGAGGCCAATAATGAATGATTTAACTCAGGTTGAGGATGCTGTTAAACGTTGTGAAGACATTTTGCAGCAAGTTGAAAAGCGCGCCAGTGAAATACAATCTCTGCATGATAAAATGGAGCTGATGATTGAAATGGTTCAAAAAAACTCATTAACTATGAACCAATCTCAGGAATTGGAAATTAAACGAGAGCTGATGAAAGTGGCTAAAAAGGCAGCAAAAAAAGCAGCTAAGAAGAGTATGGCAATTGCCCAAGCACGAATTAATATGGGACTGGAAGAGCCGTGATGGTTGTTTATTGATGTTTGTTTGAGAAGACTCAGGAGTCAATCAAAAATAAGCCTTGGCGGAGCATTCAACTCAGCCAAGGCTTTTAAGTTATAGTAGGTCTGAAACTGTATTAACAATGTGTTCAGTGGTGAACCCAAAGTGTTCAAACAAAACATTTCCTGGTGCAGATTCGCCGAATGTGTTTTGTGAAATAATCTTGCCTTCTAAGCCAACATATTTATACCAATAATCCCCATGAGCAGCTTCTACAGCGACCCTTTTGGTACACGAGTTAGGTAAGACCGATTGCTTGTATTCGTTAGATTGTTCATCAAATGATTCAGCGCATGGCATTGAAACCAGTCTCACTTGTTGTCCTTGTTGGATAAGTTGGCGGGTGGCTTCAGCAGCAATACCAACTTCCGAACCAGTGGCAATGATAATGACATCAGGGTGATTGTCACAATCAATCAATACATAACCGCCTTTGTAAATATTCTGAATCTGTTCGTCGCTGCGATTTTGATGTTGAACTTTTTGACGGGTGAATAACAAACATGATGGGCCGTCTATTTTTTCTACTGCAGACTGCCATGCAATCACTGACTCAACGGCATCACAGGGACGCCAAACATTCATGTTGGGAATCATTCTTAATGTGGGTGTCTGTTCCACCGGCTGATGAGTGGGTCCATCTTCGCCGACACCAATTGAATCATGGGTGTACACGAAAATGTTGCGTATTTTCATCAAGGCTGCCATACGTAATGCGTTTCTTGCATATTCAGAGAACATTAAGAATGTTGCGCTATAAGGGATGAAGCCACCGTGTAAAGCCATTCCGTTGGTGATGGCGCTCATGGCAAATTCGCGAACGCCATATGACATATAATTACCGGTAAAGTCGCCATGATTGATTGATTTAGAGCCAGACCAAAAAGTATTGTTGGAAGGCGTTAAGTCGGCTGAACCTCCAAAGAATTCAGGCAACAAAGGTCCCAATCCCTCTAATGATAGCTTTGAGGCTTGTCGGGTTGCAATTTGTGGCGCGTCAATGGCTGTTTGTTTGATATAGTCATTGACCTGTTGTTGCCAGTTGTTAGGTAATTGCCCTTTCATGCGCCGAGTAAATTCAGCCGCCAACGATGGATGTGCGGCGGTGTAGGCTGCAAATTTTTGATTCCAAGCTGCTTCGATATCAGCACCGGATTGTTTGGCATTCCAGGCGGTATAAACTTCATCAGGGATTTCAAAGGGTGCATAGGGCCAATTTAATGCGACACGTGCTGCTTTGATTTCTTCTTCGCCTAACGGCGCGCCGTGACATTCATGAGATCCAGCTTTATTCGGAGCGCCATCACCAATGTTTGTTTTGGCACAAATCAGCGTGGGTTTGTCTGAGTTGGCGTGTGCGGCTTCAATGGCAGCTTTCACGGCATTGGCATCATGCCCGTCTACATTTTCTACGACGTGCCATCCATAGGCATGAAAACGTTGTGGAGTGTTGTCGGTAAACCAACCATCAACTTCGCCGTCAATAGAAATGTTGTTGTCGTCATAGATGGCAATCAATTTGCCTAGTTTTAAAGTGCCGGCCAGTGAACAGGCTTCATGCGAGATGCCTTCCATTAAACAACCATCGCCCAAGAATACATAAGTGTGGTGATTGACCAGGTCGTGCCCTTTCTGATTAAATTGAGTAGATAATAATTTTTCAGACAAGGCCATACCAACTGCATTAGCTATACCTTGGCCCAATGGCCCTGTTGTGGTTTCAATCCCAGGTGTGTAACCATATTCAGGATGTCCTGGGGTTTTTGAGTGAAGTTGTCGAAATTTTTTCAAATCATCAACACTTAAATCATAACCTGATAAATGTAAGGCGGCGTATGGCAGCATTGAACCATGGCCATTCGACATTACAAATCGATCTCGGTTGAACCAGTGAGGGTTTTGCGGGTTGTGTTGTAAAAAATCGTTGAACAGTACTTCTGCGATGTCCGCCATACCCATCGGAGCGCCTGGGTGTCCTGAATTGGCTAATTGAACTGCGTCCATTGCGAGGAAGCGTATGGCATTGGCCAGTTTTTTTCTATCTGTCATGGTTATAATCGTCGTGGTTGGTTTTGAATGACCAAATGGCATCCTTACGGGGATTGTATTTTATGGATATTCGCTGCTTTAAACAATGAATAATGATGATTTTCATGTAAGAGGGCGCAGATTGATAATCAATCGAGTTAATATAATTTATCTTTAGTGTGATTGCTCTATAATATTGTTGATAATGAGCAAGGTAAAATACATTTGAGGAAATTATGGCTAAGAAAAAAACTTTAAAAAAAGCAGCGTCAACAGAAAAGAAACAGCCTAAATTGGCTGAAACTTTAGTCGGATCTGCTAATGAAATTTGGTTGGCAGGCTTAGGTGCATTTGCAAAAGCGCAAACTGAAGGTAAAAAAATATATGATAAGTTGATCGATGAAGGTAAGGATTTTGAAAAATTATTTAAATCAGTCCCTCAAAAAGCGGTTAAAGATGTTAAATCAACAGTCAGCTCAACGGTTAATTCGGCTAAGAAACGAGCCACTGAAAGTTGGGATAAACTTGAAGATGTGTTTGAGAAAAGAGTTGAAAAATCTTTAAAAAGTTTGGGTGTGCCTACCAGTAATGAACTGGGTGATTTGATTAAGCGTATTGAGAGCTTAACCAATGAGGTGACAAAATTAGCTAAGGATTCTGGAAAGTCGGCTTCTAAAGAAGTTAAAAAAACGGCCGCGACAACCAAGAAAACAGCTAAAAAAGTAACTAAGAAAACAGCATCATCAGCGGCTACAGCAAAGAAGAAAGTAACAAAAAAAGTAGCAACGAGTCAATCAACTCCAGCTAAAAAAGCGACGGCTTCAACTGAAAAAGTAACTAAAAAGAAAGTAACTAAAAAATAAGTTTGTTGTCAGTGTTTAAAGCAAAAAAAGCCACCTTTAAGGTGGTTTTTTTTGCGGGTCTAAGTCACAGTTAACTGGCCGATCTAATGCTTCGTTCTAACGCATCCAGTGAATGGTTTAATGATTCAGACCAATGTGAGGCCTGGTCTTTTTGATCGATGAATGAACGGATTGTTCGGTCTTGCTGGTTTAAATTGGCTTGATTAATGTATAAACCGTGTCTTTTTAATACAATGGCCAGGTCTTTTTCCTGAGCCCTTATGTGATTTTTGGTTGACTGGTATGCATATTCACAAAGTTGGTCTCTCTTTGAATAGCTGAATAGGTTTGAGTTGAATAGAGTTTCATCGTTGGCATCTGGTTCAGCCAGGATGATATCCGCTTTAGGGTAAAGGCTTTCATATTTATCTAAGCCCGACTTTAATCGTGATTGGACGATGGATCTAAAGGTTTGTGACAGCACCAGTGGTAAGCCGCCATCGGTTAATCCTTTTTCATTAAGTTCTAGGGTTCTTTCAAACGGCACAATGGGATTGACCGCAAATAACAGCTGGGTGTTTTGTTTTAAGGCGGCTGATGCATTCATGGTTCTTCTTAATGCACCATCAACATAATACTTACCTTCAATTTTTACGGGTGAATACAATCCAGGTAGGGCAGATGAAGCTTGTACGGCCTTTGATATGGGTACTTGACTGTTGTTGTTATTGCTGAAGCTTGCAATTTTGCCACTGTTTAGTTCACAGGCAACTATATACAACATTTTGTCTAGCTTCCTAAAATCATTGGTCTTGCCATATTTTAGAATAATGGTCTTTAAGAAATTTTCTAGTTTTTCATTGTTGAATACACCCGCAGGAAGTGCTGTTCCAGCCATTTCTAATAAATCAACTACGCTGGTTTTTAATGGGTTTTTAACCCACTTCAATAAAGTTTTGGTGAGTAAGCTGGGTGTTCTTGCCAAATTAAGCACGTAGTCTTTGTAGGCAGGTTGTAAAAAATGGTCTGGATTGAAAGGTGTTTCTGTTCTTTGGCTGAAAGCGAAAATTTTAGACATCTTTTGTAGATTGATGCCATTGGCAAGGCCTGCCGCTATAAATGCGCCAGCGCTGACACCAACGTAGACATCTAATTCGGTCATCTCAAGGGGTTCAAGACAGTCTTGGATTGCACATAAGGCACCTAATTCATAAAACGCACCAAGTGGCCCTCCGCCTGCCAATGCAAGGCCAAATTTTTGATTGCTTTTAGTTGGGTTTTTTGCATTTTTAATTGTAATCATGACAGTATTATATCTATATCGATCAATTTGGCTATCATTGGAATGCCCTATATGGAATGAATTACATGGTATACAGAGGCTGATGTTGTTTGTATATTCGGCGTATTTAGAAACATGTGAATTATTGTCATGTTTATTTGTGTTATATTTAATAAAGGGTATAGAGGTGGATAAGTATGGATCTTTATAATTAGGTGGATTTTTGTAAGAGGTGTATTGAATGATTAAAGTGTTGTTGGTTGATGACCATGACATAGTTAGAACAGGTATTAAGATGGTGGTTGAAAAAATGTCTGGGATAAAAATTGTTGGTGAGTCAAATGATGGTTTTCATGCAGTTCAACAAGTCGAAGTATTAAAGCCTGATGTGGTCTTAATGGATGTAAATATGCCCAGAATGAGTGGCCTTGAAGCCACCCGAAAAATTACCGAAATGGATAAGTATGTTCGAATTATTATTCTAACAATTCATGCAGAGAACCCATACCCTAAACAGATGTTAGATGCTGGAGCCAACGGCTATCTAACCAAAGGATGTGCTGCTCAAGAACTGGAGGAGGCGATTAAAAAAGTATATGGAGGGCAGAAATATGTAGGTGCTGACATTGCCCAACAAATGGCTCTTTCGATGTTGCCTGGTGGAAAAAAAGATTCTCCATTTGATATCTTAACTGGTCGAGAAATGGAGGTAATGATGCTTTTAGTGCGGGGTAAGAAGGCCAAGGAGATAGGGGTGATACTGGGATTGAATGATAAGACGGTTGCTACTTATAAATATCGAATCTTAGAAAAATTGGAATTGCAGAATGATGTTAAATTGACGCATATGGCAATTAGGCATGGCATATTAGAGGCGGATGAAATTGGCGTGTTAAGTTGAGGTTGATGAGATGGATGAATCCATTATGTAAGTTAAGAACAATCAATTTTATACAATATAAAGTGTTGTGAACTGTATTAATCAAGTTTAAAATCAGGTTTTGAGCTAATAAATCGCTTTGAAAATTCGCTTCAAAGCCTCACTGTATAGGGTTTCTTTGGGTTAATTAACTCAATTGAGCTTATATTTCATAAAAAACGCAAAATATAGCTGTTATCTGCAAGTGTTTTCCATTAAAATTGCCCGTCTTTTTTAGTGCCCTGAGTTTGTAGAGGAAAATTATGGTTAAAGTTAAGTTAGTTAGGCATGGCGCCAAGCGTTCGCCTTTCTATAAAGTCGTAGCTACAGATGCACGCTACGCAGGTGATGGTAAAGCATTAGAGCGTTTAGGTTTTTTTAATCCAATGGCCAGAGGTCAAGAGGTTAGATTGAATTTAAATTTAGAAAGAATTAATCATTGGGTGAGTCAAGGCGCACAGTTGTCTGACCGTGTAGGTAACTTGATGAAACAAGCACAAAAATCAGCTTAAAAGCTGTGACTAAAGATCTCATCACTGTTGGTAAGATTACCGGTCATTATGGTGTAAAGGGTTGGTTGAAAGTTTTTTCATACACGCAGCCCATGGAAAATATCGCCAGCTACTCACAATGGTATGTGGGTGGTGAATTAATAAAAGGAATCAAAGCAAAAAAGCATGGTAAAACCATGGTTGCCTATTTCAAGGGAATGGATAATCGAGAATGCTCACAAAAGCTGATAGGGTTGGAAGTACAGATTTCTTCCGATGAGCTGGGTCAGTTGCCTGATAATGAATATTATTGGATGCAATTAATTGGCCTGGAAATCAGTGATATTGATGGGCGAGTGCTTGGTGTTTTAGACGCTATGTTTGAAACGGGTGCCAATGATGTCATTGTATTGAAAGACAGTGAAGGTAAAGAACATCTGATTCCTTACATTCTAGGTGGAACAGTGATTCAAGTTGATTTGGTTAATAATACCATGACGGTGGATTGGCAGTTAGACGGTGATTAAGTGGAGATTAATGTCATCACTTTGTTCCCAGACATGGTCAAGCAGGCACTTAGTTATGGTGTTATAGGTAAAGCCTTTGAAAATGGTCTGTTGGAATTACATTGTTGTAACCCAAGAGATTTTGCTGACAATAAACACCGCCGAGTTGATGACAAGCCCTTTGGTGGTGGTGCTGGTATGGTTATGATGTATGACCCATTGCTTAAGGCATTGGAATTCGTCAAAAGTCAAAGTAGTCATATTGGGCCCGTGGTGTTTTTGTCGCCACAAGGCAAGAAAATGGTTCAGTCTCATTGTAACCAGTGGTCTGAACAAAAAAACATAACATTTATATGTGGTCGTTATGAAGGAGTGGATCAGAGATTCATAGATGATCATGTGGATTTGGAAATTTCTATTGGTGACTATGTTATCAGTGGTGGTGAAATGGCTGCTTGTGTGGCTATTGATGCCTTGGGGCGCCAGATTAAAGGTGTTTTGGGGTCGGATGAATCGGCAGAAACTGACTCATTCATGAGCGGAAAATTGGGCTACCCCCAATATACCCGTTCGGAAAAATTGGGACAATCGGGTGTCCCGTCAATTTTATTAAGCGGTCATCACGAAGACATTAGAAAGTGGCGTGATGATCAATCACTAAAACTAACAAAATTGAGAAGACCCGAGTTATTGGAAGGCACCTCTGAGAGCTGATACGCTACTTATGTACCCAGAAAGAAATGAATGATTAAAGAGAAATAAATCATGAGTGACATTATTAAACAAATAGAAACTGCACAATTACGCAGTGATTTACCAAGCTTTAACCCAGGCGACACCGTTGTTGTTGGGGTGAAAGTTGTTGACGGTACCCGAGAACGTGTTCAAAACTACGAAGGTGTAGTTATTGCGATGAAAAATCGTGGGTTGAACTCGGCATTTACAGTAAGAAAAATTTCATACGGTGAAGGCGTTGAACGTGTGTTTCAAACTCACAGCCCGATGATAGACAGTGTAACTGTTAAGCGTCGCGGTAAAGTTCGTAGAGCCAAATTGTATTACTTGCGTGGTAGAGAAGGTAAAGCGGCTCGTATTACTGAGAAATTGGATATTAAAAAGTAATCACTGAATAGAGAGAAAAATTATGTCAAGAGTTTGCCAGGTTACTGGAAAGAAAACAGTGTTTGGAAATAATGTTTCACACGCTATGAACAAGACCCGCAGAAGATTTTTGCCTAACTTACAAAACCATAAGTTTTGGGTTGAGAGTGAAAGTAAATGGGTTCGTTTAAGAGTCTCAGCTAAAGGCATGAGAATCATTGATAAAAAAGGTATAGATGTAGTTCTTGCAGAATTGCGTCACCGCGGTGAGAAGGTGTAATCATGAGAGATAAAATTAAATTAGTTTCAAGTGCAGGTACTGGACACTATTACACTACCGATAAAAACAAAAAAAACACACCTGACAAAATGGAAATCAAAAAATATGATCCAGTTGTCAGGAAACATGTGATTTATAACGAAAAGAAAATCAAGTAAATCTTGGTTTAAAGTGCTGTGGTTGTTAATGAAAATTAACAGCCGCAGAAAATGTCAGTCAGCTGCAGAACTCCTAACTGGGTGCTTGTTATAATAAGTTGTTGGGATAGCGGTTGATTTTGAAACAACCCTAAATAAAGGAAAAATACTAATGGCAAAAATTACTGTCAAACAGTTGCTGGAAGCTGGTGCTCACTTTGGGCACAATACCAGATATTGGAATCCTAAAATGGCCCCTTATATTTTTGGAGCCAGAAACAAAATTCATATCATTGATTTACGTAAAACTGAAGAAATGATGAATGACGCCATGAATTTCATGGGTAAAATTGCTTCTCGACGAGGCAAAGTGATGTTCGTTGGAACTAAAAGAGCTGCCAGTAAAGCAGTTAAAGAGGAAGCCCTTAGATGTGGCATGCCTTTTGTCTCTCACCGTTGGTTGGGTGGCATGTTAACAAACTTCAAAACAGTCAGAGCATCTATCAATCGTTTAAAAGACATTGAAGCCATGCAAAAAGATGGCCGTATCGAACGATTCGTCAAAAAAGAACAGTTAGAGATGGAACGTGAAAGAACCAAGTTAGAAAAAACTTTGGGCGGAATTAAGGACATGAAAGGATTGCCTGATGCCTTATTCATTCTAGATACTCGCTATGAAGCCATTGCTATTAATGAAGCTAAAAAATTGGGTATACCAGTTGTAGCTGTTGTTGATACCAATAATAACTTTAACCATGTTGATTATGTTATTCCTGCCAATGACGATGCCATGAAAGCCATCAGATTGTATGCAGGTGCTGCCGCAGATTCTATTTTAGAAGGCAAAGCTGCAATGCAAATCAATGTCAAAGAAGACAAGCCAGTAGCTGAAAAGCCTGCTAAAGTTGAGAAAGAAGTTAAAGAAAAAGTGGTTAAAAAAGAAGTGGCTGCTGCTCCAGTTGCCGATAAAGTTGAAGCAACAGCTGAAGCCATCAAAGAAGAAGTTGTCGCTGATGCTGCAGATGTAAAGGCCGAAGTCACAGAAGACAAAGCCGAAGCCAAAACCACTAAAAAAGTAACCAAGAAAAAAACAACTAAGAAAAAAACCACTAAAAAGAAAGTGGTTAAAAAAACTGAAGAGTAAATCTTCACTTAAATGTTATATCACTAAAGTCTGGTCCTTGAAAAAGGGCCGGGCTATTTTCACATATTGAACGAGGAAAAATTATGAGCATTACAGCTTCAATGGTTAAAGAGTTACGTGAAATCACCGGTGCCGGCATGATGGAATGTAAAAAAGCATTGGTAGAAACCGATGGTAATTTAGAAGTAGCAATAGAAAATTTAAGGAAATCAGGTGCCGCTAAAGCAGCAAAAAAATCAGGGCGTGTAGCAGCTGATGGCATCATCAAAATTGCAGTATCAGATGACAACAAATCAGCTGTGTTAGTTGAAGTCAACTGTGAAACTGATTTTGTTGCTAAAGATGAAAGCTTTTTGAATTTTACCGATCAAGTTGTGACCGCAGCTTTGAATTCAAAATCTAACAAAGTTGACGAAGTTATGTCATCTGAAGTTGGAGATAAGACACTTGAAGTGATCAGAACTGATTTGGTTGCTAAGATTGGTGAAAATGTACAAGTTAGACGTGTTCAAATGATTGAAGCCACAGAAGGTTGTACTGTAGGCTCGTATGCTCACGGTAAAAATATTGGAGTGGTTGTTGCTATTTCTGGCGGTGACGATGAATTAGCTAAAGATTTGGCCATGCATGTTGCGGCAGCTAATCCAGAGTATGTTTCTGAAGCACAAGTTCCTGCTGCTCAATTGGAAAAAGAAAAAGAAATTCTAATCGCACAAGCACAAGATTCTGGTAAACCTGCTGAAATTATTGAAAAAATGGTTGGTGGTAGAATTAAGAAATACTTGGCTGAAATTACATTGAAAGGACAGCAGTTTGTTAAAGATCCAGACACCAGTGTTGAAAAGCTTTTAAGTGCAAAAAATGCAGATGTGGTAGAATTTGTACGTTTTGAAGTTGGTGAAGGTATTGAGAAAAAAGTCGATAACTTCGTTGAGGAAGTAATGGCGCAAGCACGTGGAAACTGATTCGATTAAATACAAAAGAATACTGCTGAAACTCAGTGGTGAAGCATTGATGGGCTCTGAGGATTATGGAATTGATCCTCAGGTCATCAATCGTATTTCAAAAGAAATTGCTCAAGTTCATCAGTTGGGTATAGAAATTGGCATTGTGATTGGCGGCGGAAATATTTTTCGTGGTGCTGGTTTAAGTAAATCCGGAATTGACCGTGTTACTGGCGATCACATGGGCATGTTGGCAACAGTAATGAATTCATTGGCTTTACAAAATGCTTTGGAAAAACAAGGTATTAAAGTACGTGTCATGTCAGCGATTGGTATCCATGAAGTTTGTGAAGATTACATCAGACGTCGTGCCATTCGACATTTACAAAAAGGTAATATCACTGTTTTTGCAGCTGGAATTGGTAATCCTTTCTTTACCACGGATTCAGCAGCCAGCTTGAGAGCCATAGAAATCAATGCAGATATTGTGCTCAAAGCAACAAAGGTAGATGGTATTTACTCTGCTGACCCGGTTACCGATCCAAATGCTGTCAAATATGAGCATTTGACCTATGATGAAGTGATTGAAAAGAAACTTGCAGTTATGGATACATCGGCGGTGGTGCTTTGTCGCGACAGAAAAATGCCCATTCGAATATTCGATATGAATAAAGATGGGGCATTGATGCAAATAGTTAAAGGCAGTAATATAGGCACAATAGTTACCGCATAGTTTGAACGAGAATAATGATGATAGAAGAAATTATTAAAGAAACCAATCAACGAATGAGTAAAACAATCGAAGCTCTTCAAAATGAGTTAAAGGGTGTTCGTACAGGTCGAGCCAATGCCAGTTTGCTTGATGGTATTATGGTTGACTATTACGGCTCTTCTTCAGCATTGAATCAAGTGGCCAATGTGGCCGTACAAGATTCAAGAACTTTGACGGTTACCCCATGGGAAAAAACCATGATTGAACCGATTGAAAAAGCAATCATGTCGTCAAATCTTGGATTGAATCCTGTCAGTGCTGGTATAGTAATTAGAATACCATTACCACCTTTGACAGAAGAAAGAAGAAAGGATTTGGTTAAACTGGTTGGACAAATCGCAGAGAACAGTAAAATAGCCTTGCGTAATATTCGACGAGACGCCAATACTCAATTTAAAAACATGTTGAGTGACAAGGAAATCACTGAAGATGATTTACGTGGTTCTGAAAAACGTGTTCAAGACATCATAGATAATTTTGTTAAACAAGTGGATGATGTAATTGCAGATAAAGAAAAAGAGTTGATGGAAATTTAATTCTTACTACTTAGGTATAAATCTACCCTATGAATATAAAGCACATCGCCATAATCATGGATGGAAACGGGCGATGGGCTACCCGTCGTAAAAAGCCGCGAACCTTTGGCCATCAAGCGGGTGTCAAATCAGTTCGTGCAGTGATTGAGGCTTGTGTAAAACTTGGAATCCCCAATTTAACTTTATTTGCATTCAGTAGTGAAAATTGGTCCAGGCCAGAAAAGGAAGTTCAGCGCTTAATGGAGCTGTTTATGCGTTCATTAAAGAAAGAAACGCCTGAATTGTTAGCCAAGGGGGTGAAGCAGAATTTCATTGGTGACTTATCTAGATTCTCAGATAAGTTACAATCAAAGATGCATGAAGTCAGTCAAATCTCTCCAAACACGCATAAGTTAAATCTCAATATTGCAGTAAATTATGGTGGTAAATGGGATATATTGAATGCCACTAAACGCATTGCAAAATTAGTACAGAATGGACAATTAGAGACTTCGTCCCTATCCGAAAGTGTGATGAATGATCATCTATCACTTGGTGGTTTTCCAGATGTTGATGTTTTGATAAGAACCGGTGGAGAACACCGCATATCAAATTTCTTATTGTGGCAAATAGCATACGCAGAAATATTTTTTACTGATACCTTGTGGCCTGATTTCGGAGAACAACAGTTGATAGATGTTGTGAATGAATTTAACCTAAGAGAACGCAGGTTTGGTAAAACCAGCGAGCAAATTAATGCTTAAACAGAGAATTATTACGGCCTTGTTATTGGCTCCAGTATTACTTACCATCGTTATTTATGGAAACCTGAATTGGTTTTTATTACTCATTGCGGTGATTCAAACAGCGGCTATTTTTGAGTGGTTAAAAATAAACAAGCTTAAACCGCCTTTGGCATTGATTAATGGAATAACTATAACAATCCTGACCCTGTATTTGACGCTGCAGTTTGAGCCGCAGGTCCATTTATGGATATGGGTTTATGCGTTCGTGTGGTTGTTGGCATTGTTGTGGCTATTAAATCATCGATGGGGGTATGAAAATTCGACCTTTCATTTGTTGGTTAAAGGCTTCTTAGGTGTTATCGCTTTGATGCTGTTCTCAACCAGTATGATTCAGCTTTACACAATAGACCAAGGCCATTGGTGGACTTTATCACTGTTTTTATTGATTTGGGTAGCAGACATTGGCGCTTATATAAGCGGAAAAACCATGGGTAAGCATAAGCTGGCTATCAAGATAAGCCCAGGTAAAACATGGGAAGGTGTTATAGGTGCTCAAGTTTTAGTCGCTGTATATGCTGTCATCATCAGTCAGCTATTAGATATCGAGTGGACTCAAGCCGTTTTAATAATGATACCGATTGCCTTATTTTCAGTGGTCGGTGATTTGGTTGCCAGTTTAGGTAAGCGTCAAGCCAAGATAAAAGACAGTTCAAATCTACTGCCAGGTCACGGTGGATTCATAGATCGCTTTGACAGTTTGATTGCTGCCGCTCCTCTGTATTTTTATTTAATTACATACCTATGAAAAAGGTGTCAGTGCTCGGAGCCACAGGCTCCATTGGCGATTCCACATTAGCCGTCATTCGGAAACATCCCGAGAAATTTAAAATCCACAGTTTGTCTGCACATACAAATGTAGACAAACTTGCCAAGTTGGCTGATGAGTTTTTACCTGAATGTATTGTCGTAACTGATCAATCAGCATATAAAAAACTGAAGTTACTTACATTGCCAAGTAAAACAACACTCTTGTTTGGTGCTGAATATTTAGATCAGGTGGTTACAGATTCTGCCGTTGATTTGGTCGTGGCAGGTATTGTTGGTAATGCGGGCATGCAATCAGTGTTGTCTGCAGTTTCGGCCGGAAAGACGCTTTTATTGGCCAACAAAGAAGCCATCGTTTCAGCCGGTCATTTGGTGATGCAACAGGCTACCAAGTCAGGTGCAAAAATAATTCCATTAGACAGCGAGCACAATGCCATTTACCAATGTTTAGGTAGCCAGTATCAAGTTGGGATTCGACCAACAGATGTTCACAGCATTACGCTAACCGCATCAGGAGGCCCTTTTTGGCAAACAGATCAGCGTGAGTTTGCACAAATTACACCAGAACAAGCAGTGGCACATCCTAAGTGGGATATGGGGGCGAAAATCTCAGTTGATTCAGCCACGTTGATGAACAAAGGGTTGGAAATAATCGAGGCCCATTGGTTATTTAGTATGCCAAACAAAGAGATTAAGGTGTTGGTACATCCCCAAAGTATTATTCACTCAATGGTTAACTATATTGATGGTTCAGTGCTGGCTCAAATGGGTAATCCTGATATGCAGATTCCTATTTCATATGGGTTAGGGGTGGATCAGCGTTTGAGCAATGATGCCCACTTTTTGGATTTGTTGGAAATAGGCGCGTTGACTTTTGTAGCAGCAGACACTGATAAGTTTAAATGTTTGCAATTAGCCAGAGAGGCCATTTTATTAGGTGGTATTGCACCTGCAGTACTGAATGCAGCTAACGAAGTCACGGTGGAGGCATTCTTGAAGCGGCAAATTGGGTTTGACCAAATTGCCGAGTTCAATGATAGAATGATGAATCAAATTAACATCGAGTCTGTTGAATCGATGGAACAATTGTTGCAGCTGGATCAACAAATTAGGATTCAAACCAGTGCCCTTATAAAACAAAAAGCAAAACATCAATCATGACAACATTTCTTGGCAGTATTTTTTGGTTAATCATCACTTTAGGTGTGCTGGTTACTTTTCATGAATTGGGCCATTTTTGGGTGGCACGATTATTCAAAGTTAAAGTGCTCCGTTTTTGTGTGGGCTTTGGTAAGCCAATATGGTCACGATTAGATAAGCAAGGCACAGAAATTGCAGTGGCACCAATTCCATTGGGTGGTTATGTAAAACTATTGGATACCCGAGATTGTGATGTCAGTACTGAGGATTTAGATAAAACCTATAACAGCAAAGCCATATGGCAGAAGTTTTTGATTATGTTTGCTGGACCAGCCTTTAATTTTATTTTGGCATTTTTTTTGTATTGGTTGATGTTTGTGGTGGGCAAGAGTGAAATCAGGCCAACCATATCTGAACCTACTTTATTAATGCAAAGTGCAGGTTTTGAAAACAAAGATCAATTGAAGTCCATTGATGGTGAAGAAATACGGACGTGGTCAGATGTATCCTTACACTTGATTACTTCAGGTATTGATCGACAAGATGTCACCGTTGAAGTTGAAACAGCTACAGGCACCAGAGTTAATCGTACATTGGCCTTGTCAAAAATTCCGGCAGGTGTTGCCGAAGAGGATTTGATTGATTCAATCGGGTTAAAAGCCTATCAGGTTCCAATGCCAGCGATTATGGGTGAATTGAATCAGGCCATGCCAGCTGCAAAAGCGGGTTTGATGCAAGGCGATGTCATTATTAAGATTAATGATCAAGCCGTAAATGATTGGTACGCTGTAACTAAAGCAATTGCGGGCATTGAACAAGGTACTATTAAGTTGGATGTATTAAGAAATAACCAGCCTTTGGTGATTGAGGTGCCAGGTTTGATACCAGATCCTGATGACACAAGTCGAATGGTATTGGGCATCAGTGCGAAATTACCGGCAGAGGATGACATTGAATATTACAGAAGTTTATTCTTTTCATTGTCCTATGGTCCATTGGAATCCATTCCTCAAGCGTTTTCTCAAATCAATAAAATCACCAGTAAGTCTCTAGAGATGATGTGGAAATTGGTATCAGGCAAAGCATCTCTAAAAAATCTTTCTGGGCCAATTACCATTGCCCAAGTGGCCAATGATTCGGCTTCAAGAGGCTTCTCATGGTACTTGTCATTTTTGGCTTTAGTCAGTCTAAGTTTGGGCATCATAAACCTGCTTCCGATCCCAATGTTGGACGGTGGACAAATGTTGTTTCTGATGTTCGAAAAAATAAAAGGATCACCCTTAAGTCAACAATTTGAGTTAAGAGCGCAGTTTATTGGGATGTTTCTTTTAATTTCTTTGATGTCTTTAGCTTTTTATAACGACATTTTAAGGTCAGTGTCTTAAAATACAGGAAAAACAATAATCAAAAATTTATGCGAAATCTAATTATACTTTTGTTGCTTTTATCATTTAACGTAAAAGCATTTGACCCATTCACTGTGAGCGACATCCGAATCTTAGGTGCCGATCGAATTTCTCATGGCACTATATTTTCATACTTACCCATCGAAAGGGGAGATGTTGTCGATGCAGATGCCATTCGAAATGGTATTCAAGATGTTTTCGCAACAGGTTATTTTCACGATGTGAAAATGCTTCGAGAAGGTGATGTGCTAATTATTAAAGTTGATGAAAGACCCGCAATTGCAACCATTAGACTTACTGGTAACAAAAGTATAAAAACAGAAGAGTTGATGCAAGGATTGAATAGTATCGGTTTGTCTGAAGGTGAAGTATTTGATCAACTAGAATTAGATAAAGTTAAAAACGAACTGGTGACTCAATTCTTTTCTCGTGGTAAATACAATGTAGAAATCACCACCAAAGTAAAAGAATTGGATAGAAATCGAGTGTTGATTAATATTGACATCGAAGAAGGTAAGTCGGCTAAGATTAAACACATTAAAATCGTAGGTAATACGGTATTTACTGATGAAGAATTGATTGATGCATTTGAATCTGATACTTCAAATTGGCTTTCATGGTATTCGCAAGATGATCAGTATTCAAAGGAAAAACTGAATGGTGATTTGGAAAAATTAAAATCATATTACCTGGATCGTGGCTATGTTAATGCTCAAGTTGAATCTGTCCAAGTGACCATCAGTAGTGATAAGAAGGACATTTACATCACAGCCAACATTCAAGAAGGTGACCAGTATAAATTTGGCAAACAAGACCTGACTGGTAATTTAATCTATGACAAAAACGTCATGGAAAAGTATTTAGTTACTACAGAAGGAGTTACATTTGCACAGAACAAGATTGAAATGACCAACAACACTTTAAAGGCGGTCCTTTCTAATCGTGGTTATGCTTTTGCAGAAGTTCAGCCTGTTACTAAAATAAATGATGACAGTAAAACAGTTGATGTGACATTCTTTGTTCAGCCAGGTAAAAAAGTATATGTCAGAAGGATTAACTTTATTGGTAACACAAAAACCAAAGACGAAGTGATGCGTAGAGAGATGCGTCAATTTGAAGGTGCTTGGTTTTCACAGGCCTTGATTGATCGTTCCAAGTTGCGATTACAACAAAAGCCTTATTTTGAAGAAGTCGAAATTGAAACTGAACAAGTGCCCGGCACGGAAGATCAAATTGATGTCAACGTCAATGTCAAAGAGCGTAATTCGGGTCAGTTTACTTTTGGACTGGGCTACTCACAACTCAGTGGGTTGAATTTTTCTACCAGTGTTTCACTACAAAATTTATTGGGTACTGGTAATACCTTATCAGTTGCACTTAATACTTCAGATTTCTATAAACGATTGAATTTATTGTATGAAAACCCTTATTTTACAGACGATGGTATTTCATTGGGTTATGTGGTTAATTTCACTAACATCAACCAAGGTGATGCCAACATTGCACAATACAATTCAAGCAATGGTAGTGTGGGTGTACAGGCCAGTTTTCCGTTAACAGAATATGACCGATTGTATACCAGTTTAACTTATGAACGAATTTCTTTAAGCGCCAACGAAACTTATACAGCTGATGCCATTGTTGATGATTTGCTTGATTTAGGTGGTTATGCTTATTCTTGTTTTTATGAGCCCAGACCTGAAGACGATGGTGATTTACCGGTTTTGACTGAACAATGTTTTGATGATCGTCAAATTCCACCCTCAGCCGGTGATCCACTTGAGACGATTTTGGTTCCATTTCAATATCGCCGTTCATTTACTTTATATAAAGCCCAAGCCAGATGGGCCAGAGACAGTCGTAATAGATATTTCAATCCTACACGTGGTGCATTCCACTCTATTGGTTTTGAAGCATCGTTACCCAGCAGTACGGCGGAATTTTATAAAATCAATCTCAAAGAAAACATTCTATTTCCTTTGACTGATAAATTGACCCTGTCATTACGAGCTGAAATTGGTTATGGTGACGGTTATGGAGACACATCAGGATTGCCATTCTTCGAGAACTTTTTTGCTGGTGGTGTAAGTTCAGTTAGGGGTTATGATGACAATACATTGGGACCGAAGTCATTGATTGGTGGTGTTCTGGATTCTGAAATTGATTACCCTACGACATCAAGATCAGGTGACCCTATTGGTGGTTCATTTAAAGTCGTCGGTTCTGCTGAGGTTATATTCCCAACACCATTTGGTAAAGAAAGCAGTAATGCAGCCAGATTGGCTTGGTTCTTTGATGTTGGTAATGTGTTTGATGATGTTGATTCGTTTGAGGCCAGAGAATTGAGAATGTCTACGGGTATGGCCTTAAAGTGGCAAGCGCCAGTGGGACCAATTGTGATCTCTTATGCGTATCCGTTTAACAATGATCGTTTAGACAGAACTGAGCGATTGCAATTTACCTTTGGTAATACCTTCTAAAAAATGAAAGTAATAAAACCAATTTTTCTATGTTTTTTCAGTCTTTTGTCACTGATGGAGCAAGTGCGGGCGGAAGGAAAAATTGGTTATGTTGATATGAATGCTTTGATTAATAACTCGCCGCAAATCTTAGATGCGAACAGAACATTAACCGCTGAATTTGAAGATCAAAATAATAAAATATCACAACAAGCCTCTGACCTAAAACTGCTTGAAGACAGTATCAGTAAAGAGGGTAATTTCATGACACCTGATAAATTGGCTGAATTACAAGAACGGGCAAGAATATTAGACCGTCAAGTTAGGCGAGGCAAAGAGGATTTAAAAGACGCCATAACCATCAGAAATTCACAGATGGTTGATGAAGTACAAAATCAAATTAAAAAAGTGGTTGCCAATTATGCAGAAAAAAATGGCTATGATGCCATTTTAATTAATGCCATTTTATATGCCAATGAGAAAATTGACATTACTGATGAAATTTTACAACAACTCAGGTCAGATTATTTATCAGGCCAATAGGTGATACAGTCATGATTACCTTAGCTGAATTGGCAGAAACATATCATTTATCTTATCAAGGCGATGGAACCGTCAAGTTAAATGCCGTGGCCACCCTGGAAAATGCCAACAGTGAACAAATCAGTTTTCTGGCCAATAAAAGTTACACCAAATACTTGTCAAAAACCAAAGCAGGGGCTGTCATTCTAACGGCTGATATGGCCCTAGAATATGACGGTAATGCCTTGGTCGCAGAAAACCCCTACGTTACTTTCGCCTATGTGGCTCAATTATTTACACAAGCTCAGTCTGTTGAAAGGCAGATTCATCCAAGCGCTATTTTAGCCGACTCTGTAGTCATTGATAATCAGGTGGCAATTGGTCCTTATTCAGTGCTAGATCATAAGACCAGCATTGGTAGTGGGACAGTGATTGAATCACATGTGTCAATTGGGTCTGACGTTGTTATTGGAAAAGATTGTCTGATTAAATCCGGGGTTAAGATAGAAGCCGGTTGTGTCATTGGCGATCGTGTTATTTTGCACCCTGGTTCGGTTATCGGTGCAGATGGCTTTGGCTTAGCACGAGATAAGAAAGGTTGGGTGAAAATACCTCAAACAGGAGCCGTTATTATTGGTGATGATTGTGAAGTGGGTGCGAATACTACGATTGATTGTGGTGCGATTGAGAACACAGTCTTGGGCAAAGATGTGAGGCTAGATAATCAAATTCAAATTGGACATAATGTCCAAATTGGTGATCACACAGTAATCGCAGGATGTACCGCAGTAGCTGGTTCAAGTGTCATTGGTCGTAACTGTTTAATTGGTGGTGGCGTGGGCATTGTTGGGCACATCAGTGTTTGTGACGGCGTGACCATTCAGGCCATGGCTTTGGTAACCCATTCTATAAAGGAACCAGGTTCATATAGCGCTGCATCGCCTTTACAGCCGACCCAACAATGGCGAAAAAATGCAGTCAGAACCAGACAGCTTGATCAAATCGCACGTAAAGTAAATCAATTGGAGAAGAAACTAAATGACTGATCAGAATAAAAGTATTGGTGTCGAACAAATAATGGAGTTGTTACCACATAGATACCCATTTTTGTTGGTAGATAAAGTGCTGGATTATGAGGCGGGACATTGGATAAAAGCGATTAAAAATGTAACTTTTAACGAACCTCAATTTCAAGGCCATTTTCCTGATCATCCTGTCATGCCTGGAGTTATGGTGATTGAAGCCATGGCACAATCGGCTGGTATATTGACTCAGTTATCTCGAGATGGTTTAGCCAATGACGCCCTGTTTTATTTAGTTAAAGTCGACAAAGCTAAATTCACTCAAATTGTGGTTCCAGGCGATCAACTTGAATTTGAATGTCATATTAAAAAAGTGATTAAAAACATGACCCTGTATCAATGCAAAGCATCAGTAGATGGAAAAATGGTGGCTAAAGCAGAACTGTTGTGTGCTGAGAAACGAAAATGATTCACCCAACAGCTATTATTGATCCCAATGCAAAAATTGGTAACCAAGTTAAAATTGGACCGTATTGTATTGTTGAAGCCGATACTGTTATTGGAGACAATTGTGAGTTGAAATCGCATGTGGTTATCGGCAAACACACAGAAATTGGATCTGGTAATAAAATATATCCTTTTGCATCCATTGGTGAAGACCCACAAGATAAAAAATATGCGGGTGAACCGACAAAATTAGTGATTGGTAACAACAACACCATTCGAGAATATGTCACCATAAATCGTGGCACCATAGACGATGAGGGCATTACTATTGTTGGTGATGATAATTGGATTATGGCTTATGTTCACATTGCGCATGATTGCGTATTAGGCAATCACACTATTTTGGCTAATTGCAGTTCATTGGCTGGCCATGTTCATATTGGTGACTATGCCATCTTAGGTGGTTTTACTAAATTACATCAATTTTGTAGAGTCGGTGCTTATTCGTTTTCAGCCATGGATTCAGGCTTTCAGAAAGATTTGCCTCCATTCGTTATGGCTCAGGGAAATCCTGCAAAACCGCGTGCGATTAATTTTGAAGGATTGAAAAGACAAGGGTTCAGCAAACAAAGAATCACTGCTATTAAAGCGGCCTATCGCCTATTATATAAATCTGATCTTACGTTAGTCCAAGCTATTCAGGAACTGGAACAACTGGCCATTGATTCAGAAGATGTCAAAATGATGGTTAATTTTATTCAAGCTTCATCTCGCAGCATTATACGCTGATGTCCACAAAAGTACTCAAAATTGCTTTGGTAGCAGGTGAAGCTTCCAGTGATATGATTGGTGCTGACTTAATCAAAGATTTAGAACAATGCCTGCCAACAATTAAAGTATTGGCTGTCGGTGGCGAAAAAATCAAACAAACCCATGCCACTCTATTGCAAGACAATGAAGTTTTTTCTGTCATGGGTCTGGCTGAAGTATTGAAAGACTTACCACGTTTGTTAAAAGTTAAAAAACAAATTGTACAAGACATCATTGCATTTAAGCCTGATGTATTTATCGGTGTCGATTCGCCCGATTTAAATTTTTCAATTGCCAAAAGCTTAAAGAAACATAACATTCCAGTGGTGCATTATGTCAGTCCATCTGTATGGGCATGGCGTCCCAAGAGGGTGTATAAAATGGCGCATTTTATTGACTGTTTGTTGACCTTGTTTCCATTTGAAGTTGAGCTGTATAAAGAGACGGGTATACAAGCCAAATTTGTTGGTCACCCATTAGCAAAAACCATTCCCGTTGTGGTTGATAAAATAGCCGCTAAAACTCAGGTTAATGCTGAATCAAACAAAGTATTGGCATTGTTACCTGGAAGCAGAAACCGCGAAATAAAGAAATTAATGCCGATTTTTTGTGAAACGATCAAGCATATGAATTTGTCAGATGAATGGTCAATCATGAGCAGTAATGTAAATCAAACAAAAATTGATTTGGTACAATCGATTGCTGAGCAACATGCGGTTAAAATTCACTGGGTTGATGACACCACCAGATTGTTACAAGCGGCTGATTTTACCCTATTGGGTTCAGGGACTGTCGCATTAGAAGCGTTGTTGTGTAAAACGCCTATGGTGGTCGCCTATCAAATATCTGCTATGACCTGGTTTGTAGTTAATACCTTTAAAATGATGCAATTACCTTATTATTCGTTACCTAACGTTTTGTATGGCGGTTTTTTGGTACCAGAGGTTATGCAAAACAATTTAACTGTTGAGAAACTGTCTAAAGCTTGTTTAGACGTTTTGGAGCAAAAAGACAGCAAACAAAGTGTAGAAACGTTCACTCAAATTCATCAGAATCTTATTGCTGACTTACCGAATCAAGCTGCATTGTCAGTCTTGGACTTTTTGGAAAGCAGATGTTAATAGCTGGAGTAGATGAGGCGGGTAGAGGCCCATTGGCAGGTCCAGTCACAGTTTCCGCTGTCATACTCAAAGCTCCAATTGAAGGTCTTGATGATTCTAAGAAGTTGTCTGAAAAAAAGCGCAAAGCCTTGGTGGCAATGATTAAACAGCAGGCATTGGCTTGGTCGGTGGTGCATATTTCAGTGGACAAGATAGATCAAATCAATATATTTCAAGCCACCATGCTAGGTATGCAACAAGCTGTTCAACAGCTGAATGTTCAACCAGAAAAAATATTGATTGATGGCAATAAAACACCCACATTTGATATTGAAGCGGAGGCCATCGTTGGCGGTGATGGTAAAATAGCGGCCATCAGTGCCGCTTCGATTTTGGCTAAAACAGCTCGTGATGAATTAATGATTGAAATGGATATACAATTTCCAGGATATGGCTTTGCTCAACACAAAGGCTATGGTACCAAACAACATTTGTCTGCGTTAAATACATTGGGTGCTTGTGTTCACCACAGAAAATCATTTGCGCCAGTCAAAAATAGGCTGCAAATGGAGTTGTTATAAATATGGCACAATCATTCATTCATTTGAACCTGCATACCGAATATGCGATTGTTGATTCGACAATCAAAATCCCGCAGTTAATCAGTAAAATTAAAGACCTTAATATGCCAGCTGTGGCAATCACAGATATGAACAATGTGTTTGCTGCGATCAAGTTTTTCAATGCAGCAAGAAAGGCTGGGATAAAACCCATTATAGGCGCAGATGTTTGGGTGACCGACCCAACAGATGAGACCAATGTTTTTGAGTTGACCTTGTTGTGCCAAGACCGTGCGGGCTATTTAAATTTAAGTCGAATTATTTCGCATGCGCAATACCATAGAAACGCCAAACACCAACCTTGTATCAGTCAGGAATTTATTAAAGAAAACCATGAAGGATTGATTGTTTTGGCCGACAGTATGTTCAGTGACATTGGTTTGTATGTTATGAACCAAAAGTTAGATTCAGCGGCTGATGCGATGGTTTCATGGAAGCAGGTGTTTGGTGATCGTTATTACATAGCCATTGCTGAAATTAATCGCAACAAGGAAAAACAAGTAAACTCGGCTGTCATTTATATGGCAGCGCATCAAGAAATACCCATGGTGGCTTCAGGGCGCTGTCGATTTTTAGATGAAGATGACTACAATGCGCATGAAGCCCGGATATGTATTAATCGGGGTAATGTACTTGCCGATCCTAAACGGCCTAAAGATTACACGATTGAACAATTTGTTAAATCTACAGAGCAAATTTCTGAGTTGTTTGAGCAGTTTCCATCTATGGTGGAAAATAGTTATGCCATTGCACAACGTTGTAATTTAGATTTTAACTTCAAAGATTACTATTTGCCGGAGTTCCCAATACCGGCTGGCGAAACCATTGAGAGCTATTTTGAAAAGCTGTGTCGTAATAATCTGAATGAATTTTTAGCCACTCATGGCCCCGATCCAGATTACAGTGAAAAGGATTATCATGATCGATTGGATCATGAAGTTAAAGTCATCTTAGACATGGGATTCCCTGGCTACTTTTTAATCGTATCAGATTTTATCAAATGGTCAAAAGACAACCTGATACCAGTCGGTCCCGGGCGGGGGTCTGGGGCTGGTTCATTGGTTGCATATGTATTAAAAATCACCAATTTAGACCCTTTGAAATATGAATTGCTGTTTGAGCGGTTTTTGAATCCTGAACGTATTTCCATGCCAGATTTTGATGTAGACTTTTGTATGGATCGCCGTGATGAGGTGATCGCGTATGTGTCTGATAAATACGGCAAAGAAAAAGTCAGTCAAATCATCACTTATGGTTCCATGACTGCCAAAGCCGTTATCAGAGATGCAGGGCGGGTGTTAGGTTACCCCTATCCTGTGGTTGATGGCATTGCTAAGTTGATTCCGAATGATTTAGGCATCACCCTTACAGAATCGTTGAAAAAAGCCCCAGAACTGTCGCAGTTATATGAAGAAGATGATGAAGCTCAAGAAGTGATTGATTTGTCATTGAAGTTAGAAGGGTTAAAACGAAATGTAGGTAAACATGCAGGTGGAGTGGTTATCGCACCCAGTGCCATCAGTGACTTCTGTCCTGTTTATGTGGAGGAAACTTCGCAGTCAGTGGTTTCTCAATTTGATAAAGATGATGTTGAGTCGATTGGTTTAGTTAAATTTGACTTTTTGGGTTTAAGAACCCTAACTATTATTGATTGGGCATTGCAGTCAATTGAACAAGAAATCGGCGAAAAGCTCGATATTGACACCATTCCATTGGATGATAAAAAGACCTTTGCTTTATTACGTTCAGCGAAAACAACATCGGTGTTCCAGCTCGAGTCTTCCGGTATGCAATCATTAATCGGGAGATTGAGACCAGACAGCTTTGAAGACATTATTGCTTTGGTGGCTTTGTACCGTCCTGGTCCGTTGGATTCGGGGATGGTTGATACTTACGTTAAATGTAAACATGGTTTGGATACGCCTAATTACATGCACGAAACTCTGACTGATATTTTAGAGCCGACATACGGGGTTATTTTATATCAGGAACAAGTGATGCAGATTGCTCAAGTGCTATCTGGTTTCACTCTGGGCGGTGCTGATATCCTGCGAAAAGCGATGGGTAAGAAAATTGTTGAAGTAATGACTCAACAAAAACAAGTGTTTATCGATGGTGCGGTAGAACGCGGTGTTGATGGAGATTTAGCGGCAGAAATCTTTTCGCAAATTGAAACCTTTGCGGGCTATGGCTTTAACAAATCGCATTCGGCAGCTTATGCGCTGGTTTCTTACCAAACGGCATTTTTGAAAGCGCATTACCCAGTTCATTTCATGGCTGCTGTGATGTCAGCTGATATGGACAACACTGAAAAAGTAGTCAACCAATTATTTGATATTCGAAGCTTTAAAATAGAAGTTAAAGCACCTGACATCAATGAATCAGTCTATAAATTTAAAGCCAAAGATGGCGCGATTATTTATGGCATGGGTGCAATTAAAGGCGTGGGTGAGGGTGCCATCGAAGAGATAGTCATTGAGCGCGAAAATAAGGGGCGATTTAAATCGTTTCAAGACATGTGTACCCGAGTTAACTTGAGAAAGGTTAACAAGCGAACTTTAGAAGCTTTGATTAAAGCGGGTGCTTTTGATCAACTCAACCCCAACCGCAGACAATTATTAGACGGTATGGCTAGAGTGGTTAAAGCCGCAGATCAAATGAGCAAAGATCAGGACGCTGGGCAGTTTGATTTATTTGGTGGTGTTGCTGGTAATACATCTTATCAGTCGATTCAATTGCCGGATGTTGAAGAAGATGAAAAACTTGATAAACTGTTGGCTGAGAAAACCGTAACGGGTACATTTTTAACTGACCATCCGTTGCGTTTAGCTTCTGGTTATTTGTCTCATGTGACGACATTTAACCTGGCAAAATTCCATCAGATGAACATTAAAAGTTCCAATTCTAAGGAATTCAGGGTTTTGGGGCTTGTGACTTCTGTCAGACCTGGTTTTAGGGGCAAGATGAAAGTCAGTATCATTGACCAATCCGGTATTTTTGAATTTAACTTGGCAGAGCAAGTCTATTATGAATATGAGCCTATGTTAGCTGCCAATTCAATGATATTTATTGAAGGCACAGCGGGCATGAAAACCTTCAAGGGCAAAGAAGGCAAAGCAGATAATGAGGTGTTTGTGACTTCAGTCAGTCATTTATACACAGTCGAAGAAGCTGTCGCACTGTATTGTGACCGCATTTGTTTTGTCAGTGAGGCACACAGTGAAAGTTTACCTCAGGACATCAACGAATTATTGGAAAAACACGGTAAAGGCAAAGCACAATTGTATGTTCATTATGTATCAACAGATCAAAAAGTGAATTTAAAACTGTCTGAAGCTTTTAAAATCAGGCCTTCATATTCCTTACTGCTAGAGGCTTTGACTAAACCTTCCATTCAAGAAGTCTTAACTAAAAATTAAGCACATAGGTAATTAACGACGGCTAAGTTGAAAAGAGTTACCTGCAATCGTTAGGTCATAGTTTAGATTTCGGCCGATTAATTTTATGTCAGCCATCATGGTTAATTCATGTTGGTTCTTGGCTCGGTTTTGACTGGCCCAATTAATAACTGGATTTTCGGTTACCACACCCAAATGTAATGGCTTGGGCTGATTGTTTTTTAAGGTCAGTTGATGAGTTTGTTGGGCCATTGTTATTTCAAGGCTGATTTTTTCTTCATCGCCTTGGTAACAACAAAAGACAATCACTTTAGGCTGACTGTATTCAAAAGCATGTTGACCAATCCACACAGCCAAAGCGCCATGCGGGACCAGTCTACTGATGATATCAACGCCTTTGTATCGAATGATCAACATCAATAGTGCAAAGCCAAAGGCCATCAATGAAAACAGCAAGAAAAACCCTCTCAGCACATCGCCTATGGAAAAAGCATCAGGACTTGAATCAGGCACATAAACCCACAGCAATACCCAAAGTAAAGCCACTAAAATAAAAAATGCAACGGATTTCCTGAACACCTTCTGCTCCCATAAGTTGATTAATGATTTTACAATAAAAGCCAAAAAAACCAAAACCATGACTTATTCTATGTGTTTTTGAATGATTTAGTTGGTAGAATCAAAACTGATTATATATGGATTAAAAATGAAAAGAATAAGTTGGTTGGTATTGATGTTCCTGTGCTTTGGCGTTGAAGCCAAGAGTTTTTATTTGATTAGGCATGCTGAAAAACTGAATGATGGCAGTAAAGACCCCGTTTTAACTTTAAAGGGGCAGTTGCGGGCACAAAATATAGCCCATATATTATCCCATACAGGAATTACTAAGGTGTTTGCCACAGAATACCAGCGGACTCAGATGACAGCCAAGCCTATGGCTGATTTAATAGGGGTCAATGTTACCTCATATAACCCGAGTGATTTACTAGCTTTTGCCGAACAAATGCACGCACAGGACGAATCTGTTTTGATTGTTGGACACAGCAACACCACACCTCAATTGGTTAAGTTGTTATCAGGAGAACCTGTGATTAAATTGACAGAAGCTGATTTTGATTATATCTTCCAAGTGGTGATAGAAGAGGGGCAAACGTCTTTAAATATATTAAAAAGTTTGCCTGTACATTGAGCTCAATAGTGTAAACCACAGCTGAATCTAAGACCTAATGGCAGCTTGATTGATCAGGTCTTAGTTTTCAAAGCTGTGTTTGAAAATAATGTCATTATCTTCAGCTTCATCAGCACCCAAATCATAGGGGCCATTGATGTTTACGGTGGTTAAATTGTCTATGCCTCGGGGAGCAAAATCGATGTCATTGTCATCATATGTGGATAAATTTTCAGCACAGAGATCTATCGCCACAGAGTCAGGGGTTAAATGGTAATCACGGTTGTTTCTGTCAACAAAACCGGGGTCGTTAACAAAGACATTGGTGCCAGAAAATGAAGTGGACTCATGGGCCATCAAACAATCAATAATATGGGTGCCTGGGTTGGCATTCATTACATCACCGTCTTGATCATGAACAACAGAGGAGCGTAAGATGAGTTCTGAACTTGAGTCTATACCAAACACCGATGTGTCGGTAATGAAGTTATCTGCCAATGTGCTGTGAATGATTTCTACACTGGCTGAATCTATCGCCCCAATGACATACTCATCGCTGTTGCCTTGATTGCTGTTGTGATTAAATACACTGCTGTGTATTTTGTTGTGAGAATTATTGCCAACAGCAAAAAGCACAGAACCTGTTTTACTTTGGTTTTCTTCAAAATAGGTATTTGAAATAGTAACAAATGCCTGTTGATTATGAATCGCACCACCGGTCCCATTTCCGCCGCCAACGCCCAGGGTTCTGTTTTTTGTAAATAGATTGCACTTAACTGGATCCCAACAGGCTTGACTTAATCGTGCAACCGTTAAACTGGCAAAGTCGTTGACATAAACACCAGCACCCTTGGGGCTCAAGTTTTCTAACAACAATCCAGCATATATTTCAACTTGTGTGCCTATTCCGGTCATGTATATTCCTCCACCAGGTTCACCGCCAGAAACGCCAGTATTTGATTCGTTGTGGTTTACACTGACTGGATTGATATTGTCTCCAATACATTCTTGCGTACAATCTTGATGGCCGTTGAGAATGACATGGCCGCCTAGATCCACATAAATACCACCGCCTTCTTCATCGGCAATGTTGGCGACTATACCAACGCTTGAAAAAGGTGTTGGGTTTGCATCACCCGAATACAAACTGAATTGACAGCCCAGTGTGATATAAGCGCCAGCGCCTTTGCCTGTGGTGGTATTTAATGTTAATCCGCTGTCACCAGACATCACCACTTCGGCGGCAGATCCGGAACAAAATAGACCGCCACCATGAGTGGCCGTATTCTGCGTAATCTGGCTGTCTATTATATGAAGGCTCACATTGCCTTGAGAAACATTGACGCCGCCGCCTATAAGACCCGTGGCTAAATCATTGTTCTGAATTAACATGTTTTTAAGTGTGATGTCAGCATGGCTGTTTTCGATTAGTAAGGCACTGTTATTCAGCCCTGTGAGGATTAAATTTTCTATTTCAATTTGATAGGCTTGCGTGTCACCTGAAATCCTGATGGCCGGTTCTACAGCACCGAAGGTGACGATTATTTCAGTTTGAGTGGTTTGGATGTCATTATTTGCCGCCGCACAATCTACATACCCACCTCGTAGCTTGAGACTTTTTTCAACAATGGAGACGGTGGTGTTGTGATTACCATTGGCGGCAATTCTAACTTCTCCAATACCCGTATCAATGGCATCCTGAATATTTTGGCTGGTTGTATTGATGTCACAAGCTGCATCACTGCCTACGGTTAAATATGTTTTGTCATAAAACTCATCAGCCCCGATGTCATAGGGACCTAAAAAATCATTGATAGATAAAACATCATAACCTTGTGATTGAAAATCGATGTCTTGACTGATGTTGGTAAAAGTTTGGTTACAGTAATCAATTGCAGGCGAGCTGGCTAGTAGGTGATAATCTCCTGCAGCGGAGTTAATAAACTCGGGATCATCAGCAAGGTTATTGCTGCCATTTAACGAAGATATCTCATGACCAATATTACAATGACTAGAGATCGGCCCAGAACCTGATGATATGATATCACCACTGTTGACATCATGAATAATAGAAGCATGTAAATTCACTAGAGTCCCAACAGAAATGGGCGATATACCAAACACAGCAGTTTCTGCGAAGTTGTCAGTAATGGTACTGTGTAGTACATTCATAACATTGCCACCGACAACTGACAGTAGATAATTGTCAGAGTAAGTGCCCACACCATCATTGCCGTTTTTCACAATCACAGAACCCTCGATTGCTGTGGTTCCACCTGAGGAAAATGCAGCCAGACCTGAATTGGCCCTGTTGTGTTCAAAATAGCTATGAAACACTTTTACCGCACTGTCCTGACTGTATATGGCACCACCTAAATTGGCTGAGTTTTCAGCCAACAGATTGCATCGGTCTAGATTCCAACAAGCCAATCCAGGGTGATTTATGCTTAAGCTGGCTGCATCTAAAACAGCAATGGCGCCACCGCCACCTGCACCACCACTGGTGGTGTTTGCGATTAAATGGCCTGCAGTTATTGTCACGTCGGTTCCCACACCTGTGGCAAATATTCCGCCACCATTTTCGTCACCAGGGTTGCTTGTATTAAAATCATTGTTGGCACGATTAAAGTTGACTGAGGCTGGGCCAGAATCGTTACCAAAGCATGCCCCAGATAAATCACACAATGTGCTTCCATAAATCAGCACATTGGCGCCATTATTGGCAAAGATACCACCACCATCCCCGTCGCTGACGTTGGCAAAAATCCCCTGACTCATGTCAGCAGTGACATCGCCACTAAATGAGGCCAAAAAACACCCTGTACTGATGTAAGCACCTCCACCATTGAATCCAGAACTGTTGTTATTCAGTCGACTGTTACCATCTAATATAATGGTTGCTGTTTTATTTAAGCCACTGAAATCATTACAATAAATACCACCACCCTGATTCGCGGTGTTATCAAATACAGCTGAGTTATTGAAAAGGACCGTAGTATTGCTGCTGATAACTGACAAACCACCTCCTGTGGCATTATTTATACCTTGGCTTAGCCAAACATTGTTGAGCACCACATCTGAATCGGTGGATTCAAGTCGGATACTGCCGCCAGAAGTCACGCCTTGGCCGTCACCACCGATGATTTTAAGGTTTTCAAATTGGGTACTATTTCCCAAGGGAAGGGCATTGATGTTAAAGACCGAGCCTGAAATTCCAATTGGTCGTGTGATTTGCGTATAATCTTTGGGGTCATCGGACTGGATATCATTTTCAGCATCGGTACAGTTCGCAAATCCGCCGCGCAAAGTGAGATTAATAGCGGCGTTGTTGATTGAAATAATTGCTGTATAAGTCTCATTCGAGGCTATTCGTATTTCGTCGGCACCGCTGTCTATTGCAGCTTGGATTTTGTTGGTTCCTAGACGAAAATCACAATCGTTGCCATCACCCACTGTGACGGCGTTATTACCTTGTGAGTTGTATTCGAGCGATTGGTGATTAGATTGGGAGACAGCCAATGCCTGAGCCAATCTGTTTTGTGTGCTTGGGTTTAATTCTAACCAGTTGTTGGCTTGAGCCAAATGAGTCAGCATCAGCAGGGGGATTAGTTTTTTCATTGTCAATTCCATGTTAAGTAATGAACGAAGCTGAAATAATAGCCATCAACGGATTGTTAAACCTGAAGATTACATAATGATTTTGTAACGATTTATTCCATTTCAAAGCCATCAGTAAAAATCAGATCAGTAAAGTTAGCTTGCCAATGTTGTAGTAAAGCCCGGAAGGCTTCGGCTTTTATAACTGAGGGTAAGGCGCCAGACTGGTCTAAATCATTAACTCCATGACAACCGCCACAGGCCCTGATTTCGCCGGGTTGAAATGTGATCCAATAACGTTCGCGCACCACGGGAGTACCTGCTGGATCCAGAGACTGCCAAGCCATGGCACGTTTTGCTGGAACAAAGGCAGCCACAGAGCCATCTGGATAGATTTCAGTACTGCCACTGGGGGCATTAATAAATGGAATGTTGTTACTGATTGCTTGGTTATCATGTAAGTATTGAGCAATCACTCTTTGACCTGCATCAGGTGAATTGATGCCACCCGAACCACGAATTTGGTCGCCTTGTAAAAACTGCATGTGTGCGATGTCATACAGCTTACCGGCTGAACCTATGGTTTGATGAGATTCACCAGCCACTTTTAAATTATAGGGCTGTTGTTTATCGGTGGCATCTCTGGTGGTTACATCACGCATCACCACGACAGCCAAATTTTGCGATTTCAAGTAGGCTTTGAATGTATTTGGATCTACATTTTCTTCAGCAAAAACCTGTGCTTCAGGTGACTGAATTTCACTGCTAGTCATGGGTGGTGGTGTTCTTGGTACCACTTCAACTGCTTGTAACTCCCACAAAGGGCCGTTGTATGACACCAATACATCTGGGTCATAATAGGAAATATTGGCGTTGCTTAAATTGTTGATGGTGGTATTGGGCACATAATCACCTGCGAGGTTACTGGTGAAGGTTTTAATGGTATATGCATACCTGGGTAGTGGGTTCGCTCGGGTTCCTTGGTTTAAATTACCTCTGGTTTCATCGGTGTGCGAGGCCAATAACGTACCATCACTTAATATTACTGGATCGCGTGAAAATCCGATGTGTTCGGTTGGTGGTGAATTACTGGGGTCTCTGGTTGATTCATGGGTGATGTTTTCTACCGTTACCAAATCAGGACGATCACCATCAGCTAAATTAAAAGCGATGATCTGGCCGCCGTTGTGGGTGGCAAATTCGGGTGCTTCTATGGCGATAAATCGGCCGTTCTGATTCGGGTCTTCATGCAGCATAAAGGTGTTTAAAATTGAGTTGGTGTTGGGACGATTGATGCCCGGTATGAATTCATTCAAGTTGTTGTCATCGTTGATGCTGCGATTAAAGTAACTGTGAAACTCGTGTCTGCCGACATGGTTTAACGTTTCTTCTTCAGTGCCATCCTGATTAATTTCCCAAGGAAAAAAATGATTGATGGTATGGCCTTCTAAATTTGTTCCTGCCAATAGCCCAGATTCTTCTTCTCTTGGTTCGGGAAAAACTTCCAACACATTGTCCACCTTGGGCGTGTTTGCATCCGTTGGTTCACTCACATAGTTAAATGCTTCAATGATGTTAAAAGGTGATGCTTGTTGGTCTCTTTGTAAATGATCCCATCGGGTAAACACCAAGCGTCCTGCGCTGTCGATCAACGGTGAAAAAGAGCCTGAGGGTGAATGTTGCAACAAGGAAACATCGCCGGTGATGGGGTTTAACTTCCACAAACCTGTGTTAGTGGGCGTTGATTCATATTCGTCTTTTTGCGGATAATTAAAACGGTTTTTGGTTCTGGGCATATCAGTGGTGAAAATGATGCTGTCATCTGAGCCATAAATCGGTGATATGTTGTTGTAATTAACCGGCTGATTGGCGACAAGCGTAATCACGGCAGTTTGACCTTGGCCTATTCCGGTGATTTCATACAGCTGCCAGAAATAATTTCTGTCACCATATTGTTCTGAAGGCGCGCCAATCACCATGCTGAACAAGGCTTTAGTGGCACTCCAATGAACGGCAGGGTCACGCACTGCGATTGAATCCTCACCTTGAAATCCAGTACCACCAAAACCGGCTTCTCTGGTTAGATTTCTTAAGGTCCCATTGGCATAGCGGATGTACAAATCACCACCTCGGCCTGTGACACTGATTTCGCCTGAGTGGTTGCCAAAAGTGGATCCAATGGTGGCAAAATCTGCAGCAATTGGAAATTGTGTAACAAATAATATCGGGTTATTTAACTGAGTTCCAGCAATCGACAAATGGGTTGTTAATATCAATGCGGTGCTTATGAGTATTTTTTTAGTTATGTTTTTCATTGCAATGAACAATGAATTATTTGATTTTTTATCATTTTTCTTCATCATCAACTCCTCTTTAATATCATTCAAAATCATCAATAAAAATTATATCATTGATGTATGACTCAAACGCGCCGAGATCGTAGAAACTCAAAAGTGACAAGTCGTCTACATTGGGGTCATCATAACCTCGGTTTTGATATTTCAGGTCTTTATATAATACAGTGGTATGAGCAG
>Ga0209344_10000255_pt1 | contig 105582 bp, 95 predicted proteins | sample Cruoilmetagenom6_FD_187293 | JGI IMG/M metagenome (GOLD analysis project Ga0209344, IMG submission 187293) | Oil polluted marine microbial communities from Coal Oil Point, Santa Barbara, California, USA - Santa Barbara Oil Seep Sample 6 (SPAdes)... | ecosystem: Environmental > Aquatic > Marine...
CGTCAGATATAAAACTTCAAAGAAACCATTTCAAGCATTTGTCATCACATCTAATCAATGCTGTTCAACTATTTGGTGTAAATGAAAAAGTCTATTTAGAATTTTGTCCAATGGCAGATAATAACAAGGGTGCGTTTTGGTTGAGCAAAGAAGAAAAAGTAATCAATCCATATTTTGGTGATGCAATGCTAACCTGTGGAGAAGTAAAACAAATAATAGAATAATAACAATTAAATTTTAAACAATGAAAAGAGTAATTTTAAGTATCGCTGTAATAGCATTATTAGGTTTAACAAGTTGTAAAAACGAAACCAAAAAAGAAACAGAAACAACGACTATAGAAATGTCAAAAGATATGGCAATGACAGAGCTGTCTTTTGGTGTGAGAGGAAATTGCGGAATGTGTAAAAGCACAATCGAAAAAGCAGCTAACGGTGTTGAAGGTGTAGTAAGTGCTAATTGGGATGTCGATAAAAAGAAGATTGATGTGTCTTTTGATGATACAAAAACCGATGCAATGGCAATCCATAAAGCAATCGCAGCTTCAGGATATGATACCGAAAAATTTGCAGGGAGTGAAGAAGCCTATAAAGATTTACCAAGTTGTTGTAAATACGACCACGAAATGGCAATGAATCAAACAGGTGAGATGAAAAGTGTTGACCATTCAAATCACGACCATTAAGTATTATAAAAGGGGTCTATTGAAAGTGATTATTTTGATAGGCTCTTTTTAAAAATTACCATAGCACATTCCAATCCCTATACATTACACTTCCCACCTACGTCGTCGCTTAGTAATTAGGGTGAACCATTAACATTATAGAGTAAAATTACAGAAGGAAAAAGAAATAACTATTTGGAATATAAACTTTCACTTTTACCAAAGCTCAAGTTAGCCTTCGATGGAAAACATAGTATAGGCGACACGCAGAACATTATAGTACAAATCATGCTATTTGATATCATACTGTTATAGCACATTTAAGCCTATCATCTGAGATAATTTCACAGCGATTTTTATCCAAGGATATGTATGTTCGTCATTCCCATAGTCTAAATCTTATTTGTACAAGCATAAATTTAGAATCAAGATTCTTGTTTTTAGATTTCTGTTATTACCATTCAAATATATTATCCACTAAATTTTCATCCGATCTTGTCCCATAAGGATCAATGACAATATAACTAGGTTTTTCATTTACTATAAATTTTATTACAGTACTTTCTTTATTGATTTGTGTTGACTCATAATACAGTATAGAGCTATCCTCTTTTACTAAAGAGGGATGTGTTGTAAAGATTCCTATTTTAATAGGTTCATTAATTCCTATAGGAACAATCTCTCCATTAGCTATGCTTTCAAAGCGTTTTGCTTTTATGGTTGCTGTAATTTCATAAGTGCCATTTTCTAAAGCTATATAAGAACTCTTCTCCATGCTTAAGTCGTAGGTGACTACTTTTTTAAACCAATCATCAATTAAATGATGGTATTCTTTAGGCGTTTCCTCATAAATCATTTCTAAAAATTCAACGCTATTTGCTTCTAATGTGACGTGGTTTCGGTGTTTATCAGTTAAGGCTTTTATAACCTGGTTAAGCTGATTCTCCCCCATCAAATCTCGTAAGCCTAACATCACATTTAAAGCTTTTCCATAAGAAATATAACCTTGGCCCAGTACTTTATAAACTGGTGGTTCTAATTCGCTTGCAAACGATCTTCCTGAAAAATAACGTCTCCTAGCATTTTCACTCAATGCATAAACAGCACCTTTGCCATACATTTTTTCCATCACAACGGCTTCTGTATATTTTGCAAATCCTTCTACAAAAATAGATCCGCCTGCTACTGGTTTTGCTGATAACGTATGACCCCAATATTGATGAGCCACTTCGTGAATAGTCCTTTTTGCAACCAAATTGAAAGTTTCCTCGTTCCTGACATCGGTTAAATACAATCGATCCTCCACCATACTAATCACTCCGGGATGCGCAAATCCTCCAAAGGACCAATGTGAAGGAATTTCTGCTATTCTTATATGATCAAAAGCATAATCTCCAAAGTTTTTCTCGCAATAGTCTAAGGTTTGTGTAGTGCTTTTTTCAATCTCTTCCACATTAAAGGAATGAGCTTCATCGAAATACTGTTCTATAGAAATTCCTTGATGATTCACTATTTTGGTAGTATAGTTGGCGGAAAAATAGGCTAGCATGGGGATGACTTTATTCTTGGTTTTATAGTGAAAATAATTTCGGTTATGGTCTGACCATTGTTTTATCAGTTTACCTGAACTTAGTGCTGTTTGGTCGCTACTTGTAGAAACAATAGTTTCGAAGCTCGTTTTTTCATTGTTAAATTCTTCAAGCGCAATATGTTCATCTGAAGTAATTTCTTTTTCACGTGTAGGCAAATTTCTCTTTTCTCGTTCTGCTTTATCTGTAAGTTCTAGACTAGAGCTATAGCCTAACATAGGTTCAAAATTGCGGTGTGTGATGTAAGTTCCGTTGTTGACAATGCTTTTGTCTTCATCATAAACTTTTAACCTATGGTTAAAATGATAAGTATAACGCACAGTTTCCTGGGGTTGTAAAGGTTTTTTCAAACGAAATAGATAAACGCCATAGGTGGTATCATGCATTACTAAATCTGCGTTTTCAATTCTTATAGATTCCAATGGAAGACGCTCCGTAATAAAGAGGTTGGATAAAGGTTCTTCACCTCCGTTTTTCAATATATAATCTGCTTTTATACTATAACTTCTTTCTTCAGGGAAAATAGCCACTTCGGTTTTTCTGGATATGGCATAAGGTCGCACTAAATCTTCATAGGGTTTAAACTTTTTTTCATACTGTTCCCTAAAATTTAAATTATCGCTTGTGGTTACGTAGTCTGAAACCCTATTCATATTATAAAAAATCAAAATTCCAGCACCTATAAATACTAAAGTGAAGAAGATAAATGATGCTTTTTGAAAGGTAGAACCACCACTTTTGAATTGTTTGAGTTGGGTTAAAAAATTACCCCCTACTCCTCTATTCCAAATTTTAAATGAGCCCCAAACGAATAGCAAACCTAAAGCTAACCAATAGATAGCTAAATGATGAAATAAGCTCAAACTTCCATAAAAGCCATTCATATTCGTATAGGATATTCTAGGCATAAACCCAAGGCTAGTTAATGGGTGTTCGAGACCAATCACATCAGATTTTAAGCTTAATAGTACAAATACCCCAAACAGCCCCATACCTAAATATTTAGTTTTGGCTATACTGTTAATAAACATACCTATCATACTAAACACTACGAGTTGTAATCCGTAATGGTAATATAAAGAGGCATACAAACTCAACTCGAAGTTTGAATAGTTTAAATACACCTGAAATAATATGCACATTATGATTCCACTTGTGATTAGAATGACAGGTAATAATAGAATAGCAAAAAGCTTAGAGAGAAAGAATACACTATTTTTTGTGGGTACGGCATCAATAATTAAGTTGAAGTTTAAACTACGTTCTCTCCAAACAATTTCGGAGCTATAAAAAATGACTAAAATGAGACTAAACAGCGTTAACGGGTTGACTATTAAGCTTATAAGTTGGTTAGTAAAAGGGTATTGACTAACGCCATATTCTCCACCGCCAATTACAGTACTATGCAATTCTGAAAACACTATCATTAACCACATAATCAATACCGCTATAAATGGTAAACTCTTAAAAACACAAGTTAATTCTATTTTTAGTAATGAAAAAAATGCTTGTAATTGTGCTTTAAAATGATACGCGGTCTCTAGGGGGTGGTAAGTTATTATGGGTGCGTTTGTACTGGTTGCGGTTATTTTCTTTACTTTTCTCGTAAGGTTTCTAAAGGTGAACAATCTGTAGGTTACCAACAAAATTCCTAAACCTACGACGATCCACAGCAGTCTATTCCATAAAAACAAGCCTGAGAATGATAGTAGTTGTGTGTTTTTTTGAAAAGGTGTCCAGTACTGTGTTTGCTCAAAAAATGCAGCCACACCAAAAGGATCTGCTACCGCCGCAAAAGCCATAGCTTCTGGTGATGCAGGAACTGATTGTGCTAGTAAAGGCGAATTTAAAAATAGCGAACAAACAAAGTATAGCATATATACAAATACGGCACTTGCATAAGTTGCCATACTATTTTTTGATAAAGTACATACAGAAAATATGATGGCTGTGCATATAAATAGATTAGGCACCACCATGTATAACCAAGGCTGTACATAGGTTATTAATTGAAACTCACCAAGGCGTTCCGCGTCTAAGCCAGAAAAATAATTTCCAAAAATATATCCTAAAACGAAAGGCGTAAATGCTAGTAAGCTAAAAATATAGGTTCCTAGAAAACGAGTCCAAAAGTATTGCGACTTTTGTACAGAAGAGCTGAAGACCAAACTTTCCATATGGTATTGCTTATCACGAAGCATAGCACTATTCGCAAAGAACATGATGATAAATACACTTCCTAAAGTAAATAAACCTGCATGAAAATAAACTTGATATACAGAATTAAAGTTTACACCTGTGGGGGCAAATCCTTGACTCCCCACAAATACACCCAATACCAAAAATAAAATAGCAAATAGGGGAAACGCCCGTTGTTTTACTTGATAAAACACTTCAAATTGTAATAATGATGTGAACATGGTTTAAGCGTTTTTAGATGGATTGAATAAGGTTGCGAAATAGAAATCTTCTAAATTTGGTGTAATAGCTTTAAAATTATCTCCTGGCTTATGATCTGATAAAACTCTTATTTGAGTTTCTCCTGAGACCAATTTTGTAGAAATAACACTATAAGATTCTTTATACATCTTTAAATCCTTTTTAGGAATTATACGTGTCCATATTTTACCTTCAATACTTGTTACTAATTCGGTAGGGTTACCTTGAGAGATAATGGCACCGTTAGAGAGAATAGCCATTTTAGGGCATAAGTTTTTTACATCCTCCACAATATGTGTAGATAAAATAACAATAACGTTCTCTCCTATTTCACTTAATAAATTTAAAAAACGATTACTTTCTTCTGGATCTAAACCTGCGGTGGGCTCATCTACTATAATAATTTGCGGATTGCCTAATAAAGCTTGGGCTATCCCAAAACGTTGTCGCATACCTCCAGAAAACGTATAAACCGTTTTTTTTCTGTGTTGATAAAGGTTGACTTGCTGCAACAAAGCTGTTACTTGTTCTTTCCGCTGTTTTTTGTTTAATATCCCTTTTAAAACCGCTAAATGATGGAGCAATTTCTCTGCTGAAATTTTAGGATATACACCAAATTCTTGAGGTAAATAGCCTAAACATTGCCTAATGTTTTCAGGCTTTCTAAGAATATCTGAATGATTAAAGAGTATACTACCAGAAGTCGGTTCTTGTAATGAGGCAATGGTTCGCATTAAAGAAGATTTACCAGCGCCATTGGCTCCCAGCAAACCAAACATACCATTCGTGATTTCTAAATTAATGTTATTTAAAGCCTTAACTCCATTAGAATAGGTTTTACTTAAATTATTGATTTGTAAAGTATTCATAACTATTGATCTTTAATTGATGTTTTTATTTGCTTCTCAATACAGTCAAACATAAACTGAAGAAAATCATATTTCTAATTAAAATGATATATGCTATGATTATGAAGTTATACCCTATAATAAGCTGTATGAATGCTGTATGGATAAAAAATAATAGTGTTGGACTGCTTTTTACTAGTGTCTATCAACTTTCTTGTAAAAGCTGTATTACATACTTACTTTTGTTTTATGGTTGAATACATCAAAAAATATAGAGGCTTCTTAATAGCACTCGTTATTATACCCATCTTTTATTTGCTGGATTATTTTGGTGTTATCAATATTCCAGATGATGATCCGCTTGAGGTGATATTAATTACCTTGTTTTGGGGGTTAGCCATTGCATTGCCTATTCATTATTACAACTATTTAAAACGTAATGGAGTTACAATACGTAAAGTGCTAGGACTAATGCTTGTTTTTATGCTAGCATTAGGTGTAGATGCATTTATGAATATACCAGATAACCCTGTGACTTTTATTCTATTGATGGGCTTTTGGATAGGCATTGTGTATGTGCTTATTCCTGCATTTATAAGAAAGTATTGGAAACTTATTGTACTTATTTATATCCCTTTATTTATATATTTTCTTTACCTAAGGTTATTTTCTGGGGGTTTAGAAGCTTATTTAGAAATTAAGAATGACTATCCATTCTACGTGTTTTTTATACCCATTCCTATTTTATTTTTTGTTTGGGTTTATGAACAGTGGAAATGGTTTAAAAATTTAAAAGCTGAAAAATCTAAAACAGAGCTTTCACTTTTAAGAACACAGATTAATCCTCATTTTTTCTTTAACACCTTAAATAATCTGTATGCATTAACGCTTACCAACTCAGTAAAAGCACCAGAAGTAATTTTAAAATTATCTGATATGATGCGTTACACCATCTATGAAGGTGAAAAAGAGATGGTTAAGATGAAGGACGAAATAGAATATTTAAATAACTATATAGAATTGCATAAAATACGTTATAAAAAATCTGTAGAGATCCTATTTAATTATGATGTGGATACCAGTTTAACTATTGCACCTTTATTATATATTATTCTTTTAGAGAATGCCTTTAAACACGGAGTTGAAACTTTAGCCGAAAATGCTTTTATACATATTAATTTAACTGATGAAACGGGTTTTATTATTTTTTCAATTGAAAATAATTTTGACCCTAATGAAATAAGTCCATCAAACGGAATAGGACTACAAAATTTAAAAAGGAGGTTATCTTTATTATATAAAGATAAATATGAGTTAAAAGTTGATGTTTTTACAGACACCTATAAAACAACTTTAAAAATTGCTAAACATGCTTAAGTATATAATTATTGATGATGAACCTTTAGCACACGACATTATTCAAGAGTTTTGTAGTATGTTACCCCATTTGCAATTAGTGAAAAATTGCTACAGCGCTATGGAAGCTATGCAATACCTTAATGAAAATCAGATTGACTTTATGTTTTTAGATATTAATATGCCTAAACTAAAAGGTTTAGATTTTTTAAAGACACTCTCAACCCCTCCAAAAACAATAGTAACAACTGCTTATAAAGAACATGCTCTAGAAGGTTTTGAGTTAAACGTGGTAGATTATATTTTAAAACCTTTTAGTTTTAACCGATTAGTAAAAGCTGTAAACAAAGTTTCTGATTCTCTAGTTGCAAATACCATTACAAAAGAAATTACTTCAAAAACATCTACTAGATTCTTTGTAAAAGGCGATAAAAAACACCATCAAATAGATTTAAAGGACCTACTCTATATTGAAGCTTACGGAAACTATACCAAATTATTTTTACAGGAGGAAATGATTATTAGCCATGAAAAAATATCGCATTACGAAACTATCTTAAATGAAGATAACTTTTTAAGGGTTCACAAATCGTTTATAATTGCTATAGATAAAATTAAATTTATAGAAGGAAATCGAATTTTAATAGGCGAACATAAAATTCCTATTGGACAAACCTATAAAAGCAAGGTAAATAAGTTATATAACACTTAATTCGCATTCCAAAGCACTTATGCCTTCCTCTCACACATTAATTTAATTCCGTAAGAAGGGGATATATTACTAAATAAAATTGAATTTGTCAGTTTTTATATTTTATACTTTAAGGATTTCGAGAACCTCATAGTATTTAAAAGTGAAAGATCCTAAATACTTAACTAAGGTACCCTGATACCCTATACCACCCTTTTCATTTTTGAATACCTATAAAATGGTGAATTTAAACTGAGTCCACGTTTTCCCACGATTCTGTGGCTAGGCTATATATTGGGTGTGGGTTGAGTGTGGACTCACTAGGAGGATGCTATAAGGGTAAGAGGGGTGAAATTTGAAAGTGAGAGGTTTCTAGTATGAATTGAAAATAATTGTGAGGAAATGTTAAACTTTTTGCAGGTCATAGATTTGAAAACCCCTAACCTCCTCTTTTTAAAACTGCTATAAAGTCCTCCCCTAAATTGTGAATATCTATCTTATTATTACACACGTTCCCTTTAAGCTAAACCTTACTTTTGGCATCCTTAAAATAAAAAGATATGAGTGCAACTTGGTATGAGTGTAAAGTAAAATATAGAAAATTTGATGAAGCTTCGGCGACACAAAAGGTGAAAACAGAACCTTTTTTAGTCGATGCGATTTCGTACACTGAAGCTGAAAGTAGAATCACCGAAGAGATGTCGGCTTACTTATTAGAAGGTGAGGAAATAAAAATCACCAATATTAAGGTAGCTAACTTTGCGGAAATCCATCCGTTTGAAAATGCAGATCGTTGGTTTAAGTCTAAAGTAGCCCTTATTGCCTTCGATGAAGAAAGCGGAAAGGAACGTAAAACCAATCAATATTTATTGGTGCAAGCGAATGATGTTAAAGAAGCTTACGAAAATACAGTCCATGTTATGAAAGACAGTATGGGAGAATATAGTATTCCAGCAGTTTCTGAATCTCCAATTGTAGATGTATTTCCTTATTTTTCTGGTGATGAAGATGAAACCGAACGCTTAGAAGAGTTTACCCGACTTAAAGATTCGGTGCCTTTTGACAATCAACCCAATGAAGAATTAGAGACGGCCGACTCACTAGTAACAGAAACCGAGTAAGCTAGAATCTCTTTTTATAAACGCTGTTATTTCATACTTTAAATAGTTGAAAATAACAGCGTTTTTAAGTTCAAGATACTTCTAAATAACTACCAAATAGCTCGACTCTTTAGTTTATTTGCTTAAAATCTATCAGTATAGATTTTCCTCAAGTTCAGATTTACGATAAAATAAAATGTACATTGCGAAAAATTTTATATTAATAGGAATTTACTCGCTATTAGCACCCAGAAAATTAACCTACATGGATTTTACGAACCCCCTAGTATATGGAGTTCCTTGTTTTTTAGCATTTATAGCTATAGAACTTACTTACAGTAAAGCTTTTGACAACAAACAACTTTATAAATGGAAAGATCTAAGATCTAGCTTATCCCTAGGAGTAGGTTCTGCCATACTCGGAGCGCTTTTAAAAACCGTATCGGTCATCTTAATTTTTAATTTCGCGTATGACTTGTTTAACCCTATGGTAAATGGTGTTCGTACTAATATCTTAGGATATGAATCTTTTGGTTATGCTTGGTATGTATGGTTAGCTTGTATGCTTTTAGATGATTTTTCTTATTACTGGTTTCACCGACAAAACCATATGGTTCGTTTTTTATGGGCAGCACACATTGTTCATCATTCTTCAGATAATTTTAATTTAGGTACCGCAGTTCGTAACGGATGGTTTACCATATTTTATAAACCATTTTTTTATGTGTGGATCGTAATGATCGGTTTTCCGCCAGAAATGCTTATTGTTTGTTTAGGAATAGAAGCGCTGTGGCAGTTTCAACTGCATACCCAATATATTAAGAAAATGGGTTTTATAGAGAAATTCCTAAACACGCATACCATGCACCAAGTGCACCACGCGCGTAATTTGGAATATATGGATAAAAACCACGGAGGTATTTTAAATGCTTTCGACCGGATGTTTGGGACGTGGAAAGAATTAGATGAATCGGTTGATATTGAATTTGGGGTTTCTAAACCTCCCAACTCTTTTAATTTGTTTGTGATCTTAACCCACGAATACAAAGATATTTGGAACGATATGAAAAAATCAAAAAATTGGCGTCATAAGTATATGTATGTTTTTGGGCCTCCTGGATGGAGTCACGACGGAAGCACGCTTACCATTAAGCAAATAAGAGCTCAAATGGCAGAGACACCTAAAAATAATTCTATATAATCACTTATTCATTTTTTTTTATAACTGACTATCAAGCTATTTTATGGATAGTTTAGCATTTAAGTAAACATCAATTCCTTGAGGTATTATTATCTTGCTTTATGGGTTCTTGTAATCACATACCTAATATCATAAATCTCTGATGCTGAACTTGAAGAAACTTTGACAGTTGCACCATTAGTTTCCCACGTCCCCAGAGTATAAGCATTAAATGAGCTTAAATAAAAATGTTCTACATTACTACCTTTTGCTAGAACAAAATCTCGAGGGTAAATTTTTCCTACACTTCCCCCTAGATCAAGTGCTAAAGTTACTCGAGTTACCGAACTTGTTTTTGGCTTTGCCTTAAATTCAATTACTATATTAATCCCGTCACCATTTCTACCAGTTATGGTAGAATTACTAGAATCATAAAAAGTAGTTACATCTACAGGTTTTTGACTATCTCTCGTTGTAGCTGCATTATTAGGTAATGTATATTCAACCCCTCCAGCCAAATCAAACGGATTGGCAGAGGTATATTGATTATCTACATAATCTGCCCATCCTGTGTAATCACTATTGCTAATTTCAGTAATAAGCTTCACCCACGTATTTGTATTATAGAAATAAAAAGCATTCTCGTTGGTATCGAAAACTAATAAACCATTGGCAGGATTTAAGATATTCATTCTTTGTGTAGAAGTCATTCTAGGAGTTAGCACTCCTTTATTTGTTGAACTAATATCTAAAATAGATGAAGGGTCTGGAGTCGTTGTATTTACGCCTACCTGAGCAAATAAATGGGTACTTATACCAATAAAGATAAATGTCAAAAAATTTAAGGCTCTAAATTTCATAATAGGAGTATTACTTATGAGATAGCTAATATAGTGATAAAAATCACTTTACTACGCTTTATCGAGTAAATAAGTCTTTTATCTAATCCTAAATAACTTGGATATATCAAATTATATTTCATAAGCTAAATTGAAATAGCTTGTAAAACCTTATATAATCCTATTTTTATCTTATAAATTAGTTAGTTCAAAGTATATTTGCTTTATCAGAATTACAAAAACATAACTTATTTTTTCATGTTTCCTAAGCCTTTTAAAAAATTACATTCAGATATACTTTATAAACTAGAATCTCTAGGGATTACCGAACCTACTCCTTTTCAGGCAGAGAGTATTCCAGTGATTAAAAGCGGATCTAATTTATATTGTTCTGCTCCGCCAGAGAGTGGTAAAACCACTACGCTTATTATCACTACGTTGCAGAGATTACAATGCGAAGCGGTGGGGACATCGCCTAGAGCTATTGTTTTGGTAAAAGATAAAGAAAAAGCGATGGAGATGTACGATGCTTTCTTAAAATATACCAAACACAATTCTTTACGGGTATATGTAGGACACGAAAAAATGCACGTAGATTTACAAAAATCTGAAATTATGATGGGAATAGATATTCTTATATCTACTCCTAAAAGTTTAAACAATTTATTTTTGTTAAACGGAGTCAACACCTCTCAGTTAAAACTTTTTAGTGTAGACGACGCCGAATTTTTAGTACCTCAATCGGCTTATGCTTCCATGTTATCCATCACGGCTATGATTAGAAAATGTCAATACGTACTGTATTCAGAAAAAACTTCTCCAAAGTTAAAACGTTTTGAGTCTAACTTTATGGAGTTTTCTAAAAGCATCAGTATTTAACCCCATTTCTCATAAGCACACAAGATCGTATGATTCCTAAATTGCATTACATAGCTCAAGGTAGTTCTCCCAAAGATTATTTAGAAAACATTCAAAATGCCTGTACATCGGGTATAGAGTTAATACAATTAGGAATTCCTAAGCTGGTTGATAAGAAATTTTTAAAACTTGCCCAAGAAGCTAGAGAGACCACTTCTCACTTTCAAACTCGGCTCATCATAGAAGATCGTTACAAGGTAGCCAAAGAAATAAAAGCAGATGGGGTATTAATGACTAATCCCAACTCCTACTCTACTCTACGTAAGAGTTTACATACTTGGCAAATGATGGCAGGAAAAGCGAATACCCTGCAAGACTGTGAGTTCATATTGAGCAAAGAGGTTGATTATATAATTTTGGGTCCATATAAAGTTCTACCAGAAGGTGATCATACCATTTTAGGTGTGAACGGCTTTACGGCCATTATCGATGCTTTAAAGACCGAAACTCCTATCATTGGCTCGGGTAATATTCTAATAGAAGATGTCAAAGATATTTTAGCAGCGGGGATTTCTGGTATCGCTGTCGCGGAAGAAATTACGGGAGATTTTAATCGTATTCGAACCTACAACCAATTACTGAATGCTTCAGTAACCGAAGAACAACGTCATAGTTTTTAATAAAATAAGTTAGAAGTTCTCTGGGCATAAAGTTATGTATTGGAAAGCTCTCTAGAGATACAGAATTAGACATTAGCATTTCTTTATTATAGTTTTCTTTACGGAATGGTTATTTTTGAAAAGACGCGTCTGTCCATAATTAAAAAACAAGAAAATGACTAAAAAAATTACGCTCACTTACCTGTTTTTAAGTGTTTTACTCATTCTTTTTTCCTCTTGTTCCTCAACTAAAGAAATTAGCAGTTGGCGCAAACCGGAGACTCAGCAAAAGAAATTCCAAAAAGTTTTAGTTATTGGAATGATCAATAGCCTAGAGGTGAGAACTACGTTTGAAAGTAAACTCTCTACCGCATTAAACAAAAAAGGAATTCAAGCTACGGGAAGTTTAGCATTTTTTGGAGACGACCTTTTAGAAGTACCAGAAAACATAGAAGCTTGGAAACCTCTCATTACTGAATTAAAATCTGATGAATTTGATGCTGTATTGGTCACGAAGGTAGTTGGCGTTGAAGGAAAAGATTCCGATTCAGGCATTGTACGTTATTATAATGAGTTTTTTGCCAGTTTTGAAGAAGACCTTATGAAAAACAAGAACATTTATTCGGAAGAGGAAGGATTTAAAGATTTTCAGGTCCATCAAGTCGCTTCAAATTTATACTGCCTTTGTGAAAGAGATTTAGAAGAAGATTTAATTTGGAAAATAAACATCGAATTAAAACAAGCCTTTGATACCGATTATCTGGTAGAAGAAGGCATTAGATTGTTTAGTAAGAAATTTATTGAAGAATTAAAGGAAGAAGATTTATTTATAGAAAAGAATTAATTCTTTTATTCTTTTTCTATAAAAAAACACCCTACTTAGAAATTTCTGAGTAGGGTATTTTTAAGCTATGCTAAGCCTCTTCTTGAGTGCGTTTAGACTTTCTATAGGTATACTTTGGATAAATTGAGCGTTTAGCAAAACGATTCAATTTATTACTGTTAATCATTTTAATGTACGTAGGTTTTGTAACCCCAAAATATTCGTAAGTGTTTCCGTCTAAGAAAGTAATTTCTAGCAATAAACCTTTATGCTGGTAATCTGCAATTCCCGAATTAGTGATGGTTTCTGTATATGCATCTAAATTAGCCGCAATAGTTTCTGGTGCGATACTTACTAAAAAGTGATACCCATCAATTATTTTTCGACTTTTAATCTCTGCTTCTTCTTTTGCTTTATCGCTATCTTGAAATTTATCTGGATGCCATTCTTTTACCAAATTACGGTAACTTTTTTTTAAGTCTTTTAATTCAATTTCTTTTTCCACTCCAAAGAGCTTCTTATATTCATTTATGCGCTTCATATTCAACATTTATTTGAGGGCGCGAAAGTACGTGATAATTTTACATGATGAGCTAAGAAAAGCTTTATTAATTTAATTATTTTAGGCAGAGGCTTTTACCTCTTTATATGCTAAAAAAAACGTTTATCATCAGTAAATAAATGTAGCTAAAATTGACGCTTTCCCCTATCCTATTTCTCTTTAGACCACCACAAAGTCTACGGAAGTAATACTTCATTCATTCACAAGCATACAAAATTGTAATTAAAAGTAGTTATCTTGCTCATGAAAAGGTTTTACCTCTTTTAATAAGCTTAAGAATTACATTCACTCGAATGTATAAAACCACAAATATGGCAGAATATAAGCGTCATAAAGTATATGATATTATAATTATAGGAGGCGGACAAGCAGGGATATCTGTTGCCTATTTTTTAAAACGGACAGACTTCAACTATTTAATTTTAGATGATCAAGAAAGTCCTGGAGGGGCTTGGCAGCATACTTGGGATAGCTTAAAGTTATTCTCTCCATCCACCTACAGTTCTCTATCGGGTTGGCAGATGCCCGATACTAAAAAGGAATACCCTACTAAAACTGAATTTATCGACTATTTGACTCAGTATGAAAAGCGTTATGATTTTCCAGTTCAAAGAAATACACTTGTAAAAAAAGTTACCAAAATAGAGGGCTACTTTAAGATAGAAACGAATCAAGGAACCCTATTTAGTAAAACTCTCGTAAGTGCCACGGGTACTGCCAAAAATCCTTTTATTCCTAACTACGCCGATCGTGATTTATATGAGGGAGAACCAATTCATTCTGTAGATTATAAAAATCCTGAGGATTTAAAAGATAAAAAAGTATTGGTCGTAGGTAGTGGAAATTCTGGAGCTCAAATTCTAGCAGAAGTATCTCAAGTGGCTAAAACGACTTGGATTACACTTAGACCGCCCGTATTTTTACCAAAAGAAATTGATGGCCGTTATCTCTTTCAACAAGCAAACGAGCGTTTTTTTGGCGGCGAAAAGAGTCCGAATCAAAATGAAAAGGTTTCCTTAAGTGATATTGTTCAAGTAGAAAGTGTGCGTGATGGACTTCAACGTGATGTGTTTCAGCACCAGCGTCCCTTTACGTCTTTTTATAAGAACGGAGTTATTTGGGAAGATGGAACAAAAGAAGAGTTTGATGCTGTGATTTGGTGTACGGGTTTTAAAGCTAATTTGAGCCATTTAGAGTCATTAGATATTATAGATAACAATAAGATAGCAACTAAAGCTACTCGATCTATAAAGGAACCACAATTATGGTTAGTCGGTTATGGAAATTGGACTGGTTTTGCCTCGGCAACTATTTATGGAGTGGGAAAAACAGCTAGGGAAACGGTAAAAGATATGAAAGAATATTTTAAAAATACGTCAGGTAATAAAAAGTAGTTTGTGATGCTGAAATCGCAGATTCAACGTAGTTAAACAAGTCCGCCTGAATGGATTATTCGATTTGAAGGTTTAGTATGACGCGTGACATTTTGAATAGTTTATGAAGAGTATCGATGAGATGCTGAAACGAGTTCAGCATGACGTACTAGAATTGTTGAAATCGCAGATTCAACGTAGTTAAACGAGCCCACCCTAAATAGATTATTCAATTCGGGCAGGTTTAGCAGAACAAAATACGATTACCAATCTATAGGTCTGTAATCTTTTAAAAACTTACCACACCAATGTTTCCCTGTATTGATACCATCGAATAACGGATCCATTACGCGAGCAGCTCCATCTACAATATCTAACGGGGGTTGAAAATCGTGTAATTCTTGTTTTCTTTTCGCTAATTCTGCCGGATCTTCATCGGTTACCCAGCCTGTATCTACGGCGTTCATATAAATTCCGTCTTTGGCTAGATCGCCAGCAGCGGTATGGGTTAACATATTTAAAGCAGCCTTCGCCATATTGGTATGAGGATGACGTGATTCTTTAAAGAAACGGTGGAACTTCCCTTCCATCGCCGTCACATTAATAATATGCTTTTGACCCGTGTTTTCTTTCTTCATCAATTCTGCCAAACGATTACATAATACAAATGGCGCAACCGAATTAACCAATTGTACTTCAATCATTTCGGTAGTTTCAATAGCTCCAAGTTTTAAACGCCAAGAATTCGTTTTTCTTAAATCTACTTGTTGTAAATCGGCGTCTAATTCCCCTTCAGGGAACACTTCTTGCGCCACCAAAGAATTATCAAAACTATACGGAATTTGAGATAATTTAGCCGAAGCTCTTAATCCGATTCCTGGTTCTGGTCCGTGCCACGTGACAGGCATATTTTTATTGGGAGAAGCGCCTGTTGAAAAGGATTTTAATTCAGTTAAACAATCGGAATGATCTACTAATAAATCCTGAACAGATGTAGGTAAATTCTCTAGGGGTTGTTCTTCATTATGCATTAAATGCGCATAAAAACCGGCAGGTCTTCTTACGGTTTGTGCGGCATTATTAATCAAAATATCTAAGCGATCATACTTCTGCTCCATGTAGTTACAGAAAATCTCCACACTTGGGATATGTCTTAAATCTAACCCGTGAATATGCAATCTGTCTTTCCATTGATGAAAATCTTCTTCCTTAGAAAACCGAATGGCAGAATCTACAGGAAAACGGGTGGTGGCAATAACCGTCGCCCCGCCACGCAATAGCATAAGTGTAATATGATAACCGATCTTTAATCGAGAACCGGTAATGATAGCCACTTGTCCATCTACATCTGCCGTTTGAAAGCGTTTAGCATAGTTAAAGTCTCCACATTCTGTACACATGGTATCGTAGAAATGGTGCAATTTTGTAAATAAAGTCTTGCATACATAACAGTTTCTAGGTGTTTGTAGTTCTAAACTTTCCTTACTTTCTAGGTCTGCTGCAGCCAATAATTTTGGTGCTACAAAAACATGCGCTTCTCTTGCGCTTCTAATCCCTGTTTCTTTACGAGCACATTTATCACGAGCAGCTTGCTTGCGCTTTGCTGCCTTTTTTGCATCCTTTTTTCGACGTGAAAATTCTTCTCGACTGGGTCTAGAGAGTAATCCTGCTGCTTTTATAAGTGCAGTTCTTTGTGATTTTGGGATTTCAAAAATCTGGTTGGTATCGGCATTAAGGTTTTCCAATACCGCTATACAAGCATCAATTTGTTCTTGACTTAACATGTTCACTTCTTCTTCACTCCTATTTTGCATAGCTTATTTTTTCAAAGCGCGAATATAGCTCTTATTTCTTCTATAAAATATAATATTTTTAGGCGAAGCTATGTTTAGATCTTGAAATATAGAAAATGACTGCGTAAGCCTTAGTTATATTTATAGCACAGAAATCCTAACCTTCTTTTTCTTTAATCTGGTGTTGTTTAATTTATCAACCAATTCGTTTGCAATACTTAAAGGAACTGCAACAAACGTACAATCTTGTTTTAATTCGATGACTCCTAATTGATCTTTGTTGAGACCACCTTGTTTAAAGAATAATCCTGCAATATCTCCCTTAGATATTTTATCTTTCCTACCACCAGAAATAAATAAAGTTTCCCAAAACTGAGCTTTTTGAGGGGCTTTTTTAGAAATATCTACTTTCTTACTACCTTTAATAAATTCTGGTAAAGATTCTTTTTCCCATTTAATAAGGTAGGCGGTTCCTTTTGCATTTACCCGAGCAGTTCTTCCGTTACGGTGTGTAAATTCTTCTTCGTGAATAGGTAATTCATAATGAATAATGTATTTCATTTCGGGAATATCTATTCCTCTAGCTGCCAAATCTGTAGCTACTAAGATTTGACATGTTCCGTTTCTAAATTTAATTAATGCACGTTCTCGATCTTTTTGCTCCATTCCTCCAGAAAAGCAGGCATGATTTACGTTATGACGTTCTAAAAAAGAACTTACGAATGCGATGCTATCTTTTAAATTACAAAAGATAATTCCAGGTTCATTCCCTATATATTGTAATAATTCTAAAAGGGTGTTTAATTTACTCTTATCGGGAGCAACAACCGTTTGAAGCGTTAATTTGGCACTGGCCTTTTCAGTTAAATAATTGATCACCTTCGGTTTATCTAACTGCACAAATTTAGGAATACTAACTCCTTGTGTTGCTGAAGTTAAGATGCGTTTATTTAAACTAGGCAATTCATTAATAATCCCTTTCATTTCTTCCTCAAAACCGTTCTCTAAAGACTTATCATATTCATCTAAAATAAGGGTTTTAATATGGTTTCTAGAAAAACGATCACTCATAAAATGATCTAAAATTCTTCCCGGTGTCCCGATTAAAATAGCAGGATTATGTTTTAATTCAATCTTATCTTTACTCATAGGTCTGCCTCCATAAACCGCATTTACCTTATAACCCGATCCCATAGAGCGCACCACTTGTTCTATTTGAATAGCCAATTCTCTTGAAGGCACCAAAATTAAGGCTTGAATTTCTTCTAAATGCGGATCTAAGGTTTCCATTAACGGAAGTAAAAAAGCTAAGGTTTTCCCTGTTCCTGTAGGCGATAATAAAATGGTATTCTTAGAAGTTTCAATCACAGAAACTGCCTCTTCCTGCATAGGATTGAGGACGTGTATATTTAGCTTAGCTAAAATCTCTTGCTGATTTTTAATGTTATTTGCCATAAGAATTAATGCTTTTGGTTCTTTTTAGTTTCTTCGGAAGTTGAAATAGAGTTTTTAGATTCTGCTAAATGATAAGCCAATATTTTTTCAACCAGTTCCTCTTTAGTGAGGTGGTGAAATACGGTTTTTACCTTTGTTTTAAAATCTTCAGAAACTTCACGATTAGGTTTTGTTCTAAAAATTTTCTTAGCCCATAATAAAGTATTGTTTTCTTCAATACTCTGAGCATCTGCTTTCTTAAATTCTGTAAAAACTAAACCTAATTCATCTTCAAAATCTGGAATTTCCTCTACTTCTTCTTGCTGAATAATACTTAGAGATAATCCTTTTGCTCCTGCCCTAGCCGTTCTTCCACTTCTATGTACATAGGTTTCATAGACATCTGGTAAATGATAATTCACTACATAAGAAATTTCTTTCACATCAATACCTCGAGCGGCTAAGTCTGTCGCCACTAAAATATCAATATGTCCTTCTCTAAATTGCCCCATAATTCGATCTCGAATGGGCTGTGCTAAACTCCCGTGCAATGCGCCCGAAGAAAACTTATTAATAGCCAGTTTTTTAGCTAATTTGTTTACTGCTGCTTTGGTCTTACAAAATATAATTCCGCGTTCTCCTTCTTTAGTAGCTAAGAAATGGAGTAAAACTTCTAATTTTTCGATAGGTTCTACCACGACATATTGATGGTCTATGCCTTGATGCCCCAAGGTTTCCATATCTGCTTCAAGAGGAACTACATGTTTCGACATATAATTCTGTACCAATTGCTTGATGTAACCTGGCATCGTCGCCGTAAAAAGAAAGGTTCTTCTGTTTTTTGGAATTTCCTTTAAAATATTTTCTAACTCTTCTTTTAGTGCACTAGCCATTTCATCGGCTTCATCGAGTACCAAATGTTGAAGTTTATCGAGCTGAATTGCTTCTCGTTTAATTAAATCTAATAAACGTCCCGGAGTAGCCACTACAACGTGGGTGGTACTTTTTAAACGCTCTATTTGGGGTTTAATAGGTATTCCCCCACATAATGATGCAATTTCTATCTCTGGACTTGCAGCAGCATACGAAACTAAGTTATTGTAGATCTGCTGACCCAATTCTCGGGTTGGAGCGAGAATTAAAGTTTGTATGTGCGTGTTGTTTACTTCCACCAATTGCAATAATGGAAGACCAAAGGCTGCAGTTTTCCCCGTTCCGGTTTTCGCCATGGCCACCAAATCTTCTTTTTTGTTGAGAATGTGAGGAATTGTTTTGGTTTGTATATCGGTAGGTTCAGAGAACTTTAAATCGACTAAACTTTTTTGAATTCCATCTTGAATTCCTAAGGCTAAAAACTGCTTTGACATGGTTTATTTTTTGCCAAAGATAACGACACTTTTATTGGGAATTGGGTTTATTATGAATTTTAAAGCTTAATCGATAAATACATACATCTCCAGAAAAAAAAGGGTTACTATCTCTTTATGCAGCGAAAGGTTTTTATATCAAAATGGAGATTTCCAGTTGAGCCTTTCTCATGCAATAATAGAAAGGCTCAACCAGATTTACTAGATTAAATTATCATCTATAAAATCGCTTGTTTGTAGAACTTCATGAGTTTTCTCATAAATTAGATTGGTAGATAATTCAAATAAATGGGCTTCGGTTTCAAAGAAATGCATCATATACCCTGCCGTATTTACAAATACGACCGTATCACCAATAGCGGGTAATTTTGGGAGTTGAATAGCTCTTTTTAGTAAAATATCACGCTCTAAACAATAAGCTCCCGTAAAATATACCTTTACTTCTTCGTGATGATCTTCAATTTCATCTTGATAAATTATATACGGATCTAGGAGAAAATCGGCACTCGAGCTGAGCATCTGACTCATATTCATTTCTAAACCTACCAACCATTGACCTTTAGCATCTTGTTTGCGATGAGCTACTTTGGCCACCGTAATCCCCACCTGATTTAATAGTGATCTTCCAGGTTCAATCCTTAATTGAATTTGTTGTTGATTCGCTCTTTTGTAATTTTCTAATCCACTGTTATGCTGTTTATTATTTAGCACCTCTTCAAGAAATAGTTGACCATTTATTTTATTGAAATAAGGATATGTTTTTAAGCTTCCTTCTAGTTTTCCATTAATCATTTCATAGCCCAACCCTGTTCCGTTAAAGGTTAAATCTTCCTTTTGTTCCTTAACGGAATTTTTCAATTGCTCTTTAAAAGAAAGCCATTCTTCCTCCTTTTCTAGATAATTCATAAGAATGCCTCCACCCATATCGATAAACCTAATAGGCAAGTGGTGTGCTTTCAATTCTTCTACCAAATCTAAACAGCTATGTAGAGCTATTCCTCGTTGATGAGTAGAATACCCATCTAAATGAAAATGTAGCCCTGTTAATTCTAACGAATGATAAGTTTTATCTTTTACGAAATGCTGGAGTATATATTCTTTTACTGTTTCAATATCAAATCCGAATCGGCTATAGAGTTTTTCTCCATCAATGATAAAACCACTAACTCTAATCCCAGTAAGTGCTTTTGCATTTTTTTGTTGAGCAATTTGCTGAGTAAGTTCACATTCATCGTTATTATCTAAAACAATAGGTATTTGTTGATCTATGGCTAGTTCTATTTGTTCTTTGGTTTTTATGGCGCTCGTCAATACCAAAGTATCGGTTTTGCCACCCAAAGAAATAGATTGCTGTAATTCTTTAAAACTAGCAGTATCTACCCCTATTCCTGTTTCTAAAGCTTTTTTGACTAGACCTTTAGATTTGTTGGCTTTACGGGCATAGAACAACTGAGCATCTACTTGTTTAATTTTAAAAACCTGCTGAAATTTTTTAATGTTATTGACAAAACTCGGTAAGTGATGAATATTAATGGGAGAACCGTAGGTACTCATTAATTCGTCAAGTAGAGATTTATTTTCTAAAATTTCTTTTATCCAAACCGAAGTGATTGGAGTTAAGCTATTTTCTTTATTTCCTTTTACGTAATTCATTTACATTTCGTTTAATTAGCTATTTGTTTGATGATGGATTTAGCCCAATACTCGCTAAAATTATTACGAGAATTAGAAAGGGTATCGTTATCAAAGGTAATCCCTTCTGTAGGGGTCCCGTAACAACTTAAGTTAGGTTGTACCCTTCCATTTACATTCAATACATTTCCTTTTTTATTGATGTTGACACTGCCTGTACAATATTTCCCTTCAGAAGTATTCACGAATTCAGTAACAAGTTCTCTTTGAACTAGATTTTTATATAAACCTGCTTTTTCTTTTTTACCTGCTGCTCTTGGGATGGTGGCATTGATAAGAAAATCTATAGTCGTTGAGGAGGTTGGATTAACTATTTTATAAGCAATATCACCTTTTATAGTTTCAATTTTTGGAGAACGCGCATAACTAAAATCGATAAGCTTATTTTTAGCCAAAGCTAATATTTTAAGCATGTTTTCTACAGGAGGGCCGTAGGATAATCTATTGAACAATCCAAAGTAGAAACGGTCAAATTTCTCTTGAGATTCGGCTGTAAGTCCGCCAAAACTATAAATTTTATTGAAAAGCGCACTTACTTTTCTCCACACGGCAATGGCTTCCATTAAAGGAGAAGTTCCTTTTTTTAAAGTAGCTTCTTTACATATTTGCTCTATATAGTCACAGACGTGATCGTGTGTTAGTTCTTTTAATTCTGAAAAAGGAAAAAATACCTTATCCCAATTCCATTTTTCAACCTCCGGATGTGTTTGATGAAATAGGGTAATTTGTTTTTCTAAGTCGGTATAATTTTCAAAATTCTCTATTGAAAATCCGTTTATTTTAAAAGCGGTTTCATAATAGGCATAGGTATATTCTTGTTTTAGTAAAGGCAAGAGATTTTTTTCAAACTCGGCTTTTTTTCCGTTTATAAACGGAGATAATTTCTCTTCCGTAAAAAATTTTAACTCCCGATCTCGATCTGGCTCTCCTGTTCGAGGAATCATGGGAATTCCACTTCTGGAAAATGGAATTATCTTAAACGTATTCTTCGCTGAAGCGGAATCAGATAAGGGATTGATATTTTCCGTTAAGGCTAGAACCGCATCAATAAAAGTAAGTCCCAATCCTTTTATTCCCACGGTTGCCGTGGAGGGTATACCAGAGAGTTGTTGTGTTGCGGGATAAATAAAATCGATATACGAAGACGTTTTTTTGCTCGGTTTTATTTGCTGTCGGTTCCAAAAATGACCTGTGGTAAATAAGATATTATCGACTTTAATTGGAGGGGTTTTTCCTTCTTGAGTATGTATCTCATATTTTTCTTCTACCGGAATTACATCTATAACACTTGCAATATGGGTTTGCACTTCTACATGTTTAGGAAGTAACTTTAATAAAGATTGTAAACAATATTCTAAAAAACTCCCTACCACAGCCCTTGGAGCATATTTATACTGAAGTTTTTCGGTTTTTTGATTTGTCTTTTCAGTTAACCAAGGTAAAAAGTCTTGAAAGGTATTGGTTTTTAGAAAGGGTGCTTTTTGATGTTTAAATTGAATATTATGATTTGAATAGTTCATCAATAATGACAAAGGTTGATCAGACCTATAAACATCTCCCGACCCAAAGAAAGAGGTTTTATTGAAAAGGTGAATCTTAAGAGGTTTGGTGTTTTTGGTCTGCTGAATTTCTGCAATAATACGCTCTAAAGCATACAAGCCCTTAGGACCAAAGCCTACAATAGCCACTTGAAATGGAACTTGCTTTTGGTCTTTCACTTTATTCATTTATAAAATCTAAATTTTGTGCTTCTTCAATATTTTCTAAAATCCATTCTTTATTATAAATGGTATCTAAATACCGATCTCCTCGATCACAAAGCATCATGACACAATTGCTACCTTCAGGAATATACGGACTGTAATTATGGATAGCTTCTATCACTCCTCCAGTACTTCCTCCGCATAAAATGGCTTCTTGTTGAAGTAAAGTCCAACAGCCTTTAATGCAATCTAAATCTGTAACCTCGGTATGATCTGTAATTTTCGAAAGCTCTAAAAACTGAGAAGGAACTCCTGCCCCGTGACCAGGAACCAACCTTTTACCAGGTTGACCGCCAAATAATACGCTTCCTTTAGCATCTACAGCAATAATTTTAGTAGGCAATTGGTGTTGTTGAATATATTCTGCACATCCCATTAACGTTCCGCAGGTACTGGTGGCTAAAAAAAGATAATCTACTTGATGATCGAGACTTTCGTAAATTTCGTTCATCGTTTGGTAATGCGTACGAGGGTTGTTTAAGTTTCCATATTGGTTGGTCCAATAACTATTAGGTATTTCGGCTAATAATTCTTTTACTTTGTTTAACCTGGCTCCTAAAAAACCTCCTTTGGGGTCTGGAGTGTTTACCTTTACTATATTAACTTTATAAGTTTCTAGTAATTTTTCGGTGTGGCTATTAATTTTAGGATCTACCACCACTATTAGTTTTAAACCTAAATATAAACAAGCCTGAGCTAAGCCTAAAGCCATATTACCAGAGCTAGACTCTATGATGGTCGTATTTTTATTGATAAAACCTTCATTCATCGCTTCTTCTAAAATATGAATAGCAATACGATCTTTTATACTTCCACTAGGATTTAAGAATTCTAATTTTCCATAAACATTAAAAGAGTTATTTTTAAAACACTTTTTGAGTTGAAGAAGTTGAGTATTTCCAGAAGTCTCTAGAATATTAGCATGAATTTGAGGTTTTTTTTTAAGGTCTATCATATTTTATCTCCGTTACAGACTTCATCTGATTAGAGTTTCTAAAATATAATTTAAGCAGCAAAACCTACTGTGAGACATTCATAATGTTTTGCTAAAGTAATGTGAAGTAAAACCTAACTTTATTTAAATGTAAAAGGGAGGTAAAAAAAAACCACTCATTCGAGTGGTTTTTTTTTGTTTTTATTCGTGGTGCATAAAAGCTTGTTTCTCTAATAGTTTTTCGTCGGTTTCGACATGATCATCATCGGGTACACAACAATCTACAGGACAAACTGCCGCACATTGGGGTTCATCATGAAAACCTTTACATTCGGTACACTTATCTGGCACTATATAGTAAAACTCATCACTTACAGGCTCTTGAGCTTCTTCGGCGTTTGCTTCTTTTCCGTTAGGCAAAACAATATCTCCATCAAGATCGGTTCCATCGGCGTAACGCCAATCATCGGCTCCCTCGTAAATTGCAGTATTAGGACACTCAGGTTCACAAGCTCCGCAATTAATACACTCGTCTGTTATAATTATAGCCATTTTTTTCTTTTTATATATGTAACTTTGCACAAAAATAAAGCCATTCGGGTAGATAACCAAATAATATGAATGTAGAAGCACGTATCAAAACTTTTTCTTTACTAGGAAACTCATTAAAACGATTTTTAAACCATGAAGAAGCTACTTCCGATAAGGAAAATAATTTTTTCACGGTGTTAAATGAAAAAATTGATAATGCCATTCATTATAATGGTTGGTTTACGAAAGAAAATATACTTTTTTCTTTAAATCAATGGAGTCTTGCATTAGAGGAAAAAAAATTAGAAAATTGGATTTCTAATTATTCTATTGATGAAGAGAAAAACCTTACTGTAGCTATAATTATGGCTGGGAATATTCCTTTAGTAGGTTTTCATGATTTTCTTTGTGTTCTCCTTAGCGGAAATAAAGTATTGATAAAACAATCCTCGAATGATAATCAACTACTACCAGTAATTACTCAATATATCGAGGAATTAGAACCACATTTTAAAGAAAAAATTGCGTTCTCTAAAGATCGCTTAGATAATTTTGATGCTGTAATCGCTACGGGGAGTAATAATACAGCTCGTTATTTTGAATATTACTTTTCTAAAAAACCTCATATTATTAGAAAAAACAGAAATTCTGTTGCCATTCTTACCGGAAATGAAACTAAAGAGGAGCTTCAACCTTTAGGAGAAGATATTTTTCGTTATTATGGATTAGGATGCCGAAATGTTTCAAAACTATATGTTCCTAAAGAACAAAAATTAGATTACTTTTTTGAAGCTATTTATGATTGGCACCCTATTATTGATTCTAACAAGTATGCTAATAATTATGATTACAACAAGGCGGTGTATCTAATGAGTGAATATAAAATTTTAGATAACGGCTTTTTAGTGCTTAAAAAAGACGAATCTTTCTCCTCTCCTATCGCCTCTGTTTTTTATGAGGAATATGAAGATCTAGAACAATTAAAGTTAAAACTTAAAAAAGAAGAAGAAAACATACAATGTATAGTTTCTAATGGATTGGAAAACCATCACATTCCTTTTGGCAAAACCCAGCAACCACAATTAGCAGATTATGCCGATAATGTAGATACCATGAAATTTTTAACTCAGTTATAGTTTTTAAAATAGAATTTATGAAAAAACACAATTTTAGCGCAGGCCCTTGTATTTTACCTCACTCGGTATTTAAAGAAGCTTCTGCAGCCGTATTAGATTTTAATAATTCTGGTTTATCTATTTTAGAAATTTCACACCGTAGTAAAGATTTTGTGAATGTAATGGAAGAAGCAAGATCATTAGTTTTGGACTTATTGCAATTAAAGAATAAGGGTTATCAGGCTTTATTTTTACACGGTGGTGCGAGCACTCAATTTTTAAGTGTTGCCTACAATTTATTAGAAAAAAAGGCAGCCTATTTAAATACAGGAACTTGGTCTTCTAAAGCGATAAAAGAAGCTAAAATATTTGGAGAAATAGTTGAAGTGGGTTCATCTAAAGATAAATCATTCAGCTATATACCTAAAAAATATTCTATAGATCGTTCTTATGATTATTTTCATTGCACAAGTAATAACACCATTTATGGAACGCAAATCAAGAAATTTCCTCAAATAGAAATTCCTATGGTTTGCGATATGAGCAGCGATATTTTTTCGAGACAATTAGATTTTAGTCAATTTGATTTAATCTATGCTGGAGCTCAAAAAAATATGGGTCCGGCAGGGACTACTTTAGTGATTGTAAAAGAATCAATTTTAGGAAAAGTAACCAGGGAAATTCCTTCTCTTCTTAATTATCAAGTTCAAATCGAAAAAGAAAGCATGTTCAATACACCTGCGGTTTATGCGGTCTATGTTTCTTTACTTAATTTAAGATGGCTACAATCCCTTGGCGGAATAAAAGCTATAGAAGAGATCAATGAAAAGAAAGCACAATTATTTTATTCAGAAATTGATATTAATCCTTTGTTTAAAGGTTATGCGGCTAAAGAAGATCGATCTATAATGAACGCTACTTTTAATCTAGAAGATAAAAAATTAGAGCCTTTATTTAATGAATTATTAGAAGAAGCAAATATCAACGGACTTAACGGACATCGTAGCGTGGGTGGCTATAGAGCTTCTATGTATAACGCACTCCCGTTGTCTAGTGTAGAAACTTTGGTGGAAGTAATGAATGAATTAGAAAGAAAAGCATAATATGAATATATTAATAAATGACGGACTTTCCGTTAACGGAATAAAAGTCTTAGAAGAAGCTAAATTTAAAGTTTTCAATACAAAAGTTGCTCCATCTCAATTGGCTGATTATATCAATAAAAATAATATTGAAATCATCTTAGTTCGTAGTGCTACAAAAATTAGTGAAGAACTAATAGATCAATGTCCAAAACTTCAACTTATTGGACGCGCTGGTGTTGGTTTAGATAATATAGATGTCGCTTACGCGGAAAAAAAAGGCATTAAGGTAATTCATACTCCAAATGCCTCTTCTCGAAGTGTAGCTGAAATGGTTTTTGCTCATATTTTTAGCAACATACGTTTTCTAAAAAACACCAATCAAGATATGCCTTTAGAAGGGGATTCTAGATTTAAAGAATTAAAAAAAGCGTACAGCAATGCTAGCGAACTCTACGGGAAAACATTAGGAATTATAGGTTTTGGTAGAATTGGTAAAGAAGTTGCCAAAATAGCATTAGGTTTAGGAATGAAAGTTATCGCTCGTGATAACAAAGTGGGTAAAGCTGAAATTAAGATTGATTTTTTTGACGGTCAAGAAGTTACTCTTTCGGTTGCTACAGCACCATTAAATGAAGTTTTAGAAGATTCAGATATCGTAACCATTCACGTTCCTAAGCAAGATAATTACCTCATCGGGAAAGAAGAACTTGAGCTTATGAAACCAAATGCAGGAATTATCAATACTTCCAGAGGTGGTATTGTAGATGAAGTAGCTTTAGTAAATGCACTAAATGACAAGAAAATAGCATTTGCAGGATTAGATGTGTTTGATAGAGAACCCACTCCAGAAATTCAGATTTTAATGCACCCTGCCATTTCTTTAAGTCCGCATATCGCAGGTTCTACAGTAGAAGCTCAAGACAAAATAGGTGTCGAGCTTGCTAATCAAATAATTAATATATTCGCAAAGAACTAACAAAATTCAAAACCAATGCAAAAAATTATTTTCATCTGTGCTTTTCTCTTATTTTCTGCTATTAGCTTTGCACAAGTTCAAACTGGTAAAGCTTCTTTTTATGCCGATAAATTTGAGGGAAGAAGAACCGCAAGCGGAGTAAAATACTATCATAATAAGCCTACAGCTGCACACCGCCACTTGCCTTTTGGTACAAAAGTAAGAGTAACTAACTTAGCAAATAATAAAACTACTGTTGTAGAAATTAACGATAGAGGTCCTTTTGTGAGTGGAAGAATTATAGATCTTTCTAAGTCTTCTGCACAAAAATTAGACTATATAGGAATGGGAGTTACCGATGTTGTGATTGAAGTTATTGGAGATGGTAGTGATGATATTGCAGATGTTTCTACACCTGCAGATAACGGAGAGATTTCTTCTAACTCTACTTCTACTAATCCAGATGCTCCAGTAGCCAATGTAGAACCTTTAGAGTTTTATGAGTTAAATATAAATAGAATTGAGCCAGACTGGTTTGGAGTTCAGATTGGTAGTTTTCAAGAACTTGCTAATTTAATTCGTTTAGCAGATAATCTTAAAGCTAGTTACCAAAGAGATGTTACTGTACAGGTAAAAGTGGTGCAAGATATTAAAGTATATACACTTGTGGTTGGTAAATTTAATTCTAGAGAAAAAGCAGAAAAATTTAGAGATGAAGTTTCTAATAGATATCCAGGAAGCTTTATTATAGATTTTTCTAAGTTTCAATAAGACTTATTAATAGTATGAAAAATATTATTCTTTTTTGCATTGTACTTTTTGGAATTTATAGTTGCAGTAGTACTAAAAGCATAGATAAATCTGTAAAGGAAAATTCTACAGCGGTTAATAACGATACCATAAGAATTGCCAACGATAGTCTAGAATATGAAATAATTATCGTAGAACCTGGTTTTAATTCTTGGCTTGTCACACAACGACCAAAGGAGCATTATAGTTTGAGTTTACTAGAAAAGAAAAATTCTTTTATGGTCTCTTCCTATAATAGTAGAGTGACCACAGGTAATTACAATAGAGACTTGTATTCTTGGGAGATCAACTATGATTCAACTCTTAAGTATGGTTTAGAAGTAAATTATTTACTTTACCAATATCTTCAATATTTTCAAGAAACATACAATCAAAAACTTTAGGAGCTATATATGGAAAAATTGAAAGAGCGCTGGGGAATTGAATCTAACTGGCAAATCATTATCATTTTTATTGTTTTTGGAATAACAGGTTCATCATCTGTCTATGTTGCAAAACCTCTTCTTGCTTGGTTAAATCTAGATAGAGGTCACTTCTCTGAAGGATTTTGGTTTGGAGGATTTATATATTACACCCTAAGAATTATTCTTGTCTTTCCTATTTACCAAGTATTATTAGTAAGTTTTGGTTGGCTTTTTGGTCAGTTTAAATTTTTCTGGGAATTTGAAAAGAAAATGTTAAGCCGAATGGGATTTAAATTTCTATTCAAATCATAAAAAAAGTCCGCATAAAGCGGACTTTTAAAATTTAATGAAGCTTTGATTAAGCATGTTGTAAATCGTGTTTACCCTCTTTAATCTCTTCAATTAATTTACTATTAAATGCAGGTAAGTCATCTGGGTTTCTACTTGTAACTAAACCTTCATCTACCACTACTTCTTTATCTTCCCAGTTAGCTCCAGCATTTATTAAATCTTTTTTAATAGAAGGATAAGAAGTCATGGTTCTTCCTTTTACAACATCTGCGTTGATTAGTGACCAAGGACCGTGACATATAGAAGCTACAGGTTTACTTTGTTTAAAGAAGTCTTTAATAAAAGTTATTGCATCTTCCTCTATTCTCAATTTATCTGGATTAATAACCCCACCTGGTAATACAAGAGCGTTATAGTCATTTGCAGATACACTGTCTAAAGTTTTATCTACCTTATATTCATTACTCCAATTCCCTTCATCCCAAGCTTTAATGCTTCCAGATTTTATACTCACAATTTCGACTTCAAAACCTTCATTTTCCATCGCTTCTTTAGGTGATTTTAATTCACTCTCTTCAAATCCGTCGGTCGCTAAAATGGCAATTCTCTTTTTCATAGTTCTAGTTTTTTTAGTTTAATTTTCTTTTCCGTAAAGATAAAATACTCATTACGAAGACTCTATTAAAAAAAATCTAAACCCCTTTTGAGAAACGTTAAACTTTATTAAGAAGATAGTTTATCTATCTGTTTTTTCTTTTTTTTTATACGATTTTTTTCTTCTTCTAACTCTTCCATCTCTTGATAATAAGCAGGCTCGGCAACACTATTAGGCGTAATGGTTTCATTTCTATAAAGAGCATATTGAACGGTAAATTCTGCTCCAAAAAACATAATTAAACAAGAATAAAAAACCCAAAGTAGAATAAGAATTACAGAAGAAGCTCCTCCATAAACAGAGGCAGGGTCACTTTCGCTAAAGTAAAAGCCTAATAAATATTTACCTAATAAGAATAAAACGGTGGTAAGTGAAGCCCCAACAAAAGTGATTTTCCATCTTATTTTAATGTCAGGCAAAAGTTTAAAAATTCCGGCGAAAAGAGTTCCTATAAAAATGTAACTTAATAGAAAATTGAAAACCTCTAAAGAGTAGGAAGTGATTTCTGGAGCATAGTTACTTATATATTCGCTTAAAGCGGAAACTACTGTAGAGATGACCAATGAAATCAATAACATAAAACCAATCACGATAATCATACCAAATGAAATAGCTCTATCTAAGATCATTCGCATTAAATTATCTTTTTTAGCTCTTACACTCCATATTCTATTCATCGCTTTTTTCAATTGAAAAAAAGCTCCTGTTGCACCAAAAATAAGCATTAAGACACTTACCGTAATATTAAGAAAGTTTTCTCCTTTTATACGGGCATTGGTTATCATCGTTTCTATAGTTAGAGCCGTTTCTTCCCCAGTGAATGAAGCAACTTCTGAAATAATTTTCCCTTGAACATCTGATGTTTCAAAGAAATATCCCGCTATGGTAATAATGATAATGAGCAAAGAAGGTAATGAGAACAAAGTATAATATGCAATTACGGCACTTTGCTCAAACGGACTATTACTCATCCATTGCTCATAGGTCTTCTTTATAAACTGAAACGTCTTTTTCATAGATTAACAATTACTTCTGTAAAATAAAAAATCCATCTGAAGCAGATGGATTTTATTTCGTTAAAAAAGCTGTAAAATTTACGCAATACGTTTGGTAAATTGTCCTTCTCTTCTTTGCTTTTCTTCTAGCAGTAAAGCATATTCCCTTCCCGTTTGACCTTTCACTGAGGAGTTTTCTTGCGCTCTTCTCATTAAATAAGGTATTACATCTCTAATAGGCCCAAAAGGAACCAATTTAGCTGCATTATACCCATTTAAACCTAAATTGAAAGAGATATGGTCGCTCATTCCAAAAAGCTGACTAAACCAAATGCGATCATCATCTTTGCTAATGTCTTTTTCTTCCATTAACTGCATGGTTAAATAAGTACTTACCTCATTATGGGTTCCTATATAAAGAGCTATTTCATCTAGATTTTGCATCGCATAGTAAATAACCGCATTAAAATTCACATCGGTAGCTTCTTTATCTTCACATATAGGAGTTGGATAACCCATTTTATCTGCTCTAGCATTTTCTTTTTCCATGTAAGCACCACGTACAACTTTGGCTCCTATCTTAAACCCTCTATTTTTAGCTCTTTTATGTAAATCTTTAATATATTGAAGTCTATCCCAACGGTAACACTGCAAAGTGTTATAAACAATAACTTTTTCTTGGTTGTATTTAGACATCATTTCTTCTAGAAGATCGTCTGCAGCATCTTGCATCCAAGACTCTTCAGCATCAGCTAAAATTCTCATATCTAACTTGTAAGCCAACTCACAAATTTCATCGACACGGTCTACAATTCTATCCCACTCTTCTTGATCTTCTTTGGTAAGCTCTTCTTTTGCAGATACTTTTTCCCATATTGCAAACCTTCCTATTCCTGTAGGTTTAAATACCGTAAACGGAATTTCTTTTCTGCGGTTAGCAAAAGTTACAATTCCTGTTTTAGTGTTTAATGCTTTATCAAATTCAGCTTCTTCTTCTTTTCCTTCAGAAGAATAATCTAATACACTATGTACATGCATTTCATGCATTTTCTTAATTACAGGTAAGCAATCTTCTTTAGAAGTACCGCCACAAAACATCTTAAAAATAGTCTTCTTAATAATACCTTCTACGGGTAAATGAAGTTTTAGGGCTAAATTTGTAAGTTTGGTTCCTATGCTAACCAAAACGCCTTTATTCATCATACTAAAAATAAATAGTGATTTTTTTAACTCACTATCGCTTTTTAAAGCAAAGGCTCTCTTTGTATTATTAAAAATCTTTGTAACCATTAACGCTATTTTTTTTGCAAATATAAGTCGTGAAGTAACAATATTTTATTTTTTCTAATTAATTTCGACGTTCATTTAACATCAATTTTAATGAAGTCAATAGCATCTGTTAAAAATTTTATACATTTTGGAGAAACAGCTTACCAATACTTGAATAACTACCTTAACGACAATAATCCTTCTAAAGTTTTTATACTTGTAGATTCACATACTAAAGAGCTTTGTTTGCCTAGTTTTTTACAAAATTTAGCTACCACCATAGAAATCGAAATTATTGAAATTGAGCCAGGCGAATCAGAAAAAAATATTACCACTTGCAATGGCGTATGGGAAGCTTTAACAGAATTAGATGCTGATAGAAAATCTCTGTGTATTAATCTTGGTGGCGGAGTAGTTACAGACCTTGGCGGATTTGTTGCCTCTACTTATAAAAGAGGAATTGCTTATATAAATATACCTACTACTCTATTAGGAATGGTTGATGCTGCCGTTGGGGGGAAAACCGGAGTTGATTTAGGTAAATTAAAAAATCAAATAGGTGTAATAAGTAATGCCGAAATGGTTCTTATAGACACTTCTTTTTTAACCACCTTAAGCGCTAACGAAATGCGAAGTGGATTAGCCGAAATGCTAAAACACGGTCTAATTGCAGATTCTTCCTATTGGAGTAAAATGAGTGATTTATCTCAACTTACTTTAGAAGATTTAGATGAATTGATTTATGAATCCATCCTCATTAAAAATAATATTGTTACCCAAGATTTAAATGAAGACGGAATTAGAAAAACCTTGAATTTCGGTCACACTTTAGGGCATGCTATTGAAAGTTATTTTCTAGAAAGCAATGAAAAAGAAACACTACTACATGGTGAAGCCGTTGCTGTAGGAATGATTTTAGCAGCATACCTCTCTAATCAATTACAAGGCTTAGATAGTAAACAGACTCAAGAGATAAAACAAACTATATTAAAAACTTTCCCTAAAGTAGAATTTGCTAAAGAAGACTTAGCACCTATTATAGATCTTATGAAGTATGATAAAAAGAACAGTCATGGGATCATTAATTTTGTTCTTTTATCATCTATAGGAAAACCTATTATAGATTGCCAAGTCTCTAATAATTTAATTGAGAAAAGTTTTCAGTTTTATAGTGAATAACTATAAAATCTGCTCTGCGTGAGCTTTGGTTTTTACTTTAGAAATTACATTAGAAATTTTCCCATTTTCATCAATTACAAAAGTAGTACGATGAATTCCTTCGTATTCTTTACCCATAAATTTTTTAGGCCCCCAAACTCCAAAGGCATTGATTACCTCTTTTTCTTCGTCGGCTAGTAATGGAAAAGGTAATTCGTGTTTATTTTTAAAATTTTGTTGACGTTTAGGAGTATCGGCACTTACGCCTAAAATGTCGTACCCTTCTTTTTGAAAAGTCTCCCAATTATCTCTTAGGTTACAAGCTTCGGCTGTGCAACCTGGTGTACTTGCTTTTGGATAGAAAAAAACGACTAATTTCTTTCCTTTATAATCTTTAAGTTGATGAATTTTCCCATCTTGATCTTGCACCGAAAAATCTGGAGCATTATCTCCTTCTTGTAATGTGGTCATAATTGTTATTTTTGCTTAAAAATACATAAAATGAACAAGCAAGAAAAAGTAAGCTTTGTTATAAATACGTTAAAGGAACTCTACCCTACGATACCGGTTCCTTTAGATCATAAAGATCCTTATACATTGTTAATTGCTGTATTGCTTTCCGCGCAAAGCACAGATAAAAAAGTAAACCAAATTACTCCTATTCTTTTTGCTAAAGCGGATAACCCTTATGATATGGTTAAACTCTCTGTAGAAGAAATTAGAGAGATTATTAAACCTGTTGGTTTATCTCCCATGAAATCTAAAGGTATTTATGGTTTATCAAAGATTTTAATTGAAGAGCATCACGGTATAGTGCCAGAAAGTATTGAGGTTTTAGAAACTTTTCCCGCTGTAGGACATAAAACAGCAAGTGTGGTGGTAGCGCAAGCATTTGGAATTCCTGCGTTTCCGGTAGATACACACATACATAGACTCATGTATCGGTGGAATTTAAGCAATGGTAAAAATGTAAAACAGACAGAAAAAGATGCTAAACGTTTGTTTCCAAAAAATTTATGGAATGAGTTACATCTTCAGATTATTTGGTATGGAAGAGAGTACTCCCCTGCCAGAGGCTGGGATTTAGAGAAAGATATTATCACAAATACTATAGGGAGAAAAAGCGTTATACAAGAATATTATACTAAAGCAAAAAAAAGAACTCGCTAGCTAACAACGAGTTCTCTTCAAAGTTTAGTTAAGAAGTGCTTCAAACTTCATTTTTTTATAATCTATAACACTTAAAGCCTTAGAGTAATTTAGCAAAAAGTTTATGGTCTCTTTGCTTGGTTGTAGGTTTCCCACTTCGTCTTCTTTAGAAGGTTTATTTAAGTAAAGTTTTGCCATTTACATTCATTTTCGTTAGTTTTTTAAAAATAACGAAAAAAAATTGAACTTATTGTATTAATTGGTCAAAACAATATTATGCTTCTCAATTACCTTTCTTAAATTAATCAACGCATAACGCATTCTTCCTAGAGCAGTATTGATGCTAACATCGGTACGTTCAGCAATTTCTTTAAAACTCATGTCTTTATAAATACGCATCACCAACACTTCTTTTTGATCTTCAGGAAGTTCTTCAATTAGATTTTTAACGTCATTTTCAATTTGATCTTTCACCATGAGACGTTCTGCATCTAAATTGTCATCTCCTAAGACATCAAAAATGTCAAAATCTCCGCTACAATCAAATTTAGGCATACGATTGTTTTTTCTAAAATAATCGATTACAAGATTGTGAGCAATTCTCATCACCCAAGGCAGAAATTTACCTTCTTCATTATATTTTCCTCGTTTTAATGTTCTAATGACTTTAATAAAAGTATCCTGAAAGATATCTTCGGTAACATCGCGATCAAAAACCTTAGAATAAATAAAGTTATATAAGCGTTGTTGATGTCTGTTAATTAATGTAGATAATGCATTCTCGTCACCTTTTATATAGCAACTAACAAGATGGGCATCTGTAGAAGTTTGGATTTTTTTCATACAAGTTACTTAGTTAACACATAAGAATTGCTTCTTGTGTGTAAAATTAAAAATTTTGGTTTTTTAAAAGTAACAGTATGCTATAGGCAGAATTTTGTTTTTGTTCGTGGTAAATATATAAATATATTTAAGACAATCACAAAAAAGTTAAATATTTTAACATTTTTTCTGCTAAATCAATCCTTTTATACCGTGTGTTTATTATTTACCTTTGCTCATTAGCATTAGAAACAGTGATGATTAAAGATATTTCAAAAATAAACCCCAAGGAAAATATAATAATAAAAGGAGCTAAACTACACAATCTAAACAATATAGATGTTGTTATCCCTCGTAACAAATTAGTGGTTATAACTGGTTTATCGGGTTCAGGGAAATCTAGTTTAGCTTTTGATACGCTTTACGCGGAAGGTCAGCGTCGCTATGTGGAGAGTTTATCTTCTTATGCAAGGCAATTCTTAGGAAGGTTGGATAAACCAAAAGTTGATTATATAAAAGGAATCGCTCCTGCCATTGCCATAGAGCAAAAAGTAAATTCTACTAATCCTCGATCTACCGTAGGAACTTCTACAGAAATTTATGATTACTTAAAATTATTATATGCTCGTATAGGAAAAACTTTTTCTCCTATTTCTGGAAATCAGGTTAAAAAAGACACGGTAACCGATGTAGTTTTATATTTTAAATCTTTACCCGAAAAAGAAAAGCTCCTTCTCCTCGCTCCTATTCATATTGAGAAAGGAAGAGATCTATTAGAAAAAATAAAAGTTTTACAACAACAAGGCTTCAGTCGAATTAAATGGAAAGAAGAAGTTCTGCGTATTGAAGAAACTCCAGAAGATATTAAAGGAGAAGCTTTTTTAGTTGTAGATCGTATCGTCACTAAAAATGATGAAGATTTTTACAATCGTTTAGCAGATGCTATTCAAACTGCTTTTTACGAAGGAAAAGGGGAACTTTTTGTCGAAAATTTAACACAGGGTAAAACCCAACAGTTTAGTAATAAGTTTGAGCTGGACGGAATGAAATTCTTAGAACCTAACGTGCATTTGTTTAGTTTTAATAATCCTTACGGCTCCTGCCCTAAATGTGAAGGTTATGGAGATGTGATTGGGTTAGATGAAGATTTAATTTTCCCTAATACTTCTCTCTCTATCTATGAAAATGCCATATTCCCCTGGCGTGGAGAAAGTATGAGTTTTTATAGAGACCAACTGGTCAATAATTCGCATAAATTCGACTTCCCCATTCACAAACCTTATTATGATCTTACGGAAGAACAAAAAGAATTACTTTGGACAGGTAACTCTTATTTTGAAGGCTTAACAAGTTTCTTTGATCATCTAGAAGCAAAAGCCTATAAAATTCAAAATCGGGTGATGCTTTCTCGCTACCGCGGAAAAACAAAATGTTCTTCCTGTAAAGGTAAAAGGTTGAGAACTGAAGCTGAGTATGTAAAAATAGACGGAAAAGCCATTACGCAATTGGTAGAACTTCCTTTACAGGAACTAAGTGATTTTTTTAAAAATCTCAACCTAAATGAGCAAGATGAGACTATAGCGAAACGTCTTTTAAAAGAGATCAATAGTAGATTACAATTTCTTTCTAATGTAGGTTTAGATTATTTGACCCTCAATAGAAAATCTAATAGTCTTTCTGGTGGAGAGTCGCAGCGTATAAACCTAGCTACTTCTTTAGGTTCTAGTTTGGTAGGTTCTATGTATATTTTAGATGAGCCTTCTATCGGACTTCATCCTAGAGATACAGAAAAACTTATTCAGGTTTTAAAAGACCTAAGAGATCTGGGTAATACGGTCATTGTGGTAGAACATGATGAAGATATGATGAAAGCTGCCGATGAGATTATAGATATTGGTCCAGAAGCAGGAACCCTTGGCGGAAATGTAGTCGCAACCGGAAAATATAAAGAAATATTAAAAGCAGATTCTCTTACGGCTAAATACCTTAATGGAGAATACACGATAGAAATTCCGCGAAAGCGTAGAGATTATAAATATTATATTGATATCATTGGAGCTCGAGCTAACAACCTTAAAAATATTGATGTTAGATTCCCATTAGGTGTTTTTACTGCTGTGACAGGAGTTTCAGGAAGTGGTAAAAGTACACTGGTTAGAAAGTTACTCTATCCTTCTATTTTAAAAGAAACTGGTGGTTACGGAGCCAAAGTAGGTGAAATGACCAAAATTGAGGGCAAGTTTGAAAATGTAAAACACGTAGAGTTCGTAGATCAAAATCCTATAGGAAGATCTTCCCGTTCTAATCCGGTGACTTATATTAAAGCCTATGATGTTATAAGATCTCTTTTTGCTGCTCAAAAATTGGCACAAGTAAGAAATTTCAAAACCAAACACTTTAGTTTTAACGTCGATGGCGGGCGCTGTGAAACCTGTAAAGGTGAAGGAGAAGTTACTATAGAAATGCAGTTTATGGCCGATGTTCATTTAATTTGTGAAATTTGCCAAGGTAAACGCTTTAAAAAAGAAGTATTAGAAATAAAGTTTGAAGGTAAGAATATCGATGATATTTTAACGATGACCATTGATGATGCAATTTCATTTTTTCAGAAAGAAAAACAGTCTAAAATTGTAAAGAAATTACAACCCTTACAAGATGTTGGTTTAGGTTATGTAACGTTAGGGCAAAGCTCTTCTACTCTTTCTGGTGGAGAAGCACAACGTATTAAACTTGCTTCATTCTTAGGAAAAGCAACCACTAAAGATAAAGCCTTATTTATTTTTGATGAACCTACTACAGGTTTGCATTTTCATGATATTAAGAAACTGCTTCAATCATTTCAAGCACTTATTGAAAAAGGACATTCGGTAGTGGTTATTGAACATAATATGGATTTGGTGAAATGTGCTGATTATATTATTGATCTAGGATTAGAAGGTGGAAAAAATGGAGGTTACTTGATCTCAAATGGTACACCTGAAGAAGTAGCAAAAGATAAAAAATCTTTTACAGCTAAATATTTAGCAGAAAAGCTATAATGGTATAGTTATTGATTTTCTTAAATATATTATATATTCATAATAATATAATTTTTGGTTGGTTAGTTAAAAGGGTTCTATTACAGAACCCTTTTTTACATTCTGAAAATCAGCAAACTACAACTTTGGCATATTAATTGATTTTCAGTTGGAGAATAACAATAAAATTCATAACCATGAAAAAGTTATTAAATCTCGTACTAGGCGTATTTATTGTAACTAGTGCAATCGCAAAAGAAGAAAAAGTAGCTACGACTACTAATTTTGGCTATGGTAATTCTATTATTTTTACTGAAAACAATATAGAGTTTGCTATATACCCAGATGGTCAATTTGACTTTTACTATCAACCTGCAACTACTCACATTAATCTACAAAGCACTAATGTAAATATTAGTTTTAATAGTGGTTATAATTATGACCCCTACGTTCAATATGACGATTATGGTGCTATCATTCAAATAGAAAATGTACCTATTTATTATGATTATTATGGACGTATAGTACAAGCTGGGAATATTATTGTTAATTATAATAATTATGGAAGGCTAGTAAATGTAGGTGGACTTTATGTTTTTTATGATGGATATGGTCAGTTTTCACACTTTAGAGGTTATATTAATCCTTACAACAGGGGTTATGTGGTTAGACCTTGGCACAGGTTTTACAGAAGACCATTATCGAACTATCGTATAGTTTACACTAGACCTTACCGAACTTATTATCATCCTCGTAGAGTAAGTTATAATATTTATAAAAGCAACTATCGTCCTCATACGCGAAGAAGTTATTATAGACCTAACGAAAGGGTTGCAGTATATAGAAGAGGAACAAAAAGTAATACTAGGAGAAGTATTGCAAATACCTCTACGCGAAGAGATATTAATCGTTCTGCTAATACTAATACTAGAAACTCTAGTGTGAATGTTAGAACGCAGAATAGAAGTAATACTCGAACCAATGGCAGTAGAACAAGTAGTAATACCAAAGAGATCTCTCGATCTAATACAAGAAGTTTGAGTACCACAAGTAGAACTCCAACGAGAAAATCTATTTCTACGAGAAGTCGAAATAATTCAAGTGTAACTCCTACTAATAATCAAAGAGTTTCAACAAGAACTAATAGTTCGAGAACAAATCCGCAAACGACTAATACTCGTACATATAATAGTCAAGACACTTCTGCTTCACGCAGAAGATAAAAGTAGTTTTGGTTGGTTAGTTTTTTTCCCCTTTCTAAATAGTTTTAGCTTTTAGAAGGGGGTTTATTTTTTTAAATAATTCTTAATAAGATTATTGATATCATTAGAGAATTTAAAATAATAAGCACCTGCTAGATAAAGTATACCTATTATTGAGGATCTTATAAGGATATCTAACACTGGATTGAAATCGAGGGGAATAAAATAAAATAAAATCCCTAAAGCGAAAATGAAGCCTAAAATTTTAAACGTATTTAAAGTTATGGGTTGCATCTTAAATTTCCAGTAAACAATAACCAGTTTAGTGGTATTGTATAAGGCAAAAGATAAAAATGTGGCAATGGCAGCTCCGTATATTCCATAGGCAGGTATCAACCAAATATTGAGTACAATGGCCACTATAACTACCAATATCCCTGATATTAATACAATTTTATAATAATCTGAATTAAATAAAATGCTATTACTGTTTCCTAAAACATTATCGTAAAGTTTTATAAGCGATAGTAAAACAACAATTGAAAATTCAATTTGATAATCACTAGGGATCATCTCATAAAGATTTTTCACATTAGATACAATGAGCAAAAAAATGAAACCACTTACTACAAGTAAATTAATAGAACTTTTTTGATATAAGTCTTTTAGCTTATCCCATTCTTTATGGTTGAGGTATTGCGCAGTAATAGGTAAAGTAATTTGATGCATAGCCCTAGAAGGAACCGCTATTACCGATGCTATATAAACCGCAATTCCGTATACGGAAACTTTTTCTATAGGTAAATAATGTTCAATCATCACTTTATCTAAATCTAATAAAGCTGTAGCAATAGAACCTGCGATTAGAATTAACAAAGAATAATTAAAAACCTGCTTTTTATTGCTAGGAAATTCAAACCTCAATTTAGGGGGTAACAAGCCAAAAGCATAAATTTTAATGATAAAGGTTCGCAAGAGATAAGCCGCAGTCAATAAGTAAATGAATTGATGAACTTCAATTAAATCATAATAAAATAAGATAAGAAGAAAAGTAACACATAACCGGTGAAAAACTTCTTTCATAAAATTACCAAAGACGCTTTTCAGTTTTAGTTTACTCCACGCAAAGAAAACTTCAAAATAAGCTACTGCTATAGATATTACTACAATAAGCCAAACATAAGGTTTGACTAAAGCATTCTCATCAAAATAGTTTAAGATTTGTTTCTGAAAAATTAAACTTAAAACTCCTATAAAAGTTCCAACAATTAAGGGCAAAAAAATTGCTAAGGTGAGTAGTCTATTTTTATCTTTATTTCTCTTATAAGATGTATAAAACTTAATCAAGGTATTATGAACTCCAAATCCCATAATAGGCCAAACTAATGTACTTGCTGAAAGTAAATAAGTGATTAAACCATAATATTTAGGCTCTAAAAAATGAGGATATAATAGAAGAACGTTTATTGCACCAATAGCAAAACCTATATAAGTAACAATAATGTTTTTAAAAGACTGATTTAATATGATCCCCATAAATTTATTTCTCCTTTAAAATAGAAGCCAATTGCGATGTTAATGCTTTTCGATGATAAGTTGTAATTGAAGTAGTTTTAACCTCTAGCCTATTTTCTAAATAAAGATTAAAGTATGAAAGGATTCTTTTTTTCAAACCTGAGTAATCATTATGCAAGAAATATGTTTCTCTCTTTACGGAATCTAAAATTACACCAACATCCCAATTTTTAGGACCCAACGCTAAAATAGGACGGTTGCTTTTTAAATACTCAAACAATTTTCCTGGAATGATTCCTTGTGTAATTTCGCTATCAATCTCAACCAAAAGTAATACTTGAGATGATTCTTGGTAAGATTTTATTTTTGAGTGATTTAAATATCCTAAATATTCAAATTTATCTTTCAAGTAAGAGGTTGCTAGGTCGTTTAAAACTTCTTCGCTTACTTTCCCTATAAGCTGTATATGTAAAGCTTTTTTAAAAGCTTCATTTTCTCTACAAAGCTCGTTCAATACTTTCCACAGCACCGTTGGGTTTCTTTTTGAAAGCAGAGAACCAATGTGAGAAATAGTGAATTTTTCATCTAATTTTACATCCGCTTTAGCGATCTCTCCATCAAAACCATTCGTTATAGTTAAGACAGGTTGGTTGGTTTTTGATGCAAATTCTTTATGCGTAGTAAAACTGGTGACTAAAACTGTATCGGCTTGCTGCAGCACCTCCTTTTCTAAGGCAATATGCTTTTTTTTGTTCTTTTGAGTAAGCTTTAACTCTTGATGATACCCTATCGTAGTCCAAGGATCTCTAAAATCTGTAATCCATCTTATACCTAACTCTTGCTTTAATTGTAAACCAATAAGATGCAAACTATGAGGCGGACCTGTAGTTATAACGGTTTCAATTCCTTCTTTTTGTATAAAATCTTTCAGAAACTTCACGGAAGGTTTTACCCAAAACTTTCTAGCATCTGGCACAAAAAAATTACCTCGTACAAATAACATTATTTTTTCTAAAAATGATTGCTTTTTCTTTTTCTGAATAATTCCAGAACTTATAGTTTCAGTTTTGTTTTTAGAAAAAATCTTTGCAAAGCCATAAGGCTCAAAAATGGGTTGTTTAACTACTTGTATATTTTCCGGAATCTCTTTTAATAGAGATTCATCTACAATAGGATAATTAGGGTTTTTAGGAGCGTAAATAATAGGTTCAATACCAAATTCTGGTAAATATTTTACAAACTTTAGCCAACGTTGTACTCCTGGACCACCAGCGGGTGGCCAATAATAAAGAACAATAAGTACTTTTTGTGGCATTTAAGCTGTTTTTTTTCTGTATTTGAAAAAGAAACCTAGTAAAATAAGAACTAATAATATAACTCCACTAGCCAATGTGATGATACTTCCTTTTTGAACTACTTCTGGTTCAAATTTAAATACTAGTTCGTGTTTTCCTTTAGGTAAAACCGCTGCACGCAATACGTAATTTGCTTTAAAGTGCTCAATTTCTTGACCATCTACATAAGCTTTCCATCCGTGAGGATAATAAATTTCAGAAAATATCGCTACCCTATCTTCGGCAACATTGTAATCATATACTAATTCATTAGGCTTATAACTTTTCAGCTTGATGATATCATCAGAATTTTCCTCAAAACGCTTCCGCGGAAGCTTATCAGCAAACTCTTGCTCTACAATTGCATATTTCTTGCTTTGAAGTGAGTCTAAGGCTAAAATCGCCTCATTCGCATCGTTTACGACATCTACTGAGTTTACAAACCAAGCATTTCCATTCGCATCAGGGTTGAGTTGTGACATCACTTTTCCTTGATTAGAAATGATCACATATTTGGTATTAAGCATATTTAATACTTCCTGATTTCCTGTAGCAATATGAAAATCAAATAAATTCTGAATTCTACCTGGTTTTGCAGCGTGGTAACCACCAATAGATTTATGAAAATAGGACGCTCTAGCCGAATTAAACGGGCTCCCAGAAACATCTAAGACACGGTAATGACCTTCATCTTGTAAGATTTGAGCATCGGCTTCAGTTTGCTGAAAAGGCTGTTCCATAGCGATTTTAGAAACAAAATCATCGCTATTAACATACCTTCTGTCAACAGCAATTAAATCAACTAAAATTAAAATACCTATTCCTACGATAGCTATGTTTTTAGTCAGTTTTTCTTTTACAAAGGCCCAAAGCATTCCGGCGCAAGCCAACACAAAAAATAAAGAACGTAGAGTATCTTCCGTAAAGATAGATTTACGATCTTCTCGCAAGCTACGAACAAAATCGGGTCCCATTTGTTCAATCAACATACGGTCTCTGTTACCCGTAAAGTCAAATAACATCGATTTAAAAAGTAAAAATACCAATGCTAAACCTCCCGCGACCATCGTACTTTTTTTAAGAGCATTTAGCACTTCTTCTTTAGAATGTTTTTGACTAAAGACTTGTGCTAAAGCATAAACCCCTAAGATAGGTACACATAATTCAATGATGACTTGTATAGAAGATACTGCTCTAAATTTGTTATAGAGAGGCACATAACTGATAAAAAACTTAGTAATAAATGCAAAATTATCTCCCCAAGAAAGTACTAATGCTAAAATAGAACCGCCAACAATCCACCATTTTAATCTCCCTCTGATTAAGAATAGAGCAAAAATAAACAAGAAGATAAGACTTGCTCCAATATATGCTGGAGCGCCTATATAAGTTTGATCTCCCCAGTAAGTTGGCGCACCATCAACAAAGTCTTTTGCTTGCTGTGGATTTGCTCCAATTTTTAAAAGAGCCTGGTAGGACTCTGAGTCTTCATCCAACTTTTCTGAACTAGATCCTCCCATAAAACGAGGAATAAATAAATTAAAAGATTCAGCTATTCCATAACTATATTCTGTAATGTAATTATAATCTAAACCTGCTTTTTGTTCTTTTTCTGTTCCATCTATATTTATAGTCAGGCCTGTTTTTCCACGCGTACTAAACTCTCCATATTCCTGCGTCGCCATTAAGCTTGTAGCATTTACACCAACAGCTATGAGGACTCCAATGACCATAAAACCTAAACTCTTAAAAAATTGAGGTATATTCTTTTTCTTATAAAAATCTATCAAATAGACCAGACCTAAAACCAATACGAGAAGTAACAAATAATAAGTCATTTGTGGGTGGTTGGCATTAATCTCTAATGCCATAGCAATGGTAAATAAGAGCGAACCGCTAAAATAGTTTCCTTTAAAGGTGTGAATGATTCCAGCTAGCACCATAGGCATATAGGCAATCGCATGGGCTTTTGCATTATGACCAACTCCTAAAATAATAATTAAATAAGTACTAAAACCAAAAGCTAAAGCACCTAAAAAAGCAATTTTGTAGTCTATTTTCAAGACTAAAAAGAGAATATAAATACCTATAAAATAAAGAAATAAGTAGTCTGCAGGTCTCGGTAAAAACCGAATAGTTCTATCTATTTCTTTTACAAAATTATAAGGATAATTTGCTCCCAATTGATACGTGGGCATTCCTCCAAAAGCAGCATCGGTCCAATAAGGTTCTTGGTTTTCGCTTTCGCGGAAATCATTTTGTTGTTTGGCCATTCCCACATACTGAGCTATATCGCTTTGATAAATCACTTTTCCTTGTAAAACCGGACTAAAATAAGCTAAGGCTACAGCAATAAAAGCGATTACCACAAAGAGATGCGGGAGTAATTTTTTAAAATTGAAATTCATTCAAAAGAATTTTAAGAAGTAAAAGTGTGAAATTTAGTCAATTTCTTCGTATTCAATATACTCTCCCACAGGTTTCTTCTTATTTCTTGAATTTTTAGGAGTACTGTTTATTTCAGAATTAGATTCTTGCTTATTTTGATAATTTGGAGGTCGAAATCCTTGCTGAAAACTTTGTCCTACCTTCTCTCCCATTTTTTTCATGATATATTTTAAAATCAATGGCTTAAATAGCTTAAACAAAAATTTTACCCCAAAGTAAACAAGAACTATTATAAGTACGGTTTTTATAAATCCCGTAAAAGATGCTAAGTACATAAATCTATTTTTATACAAAATTATTAATTGTCTTGCTTAAAAACAGGTTTTAATTGATAAAAAATAGTAAAAATCTATATATTTGGTTGAAACAATTTCCTTATGAAAAGATTTTTTATTGCGTCACTATTCTCATTCGCTTGCTTTAGTGCTCAAGCCCAATATACTGAAACCATTAACTCTAATCGTCCTGGAGGTTCTCAAGGCGCATTTGCTGTAGGAAACCAAGTTTTGCAGTTTGAAACTGGTCTTAAAATTGGAGGTGATAACCATGATCTTTTTCAGACAGAAACCGATCTTTTTGGGATAGATTATGAAATTAGATATGGTTTTTTAATGGAACAATTAGAGGTTAGCCTTGGCGGAACCTACCTTAAATCTACAGTTAGCTCTAATGTTGGCGGTGTAGATAATGAATATGAATTTAGTAATTTTCAAAGTAATACTCTGGGATTAAAATACCTCGTATATGATCCTTACAAAAAAAGAAGTTTAGAGAAACCCAATATTTATAGTTGGAAAGCGAATAATAGTTTTAAATGGAGAGATCTAATCCCTGCAGTGTCTATTTATGGTGGTGCCAATTTATTATTTGGAGATAATCCTTATTTATTGGAGGAAGAATCAGCTTTAAGTCCGCGCGCGGCCTTGATTACCCAAAATAATTGGGGAAGATTTGTTTTTGTCATGAATTTTATTGCTGATAAAATTGGAGGAGAATATCCTTCTTACTCTGGAATATTTACAATGACGCATTCCGTTAACGGAAAAATTTCGGTATTTGGAGAATACCAAGCCATTAAAAGTAATCTATATGCCGACGATATAGCTAGAGCTGGGGGAGCTTATTTGATAACTAAAGATTTACAAGTAGATATTTCGGGCTTAGTTAACTTTAAAGACACTCCTTCTAAATGGCAAGTAGCCCTTGGAGTTTCCTACAGAATTGATATGCACGCCGAAGATGAAATCATCATGGATGAAAAAACCAAAAAGGCTGAAGAAAAGGAATCAAAAAAAGAAAAGCGTAATAGCGAATTAGTAAACCCTGATGGGACTATGAATGAATAGTTATCTTCATCATCGAAAACAAAAAAAAGCCTTTCAAACAAAACTGAAAGGCTTTTTTTATTTTATTTTTCTCCTCTTGCGGGGTAATCTTTATCTAAAACAAAATCTATAGATTTTAAAAGTTCTTTTAATTTGGGTCTTGCAAATGGCATAGACTGTATAGAAGATGCATATAAGGTTTGATCTGGTCGAATTAAAAATAAAGCTGGTTCTATAAACTCACTTGGTTCTTTATCGTTAATTCCTTCAGAAATATATAAATCCCACTTTCTAGCCTCTTCTATAGGCATATCATATCCAATATTTACATTTTCTATATCCCAGTTTTCTACTGTCTTTTCAGCAAGTTTTTTATTATTAGAACTAATGGCAATTACATTTACCCCACGTTCACTGTAATCACTTATTAATCCGTTTAATTCTTCCAAATAAGACTTACAAACAGGACAATGAAGACCTCTATAAAATATGACTAAATTGAAGTTTTCTGATTTAGTTTCTCTAAGGTTCCACTCCATACCGTTTACAGTATTAACTACTAACTCTGGAACTTCTTGTCTTGGTTTAAAATTTTTCATGTTTTCTTTTTTTGTAAAATTATAAAAGAAAACCTCTGCTTCTCTTAAAATACTGGTAAGGTATTGTTAAGGTTGGTTTTAGGATAAATTTTCCAGAACTTGTTTAAACTCCAGGTGCATTTCTTGAGTATAATCTAAATGGGTAACTATTCTTAGTTTCCCCTGCCCCATCGAACTAATAATAATACCTTTTTCCTTTAAATATTGTAAGAAATTAGATTCTTGAATTTCCTCATTTAAATAAAAGATGACAATATTCGTTTCTACTTTTTCAACTTCTTTTACGTAGGGTTGTTTCTTTAAGATTTCACTCAGCTCTTGTGCTCTATAATGATCATCTGCTAGGCGTTCGATATTATTTTCTAAAGCATAGAGTCCAGCTGCAGCCATAAAACCAATTTGTCGCATTCCGCCACCCAATACTTTTCTTACTCTCATAGCATTTTTCATAATTTGCTCACCTCCTATTAAAACAGAACCTAAAGGAGTGCCTAAACCTTTAGAGAGACAAATAGATATAGTATCAAATACTTCCCCGTATTGCTTTGGACTTTCGTTTTTCGCTACTAAAGCATTAAATAACCGTGCACCATCTAAGTGTAAGCCTAAACCATGATCATCACATACTTTTTTAATTCTTTTAATCTCTTCAAAATCATAGCAAGCTCCACCTCCCTTATTAGTGGTATTTTCTAAACAAACTAAACTGGTTAACGGACTGTGGTAAAAATCTGGAGGATTGATAGATTCTAAAACCTGCTCTGCTGTAATCATTCCGCGATGACCATCTATAAGCTTACATGAAACGCCACTATTAAAAGAAACACCTCCGCCTTCATAATTATATACATGGGCCCATTTATCACAAATAAGTTGTTCGCTAGGCTGAGTATGTAATTTTATGGCAGCTTGATTAGCCATACTTCCTGTAGGAAAAAATAAAGCTTTTTCTTTTCCGAATAGTTCAGCTAAACGCTCTTCTAATAAATTTACGGTGGGGTCTTCTTTATATACGTCATCACCAACTTCTGCTTTCATAATTGCTTCTAACATTGCAGGGGTAGGCTTCGTAACCGTATCACTTTTTAAATCTATCATTCTTTATATATTTTTTGTAAAGAAATCAAATTTACAAGAAATGATTAAAGAAAAAGATTATTAAGAAAATGAATACTATAATATGTCGTTAAAATCTAAATTGAAATAGATAACATTTCCTTATTACTGAAATTAAACAGGATGTAATAAAAATTATAACTTATTGAGTTCAGAAAGAAAATCAGTTTTGGAATAAGGCATTTTTAACCGAATCATAATAACTATCACTTACGGGTATTTTAATCTCTGAAATTAATAATTCACGGCCTTTCATTCCTGAAACTTTTTGTCCGTTCACGATGTAAGACCTATGTACGCGAAAAAACGAATTGGGTAAGGTAGATATGAGTTTGCTCAAGGATTGATTTGACATAATCTTCTTCCCGTTTTGCAAATGATAATTTACATACTCACTATCACTCTCAATATATAGAATATCTGTCAGATCTATTTTATGTAAATCGTATCCCGATTTTATAATTAGATGGTCAGCTTCTTTTGTTGAATTTCTTGGAAATTTTTCGACTGCACTTAAAAATCGGTTAAAAGTGATAGGTTTAAGTAGATAATCTAAAGCATTTAATTCAAATCCTTTAAGGGCATATTCAGAGTATGCTGTAGTAAAAATAATTTTAGTTTTCTCCTTCATCATTATTTCTGCAAAATCTGTCCCCTTTATTTCGGGCATTTGTATGTCTAAAAATAATAGATCTACACTATTATCTTTCATGAAAGAAAGTGCGTCTAAGGGATTTTCAAAAGAACCTAGACAATTTAAATAAGAAACTTTTTTTACATAAGTTTCTAATAGCGTTCTAGCCAATTCTTCATCATCAATAATTATACAATTAATTGATATCATTATATATTTACTTTTAAAATTACTTTAAAGGTGTTCTTATTTTCAATGGATAATTGATGTTTTTCTGAATACAATATTTCTAATCTTTTTTTTACATTTTGAAGACCAATACCCCCATGTTCATCTGTAATTAAAGGCTCTGTAGGTAGACTATTTTCCACCTTGAAATCTATAGAATTAGATGAGGATTTAAGTGAAATATTTACAAAACTGTCACCCCCTTTTTCAATTCCGCTATGTTTAAATGCATTCTCTATAAAGGGTACAAATAACATTGGGGCCACCATGATGGAGTCATTCTCAATTTCTTGAGTAAAATTAATATTAAAATCCTTACTGCTTTTTAGCTTAAACAATTCTATAAAATGAGAAATATACTCTAGTTCTTTTTGTAAAGGTACTTTTGGACGCTCACAGTCATACAACACATACCTTAACATTTGCGAAAGTGTACTGATTCCTTCTTGTGTTTTTTCTGAATTGGTTACCGAAAGGGCATAAATATTATTAAGGGCATTAAATAAAAAATGAGGGTTTATTTGCATTTTTAGAAACTTCAATTCAGCTTCATTTAATTCAGCTTTAGCTAATGCTATACCTTTCTCTTTACGCTGCACATAAACAAAGGTTTCTAAAAGAGTAGCTAGCACAAATGAAATAGCCATCATTAAAAGATTTACAAAAAACTTTGTTGGAATACTCCCTGGCATTCTTCTCATTAAACCTAAACGCGGTCTGTTAGCAGGTGGAGGTTGCATTATTTCTGATGAAATGTAGGCGCTACCAAGAATAAAAAATAATGATAAAAATGTAAAAATTAAATACTTTTTTTCAAATAACAGTTTGGGAGCACCAAAGAAAATAAGCCCGGCAAAAAGAAGAATTTGAAAACTGTAAACCACACTGTTATTTTCTATGAAAAAAGGATTTTTTCCGTTAGAAAACCAAAGGAAAAACCAAATAGCTAACCAAAATAGCGTGTGAGAAATAAACCGTTTAAATGCATTCATATTGCAAATAAAGTAAATTAAATTTCAGTAAAACTTTAAAACAACGTGTTTTCATAGATTGTAAAAGCCCGTTTACTGAAGAAAAATTATGATTCAATGAAAACATTAGCCCATTCATTTAAAATTCTTGTTTGATAAAATATCTATCTACATCTTTGTAGGTGAAAGACTTAAACAGAAATTAAAAATGTGTCATAAAATAGTAATTATAATAATCTCTATTTTCTCTTTTGGGTTAATTTTAAATAGTGGTTATGCCCAATCTGGTGACACCTCACTAAGTAATAACCATATAGCTGTTTATACGTTTGATGAGTTAGAACCTTTATTATATACCGATTCAAATAAAATACATGTTGTAAATTTTTGGGCTATGTGGTGTGCTCCTTGTATAAAGGAGCTGCCCATTTTTGAAAATTATGCAACACAGAATAAAAATGTAGAAATAACTTTGGTAAGTTTAGATTTTCCTAAGGATATTGAAACGAAACTTAAACCCTTTTTAAAGAAGAAAGGAATCTCCTTAAATGTTGTATTATTAGATGATCCCGATGCTAATAGTTGGATAAATAAAATTGACCCTAATTGGTCTGGAGCAATACCTTTTACCATTATTTTTAATCATAAAAAGAGATCCTATCACGAGCGTTCCTTTGAGAATATTGAAGACTTAAAAACCGAAATTAATAATACCATAAATTCTATATAAAATGAAAAAAAATAAGCTAGGTTTATTAGCCATTGTAATTTTATGTGTTTTTTTAACTACTGTAAATATAAACGCGCAAGATAGAAAAGGTCCTCCTCCTAACGGAGAGCGAAAAGATCCTCCAAGAAGTGGTCATAGTCCAGAACAAACTAAAACTTTGAAAGAAATTGGGGGTTATCAAATTGGTGAACTCGCAACAGATTTTGAACTTAAAAATATAGATGGCTCTATATTTTCTTTAGCTGATATAGAAAATGCTCAAGGATATATTGTAGTTTTTACTTGTAATGAATGTCCATTCGCTAAATTGTATGAAGACCGCTTGATAGCACTACACCATAAATATTCTTCACAAGGTTATTCTGTTGTTGCCATTAATCCCAATGTGAGCAAAACCAACGACAAAGAAAGCTTTGAAGCGATGCAGAAAAGAGCCAAAGAAATGGACTTCCCTTTTGTTTATTTAGCAGATGAAAACCACGATGTATTTCCAAAATATGGAGCTGTAAGAACACCTCACGTATTCTTATTGGACAAAGAAAGGAGGGTTCAATATATTGGAACCATAGACGATAATGCAAGATCCCCAAAAGACGTAAATGTAAAATACCTTGAGAATGCTATAAACGCTTTACAAAAAGGGAAAAAACCAGAAAATACTTTTACAAAAGCCATAGGCTGCCCAGTCAAAGCTTAAAAATTATAAATGCAATTTACTACCACCCTAACTAAAAGCTTCACAGTTAATTTGTGAAGCTTTTTTTTGAAATTCACTTCAACTAATCATTCTACCAATTACTACACAAACCATTTATTTTTAAAGTTTCAAACAACTCAAAACAAGACTTATACAGCGTAATTACATTAAAAACCAACGTTCACTGAAAACTACAACCCATTCACTGAAAATTCATTTTTAGTAGCTAAATATACTGCATCTTTGATAGTATATTAATACAATAAAAAATAGTAATTATGAAAAAGAGTTTAAAAAACGGATTATTTGCAGCTGTACTTTCCTTAGGGTTTTTAAGTGCAAATGCACAATCAGATCAAAAAAGAGAAAGAAAAGAACCACCAACTTATGCTGAACTTATCAAAGAAATGGATGCTAATGAAGATGGTAAACTTTCTGAAGACGAAACAAAAGGTCCCCTCAAAAAAAGATTTAGTAAAATTGATACAGATGAAGATGGCTTTATTACCGAAGAAGAGTTTAAAAATGCTCCGAAACCAAAAAGAAAAGAACGAGGTAGAAGATAATTTTGTTAATTGATTTATTAGTTTTTATGGTTAGCTAAAAAGGCTTCCTGAAATGCATTTTTGGAAGCCTTTTTTAATTCATTTATAAACAATTCAGTCATCTTAGACTTATTATTTATTTTTAAAATCAGAGATTATGAAGAATATTTTTAAAATTATTATGCTAATAGCTGTTCTAGTTATCGCTATTATTGCTTGCTCGAGTGATGATTCAACGATAAATACTACAAAAAACGAAGAAAATGAGGAAACGGTTGAAGAGGAAGAAACAGTGACGGAATTACACCCTGCCTTTGCTGCTTTTAATACGGAAGCTACCACTATCTTCTTAGATGGTAATAATGTAGTTATTGAAACTACTGGGTTACCTAATCACGAAACTGTTTACTGGGGAGAAGGACATACACTTTACAAAGATGAACCCAATGTACAAGTAACCCCTTCCATTATGTCTAGCAACAATAATGAAATTACGATTAGCGTAGATGCTACTCCTAACTTAACGGGAAGCACGGTTGCTACAGAACTAGGCACCGTTGGAATTGCGGTAAGCGGAGCCTCTATATTTAATGATCAAGAAGGAGGAGGTCCATTGTCTCAAGCTGCAGCGAGTTTAGATTGGACAGGAGCTCATATTGGTCCGGGCGTTTATCATTATCATTTAGAACCTAAAGCGTTTACTAATGACGACGATAAATTAGTAGGCATTTTAAGAGATGGTATATTCATCTATGGGAGAAAATGTAACTCAACTAGCACCTATCCTACAGATTTAGATGCTTCTGGGGGTCATACTTCTACTACGCAATATACAGAGGGGGAAGAAGAGTATCATTATCATATTATAAATGAATTATATTCTAATACGGGATCCTATTTAGCATTTGCAGGTCCTTACCAAGGTTATTAATAAATGAAATATGAAAACCTCTATCATTATTTTTCTCCTTTATCTAATTTGTCTTAGTTGTACCGAGTCTAAAGATCGTAAAACCAGTATGAATAATGCCTTAACGGAAGAAAATGATATAATTATAGATACTACTAAAGTTTTAAAAGAAGAATTAGTACTCCATCCTACTAAGGGAAAATGGTATTACCATAATCAACCTTATTCTGGGTTTTCATTGAAATTTCATTCTAACGATACGCTAAGTGAAAAAACAGGTTACTACAAGGGTAAAAGAGAAGGCATTGCTAAAAAATGGTCAGAAAATGGGACTCTACGTATAGAATCTTATTACAAAAAAAATCGGTTAGAGGGTGTGTATAAAACATGGTGGCAAAATGGAGTGCTTGCTTCTCAGTCTTACTATAAAAAGGGAATAAAACATGGTTTAGTTAAAGAATGGTATGCTACGGGACAACTAGCCAAAGAAAGACGATTAATAGATGGAAAAGAAGAAGGCTTACAAAAAGCTTGGTTAGAAAATGGTAAATTATATATTAATTACGAAGCCAAAAACGGACGCATTTTTGGAATGCGAAGAGCAAATTCGTGCTATCAATTAGAAGATGAAAATGTTGTTTCAAATTAAGCTTTTTAGAAAATTATCAATTTTGTTATTGATATTAATGGCGAGTTGCACAAGTGAAACTAAAAAAGAAAATATTCAGGTAACTGAAACAAGTAGAACAGAATATCTCCCCTATTATAATGAAGAATCTTTTACACCGCATTGGATTACTCCAGGTACAAAAGAAGAAAAATATTTTCATAAAATTCCAGATTTTAAACTAATAAATCAGTTAGGAGATACCGTGACTCAAAAAACATTTGAGAACAAGATCTACATCACTGATTTCTTCTTTACCATTTGCCCAGGTATTTGTCCGCAAATGACAGATAATATGTATAAGCTGCAAGAAGAGTTTAAAAAAGATAAAGACATTCTCTTGCTTTCTCATTCTGTTATGCCCACTAATGATTCTGTTTCGGTATTAAAAGATTATGCTAAAGAACATCAAGTGATTGCCAATAAATGGCATTTAGTAACAGGAGATAAAACTGAAATTTATCATCTGGGGAGAAATGCTTATTTCGTTGAGAATAATTTAGGTGAAGCGAAAAACATAAATGATTTTCTACACACAGAAAATTTTTTACTTATCGATAAAGATAAACACATTAGAGGGATCTATAACGGATTAAATAGAGCTTCCATTGCACAATTAATCACAGACATTAAAACTTTAAAAAATGAGTTATAAATAAGTGCTTATTATCAAAAGGGAATAGGTATAAAGATTTAAGCATTTATTCTATCGAAATAAATGCTTAAATCTTTTTTTTGAGTGTGCCGAACTTCTATTTTTGTTTATTAGAATAAAAAACTTCTTAAAATGACGATTACCCAAGATAACTTGAAAGACTTCGCAGAACGTGTCACCGCCCTAAAACAATATCTTTGACATAGATGCCAAACGTATTGAGATTGCAAATGAGGAAGAAAAAACCTTTGCGCCAGATTTTTGGGACAATCCACAAGAAGCCCAGAAAGTAGTCCGCGCTCTCAATCAAGAAAAAAAATGGGTAGAAGATTATGAAACTGCCCTCACCTATTATGAAGATTTAGAAGTAATATTTGAATTCTATAAAGAAGGAGAAGCTTCAGAAAGTGATTTAATTCAGCGGTACGAAAAATTAAAAGACCTCTTAGAAGATTTAGAGTTTAAAAATATGCTTTCAGAAGAAGGAGATGATCTTTCTGCTGTTTTGCAAATTACTGCCGGTGCTGGTGGAACAGAGAGTTGCGATTGGGCACAAATGCTCATGAGAATGTATTTGATGTGGGCAGAAAAACAAGGTTTTAAAATTAAAGAGCTTAACTACCAAGAAGGTGATGTGGCTGGTATAAAGACCGTGACTCTAGAAATTGAAGGAGACTATGCTTTTGGGTGGTTAAAAGGAGAAAATGGTGTACATCGTTTGGTACGTATTTCTCCGTTTGATAGTAACGCAAAACGACATACTTCATTTGCTTCCGTTTACGTATATCCTCTAGTAGATGATTCTATTGAAATTGAAATTAATCCCGCAGATATTGAAATTACCACGGCTCGTTCTAGTGGTGCTGGAGGGCAAAATGTAAATAAAGTAGAGACCAAAGTGCAATTAGTACACCACCCTAGTGGTATTCATATTTCATGTTCAGAAACGCGATCTCAGCAAGATAATAGACAGCGTGCTATGCAAATGTTACGTTCTCAATTGTATGAGATTGAACTGCAAAAGCAACTAGCACAGCGGGAAGATATTGAAGCGGGAAAAATGAAAATCGAATGGGGTTCTCAAATTAGAAATTACGTTATGCATCCTTATAAATTAGTGAAAGATGTGCGAACTGCTGAGGAAACTGGAAACGTAGATGCAGTTATGGACGGAAATATCGACGCTTTCTTAAAAGCATATTTAATGATGATGGGGCAAAAAGATGAGAGTTAGTAATAAATGAAATTGAAGATTTTTTTTGAGTTAAAAATAAAAACTCTCCTAATCTTTCTTCTTTTTATTTTTAACTTATTAACTTTCATTTCAAAATTATAAAACTATGATTAAAATATATCACAATCCTAGATGTTCAAAATCAAGGGAAGGTTTAAAGATTTTAGAGGAATCTGGAAAAGATTTTCTCATTGTAAAATATTTAGACATTCCTATGAAAAAGGAAGAAATCAAAAAAGTATTAGAATTATTAGATATTTCTGCGGAAGAATTAATCAGAAAGAACGAGAAAGTTTGGAAAGAAAACTATAAAGATCAAGATCTATCTGAAGAAGATCTTTTAGAGGCGATGCAAGAACATCCCAAACTTATTGAAAGACCAATCGTAGTGAATGGAGAAAAAGCGGTTATTGGTAGACCTCCCGAAAAAATAAAAGAGTTTATTTAACGAAAAGGGGAATAAATAAAATTTTTAATGAAGCATCAAGATTACTCATTTTGATGCTTTTTGTCTTTATACATTTAACGAGCTATTAACGGATTAAAGTATTGATTTTTATTATATTAAAAATAAAAACCATGAAACAACTAGTTTTTATTTTATTCGTTTCTGTATTTAGTTTAAGTTCAATTCACCTAAATGCACAAGATTTAACGCAAGGCAAACCTTCTGCAAAAGTCAATGAGCAAGTTGACAATGAGCTCAAATACTTAACACAAGAGCTTGCACTAACAGGTAAACAACAAAAGCTAACTAAACTGAAGTTGACTGAGTTTGCTATGAAAGAGAAACAACTTATAAGGTCTAATATGACCATAGATGAAAAACAAAAGCAGATTTCAGCATTAAACATTAATAAAGTTAACGAGATGAGAGATATTTTAAGTGGCCCCCAACACGATAAATATGTAAAACTTATCAAACAAAAGAGAAAAACCAATAAGGCTGAAATGTTGGAAAATTAAAAAAAGTTCAAAAATCATAAATAAATCCGCTTTAGCATAATAGAGCGGATTTTTTATTAACCAAATTTTAACAAATCTCAGTTAAACCATACAAGGTAAATAGGGTCTTAAAATAAAAACATCCCAAATGACAATAAAACAATACCTACGTAATTTTATACCTTTAAAATTATTTATGCTCCTATCTTTAGTAAGCTTTTCACAAAACGATTATACCGTTTCAGGGAAAGTAGTAGATAAAGATGCTGGAATCCCTTTAGAGTATGCAACCATCACCTTTAACGATGTCACTGGTCAGTTATCTCCTCAAGGAGGTGTTACCGATTTTGACGGAAATTTTTCTATTGAAGTAAAAGAAGGTAAATACAATATTATAGTTGAATACATTTCTTTTGAACCTAAAAAATATAATAATAGAACCATTAGTTCAAATATAAATTTAGGCACCGTTGCGCTAGGTCTTAATGCTGACAGCTTAGATGAAGTAGTTGTAAGATCTGAAACTACACAAGTAGATGTACGCCTAGATAAAAAAATATACAATATAGGTAAAGATTTAACCACCCAAGGTGCTACTATAAGCGACGCTTTGAGTAATGTTCCTTCGGTTACCGTAGATGTAGAAGGAGCTATTAGCTTACGCGGAAATGAAAACGTAAGAATATTAATTAACGGTAAGCCTTCTGCAATGGCAGGTTTTGGTGATACCGACGTTTTTCAGCAACTTCCTGCAGATGCAATTGAACGTGTTGAGGTGATCACCTCCCCTTCTGCTCGTTATGATGCCGAAGGTACAGCCGGTATCTTAAATATTATTTTAAGAAAAGAAAAGACTTTAGGTTTAAACGGTTCCGTTTCTGCCAACTTAGGATACCCGACCAATAGCTCTATTTCGGCTAACTTAAATTTAAGAACCGATAAATTCAATATTTTTAATACTACTGGAGTTTATTATAGAAAATCTCCAGGAAACGCTTCTTATGATAATCGTTATTATGGAGACGATCTTTCCATAGATCAATCGTTAGAAGATAGAGAATATGATCGTAGGCGTCAAGGAATTAATACCAACCTAGGAATGCAGTATTTTCTTAATGACAATTCTTCTATTACAGGTAGTGTATTTATGCGTTTTGGCGATGATAAAGACATTAGCGAAAACAATACCTCTCGTTTCTTAAACGACGATTTAATCAATAAAACTACACGTACTGAAATTGAAAAAGAAGAAGATGAAAGTTATCAATATGCATTAAATTATGAGAATAAATTTAATGATGAAGGACATAAGCTTACTGCAGATTTCCAGTATTCCTATGACAATGAAGATAAACCTACCTCAATTGTAGAGAATTTCACTTTCCCTACAGAAACTTTACAAGGAGAAGATCGCATTTTTGAAAGCGAAAAAAAGAATGAATTTTTAATACAAGCAGATTATGTGCTTCCAATGGGAGATGCGCAATTTGAAGCCGGTTACCGAGGTAATTTTGAGGAAGAAGTTACTGATTATACCTTAGAGAGTTTAGATTTAGGAACAAATCAATTTGTAGTAGATTCTTTATTAACAAATAAATTTACTTACAATGAGAATGTAAATGCAATTTATACTCAATATGGAAATAAACTTGGTAAATTCTCTTTCTTATTAGGTTTACGTTTAGAACAAACACAATTAAAAGGAAAGATTAGTTCAGAATTTGATAATCAAGAGGCTTTAGAGCAAGAACTAGGAACCGATGTAGATATCAACTTCGATAAAAATTACTTAGGTCTCTTCCCTACCGTAAACTTAATTTATGAATTAGGTGAAGAAGAAAATATCTCTTTAGGCTATAACCGAAGAATTAACCGTCCGCGTGGTTGGTACATCAATCCTTTTCCATCAAGGTCTAGTAGAACGAATATTTTTCAAGGTAACCCAGATTTAGATCCTGCCTATTCTGATGCTTTTGATATTGGATATTTAAAACAATGGGATAAATTAACCTTAACTTCTTCTATATATTACCAGCACGAAACTGAATCGTTTGAACGTATACAAGAAGATACAGGAAATACAACTGTAGACGGAGAAAGCATTATACGTTCTATCCCCATTAACCTAGCAACCAATGATCGTTTTGGAGGTGAGTTCGGGATTATCTATAACCCAGAAAAATGGTTACGTTTTAACGGAAGTTTTAATATTTTCAATTCACAAACGGAAGGTAAATTTAACGGTGTAGATTATGGTACAAATAACACCAGTTGGTTTGCTCGTTTTAGTTCTAAAATAACTTTACCAAGTGAAATACAGTGGCAAACCACAGGTTTTTATAGAGGACCAAATAAAAATGCCACTACAGAAAGTGATGGTATATTTTCTATGAACCTTGCATTTAGTAAAGACTTGATTAAAGATGTTGCTACAATTTCTCTTAACGTAAGTGATCTATTGAACTCTAGAAAAAGAAGATCTTTTACAGATAATAGAGATGGTGCAGACGATTTAGACTATTTTACTTCAGATAGTGAATTTCAATGGAGAGAAAGACAAATTACTTTAGGTCTAATCTATAGGTTTAACCAACCTAGAAATGCAAAGAATGATAGAAGAGGTAATGACGGAGGCGCAGGAATGGACGAAGGTGGAGATTTTGAAGGTTAATACCTTCAAAATTTCTCCTTAATAAATAGGAACAAAAAAAGGAAGCTAAAATTTAGCTTCCTTTTTTTATTTATAATAGATAGAATGCTTATTTTAAAGCTTCCTTTTTCTTACGTCTTTCTTCTTTCTTTTCTTTATACATTTCTAACAGAGAACCTCCAATCCAGTAAGGAACTGCAAAAGTTAATAAAAAAATCATTAACCAAAATCCAATCGTTAGGATGGTTAAAAATGCTAAAAAGCCAAGGTACTGATCAAATTCAAACATAGTTTTTTCTTTTAACTCCGACAAAGATATAATATTCCTAGGAATTTTACCAAATCAAAATTCTATTTTATTAACTAGATATTAACCTTTTTTTACTTTTTATTGAAAACCTCTCGTTGAAGACTTTCTAGATTAACCTTGCAACCTCTTTATTAGAAATCTAATTGCTTTCTTTTAAATTTTTAATAAAGTCAGAAATTAACCGACCTATACCCCCTTCATTGTATTCCCTAAATTTAAAATTTGTTTTTAATTAACTGAATTAAAAACATTTAGATAAATATATACCTAATTATGGGTATTCCCCATCATGGATATTATCAATAAATTTATTTTCTATAACTTAAATTATAAAGTCATGAAATATTTTAAATTTATTTTGATGTTTAGTATTGTTCTACTAATTACAAGTTGCGAAGAAGAAGATGATTCTTATTTAGACTCTTATACTGAAGATCCTAGTGGTCAAGATCCAGGTAATAACTCAGGCTCTAACACTTGGGCTAAAGATTACTGGAAGCGTAACGATGCAGGAACTTACTTAGATTTAACTTCTTCAAGACCTGTATTTTGTGCCAATGGAGAGATCGTTGGTGGTTCATATTCTCAAGTTGATTGGCATAGTACCAATGTGGGATATTTTACACTTACAAATGCTGGAGACGTAGTAAATTTTGAAATTAGAAAAAATGGAAACGGACTTATCCTTGCTCCGTACGATCCAGAAGTTCAACAAACACATGATCCTGCTAATTATTCAGTTTCGAGTAGTTTCCCCTGTAATGGAAGTGATAATGGAGGGGATGAAAATGAGACTGTTGCAATTAAATTTTGGACAAATCAAGATTACAATTGTGGCCATATAAGCGTAAGTTTAAACGGTGTGGGAAGTAGTCAGCTTTCTGGTTATTTTAGTGGAGGTCCAAATTGTAATTCCACAGATTATGGCGGTTACTTTTCAGGGTTAGATCCAGGAACTTATAGTTATTCCGCTAGTTGTCAAGGCTATACCTGGGGTGGCTCTGTAAACTTACAAGCAAGTTGCACTACCTTGCAGTTATCTTTATAACTATTTCAATAAAGCTAAAAAAATCTAATTATTTAAATACACACATAGCATAAGGTACAAGTCTTTAAAAATGAAGACTAAATGTGAAAAGTTTTTTACGCTATCCTATCGGAAATCATTAAATTTGTAGCTTCTTATAAAAAACTTACATTTCATGGAATATAGAATTGAAAAAGATACTATGGGTGAGGTAAAAGTACCTGCCGATAAACTTTGGGGTGCCCAAACCGAACGCTCAAGAAATAACTTTAAAATAGGTCCGGCTGCATCTATGCCGCTAGAAATAGTGTACGGTTTTGCTTATTTAAAGAAAGCTGCAGCTTATACCAATGAAGCTGCTGGTGTACTTTCTACAGAAAAAAGAGATTTTATTGCCAAAGCTTGTGATGAGATTTTAGAAGGTAAGCATGACGATCAGTTTCCATTAGTTATTTGGCAAACAGGATCTGGTACTCAAAGTAATATGAATGTAAATGAGGTTATTGCAAATCGTGCGCATCAAATAGCAGGAAAAACTATTGGTGAAGGAGAAAAAACTCTTTTACCTAATGATGATGTTAATAAATCTCAATCATCTAATGATACTTTTCCTACGGGAATGCATATAGCTACCTATAAGAAAATTGTAGAAGTTACCATCCCGGGAGTAAAACAGTTAAGAGATACGCTTCAAAAAAAATCTGAAGATTTTAAAAATGTAGTAAAAATAGGTCGTACTCACTTTATGGATGCTACACCTTTAACTTTAGGACAAGAATTTGGAGGTTATGTTTCTCAATTAGATCACGGTTTAAAAGCCTTAGAAGCAACACTTCCGCATTTAGCGGAATTAGCACTAGGGGGAACAGCGGTAGGAACAGGATTAAATACTCCTAAAGGATACGCAGTAGACGTCGCTAAATTTATTGCCGACTTTACAGAACTTCCTTTTACTTCTGCAGAAAATAAATTTGAAGCTTTAGCGGCTCACGATGCCTTAGTTGAAAGCCACGGAGCTTTAAAGCAATTAGCTGTTTCTTTAAATAAAATTGGGAATGATATTAGAATGTTAGCTTCTGGTCCTCGTAGCGGAATTGGAGAAATTATTATTCCTGCAAACGAACCTGGATCTTCAATTATGCCAGGGAAAGTAAATCCAACACAATGTGAAGCTTTAACTATGGTTTGCGCTCAAGTAATGGGTAATGACGTAGCAATTAGCGTGGGTGGTATGCAAGGTCAGTTTGAACTGAACGTATTTAAACCTGTAATGGCGGCTAATTTATTACAAAGTGCTCAGCTTATTGGGGATGCTTGTACTTCTTTTGAAGAACACTGTGCTAACGGAATTGAACCAAATCAAGAACGTATTAATGAGTTGCTACAAAATAGCTTAATGTTGGTTACCGCTTTGAATACCAAAATTGGTTATTACAAAGCTGCTGAAATTGCAAATACTGCTCATAAAAACGGAACTACTTTAAGAGAAGAAGCTGTAAATTTAGGTTATACTACTGCAGAAGAGTTTGATGCTTGGGTAAAACCAGAAGATATGGTTGGTGAGATAAAATAAGTGTGATACGTTGAGGGTTTGCAGATTTCTTCTAAATTTGCTTTTAACCGACTAACTTATTTATGTTTACCAAAAATAACTTTATATCTATAATATTTTTATCAATTCCGCTATTGGTTTTATGCCTTAGCGGAATTTTTTTGATTCCGCAGCAAGCAGATTTTATTAGAGAAGTATGCAATTTTACTTTACTTACCATATCTTTCTATGCACTCTGTTTTTTAATTCCTTCAGTAAAGGCAAAAACGATATTATCCTTTTTAATAGGACTTTTACTTAGCTTTCTTGTTTTAATAAAATTGAATTTTTATCATATTTATCAGGTAAAATTGAGTGCTTCTGCCCTCTTTGTAATATTTGAAACGAATGCTCAAGAAACATCGGAGTTTTTAGGGGTTTACATAAGTAAGACCTTTATATTTTTAGCAGTTATATTTTCACTTTACCTTCTGTTTTATAGCTACTTACTTTTTAGAAAAAAAGTAGTATTTCAACTTGACTGTAAACCATTTTTTCAAATAATAATAAAAATAGGTTTACTCTTTTTAATAATTATTTCTGTCTATTTGATTCATTGGAAGTTTGATGAATTTAATATTCTTTATAAAACAAAAACTTCTTATGAAGAATACCAAACCACTAAAAAACTTATTAAAGAAACCCTTGCAAAATTTTCTTCCCCTTATTTACATGAGGTAAGAAAAGACAGCACAGCACCCAAAATTGCTGTGGTTGTTATTGGTGAATCTACCAATAGAAACCATATGTCCTTATATGGTTATTACCGAAAGACAAATCCGCTTTTAGCGAAACAAAAAAATTTAATAGTTTCGAAAGATGTAATAACCCCACACGTACATACTATCACCGCATTAGACAAAATTTTAACCTTAAATTCTTTGGGAAATGATAGGGTTAAAAATAATGCTTCAATAGTACAGTTAGCAAATATGGCGGGCTATAAAACATTTTGGCTTTCTAATCAACGTCCTGTAGGCCTTCATGAATCTGTACCTACACTAATTGGTTACGCAGCAAAAGAAAAGCAATTTTTAAATACAGATAATTATAATAGAAAAAGTTACGATGAAGTCTTGTTTCCTGCCTATAAAAAAGCTCTGCAAGATCCTGCTCCCTACAAAATGATATTTTTACATCTCTCGGGTACACATTTGGGTTATAAAGAACGATATCCAAATAGTTTTGAATATTTTAAGGATATACCAAAAACAATGTTTAAACATAGTAAAGCCTACCAACTTATTAATGAGTATGACAACTCTATACGGTATAATGACTATATTGTTAATGAGTTATTAGAAAAATTAAAAAGCAAAAATACATCTTCTTATTTCCTTTATTTTTCAGATCATGGAGATGATGTATTCGACGATCAAAATACCGCTGGACATAGTGAATATATCGGTACCAATGGAATGTTTGAAATTCCTTATATTACTTGGGTTTCCCCTCAATTTGAAAATCGTTTAAAATTAAACTTAGACATTTTAAAAATTGAAAACAGAAAGTATTTGTTAGACGATTTTATACACACTTTTGCGGATTTAAGTCAACTTCATTTTGATGGTTTAGATAAAACCAAAAGCATTTACAACTCTACTTTTGTAGAAAAGCCTAGGGTAATTAAAGGAAAAATAAATTATGATCAGCAAAAAAACTAAGACGGGGCCTGTTTTTATATTTTTAGTTATTTTAATAATAGCTTTTACTTATCGTTATACTAGTAAACGAATTCAATTTTACGGATATTATGATAAAGTATGGGCACACCGAGTAAATGATCTTAAGAAGTTAAAAAGTAGTGAAGATAATTTTAAAGGAATTGAGCTCGATATAGTTTACCAAGAAGAAGGCAATTGGTTAGACGTTTACCACCCTCCGGCACCATCTAAAGGCTTATCATTTGCTAACTATGTCAAACATATAAAGAATAACAAAGTTGGTGTTTGGTTAGATTTAAAAAATTTAACTAAAGAAAACCATACAGCAATCATTACTTTGATAGACTCTGCGATCGTTTCCACGGAATTAGACAAATCAAAAATTATTATTGAATCTTCTCACCCTGATTGTTTAGATATTTTCAGAGAAAAGGGTTATAGAATTAGCTATTACTTGCCTGCAAAAATGTATTTAAAAACAGAAAAAGAAGTTTTGAATAATATTAATGATATCAAGAAAAATATTGAGAATAATTCACACTTAGAACTTTCTGCCTATTTTGAAGATTACCCAATCGTTGCCAAATATTTTCCCCTACGGAAAAAAAATTTTTGGGTATTGCATAGCAGTTACTCCCCAAAGATCTTAATAGATTATAAAAAAATAAGAAGAATGTTAAAAGACAGTACCGTAGAAACAGTACTTACCCCTTATAATAATTTTAATAAGAATTTATAAAGAAGATTTATAATTGATTAGTTTTCAAAGGTTAAAGTAAAAGTTGTTCCTATATTTAATTTACTGGAGACGCTTATTTCCCCATTAAGACAATCCATATAACTTTTAACAAGATACAGACCTATACCCTTACTATCCTTAACATTATTACAAGTGTTGTGTAATTTAAAAATATTACCCCCCACTAGTTTATCATCAAACCCCCTACCATTATCAGAAAAAATAAGCTGTGGAATATTATTTATTAAATTAGTCTTGACCGTAATAATTAGTGGTTTATTTGGATTATTAAATTTTAAAGAATTACTAATTAAATTAAGAAATATACTTTTTAAATAAAATTCGTTAAAATTTATGTAAGGTAATTCAGTAAAGTCCACTTCAAAACTAGCATTAGTCTTCTTTGATAGCTCTTCTATTGAATTTTTGACTTTTAAAAAAATACTTTCAATATGCAGTGGTTTAACTTTGGCATTGATACTTTTATTACATTTTATTGCATCTACATATTTGTTTAACGTTTCTTTAATTTCCAAATTGGCTTCATTAATAAATTCAATATTTTCTCTGGTATCTGGATCATTAACTTGAGAAAGGTCTAATAATTCAAAAAGGGAAATGATATTAGATACGGGTGATCTTAAATCGTGAGACACCATATACGAAAACTTTTTAAGTCTAGAATTTAAACTTGTAAGATTTCTTAAAAGATTATTACGTTCATTTTCTACAGTTTTTAAATGAGTAATATTTTTTGCAATAGCATAAACTACGTCTTCTCTATCTTCTGGAATTGAGCTCCAAGATAACCATACGATATCACCATTTTTTGTAATATATCTATTTTGAAAATTTACAAGAGGAGTATTATTCTTTAATGCTTGAATAGAAATAGTAGTAGGCAAAACATCATCATCATGTATGAAATTTTGTATTGGATTTTCTAACAATTCTTCTTTTGAGTAGCCGAGTAAATTTGACAAAGCCGGATTTATTTTTTTGAAATATCCATCAAAACCAGCAATGCATATAATATCTGGACTCAGACTGAAAAATCGTTCTAAACTATATTTATTATGAGTAATATTTCTAATCATATAAACGTCTCGTAAATCTAATTTCTATATGAAAGATATATAAAAAGTTGAAAATTACACGTCTATTACAAAAATAAATTGAATTTTTATCATAAAATTTTAAAAATTTTTACTTAATCGATAATTTTAGGTTTTTATCTAATTTTTATGTTTTCAATTCTCGTTTTAAATTACATTATTGTGTTAATTTCATTAAAGTTTTATCAAAATAAAAGGCTAAGTATAATATACTTAGCCTTTTATTTTATTAAAAATTATCTTACCTATTTTTTATAGAACTGCTTATACTTTCTATGTGCTAAAAACCCTAAGATTATCCAAGCCACAAAAGCACCTATAATAAATTGGTAACTAATAATTTGGTCACCACTTGCATAAGAATGCAAACCTGTTAGATAGAAATTAACTCCAAAATAAGTCATTAATATAGAAGCAAAGGCTATAATCGCTGCCCAGTTAAAAGCAAATCTTCCGCGTAAGCCTGGCACTAATCTCATATGAATAACAAAAGCATATACCATTATACTAATTAAAGCCCATGTTTCTTTGGGGTCCCAACCCCAATATCTTCCCCAACTTTCGTTAGCCCATTGTCCTCCTAAGAAGTTACCTATGGTTAACATAACTAAACCTACCGTTAAAGCCAGCTCAGTAATAATGGTTAATTCTTGAATATTAATACTCATTTTCTTTTTATTCTTTTCTGTAGTAAGAATCATAAGAATAAGAGAAACTAAGCCTAAAATCATTCCTAAAGTAAACGGACCATAACTAGCTACAATAACTGCTACGTGAATCATTAACCAATACGAATCTAATACAGGTACTAAATTGGCTATAGAAGGATCCATCCAATTCCAATGAGCTATCATAAGGATCATTGAAGTAACAAAAGCGGTTGAAGCGGTAGTAAAATCGCTTTTTCTGCCAAATGCTAAACCAAAAAACATCGTGGCCCAAGCTACGTAAATCATACTTTCGTATGCATCACTCCAAGGAGCGTGACCCGAGATATACCATCGAGCAATTAAACCTGCTGTATGAACGAAAAATAATATTAGAATAGCTATTTGAAAAACTTTAATGGTAGTTCGTATAGCTTTATTGTTTTTAAAAATTTGTATAATAACAAAGATGAACATTAATAAACCTGCTGTCATATATTGCCAGAACAGATTTTTAAACACATCATATTTATTATATAATATTTCGGTATCTATTTTCTCTTGAGAAGGCATTACTTCTTCTCCGTACTTTTTTTGAAAACCTTCAATACTATTTAAAACATCATTAGCTTTAGAATAATCACCACTACTGCGAGCCATTCTTAAGGTTTGCATATAAAGTGGCAATACATTTACTGTATATAATGAATCTACTCCTTTAAATTTACCTTCAGCTTTGATAGCTTCTGGGTATGAGACCCACTTATTATTTTCTGCATTGGGAATAGGGAAAATCTTTAATACTTTACCTTCCAAGGCATTGTAAAGTAAATTTACTTTTTCATCGGCAGAAATGAAATCTTTTTGAAATTGATTCTTCACTTCTGTTCTATAAGCTTCTTCTAAAAAAGGAGATAGTTTATAATTACCTTGATTATCAAAAAACTGTGCTAACGGAATATGCTTTTCCCCTTCTTTTGCTCCGATAACGTGATGTAAACTATCATTTTTAGCTTTTACATAGATTAACGGAACATTATACCATAGAGAAGGATTTTCTGTCATAGAAATCAAGACCTGATCACTATTTAATCCTTCATAATGATCACTTTTACTTAATTTTCTAATCAACTCTGAAGAATAGGTATTTGCAGGTTTCATTCTCCCTCCTGCATCTTGAATAATTATTCTACCAAATTTTGAAGCGTGTTCTTTATCAATTGCCGTAGCCTGTAATGTAGAATCTACTTGTGCTTTAGGCATAATCATAGAACTACTTGAATGCTCATGATCTACATCTCCAGCTTCGTGGTTATGACTTTCGTGATTATCTTGAGCGAAACCTGAAATACTAAATAACAGCGCTGCTATAATTCCTAATGAAGCTTTTTTTGCCTTTAATTTATCTAATCTCTTGGTTAACTCACCAAAACGAGATCCTCTTTCAAATAAGATAATCATCATCCCTATGTACAATAAAAAATAACCTATATAAGTAATCCAGGTACCCCACCAATCATGGTTAACAGATAGAACGGTTCCCTTTTCATCGGCGTCAAAAGAGGCTTGAAAAAATCGGTATCCTCTATGATCCAATACATGGTTCATATAAATTTCGTGCTTGGTCACTTCTCCTCCATCAATTAAGTCTACTTTACTTTTAAATGAAGAATAACTTGGCATAGGATTATCTTCAGTACCAGGATACTTTTCAGCAATAAAATCATTCACTTTTATAGAGAATGGAAGCTCGTACTCTTTACTTCCGTAGCGAGAATATATTTCTAATCCGCCTACATTTACTTGCTTATAGTCATTTACATAACCTTTTGCACCCAACATTTTTACTTGTTTGGTTTCACCATTGCTAGTAATATTTACTACTACCCCATCTGGTTGTCCTTGTTCTTTTTCTTCGGAAGCTATTATATCATATTTTCCTTTTACTGGAGGATCTGGAAAAACAAATTGCATTCCTGCCATATTATACAAAGAGCGCATCATTAAAGGTTGTACCGTATCTGCCACCACTTCTCCCTTTTTTTGATCGGCCATACGCATATAATCTCCTTCAAATGGGGACGAAATTGTATATCCTTCTTCTGAAAGATTAATATTTATAGCTCCTTCAGTTGGTTTATTGTATGCAAATAAAATATTATGAATTGAGGTAACTTCGTTCTCTTCTAAGTAATGATCGTGTCTATTTCCGCCACCGGCTTCAACTATTTTAAAATAGTTTTTACCATCTTCAGTTTCAACTAATCCTTCTTCCGCTCCAGCTATAAAATCTACCACTTCAAAAGTTACTTCTTGACCTTTAAAATCGGTGCTAAGCGTTTTATTATTATCAATTTTAGGCGCTAAATTTAAAGGCAATGCTTGGGATCTTCTCAAAGGTTCTCCATTTACTTCTCCGTCTATTAATATAGAAAGGTAAGTTTTTTCAGATAACATAATATTAGAAGTCTCTCCTTCTCTAATTGGCATAATTCCCTCATATCCAATATATCGCGTAACTCCTGCTCCAACAATTATCAGTAAAAAAGACAAGTGTAAGATTAATGTATTTAGCTTTTCTTTTCTTAATAACCTATACCTTTTAATGTTACCTAAAAAATTTAAAGCAAATAAAATCATAATAGCTTCAAACCACCAAGCATTATAAATCCACGCTCTGGCGGTAGCTGTACTGTAAGAATTTTCTACAAAAGTCCCGATTGCCATAGCTACAGCAAAACTAATAAACAACATAGCCATTGTACGGGTTGAAAAAAGAATTTGGGTAATCTTCTTTTGAAACATAAGGGCGATTTTATAAACGCTGCAAATTTACCCATTTTTGTGGGATATACTTCTTATTTTAGCGGTAAAATATGGAGTTATTAGTTAAAGTTAACCGACTCATTTTTTAAGTAATTTGATATGATTAAAGTTTCTATTATAGGCTCGGGAAATGTAGCAACACATTTTTATAACGCTTTCGCGGAAAGTGATAATGCAAAGGTTATTCAGGTTTACAGCCGTAGTGATGAAAACCTTGCACATTTTAAGGATAAGACCAATACCTGTAATCGTTTAGAGGATTTAGAGGAAGTAGATGTTCTAATTATTGCCATTAAAGACGATGCCGTTAATGGAATAATAGAAAAATTAAAAAACCGAAAAGAGGTTATTGCACATACATCTGGAAGTATGCCCATGTCTAATTTGGCTTCTAAAAATGGGGTTTTTTATCCTTTGCAAACTTTTTCTAAAGATACCGCAGTAGATTTTGAGACTATTCCATTATGTTTAGAAGCTTCCGATAAGGAAAGTTTTACTGTACTGAAGAAGCTTGCTTCAGCAATTTCTGATAAAGTGTTTCCAATTTCAAGTGAGCAACGAAAATCGCTACATCTATCTGCAGTATTTGTTTGTAATTTTACCAATCACTTATATCAAATAGGAGAAGAATTATGTAAACAAAACGAAGTACCATTTGAAATTTTACACGCTCTAATTACTGAAACTTCCAGAAAAGCTACAGAAAACTCTCCGAGAGATGTGCAAACAGGACCTGCCATTAGAAACGATGAACAAACTCTGGCTTCACATTTAAATCAGTTAACCAACGAAAAATATTCAGAAATTTATAAATTGCTCACCCAATCGATACAAACCACTTATGGAAAGAAATTATAAAGAAATTCTCAATGACATTACCACTTTTGTTTTTGATGTAGACGGCGTACTTACCGACGGTACGGTACACGTTTCTGTAGAAGGAGAATTATTACGTAGCATGAATATTAAAGATGGTTACGCGCTAAAAAAAGCCGTATCTAGTGGTTATAAGGTTTGTATCATTTCTGGCGGTAAAAATGAAGCGGTGAGAAAACGTTTAAGCGGATTAGGAATTACAGAGATCTATCTAGGAATTGAGGACAAAGTAACTTGTTTAAATCAGTTTTTTGAAACTCACCATATTGAGGCTAAAAATGTAGCCTATATGGGAGATGACATTCCAGACCTCTACCCTATGAGAATTATTGGATTGCCTACGTGTCCACAAGATGCTGCACCAGAAGTTAAAGCTATCTCTAAATACATTTCTCATAAAGATGGCGGTAAAGGTTCTGCTCGTGACCTTATCGAACAAGTATTAAAAGTTCAGGGTAAATGGCTTAACGACTAATTTATATCTATGAAGAAATATTTACAACTGGTTCGCTTTCCTAACTTATTAATGATTATTGCTACCCAATTAGTCATTAAATATTGCTTTTTTGAACCCTTTGCTGTAGAAATTACACTCAATGGTTTTGGTTATTCTTTATTAATCATTGCTACAGTATGTTTGGCTGCTGCTGGAAATATTATCAATGATATTTATGACGTTCAAGCAGATTCTATTAATAAACCTAACAGAGTGATTATAGGTAAGCATCTTTCTGAAAAGAAAGCTTATAACTTATTTATTGGGTTAAATGTAATTGGAGTTTTATTAGGTTTTTACCTTTCTAATATGATTGGCAGACCTATATTTAGTGGTATTTTTATAATGGTATCTGGAATCTTATATTTATATGCAACTTCTTTAAAATCATATCTAGTCGTAGGTAATATTATCATTAGCGCACTGGTCGCTTTAGTGATTATTCTTCCTGCGCTTTACGATTTATTACCTGCAATTACACCTCAAAACCAAGCCACACAACGAACCTTTTTTTCCATTATATTAGATTATGCCATTTTTGCTTTTCTTATTAATTGGCTAAGAGAGATGGTAAAAGACCAACAAGATATTCAAGGCGATCATAAAGCAGGAATAAATACTCTTCCCATTTCTTTGGGACAAGAAAGAACAAATAAGCTCATTTTTGTTATAAGTATTTTACCCCTAGTTGCTATCTTATATTATATCTATGCTTATTTATATAATAATATGTATGCACTTGTATATGCTGTTCTTTTTGTATTAGCACCTCTATTGTGGTTTATGTTTAAAATTATTTCTACGAAACATAAAAAAGAATTTAGTACTTTAAACGGATTATTAAAACTGATATTAATTTTCGGAATTATATCTATAGCCTTATATCCCTTTTTATGGAAGTAAACCCTTTAAAAGAGAAGTTAAAAAATAAGAATTTAATTTTAGCTTCAGGTTCTCCTAGGAGAAAACAAATTTTAGAAGAATTAGGTCTTTCTTTTTCGGTAGAAATTAGAAAAGTTATTGAAACCTACCCTAGCCATCTTAGTACTCCAGAGGTTGCTTTATATTTAGCAGAATTAAAAACAGAACCTTTTAAAAATGATTTAGGGGAAGATGACATCCTAATCACAGGAGATACTATTGTATGTTTTGAAGGTGAAGTTTTAGGAAAACCTAAAGATCGCAAAGAAGCTTATGAAATGATAAGCACTTTATCTAATAATAAACACGAAGTGATTTCTTCGGTCTGTTTAAAATCGAAGAATAAAACAGCTGTATTTAAAGATTATACCACGGTTTACTTTAAAGAGCTTACCAAGTTAGAAATTGATTATTACCTGGATTATTACCAACCTTTCGATAAAGCTGGCGCCTACGGCATACAAGAATGGATAGGACAAATAGGAATCAATAAAATTGAAGGTTCTTATTATACAGTTATGGGCATGCCTATTCATCTTCTCTATGAAAATCTAATAAAATTTTAAAGGAAATTAACTAAGATTTACGTTTTTAAAAATCACAAATTGAATGCGATTTATGTAATTTTGCACATAAATTAAGAAATTATGCGTGATTTTATTTTAAATCATTCTTCAGATAGTATTTATACCCTGGGCGTAATTATAGGCCTTTTATTAATTCGGCTTATTTTAACTACAACAGCTAATAAAGTAGGTAAAAGACAGGGTATTAATTTAGCACGGGTAAGACTTATGGTAAGATACATTAATTTTTTAATGGTCTTTATCGCTACTTTTTTATTAATGTTTGTTTGGGGTGTTAAAGCCGAACAATTATCGCTTGTTTTCTCTTCAGTATTTGCTGTAATTGGGATTGGTTTATTTGCTGTATGGTCTATTTTGAGTAATATCACTTCTGGTGTGATTATGTTTTTCTCTTTTCCTTATAAGATTGGGGACGAAATAAAAATTCATGATAAAGATGCTCCGTTAGAAGGTATTATTGAAGATATTAAAGCTTTTCATCTTTACTTAAGAACACACGAAGGAGAATTAATCACTTACCCAAACAATTTGGTATTACAAAAAGCCATCTCATTAGTTAAAAAAGATGCTTTTGTAGATGATGGATCAGATTCTTTATAACATTAACTTTTTGATGATTTGAAAGTTCTTATATTTGGGAGCACCCAAATTTATCCCAATGAAAAAACACTATTTAGTTCTACTCGTTCTATTAGGTAGTTATAATTTATTCGCACAACAACCATCTCAACTCAACAGTTCTCAAATCTATCAGCAGCTAGAAAAATTAGATTTTTTAGGTTCCGTTTTATATGTCGCAGCGCATCCCGATGATGAAAACACCAAACTCATCTCTTATTTTTCTAATCAAATACACGCAAATACTGCTTATTTATCCCTTACTCGTGGTGATGGAGGACAAAACCTAATTGGCTCTGAGCTAAGAGAAAAACTCGGACTTATACGAACTCAAGAATTATTAGCGGCAAGGAAGATTGATGGCGGTCAACAATTTTTTTCTCGTGCCAACGATTTTGGATATTCTAAAACCCCACAAGAGACTTTAGAAATTTGGAATAAAGAAGAGGTTTTAAAAGATGTGGTAAAAACCATTCGCAAATTTCAACCTGATGTAATTATCAACCGTTTTGATCATCGTACTGAAGGGAACACTCATGGGCATCACACTTCTTCGGCTAGATTAAGTTTAGAAGCTTTTGATAAAGCAGCCGATGATAATTTTGCTTCCGCGGAAGCAAAAACTTTAGGTACTTGGCAACCACAAAGATTATTTTTCAATACCTCTTGGTGGTTCTATGGCAGCCAAGAAAAATTTGAAGAAGCAGATAAATCTAAAATGTTAGCCATAGATGCTGGTGTTTACAATCCACTTATCGGGATTTCAAATAGTGAAATCGCATCCCATAGTAGAAGTCAGCATAAATCTCAAGGTTTCGGCAATACTCCTGTAAGAGGAGAACAATTAGAATATATTGAACTTATAAAAGGAGAAATACCTACAAATAATGATATTTTTGAAGGTATCAATACCACTTGGAGCCGTGTAAAAGGCGGAGAAAAGATTGGGAAATTGGTAGACAAAATTAAGGAAGAATATGATTTTACCGCGCCTTCAAAAAGTTTAAGAGATTTAGTGAAAGTTTACCAACTGATTGAAAAATTAGACAATGATCATTGGAGAACTATCAAGTTAGAAGAAACCAAAAACCTAATTGCTGCCTGTGCGGGATTGTATTTAGAAGCTGTTACACAATCGGCTTTAACGACACCGGGAGAAACTATTTCTTTACAAATAGAAGCTACACAAAGAGAAGCAATTGGAGTATTAAAAGAGATATCGATTAGTAACTCTAACTTTAAAAAGAAGTTCACAACAACTTTAAACTCCAATCAGCGTATTTCTTTAACAGAGAAGTTTACAATTCCTACAACAACTGCTTATACGAATCCTTACTGGTTAGAAAAACCGAGTGAATTAGGCATGTATGAGGTAAGTAACAAAGCGTATATTGGTTTACCAGAAACGCCGTCTACTTTAAAAGCTAATTTTGTTTTAGAAATTGAAGAGCAAACACTTAATTTTGAAAAAGAATTAGTCTATAAATACAATGACCCGGTGGAGGGTGAAGTATATGAACCTTTTCAAATAGTTCCTGCTATTTCAGTGAAAATGGGAAAACCCATCCTTATTTTCGGGAATGAAAATTCTAAAGTTTTACCGATTACCATAAAAGCTTTTTCTAATGACATTTCTGGTCAACTAAAATTAAATGTTCCAAAGAAGTGGAAGATTGATTATCCTCAGGAAGACATGCGATTCAGCAAAAAAGGAGAAGAAAAATTAATTTATGTTACGGTTACTCCTCCTCATGAAGGTTCAGAAGCTCAATTAGAAGCTCGCTTTATCACATCAGAAAAAGAATACGATCAACATGTAGTAGAAATAGATTACGAGCATATTCCAAAGCAAATTTTATTAGAAGCTGCAACCGCAAAACTTATTGCATTAGACATTAAAAAGAAAGGTGATAAAATTGCCTATATAGAAGGCGCAGGAGATGTAGTTCCAGAGAGTTTAAGAGAAATTGGTTACCAAGTGAATGTTCTACAACCCGAACAAATTACTCTAAAAAAATTAAATGAATTTGACGCTGTGGTGATAGGCATTAGAGCTTATAATACGGTTAACGATTTGGCTTTTAAACAATCTATTTTGTTTGAATATGTAAATCAAGGCGGTAATATGATCGTGCAATATAATACCAATCGTGGATTGATCACCGAGAATTTAGCACCCTACGCTCTTCACGTTTCTAGGGATCGTGTTACCGATGAATTCTCTGAGGTAAAATTTTTAGCAAAGAAACATCCTATTCTCAATTCTCCCAACAAAATTACATCAAGTGATTTTGAAAACTGGGTACAAGAACGCGGATTGTATTTTCCTAACAAATGGGATAAAGAACATTTTACCCCTATTTTATCTTTGAAAGAAAAAGGAGAATCTTGGATGGACGGAAGCCTATTAGTCGCTTCTTACGGAAAAGGAAATTATATCTATACAGGACTTAGTTTTTTTAGAGAATTTCCCGCAGGTGTATCAGGTTCGTACCGTTTATTTGCCAATTTAATTTCATTAGGAAAATAATGGAAAAACCCGAAAAATATACCTGGAAAAAAAGCTACACTCTACTATTAGTAATGAATGTAGTTTATATTCTCTTTTTTTATATCCTTATGAAATTCTTTCAATAAGCCATGCATTATATTGATCTCATTATTTTATTTTCAACCTTGGCTTTTATTGTCATCTATGGTTATTATCATTCTCGCGGCAGCAAAAACGTAAGCGATTATTTAAAAGGAGGTAACGAAGCACGTTGGTGGACGATTGGTTTATCGGTTATGGCAACGCAAGCCAGTGCGATCACCTTTTTATCTACTCCAGGACAGGCATTTCATAGTGGGATGGGTTTTGTTCAATTTTATATAGGAGTTCCGATTGCGATGATTGTCATTTGCATGGTTTTTATTCCTATTTATCATCGTTTAAAAGTATATACTGCCTATGAGTATTTAGAAACTCGTTTCGATTTAAAGACCAGAACCCTTACGGCATTACTGTTTTTAGTTCAGCGAGGTTTGGCTGCAGGAATTACCATTTTTGCTCCTTCTATAGTACTTTCGGCAGTTTTAGGTTGGGATTTATTTACCCTTAATATCCTTATCGGAATTTTAGTAATTATCTATACCGTATCTGGAGGAACCAAAGCGGTAAGTGTTACTCAAAAACAACAAATGGCGATTATTTTCACCGGAATGTTTATCGCGTTTTTTCTGGTCCTAAAATATTTACCAGAAGAAGTTACGTTCAAAAAAGCATTAGATATTGCCGGCGCTAGCGGAAGAATGGAAATTTTAGATTTTTCCTTTGATTTTGAAAATAGATATACCATTTGGAGCGGCCTTATTGGTGGAACTTTTTTAGCCCTCTCCTACTTTGGCACAGATCAAAGCCAGGTGCAACGCTACCTTTCGGCTAAGAGTTTAAAGCAAAGTCAGATGGGTTTAATTTTTAATGGTTTGTTAAAAGTTCCTATGCAGTTTTTTATTCTTTTGGTAGGGATTATGGTCTTTGTGTTTTATCAATACAACCCTTCTCCGCTTAATTTTAATCCTGTTTCCACGCAAGTGATTGAGAATTCTGCTTATCAAGAAGAATATCATGAATTACAGGAGGAGCTAAATCAGCTTCAGCTAAAAAAAGCAGAAAAATCGACTGCATTTGTAGCCTTATCTAATACGCAAGAGATTGATATCGCTAAAGCGGAATTAAATGAATTGCAAGAGCAAGAATTTCAACTTCGAGAAGAAGCAAGTGCTTTAATTAAACAAGCAGATGAGAGCATACAAACCAACGATAAAGATTATGTATTCATTCATTTTATATTGAATCATTTACCAATTGGACTAATTGGCTTGTTATTGGCCGTAATCTTATCGGCAGCGATGTCTTCTACTGCTTCAGAGTTAAATTCTTTGGCTTCTACAACCGTGATAGACTTGTATAAAAGAAATGTCAAGTCAGAAAAATCTGACCAACATTACTTAAATGCTTCGAGAGTTTTTACTTTAATCTGGGGGATTTTCGCCATCATTATCGCTTGTACGGCAAACCTATTTGACAATTTAATCCAGCTTGTTAATATTATAGGTTCTATCTTCTACGGAAATGTATTAGGAATATTTTTACTTGCTTTCTTCGTAAAATATGTAAAAAGCAATGCTACATTTATAGCGGCAATAATTACACAAGTAATTGTTATTATAGGTTGGTGGAATGATTGGATGCCTTATTTGTGGCTTAACTTATTTGGTTGTGCTTTGGTAATGGGAATTGCGATGATACTTCAAATTATGAGAAAAAAATAAGGAAGTAAAAAATTACTTCCTTATTTAATTATTAGAATTAAAACTAAAATTTATTTAGCTCCCCACTCTTTTAAAGAGTCTTCGTTCATTTTTACGTAATCTTGGTTTCCAGCTTTTTTAGCTGCAGCCAAAGATTTTTTAGCCGTTGCAATGGCATCTTTTTTCTTCCCTGCTTTTGCTTCTATTAAAGATTTTTTTCTTAATACGTAAAAAGGAGCGTCTTCTTGCATCTCAACAGACTTATTAATCCAAGTTAAAGCTTGATTAATATCTTTTCCTTCTTCATAGTAATAAGTTGCTGCAGAATAATAATCGCTAGACGAAGGTCCGTTTAATACTTTATTTATGCTCGTCATTGTTTTATCTTCAGTAGGAACATTTACTGTTAAATAAGCAACAGTATCTTCCCATAAAAAGTTAATCGTAGCTGAGTCATTTTTTAATTCATCAATAACAATGGTAAAAGTTTCCATAGTTATTGGCATTTTTTGAACTTCAGCTTTGGTTTTTAAAGCTACTTTGCTTTCATCCCATTTTTGAGGAAGTCCCCAATTGTTAGTATCCGCATAAAATACAATTTCCCAAGAATTTTTAGTTGGAGTAGCAAAAATTGCATAATCTCCAGCAGCTAACTTTTTACCGCTTATCATTACGTCATCACTAAATGAAATGGTTGTGTTCTTATTTGCACCCGTTCTCCACATTTTGTCAAAAGGAACTAGATTTCCAAAAATTTCTCTTCCCTTCATAGAAGGTCTAGAGTATTCTACATTAATTGTAGTTAATCCTACCATTTGCTCCATTTTAGCACTTGGACTTGGTTGTGGTGTTTGAATTTGTGCCGAAGAAAGGTTGGCCAATAAAATACAGACGAATAAAATTGTAAATTTTTTCATAACTTATTTAAAGAATTATATAGATTTATATAGAGGTAAAAATACAAAACCCTATTATAGAATTCTCCATTTAGATGTAAAAAAAGCATCATAAACTTTAAAAGTTAGGATTTCAGCCTTATATTTATGGCTTAATAATAATGTTAGATTATGAAAAACAAAAAAATTACAAATTTGCTATTGATATTGATAGCGTTACCCACTTTAGCCTTTGCCCAAAATAAAAATTTTTGGTCACAAGCTGAAGGAAAAAATATTTCTCAAGAGAATATTAGAAAAAGTGTTACTACTATTGAAAAATCTGAAATTTACAACTTAGATTTATCAAGCTTTAAAAATGCAATATTACAAGCTCCTTATAGATTTGAAGGAGTTACTAGTAATATAGAAATAACATTGCCTACAGGAGATTCTTCTTTTGATACCTTTACTCTATATAAAGCTCAAACAATGAGTAAAGAGTTAGCTGCTAAATTTTCAAAGATTTCATCGTATGTGGGAATATCTAAAGATAAAACACACACGGTTAGATTAACTTTAACTAGTCAAGGTATATTTGGAACTCTTTCAACAGAAAAAGGTACTTTATATATTAATCCTTATACTTTCTCTGGATATGAATATCAAGTGTTTTACAGAAGAAATACAATTAACAATACACCCTTTTCTTGCTTAGTAGAAGGAGGTTTAGATACATCTAAAAACAGCTCGAATGAAACTACTGCTAACTTAGCAGATGTCGATGACTCTATTTTACGTAGATATAGATTAGCTGTTGCTACTACAGGTGAGTATTCACAATTTCACATCACTCAATCAGGTAATACTGGAAGTTCTGATGCGGTTAAAAAACAAGCCGTAATGGATGCTATAGTAGCCGTGATTGATAGAGTAAATACAATCTACGAACAAGAGTTAGCTACAACATTTACTTTAGTTAATAATAATGAAGATCTTATTTATTTAAATGCTAATACAGATCCCTTTAATAATACTAATGCAAATGTTTTAATTAATCAAAGTCAGCAAGAAATCGATGCTACTATCGGAAACGCAAATTACGATATAGGTCATACATTTAGTACCGGTGGTGGAGGTCTTGCTCAACTTGCATCTGTTTGTTCAGACCCTTTTAAAGCGAGAGGTATTACTGGTTTGCCACAACCAATTGGTGATAGTTTTGCCATTGATTTTGTATGTCATGAAATTGGACATCAATTTGGAAGTCCTCATACTTTTAACGGTGATACACAAAACTGTGCAGGAACTAACAGAAATAACGCTACAGCTGTAGAGCCAGGAAGTGGTTCGACTATTATGGCTTACGCAGGAATTTGTAGTCCTGAAAATGTTCAAAATTCAAGTGATGATTATTTTCATGCAATAAGTATTCAACTTATCTACAACAACTTAGCATTTTCTACTGGTGGTAGCTGTGCTGAAGAAATAAATCTTAACAACTCTGCTCCACAAGTTAATTCACTACCTAATTACACTATTCCATATGGAACAGCGTTTGAATTAACCGCTAGTGCTACAGATGCTGATGGGGATAACTTAACTTACTGCTGGGAACAAATCGATAATGAGATTACTCCAGCTCCTCCTACTCCAGATGCTACCCAAGGTCCTGTATTTAGATCTTTTGAACCAACCGTTTCACCAACTAGATATTTCCCATCTAAGAGCAGTGTTTTAGCTGGTGATTTAGCACCTACTTGGGAAGTTATATCAAATCAACCTAGAGAGTATAATTTTGCTGTAACTGTTAGAGATAATAATCCAATAGGAGCGCAAAGTAGAAGAAGAGATACTAAGGTTACTGTAGCGAACACAGGACCTTTTGTAGTTACTTCTCAAAATACACCAGGAATTAGTTATGATCAAAATGAAGCTATCACAGTTACATGGAACGTAGCAGGAACTACTGGAAACGGTATAAATACTTCTAATGTAGATATCTATCTATCTTACAATGGAGGTATCACGTTTGAATTGGTTGGAATTGGTCATGCAAATACTGGTTCATCTACCTTTCAACTACCAATTGGAACATCATCTACTTTTTGTAGATTTAAAGTAAAGGGAAGAGGGAATGTATTTTATGCAATCAACTCAGAGTTATTTGAAATTACTGATCAATTAGCTACTGATACAAATGAGTTATCACAACTTTTCAATGTATACCCTAATCCAAACAATGGAAACTTCACTATCAACTTTAATGAAGCTTCTGGTGCAGATTATACTGCTAAAGTTTACGATTTAAGAGGAAGATTAATTAGTAAAACTATGATTTCTACTTCTGAATCTTTAACAAAACAAATTGATTTAAATCAGCCTCAATCTGGAATTTATATTCTAAAAGTTTCTAACGGATCTCAAGAATCTGTAAAGAAATTAATTATTGAGTAAATTTTAAATTTATCTCTTATATTTAAAGCCCTATCGTAATTGATGGGGCTTTTTTAATTATTCTATTTATCTAACTATGGGAACAGAAGAAAATTTTATTAAACATATACAAGAAGGCTATCAAACAAAAGCCGATTTTATTTATCTAGGTGCAGCTATGAAAGAAGGAGCACCGCACTCCTCTGCTTCCGTAAAGATTCCTTTAAAAACGTTAAATAGACATGGTTTAATTGCTGGAGCTACAGGTACTGGAAAAACAAAGACGCTTCAAATTTTAGCAGAAAACTTATCCCAAAAAGGTATTCCCGTTGTACTGATGGATATGAAAGGGGATTTAAGCGGATTAGCAAAACCATCACCAATTGCAGATAAATTAGCTGGTAGACATGAAAAAATAGGGTTTGAATTCACTCCCAAAGCTTCTCCTATAGAAATTTTATCACTTTCTGATCAAAATGGAGTAAAACTGAGAGCTACAGTAAGTGAATTTGGTCCTGTGTTACTGTCTCGTATTTTAGATTTGAGTCCGACTCAAACGGGAATTCTAGCAATCATATTTAAATATTGTGATGATAAACACATGCCGTTATTAGATCTAGAGGATTTAAAAAAATTAGTTCGCTATATTACTGAAGAAGGAGAAGATGATTTTGAAAAAGAATATGGGAGAGTTTCAAAGTCATCAACAGGTGCCATCTTAAGAAAAATTGTTGCAATAGAGCAACAAGGAGGAGATCGGTTTTTTGGAGAACCTTCATTTGAAGTAAAAGACTTACTTAAAAAGAATGATTTAGGCGAAGCATTTATAAATATTATTAGATTAAACGATATTCAAGATAAGCCTGCCCTATTTTCTACATTTATATTAAGTCTTTTAGCTGAAATTTACTCCACTTTTCCAGAAAAAGGAGATAGTGACCAACCAGAATTGGTCATGTTTATTGATGAAGCACATCTTATTTTTAAAGAAGCCTCAGATGCGCTCTTAGACCAAATTGAAAGTATTATTAAACTTATTCGTTCTAAAGGGGTTGGAATATATTTTGTAACTCAAAATCCTACAGATATTCCAAGCGAAGTGTTAAGTCAACTCGGACTTAAAATTCAGCATGCCCTGAGAGCTTTTACCGCAAAAGATCGAAAAGCCATTAAGCTTACAGCACAAAATTACCCTTTATCTGATTATTATGATACCGAAGAAATATTAACTTCTTTAGGTATAGGAGAAGCCTTGGTAACCGCTCTAGATGAAAAAGGAAGACCCACTCCCCTAGCTGCGACCATGCTACGAGCTCCTATGAGCAGAATGGATATACTTACCCCTAGGGAAATTGAAGAAGTACTCAAAGCTTCAAAATTAATAGTTAAGTATAATCAACCTGTGGATCGCGAAAGTGCTTATGAGATACTTACTCAGAAAATTAAAAAAGCTGAAGAAGAAACTCAAAAAGAAAAAGCAAAAGAACAACGAAAAGAGGTAGAGAGAAAAACTACTCGTTCTTCGAGAAGTAATGGCAAATCTGCATCAGATCATATTTTAAAAGTTTTAACTAGCGCAACTTTTATTAGAGGGGTGATGAGCATTTTAAATAAAGCGTTTAAGTAATGCACAAACATTTTAAAATCTATAAACCTTACGGATATTTAAGTCAGTTTGTAAATCAACACAAAAGACGAAAAAACAAAAAGATGTTAGGAGAGTTGTATGATTTTCCAAAAGAAACCATGTCTGTTGGCCGATTAGATGAAGATTCAGAAGGTTTACTTATTTTAACTACGGACGGAAAAATGAGCTATAAGATCTTGTCTCAATCTGTAGAAAAAGAATATTATGTTCAAGTCGACGGAGAAATAACCATAGAAGCTATAGAACAGCTTAAAAAAGGTTTGGAGATTAGTATCAACGGGAAGCCATACACAACACTTCCTTGTAATGCTTTTTTACTTGAAGAAAAACCCACATTCCCAGAAAGAGCTAAAAAAATTAGAGATGAACGACACGGCCCTACCAGTTGGGCTTCAATTACCTTAACGGAAGGGAAGTTTAGACAAGTAAAGAAGATGACTGCTGCAGTTGGCTTTCCCACTCTTAGACTTGTTAGAGTAAGAATAGGCAATATGAGAGTTGACGGGTTAAATTCTGGTGAAGTAAAAGAAGTTACTCAAGAAGTTGAAGAAAAATTTTCATAATTTTTGAATCATTGACTTTAGACTTTTTTGAATTGGTAATGAGAATTGATTGTTAACCAACAAACCCTGATTAATTTCAATCTCAATCCCACTATAATTTTCGGGAAATTGTTTTCTTAAATAGGTCGTAAAACCATCTGATGTTCCTAAATAAGGGTAATTTCTTCTTATTTTTAAGTTTGTATGGTTCTTCAATTGATCTATCATTTTTTTCACCCAGTATAATTCAGAAGTTCTTTTAGGGTCGTATAAAAACCCTAGATCAGCATTACGTTGTTGTCCGTTTAATATGGGAGTAAAAGAATGCAGAGAGATATGTAAAACCTCCTCTTCTTTGCTTACGAAATTATGTAATTGTTGTTCTATCTCATTCCGATATGGCAAATAATACTTTTCAATAATTTTTTGCTTAGCGGAAACTGTCAATGGTTGAGTAATTTCTGAAAATAAATTTGGGTGGTATAATGATCTATTTTTTTCAATGAGCAAACGAGAAATAGATGACGATTTGCAAAAATCAGCTTCTAGTTTCACGAACTCAAACACCTCTAAAATTCCTAAATCCCAACCTTGATGAGAGTCTAAAAGTGTGTTTTTATTTTTAAATAAAGTAGAGTAAGCAAGAGGTATTTTGTTTCCTCCATGCTCACATGTAATTATAAGTTTCAAGGTTGAAACAATTGATTTTTAGATAAGCAGTCACCTAATTGTTGGTAAATTTCTAACATCTTACTTTCAGAATTATCTTTAGAAAAAACCTTTAAAATACGTTGTGATAACGAACCTTCACTTAATATAATTTGGATAGATCCCTTTGCTTCCTTAGAAAGTTGAAAAGAAACATTCTCAAAAATATAACTCCACAATTGCTTTACGGAAATCTCTTTTCTTTCGAATATGAAAAGTTCTGCAAAGATTGCTGGCAAGATCACTTCATCTCCCTTTTTAATAACTTGATCAAATATTTTCAACAAATCATTTTCGTGCCACGACTTTAATTCTTCTAAATTTAAATTTTTAATCATCCACTTTAGCGTTTCTATAATTAATTCCGCGACAGCGAGATCTGCTTTAGGACATTCTTGTAGGTCGATAACCCGAATTTCAATAGCATTTCTATCAAACCGAGCTATAGCTCCTCTAGAGTTTAAAAATAAATGATCTAAAATTTTATGCTTATCATAAGGAGTAATCGCTTTTTGAATAGGTTGAAATATTTTTTGATGATATGTTTCTTTAGAAAAAACCTGCTCAGGAATCACTTTCCCTGTCATTACAGGAATTTTCCGTTGATTGTTTTTATAGTACTCTAAACGTGTATCTAAAACACTGGTAGTTTTTCCTTCTAAAATAGGAGAACTTGCCGTTAATGCAGGAATAATGGGCAATAGTATACGTATAGCGGCGTGAAGTTGTGCAAATTCTTCATCGTTGTAAAAGGGTAGGTTAATATGCATGCTTTGCACGTTGGACCAACCGTGACCCTTACAGTCAAAAATTCGATTATACAACTCATACACTTCACTATAGCTATGTTTCCATAATACAGTTTCCGTCAACGGATTCATAAATGGGTGCGAAGCTGTTGGTAGTAACTGCAATCCCTTCTGCTTTAGGATGGTGTTGATCTCTTGAATGTTTTTATAAAAATCCTGAGATAGTTTTTTAATATCTGCAGCAGGTCCATTTGTTTTTATTTCCACCACGTGAGCTACCAACTCATTGCTCCAGCTTATAGTACCATTATCAATATCTGATGTAATACTTCCGCTTTTAAGCGAAAATAGTTCATCTACATTCGGGGCTATTTTTAAACTCATTTGTTGAACAAGCATATACTCTAATTCTATCCCCACCACTTCGAACAAATGATACTTTTTACTTTTCATTTAAACGTTTAATTAATGCTTCTAGGATTTTGATGTAAATTTCGTCTCCGTAATAGGCATCCTCTACTCCTGCATCTATATTAGGATTATCATTAATTTCAATAACTAAAGCTTTACCATTTATCTCTTTAATATCAATTCCAAAAAGTCCTTTTCCCATAATTTTAGTTGCTTTTATCGCAGTTTCTAAAATAGGTTTAGGCACTTTCTCTATGGGTAAACAATCAGCATTACCGTCTTGGTCGTCTTTATCTTTAGCATCCCAATTATAAATTTGCCAGTGTCCTTTTGCCATATAGTAGCGACAAGCATAAAATGGAACTCCATCTAGCATACCTATACGCCAATCATAATCTGACGGACAAAATTCTTGCGCGATAATAAGTTCCGAAGTTTTGAGCATATCTTTTACTAGGTTATGATACTCCTCTACCGTTGTAGCTTTCTTTACTCCAAAGGAAAAAGTAGAATCTGGAGATTTTAACACACAAGGCAATGGAATGTAATCTAATACAGCTTGAATATTTTCTTGATGAACAATTTTAGTTTTTGGTGCAGCAATACCTGCAATTTCTAGAGCTTCGGCCATAAATACTTTATTGCAGCATTTTAAGATAGCATCGGGTTCATCTACGATGGCTATATTTTCTTGTTGTGCTTTTCTTGCAAATGCATAAGCTTCATTCATCACCTCGGTACTTTGTCTTATCAACAAAGCATCAAATGAAGAAAGTCTAGATAGATCTTTAGGGGTAACAACCTCTACATAGAAATGCATTTTTTCGGCAATTTCTATAAATTTCTTGATCGCTTTCGCATTACTTGGTGGAGCTATATCTCCTTCTTTCACTAAAATAGCCAAATCGTACATCACTTTTGAAGGGCGTGCGGTATCATATCTTTTTTTAGAAAAATATTGCTGAGCAAACAACTTTAAACTTTCTTGATGATCTTCTGGAATCTCAGAACCCCCAATAGCTTTTATTTGCTGAATATGCCACTTATGCGTATAATTAAATTTTACTCTTAAAAAAGGTATCTGAAAATGGCGATGAATCATCGCACTTAAATCTTTGTATTTTTGAGCAACATTTTGACCAAAATAAATACTCAACACAAACTCTCTAGACTTTATGTTCTTTAAGCTTTGCTGAATAAGATCGTCAAACTCTTCTGATACAATCTTAACCAGTTTTAAAGCCCGTAAGTCTACTAGGTTTTTCACTGTAGGTAATGGAGAGTGACCTCTTGCCTCTGCCAATAGGGAAACATAATAGCCTTTAGATTGATAAGAAAAGTTCTTACATAAATTAAAAACCCTTGCATTTTTTAAGTATGCATAAGATGGGTTAGTAAGGTAATCTTTGGCAGAAATTATTTTAGCATTTTCTTCTAAAAAATGCCAAGATTTAGGTTGATCTACAACTATAAATTTATTCATTTGAATTTTATAAAACCGAGCTAATGTAAACTAAAATTCAATTGAAAAAATAAAAATTTTTCATAAAAAAAACCTTACTTTTTAAAAAGTAAGGTTTTAATATTCAGTAGCATAAAAGCTTATTTCACTATAAGCTTTTTAGTGAATTTATGATGATCTTTATCAATTTGAAGTAAGTAAACTCCCGTAGATAAATTAAGTTGAATCTCTTCCGTATGAGTAGCTTCAAAAGTGTTTAGTTTTTGACCTGTAACATTATAAACAGATAATGTGAAATTTCCATTTATTCCATTCACGAAAATACTTCCGCTTGACGGATTTGGATAAACACTGATTTCATTTTCACTTAAAGAATCAACATTTAAAGGATTATTCCACGTATTTCCTACTTGATTTCCCCAAATGTATTCTACTAAATCTGGGTAGTCTATAAACGGATTTCTATTCTTTTGCCATTCGTATACGACATTATTTCTATTCATTTCAAAATCATCTGGAGGATCATTTCTATGCCAAGTCAACAAGGTAGCTAGATCTCCTAATTCGCCAGGACCATTCTCTGGAAAACCATTTACTATCGCTAAATTATTATAACGAATCGCCATATATAATACACTTCTAGCTACATCACCTTTAAAGCTACCCTGAGTGTTTTGCGGACCTGTATATTCCCCATAATGTTGGTTGTTTCGAGAACTGTTTTCAGGTCCGTCTACGGCTCTTAAAGCGTGAGCGTCGGAGTTCCCGTGACGAAGGGAATCTGCATTGGTATTCCAAAAGATATTCTTCCCATCGGCGATATCATCATCTTCAATACTAGCAAAATCACCTCTAGATCTCGGATATGTATGTTCTCTATTCCAAGTTCCAAAATTATTTGAAGTGGTTTGAAAATCTAATTTTGGTCTAGAAATCTCTAAGTATACCAACCACACTTCATTGCTATTTGCTGGGTTTTGATCTGCTTCTTTTAAAATATCAATTACATCTGCATAGGTTTGCGCTCTAACCACGCCTTCTTCTGCTATAATACCTTGTAAAGCATCTGTTAAATTAGTACCTGATAAACCATCTATAGGCGTATAATAACCTGCTGGTTTGGAGTTGGCAACAGTGCCAAAAGTAGGGTTTATAGGTGTTCCCCAAGGAGAAACTACAAAATCATTATCTACAATACGCAATTCTATTTGGTCATTTAAAGCAATAAAATCACTAGGTAAATTTGTTAATTGAATAACAGCAACTTCATCTCCTTCATCGCTAGTATCATCAATCAATTGAATATTCGTTGTCACGGAATTATTTCCGCTAAGGATCGTAAGTGTAGTAGAGCCTGTAAAATCTGAATTATCAAAACCTGCGTTATTTAAGCTAAAGCTAAAGGTTTCATCTTGTGATACTGCATTTTCTGTGGTAAAAGTAATATCAAAATTATTTCCTTCATCGTACTGAGTTGCGGTAGTAGAAATTGTGAGTCCATTTAAAATAATACCGCTACCATCATTTAACTGGCGTGGCGTTGGCGTAGTCACAGTATAGGTAACACCGTCATTATTTAACTGAATAGATTCAAAATCTTTATTATTATTTTCATCTTCATCGATTTGGACTGTTTCGCCTAATAGTGCCATTAAACTAGTAGCATCGGCATCACTTGTACCGTAAACTAAAGCATCAATTAGATTGGTTTGTGTCGCTAGAGTTCCTTCAGGAAATGCCGAGGGACTGTCTTGGTAAATTGCCACTCCATCAGCGCCATTTTGAATTAAATTCGGAGAAATAATATACTGCGGAACTGGAGAAACTTGACTACTTCCTATAAGTAGAAGTCCGTTCACATCTGTAGTATAACCCGATAAATCGAAGGTTAAGTAGCTAGAATTTCCTCCAGAGGTGGAAGCATTAAAGAATACGAGTATATATCCGTTAAGATTAAAATTAGGAGTATTAGATTTTATTTCGACAAATTCTAGATTATCAACGCTATCGCTATCTGAATCTAATTCATTAATAACCAACTGTGAGTAAGTCGTTAATGAGGTGAGGAATAAAAAAAAGAGGGTAATTATTGATTTCATATGTATGATTTTTTGCAAAGATACTATGACCAAATAAGACTAAAGTAACTTAAATGTTAATACTTAAAATTGGTAGGCGATACTTATAGCACCATAACTATGCGTTCTTATAGAATCTATTTCACCACTATTGATATAATAAATAGCAGAAAAATCAAAATCTCTAAAGTGAACAAAGCCTCCTAAACTGGCATGAAAAGTAGTATGATCTATATCTTCTAGAATATAATCATTCTTATTAGATCCAAACATATTACCTTGTAAAGTGGCATCGTAAGCTTTTAGTTTAAATCCTCCTGTTAGTTTTATAAAATACTCAACTTCGTCTTTAGTATTAAATAATGAGTTTTGAAATGCTGAAGATCTTTGAATTTCTAAAAATTTACCAAAACGTATTCCTAGTTGAGGGTTCACAAGAGTCCTTACGTTTCCTAAAGAAGCATTCCCTTCTACAAAACCGTTAAAACCATTATTTGTAAAAATAGAACGTGTATAGTTCGCTTTTAAATTTACTCCTAGCTGATTGGGTACTTGCTGGTCCCAACCTTGTAGCACTACATCTCCAGAAACTTTTGAATGAAACCAATCTTGTAACTCGTGTGCTTGAGAAATTTCACCTAAAACACCTATTTCTGTTTTAAATGTTATTATACTTTTATTGAACGTATAGGTAGTTCCTAATGTAGCATATGACCAACCCGCAAAAGGTCTAATCCCAGTAGTTTCACCTGTATTAAAATTATAATTTGGAGTATAAGCTTCTAATTTTAAATTAATAAAATGAAGAAAGTCCTTTTTATCTGAAAAAATACGCGTAAATAAGTTTTCCTTGTTTGGAATAAATCTATAACCTGCTGAAACGCCAAAGGAGTATGATCTATCTTTATTAGTAAATACCGCAAAGAAATCGTTATCTGTAGAAGCTACAATCTGGTGCCGGTTATTGTTTTGAGAAGATAAGCTGTCGTCTTGAGCAGTCATTTGAAGACTCAATCCTAAAAATAAAGCAATAATGTATATGTTATTCATAAGTGGAAATCGAAAAGTATAATTTATAGATTTAATTTTCTGTGATTGAGTGCGAATCTTTGTAAATTGCCGCAAAGATAAACAAACCTTAAGTTAATGAATGTTATAGATTCGTTAGAATGGCGTTATGCCGTTAAAAAATTTGACACTAAAAAAAAGATTTCTCAAAATAAAATAGAAATCTTAGAAAAAGCTTTTTCACTTACTGCAACCTCTTATGGATTGCAACCTATAAAAATGCTTGTTGTTGAAAATAAAGATGTTCAAGAACAACTTTTAGAACCTTGTTTTAATCAGCAACAAGTAAGTACAGCTTCTCACATTCTTGTTTTATGCATTGAAGATGATCTTGATGAGCAATTTATTCTTAACTATTTTGAGAGAGTTAAGGATTTAAGAAATACGCCAGACGAAATTTTAAATCCGTTTAAAGATTTTCTTATCAAAGATTTTGAAAAAAGTAGTAAAGAGAAAATTGAAACTTGGGCAAAAAACCAGTTGTATTTAACGATGGGAAATTTGCTAACGGTTTGCGCAATTGAAAAAATTGACGCTTGTCCTATGGAAGGGTTTCAGCCAAAAAAAGTAGAAGGAATTTTAGGTTTAGAAAAGTATCAACTAAAACCCGTTTTATTGTTACCCGTTGGCTATCGAGCAAAAGATGATATGTTTGCTGAGTTTAAAAAAGTAAGAAAAACTTTAGAAGATACGATTATACATTATGAAAAATAAGTATTTTTCATAATGTATAATTTTCCTATCGAGATTATGATAAGCAATTAAAATTAGTAATTAACGTATTCTGTAATTTCTAACCCGTAACCTATCATCCCTACTCTTTTCGTTTGTTTAGAATTAGATAGTAGTTTTATTTTATGAATTCCCAAATCGTGTAATATTTGCGCCCCAATACCAAAGTCTTTATTATCTAAGGCTAATCTTGGTGCTTTTATTTCACCATTTTTTTGCAACACTTTTAATTCTTCTAAACGAGTAAGAATATTAAGGTTGGCCATTTCTTGATTAATAAATACAATAGCTCCACTCTCCTCTTTATTCAACGCCTTAAACATTTCGTCTAGTTTCTTGTCGGCGTTATTGGTAAGCGTACCTAAAATGTCATTATTTACCAAAGTAGAGTTTACTCTAACTAAAACTGGTTCTTCTGTACTCCAGTTTCCTTTGGTTAAAGCAATATGAACTTGATTATTGGTGGTTTGCTTGTAAGCTCTAATTCTATAGTTTCCAAAACGAGTTTCAATATCAAAATCTTCTTTTTTCTCAATTAAAGAGTCGTGCTGCATTCTATAAGCCACCATATCTTCAATAGAGATTAATTTAAGATCAAATCTCTTAGCTACTTCTACCAGTTGTGGTAAACGTGCCATAGTCCCATCATCATTAAGAATTTCAACTAAAATCCCAGCCGATTCAAAACCTGCTAATCGAGCTAAATCTACCGCAGCTTCTGTATGACCTGTTCTTCTTAAAACTCCGCCATTTTTCGCTTTAAGCGGAAAAATATGACCTGGTCTTCCCAAATCACTAGGTTTGGTTTCTTTTTCTACTAAAGATTTTATGGTTTTTGCTCTATCGTGCACTGAAATTCCTGTGGTACAACCGTGACCTATCAAATCTACCGATACTGTAAATTGGGTATGGTGTAGAACGGTATTATTATCTACCATCATATTTAAGCCTAACTCATCACAACGATCTTCAGTAAGTGGAGCACATATTAATCCGCGGCCGTGTTTAGCCATAAAATTAATCATCTCTGGTGTTACTGCTTCCGCGGCAGCGATAAAATCACCTTCATTTTCTCTATCTTCATCATCTACAACGATTACCATTTTTCCTTTACGGATGTCGTCTATAGCTTCTTTTACAGTATTGAGTTGTATTTTGGCAGGTGTGATATCTTGAGTCATTTTCTTTTTCTTTTGTGCAAAGTTAAGTATCTATTCTTTGTCTTTCTTTGCTAATCCTATTTTTCTGAAGAATTTTTTAATGGGTAAAATAATTACGTCTGGGTTAAAGAAACCTTGATCTGTCGTTGCTCTATAAGTTAAAAATGCCCCTAAGGGTAACATAATAAACGTCGAGAGCCAAGAAGCAAAAAACGGACTTACAGCGCCATTTTCTGCACTGTTTTTAGCGAATATCCCAATAAAGTGATAGGTTAAAAACAATAAAATTGCAATAACCATTGGTAAACCTAATCCTCCTTTACGAATAATAGCTCCTAAAGGTGCTCCCACAAAAAATAAAATAAAGCAAGCGAGCGCTAAAGCATACTTGTTGTGTAATTGAATTTCGGTTTTATTAATGGTTTCTCCTTTTTTTCTAAGTATAGATCTCTTTCCTTTTATATTTGATAAGGTTCCTCGCACAGATCCTATGGCTATATTTAAATGTTGTTGTTGATCTAAAAGTGTATAAGAGTCATATAATTCTTCTAAATTTTTAATATTGTACTTTTCAGGTTTATCTCCTTGAACACTTTTTATAGCTATTTTTTTGGATGCTATAGTATCGTTCAACTTTTTAGGAGCTATGCCAATTTTTTCAACTCCGCTTCTATTTAAAATATTATCTGAAAAGCTTTTTTTATCTTGATTAAGATCTTCTGATAAAGAATCTATCGCTACACGAAGTTCTTTACTATCTAACATTTTGTAAGAATAGTTATATTTCTCTTCGCTCAAATCTACTTCGTTAAAACTCGATAAATCTATATTGATCTTGTATTCATCAAAATAACTTTTCACAAAAGGTTTTTTCCGTCTAGCTTCATAGTCATTTGGCTGAACTTCATCATAATAATTACCATCAAAAAGAATAAGTGATAATATATCTGAATCTTTATCTCCTACCAGCTCACCATCTTCGGCTTTAATGACAGTGAAATTCCCTCTCATATTAGGGTTCTTTTTGTGAATAATTACATCTTTAAGAAACTCGTCGTTATCACCAGATTTATCCTTTACTTTTATATTTACATCTCCTATTTCATTAAAAGCTCCTTCTACAATTGCCATTGCAGGTTTTAACTTAGAGATATTCTTTCTTAAATTGATAGATTTAAATTCTGCCCACGGGATTACGTTGTTTGCAAAGAAAAAAGCCGTAATACTTAAAAAAGAAATAAATATAATTAGGCTTCGCATAGCGCGCTGTAAAGAAATCCCAGAAGATTTCATAGCTGCAAACTCATAGTTTTCTGCAAAGCTACCAAACGTCATAATAGAAGTTACCAAAATAGTTAATGGCAACACTAATGGAATTAAATTAGGAGCAAAATAAAACAGAAAGCGAGCTATAATTAAAAAGTCCAAATCTTTACCCGCAAGCTCTGATATATATAACCAGATGGTTTGGAGTAAAAAAATGAACATTAAAATCGTAAAAACTGCTAAGAAAGTTTTTAGATAACTCTTAAATATGTAACGATCTATTATTTTCAATTAGTCGAGTCTATTGATGTAATATCCAGCATATTTACTTTCATCAAAAGAAAATAAATTATTAGAAAGAGGTTCGTTGGTTTTGAAACTATTCACTTTGATAGTCACTTTGGTACCGTTATCTTGTTTTTGAATTAAGTTATAAATATGCTTAGTCTGCACATCTATTCCTAATAAAATTTCTTTTATCTCAGCTTCAGAATCAATTGGGTTTAATTTTATATACTGTATTTTTCTACCTTTTATATCTTGTGTAGTGTCCCATTTATAGGTATAACCATCTTCATAAAAAGTTAGCATTTTTGATGGAGTAATACCTTGATCATCATTAGGGTTGTAAGTAGAAATCGTAATTTCTTCATCCTCGGGAACGATTGTATATAATTTTTTCCCATCGAAAACACGAGTTATTCCCATCAAATTAAGGCGGTAAAGTTCTCCTTTAAGACTTACATCTCCTCTTGTTTCTTGCTTAATATTTTCTGCCGTGTTTTCTAAAACATATTTAAAATCCACTACAATATTATCGTAAGATTTAACTTTTTGAGAAACTTCATTTAATAATTTTTCAGCTTTCGCAGAATTTTGAGCTTGCACTAAACCTGATAATCCTATGGCTAAAACTAGTAAAACAATCTTTTTCATTATACTTATTATTCGTTATTTAAAAATTCATCTAAAGCAACCAAATCGGTTATTAAAACTTGTCTAGCTTTACTTCCTTCAAAAGGACCTACAATTCCCGCAGCTTCCATCTGGTCAATTATTCTACCTGCTCTATTGTAACCCACTTTCAATTTTCTTTGTAATAAAGAAGCAGATCCTTGCTGAGCAGTAACCAAAATTTCGGCAGCTTCACGAAACAGTTTATCTCTTTCGCTAACATCTATATCAAGTCCTGTGCCACTTTCTTCGCCTTCATATTCTGGCAGTAAATGAGCATCTGGATAAGCTTTTTGTGCACCAATAAAATCTACGATTTTTTCTACCTCTGGAGTATCTACAAAAGCACATTGTAAACGCACCAAATTATTTCCTTGTGTGTACAACATATCTCCTTTACCAATCAATTGATCAGCTCCTCCCGTATCTAATATAGTTCTAGAATCTATTTTACTGGTTACTCTAAAAGCGATTCTTGCAGGAAAATTGGCCTTAATCATACCTGTAATTACATTCACCGATGGTCGCTGCGTGGCTATAATTAAGTGAATTCCAATCGCACGTGCTAACTGCGCCAATCTGGCAATAGGAGTTTCTACTTCTTTTCCTGCAGTCATAATTAAATCGGCGAATTCATCCACCACTAATACAATGTATGGAAGATATTTATGTCCGTTTTCCGGATTTAATTTTCTAGCTTTAAACTTCTCGTTATACTCTTTAATATTTCTAACCATGGCGTCTTTTAACAAGTCGTAACGGCTATCCATCTCAATACAGAGTGAGTTAAGTGTATTGATTACTTTAGTATTATCGGTAATAATCGCCTCTTCAGAATTTGGAAGTTTGGCTAAATAATGTCTTTCAATTTTATTGAATAAGGTAAGTTCTACTTTTTTAGGATCTACCAATACAAATTTCACCTCTGCAGGATGTTTTTGGTACAGTAATGATGTTAAAACCGCATTTAATCCTACCGATTTTCCTTGACCCGTTGCTCCTGCCATTAACAAGTGAGGCATTTTAGCCAAATCAACTACATAAGTTTCATTAGAAATGGTTTTCCCTAAAGCCACCGGAAGTTGCATTTCGGCATTTTGAAATTTAGCTGAAGCCACCACCGACCTCATACTTACAATCGTAGAGTTCTTATTAGGAACCTCAATACCAATAGTTCCTTTTCCAGGAATTGGAGCAATAATCCTTATTCCTAAGGCCGAAAGTGATAATGCAATATCATCTTCTAAGTTTTTAATTTTAGAAATACGAACTCCTGCTTCTGGTACAATCTCATATAAGGTAACCGTAGGTCCTACAGTTGCTTTAATTTGAGCAATTTCAATCTTATAGTTTTTAAGCGTATTGACAATATTATTCTTATTCTCTTCTAGTTCTTCTTGATTAATGGTGATTCCACCGCCGCCTGCATTATAATCTTTTAATAGTTCTATCGTAGGGAATCTATAATTTTGAAGTTCTAAAGTAGGGTCGAATTCTCCAAAATCTTTGACCAATTTTTTACTTAATGTATCTACCTCTTCTTCTTCTTCAACCGTGGTTTCAACCTCCATAGAGACGTCTCCTTCTTCTTCATTCCCTTCAATCACTATTCTTTCTGATTTAGGTTCAGGTTTATGCGCGGGCGTTGATTCTTGTGAAGTTTCTTGTGTTTCGGTTTTTACATCTTTTGCTTCCGCGGAAGCGTTATCTTGAACGTTATGGGTTTGTTGGGTTTGCTCTTCCTGTTCTTTCTTTAAAAAATCTTGAAGTATTTCTTCTTCTTTGGCTTTAGAATCTTCAAAATCTTGAGAAACTTCCTCTTTGGTACGTTCAAAATAGCTGGCAACCAACTCTGGGGTGATGTTAAGTCTAATAACTAGATAAGCAATCATCACAAAAATAAGCACTAAAAGAGTTCCTGTAAATCCTAAGTAATCTTGTAAAAAGTCATTTGTTTCGTAACCTATAACTCCGCCCAGCAAGGCATTTTTTGTAGCGAAAAAACCAAATAACGTCGAAAACCATATCATCACTAAAATTCCCCAAAACCAAAAGTTTTTAAGAGATTTAGAGTTGAGATTAAAGAATAAATAAATTCCTGTGAGGGAAGTGAGAATGGCAAGACTAAAAGAAGCGACCCCAAAGCCTTTATAAATAAAAAAGTGGCTTATTTCTGCTCCAAATTTACTCAGCCAATTTTTAGTTTCTATGTTCCTATCGGTAAAATATCCAATCGTATCTTGGTCATATTTCCAATTAAAAAGAAATGATATAAACGCAATTGTAAGTGCTATACCCAAAAGCATTAAAAAGCTACCTAAAAGTACTTTGTGCTTCCTTGTAATAATTACTGTTGGAAACTTAAAAGGGGCTTTTTTATTTTTTTTTGCTTTTGTTTTTTTCTTCGCCATTTATGTTCTTAATAAGCCGCAAAAATACAAATATGATTCTAAATTTTAGGCTGTAAATATTAGGGTTTATAGATTAATATTAACAATGTAGGGGTAATAAATTAGGATCCCAATAATTACTGCTACTAAAGCGGCAAAAAAAACAGCTCCAGCGGCAAAATCTTTAATTAAACCTATTTTATGATGAAAATCAGGATGAATAAAATCTGCTATTTCCTCAATAGCTGTATTTGCACCTTCTAAGCTCAGAACCAAACCTATAGCTAAAGTTTGCATTATCCATTCTTCTTTTGAGATATTAAAATAACAGCCAGCAAAGATCATACATATTGCGATTATTGCTTGCACCTGCACGCTGGGTTCTGTTTTTAATAATAAAAACGCACCTCTCGTGGCATAAACCCCTCCTTTGAGTCTACTAATGATAAAATTATTTTTCTTTTTCATACTTCTAAAAGCTAAAAGTAACTATAATCTTAAGACCTTAAAATAAATCTACAAAAAAAGGCTACATAAAAGTAGCCTCACATTCTATATTAAATTATAGAGTTGTTATTTATCGATAGATCCCATCACTTTTTTCACAAAGTTATTAGCGGCATCTCTTTCTGGTACACCATCGGCGACCATTTTATGAACTTCGATGGCTCCGCAAATATTGGTGATTAATTCCCCAATAACATCCATATCCTCATCGGTTACCGAGCGGTGTTCTGTAAAAGATTCTAAAACATCAACGGTGTGTTCTAGTTTCTCTTGCTCGTTATTTTTTTGCAGGTGTCTAATTACTGGTAACTTCATCTACAATCTCTTTTAATGATTCTAATTTATTTGTTTGCACTTGTTTTACAAAAGATCCTCCTTTAAAAGTAGCGAATGTAGGTAAGTTATCTACATTTGCTAATTTTCTTGATTCAGGAAATTTCTCTGCATCTACTAAAATAAACTGTGCGTTTTCATTTTCTGAAGCTAACTTTTTAAATTTAGGCTTCATCAAGCGACAGTTTCCACACCATCCAGCCATATATTGTACTATAACTGTATCGTTATCTGAAACTATTTCACTTAAATTATCTTGTTCTAATTCTTTTAACATAGCAATTTTTTTATTCCGCTTTAGCGAACTTAATATTCAGTTTAATAAAACTAAATATTAAAATTATTTTTTTTATTAACCTGGCGAGCGAACCCGCCAGGATTTCTTTACAGCTTGTTTAATCTTTATGATTGAAAGATTAGTTAGCTAAATAAGAAGCTACTCCTTCTCTATTTGCTTGCATAGCATCTTTTCCTTCTTCCCAGTTTGCAGGACAAACTTCCCCGTGCTTTTGTACGTGAGTGTAAGCATCGATCATTCTTAAGTATTCATTCACGTTTCTACCTACTGGCATATGGTTTACACCTTCGTGAAATACAGTTCCTTCTTCATCGATTAAGTAAGTAGCTCTGTAAGATACATTATCTCCTTCTATAGTGATATCTCCAGTTTCATCGTCATAACGCTCATCTGAAGCGTCTAAAATACCTAATCTAGAACTTAAGTTTCTATTAGAATCTGCTAAAATTGGGTAAGTTACACCTTCGATACCTCCCTTATCTTTAGAAGTATTTAACCAAGCAAAATGAACCTCTGCAGTATCACAAGAAGCCCCGATTACAATAGTATTTTTCTTTTCGAATTCTGGTAAAGCTTCTTGAAAAGCGTGAAGCTCTGTAGGACAAACGTATGTAAAGTCTTTTGGGTACCAAAAAAGGATTACCTTCTTGTTATTCTTTTGAGCTTCTTCTAAAACATTAATTTGAAAAGTATCGCCCATTTCATTCATTGCGTTTACTTTTAAATTTGGGAATTTTTTACCTACAATAGACATATTTTAAATTTTTATAGATTAATTAATTTTTCTGGTACAAAAATACAGGCTTAGTTCAGTTTTTTATTTAATTTTTTCTTATAATTTTTTATACCGTAATAAATATAATCTATACAGAATTAAAATCACTATAAATTTATACTATCCATCCTTGTTTCATTGAGATAACGAACGATTTAAAATCATTTTTTATTAGCTTTTTATATCTTTATCGTATGAAAACACTTATTACCAATATAAAAGAACTTATTCAAGTTAGAGAATACTCAATTAGCAAATTGCAAGGAGCAGAAATGAAAGAATTACCTAGCATAAAGAATGCTTGGTTATTGATAGAAAACGAATTCATCGCCGATTTTGGATCTATGGATTCTCTTCCTACACTCGAAGTCGATTCTAAGATTGATGCTACCGGAAAAATGATTTTGCCGAGCTGGATAGATTCCCATACTCATTTAGTCTATGCAGGTAACCGAGAACAAGAGTTTGTAGATCGCATTAACGGATTAACTTATGAAGAAATTGCTAATAAAGGTGGTGGAATTGTAAATAGCGCTCAAAAATTGCAGCAAACCGATGAAGATAGTCTGTATGAACAAACGGTAAAACGATTAAAAGAAGTTATTCAGCTAGGAACGGGAGCCATTGAAATTAAGTCGGGTTACGGATTAACGCTTGAAGCGGAATTAAAAATGCTTCGGGTTATTAAGCGATTAAAAGAAGAATTTCCTATCACTATAAAAGCTACTTTTTTGGGAGCTCACGCTTTACCCAAAGAATATAAAGATAATAGAGAAGCTTATATTGATGAAATTGTCAATGTAATGATTCCAAAAATAGCCGAAGAGCAATTGGCAGATTATGTTGATGCCTTTTGTGAAAAAGGTTATTTTACGGTCGAAAACACCATTCGTGTGATGGAAGCTGGTAAAAAATACGGTATGCCTGCCAAAATACACGTAAATCAATTTAATACAATTGGAGGTATAAAAGCTGGAGTAGAAAATTTCGCGTTAAGCGTAGATCACCTTGAAGTGATGAATACAGAAGATATTGAAGTATTAAAAGGTAGTGAAACTATGCCAGTAGCACTTCCCTCCTGCTCTTTATTTTTAAGCATACCTTACACTCCGGCTAGAGAAATGATTGATGCTGGTTTACCTTTAGCTCTAGCAACCGATTATAACCCAGGAAGTACACCGAGCGGAAATATGAACTTGGTGGTTTCTTTAGCTTGTATTAAAATGAGAATGACCCCAGAAGAAGCAATTAATGCAGCTACGATAAATGCAGCTTATGCGATGGGAATATCTGAAACTCATGGTTCTATCACCAAAGGAAAGAAAGCGAATTTGATCCTTACCAAAGAAATTCCGTCTTACGGATTTCTACCTTATTCATTTGGTAGTAATCATATTGAAAATGTATTTTTAGAAGGACAACCCCTAAACTAACTTAAGTATGAATTTTTTTAATTTTCTTACCGAAAATTCCGCGAAAGCGTATATCAATTCCAGAGAAGGCGAAACCAAATTGGGAGAAAGCATCAAGTATGTATCTTCTTTTGAGGATTTAGAAAATCTTTCTGAAAAATATGTGATTTTTGGTATTCCAGAAGATATTGGAGTACGAGCAAATCTTGGGCAACCTGGTACTTCAAAAACTTGGGAGCCCTTTTTAAAAGCTTTTTTAAACATACAACACAATCAATTTAATGATAATAATTGTATTGTTTTAGGAAGTCTAGATACAGAAGCTTTACTCGATAAAGCAACCCAAATAAAAGAAGCAAGTCAACTCGGATCTCTGGTATCTGAAATTGACCTTATGGTTACCCATTTGGTAGAAAAAATCATTTCCTTAGATAAAATCCCGATTATCATTGGTGGCGGCCATAACAATAGTTATGGGAATATTATGGGAACCGCAAAAGCCTTAGATAAAAAAATACACGTGATTAATATCGATGCGCATACAGATTTACGCGAAACCAATTACCGTCATAGCGGAAATGGTTTTAGTTATGCTAAACAAGAAGAGTACTTAGATCGTTATGCTATTGTAGGATTACACCAAAATTACACTCCGCAATATATTTTTGATTTAATGGATAATGATAAAAGCATTAGCTATAGTTTATTTGAAGAATATTTACATTTAACGACTATAGATCAATTAATTAAATTTAAAAAAGCAACAGATTTTGTCAAGAACAGCTTTGGTTTTGAATTGGATTGTGATGCCATTCAGGATTTTGATAGCAGCGCCGTGACTCCGTCAGGATTTTCTGTAAATGAGATTAGAAGTTTTATCAACCTAGCAAAAAAACAACATGTACATTATTTGCATATTTGTGAAGCGGACGCTAGTAGAAATCCGCTTATAGCGAAAGCTTTATCTTATTTTGTATCAGATTTTATTAGACCAGAAAGCAATTAAAATTATACGTTATGAAAAAAATATATACCCTATCCATCTGTCTCATATTTTCATTTTTAAGTTGTAAAAACGATACAGAAAAAAAGGAAAAAATTGAAATTAGTGAGCCAGTGGCTGCAAAAGATACTACTAAGGAGAGTTTAAAAATAGCTCCCATATCTCATGCTACTATGGTACTAACTATGGGAGAGCAAGTTTTGTTTATTGATCCTGTTGGAGGAGCTAAAGCTTTTAAAGGACAAGAAAACCCGACTCATATATTAATTACTGATATACACGCTGACCATTTTGATCTTACTACGTTAAAAGAAATATATGATGGTAAAGCTAAAATCATCGCACCTAAAGCTGTAGCTGTACAACTCCCTGAAGCTTTACAACCAAACCTTATGGTGATGGAAAATGGAGATAGTGAGAAAATAAACGGATTGTCTATTGAAGCTATGCCTATGTATAATTTAAGAAAAGAAGCTTTAGAGTTTCATCATAAAGGTAGAGGAAATGGCTATATAATTACTTGGGAAGATGAAAAAATTTACATTTCTGGAGATACAGAGGATATTACTGAAATGAGAAATTTAGAAGGAATCACAAAAGCCTTTGTATGTATGAATCTACCTTACACGATGCCGGTAGAATCTGCTGCAGATGCGGTTTTGGACTTTAAACCGAAAGCAGTTTACCCTTATCACTATAGAGGAAAAAACGGAATGAGTGATATTAAGAAATTTAAAAACATTGTAGAAACAAATAACCCTTCGATTAAAGTTGAAACGTTAGGTTGGTATAAAAAAAATCAAATAATAAAAGAAAAATAAGCTTAAAAAAAACAAGTTCTAAACTTTAAAGTTTTAAAATTATTGTCTTACTTATAATACCTACTCTACCTATTTTTTAAAAGTGCTTCCTAATTCAAGAAGCACTTTTTTAGTTTATGTTCTTTTTTTTAGTTAAATTGAAAGGTTATTTTTTAAACAAAATTATTATGGCTTTTATTATATTAGATACCTTTTTACGTAATAATAACTTAAAAATCGGAATTAGGTTTTCTGTTTTTGATACACGGTTAAAAGCTCATACTAAAAAAATTCCGAAGGTAAGATGGTCTTCTACCCATAGATCATATTATGTAGACCATTCTAGAGACAATCAATTCTTCTTGTTTAAGCATTTTAATGAAGGTGGTTATTTTGTAGATTACGAAAAACTGAAAGAAGTTAAAGAATTAAATCCGCAAAAGCGAAAAGAAAAATCAAAGTTTATTTCGGTTAGTAAGAAGGATCTAAACCCCTATCAAATAAAAATATTAAAAAAGTATGTTTCTTATTTACGCGGAAAAAGATTTAGTGAAAGTACGGTAAAATCTTATTACGGTTTTTTATTAAAATTTGTTGCTTTTACCAGAAAAGAGATCCAAGATATAAGTCAGGCAGACTTTCAACATTTTTTAGAAAATGTAATCACCAAACAATCTTATTCAGTAAGCTCACACCGGCAATGCATAGGTGCATTAAAACATTTTGCTGCACTTTTTGCTATAGAAGGTATCGAGGAGTTAGAAAATTTACGACCTAAAAAAAGTAGGCAATTACCTACGGTCCTCGCGCAAGAGGAAGTCATTAGAATCTTACAGGTAACAAAAAATTTAAAACATCGTTTTATTTTGGCTATTATCTATTCTTCGGGTTTGCGGATTGGAGAGTTAATAAATATGGAGGTGAAACATATTGATGTACTTAGAAAACAAGTATTTATTAAGGCTGGAAAAGGAAGAAAAGATAGAACTGTAATGTTAGCTGAAAGCGTTATGCCTCTACTCTATAATTATTTACAAACTTACCGACCCGATTATTATTTAATAGAAGGTAATGAAGCTGGAAAGTACAGCCCCTCTAGCATAAGAGCTTTTTTAAAGAAATCTTGCAAGCAAGCTCATATTTTAAAAAGAGTAACCCCTCACACTTTAAGACATTCATATGCAACACATATGTTAGAAGATGGGGTGGATTTACGATATATTCAAACATTATTGGGACACAGTAAGCCTGAAACAACTATGATTTATACACACGTCACCAAGAAAGATCTGCTACGCATTAAAAGTCCGTTAGATATGGCAGTTTTGCGATTAAAAGAATCTGGTTATGAAAACAAAAAAGTGTTGTTATCCGGCAAATTATAGTTATAAACGACTATATTTGAGTTGATATAACCAGTTGCCCACAATATTAAAAAAACCAATTTTATGAAATTATACTTCGCTTACAGAACAGGTTACGAACCAAATTTGAGATATATAAAAGAATTTGAAAGTGATTCGATTTTTGATTGGTTCATTTCAAACTGGGAAACTCTAACGAATGATAATTATTCAGAACTATTAGGAACTATTGTTTATGGTTTTCCAATTAGGGTTGAGCCAAAAGCAAAACCCAAACCAAAAAAACAATCATTTTTTGACAAAATTTTTGGCAAAAAACAAACTGTAGAACCGATTGATAATACCGAAATTGAAAAGCCAAAAAACTTTGAGGAGTTATTAGAGTTTTTAATAAATGGACTTTATTCAAATGAAATTGAGGGTAATCAACATTGCATTAAAGTGGCAACTGACGATGACGAAATTGAATTAGCTTATTTCGTTTTTGACGATTTATACAAAACAAAAAATGAAGAAAAACTTGCAATATGGTTTAATCCAGAGTTGCCGACCAAATTTGGAACAGTTGGAAAAGAATTAAAAACTAACTTTCCAAAAATATCCGTAAAAGGAAATAGTGAAGGTTGCACATATTTTTTGTCATCACCAATTTATGACGGTTCAAATCTTGAAGATATGACTGTAATAAAGATAGATGGTGTTAGAGTTGATGGTATAATTAATTATCTAAAAAATAATGAACTTGAAGAAATTGAAGGTGTTTTATATCCAATTGATGAATTAAATTACATAAAAAAAATTGCGAACGAATTAAAAACAGGTGATTTAAGAACTATTTTAGATGTCTTTGCAAAATATCCTATAACTGAATTACAAGATATTGAAGTCAACGAGCAATCTCTGAATGAAATTAAGGAAAAAGATTTCAATAATCTTCCTGAAAAAAGTATAGTTAATATAAGTGAACATTTAGTAGAAATTTCAGTTAATTCAATTGAAATATTTTACAATTACTATATGATTTTTGATGATTTATGGATAGAAAAAAATGAAGTTCTTGCAGAATCAATATCATACTTTGGTTCCAATTGGGACTCATAAATACTGTGGGCAACAACGTATATAAAAAATAGCTACGTCTTTTCTAAATCGTAAAATTTGGTATATTTGGTAAGTCGCCAAATCTTTTGATTTGGCTTTTGAAAAGTAAAGATAAAAACAAAATACAAAAGATTTGGCTTGTTCTATACCGAAAAATTTTTGCTTGTTTTTACGCTACTTTTCATATACAAACTCGTTAGCAATTATAGTGAAAATCACCTTCGCTCCTATTACCTTCTAGTATTTATAAAAATAAATTCCCCTTACTATCTGTTTAATTTCAAAATCGTTACGAAAATAATTTAATATTAAAGTAAATTAAGGTTTTTAAGTTTAAATATACCAAGCGATATTAATTCAGTTTCTAATTAAACACAAAGCAGAACGGGTTAATTAAAAAAAAGAAAAAAGCTATTTCTCAAAGATTGTCAAGTCATAAAAGTCAGTTAATCAAAATAGCAGAAACGATAAACTCAACTTTAATAGCAGATTCTTAAAAGCAGGACGGGCTGCAAAGAGTTTTAAAAACACTTTTTTCTAAACATTGGTAAAAGCAAAACTCCGTTTAGCTTTTTCGCTTTTGCGTTATTTTTTAAAAAAAGTTATAACGGTTATTCAATAAGTTATTAAGTCCGATCAAAACGGATAATAACTACAATAGCTAACAACGTATAACAGCAATTGCTACGGATTTATCCTACGGACAAATCCTTGCGTGCTCAATATTTCAGTATTTTACTTATCTTAGCTCTAAACCACGCAACTGACGGTTATACAAACTCGTTATGCCCAATTAAAAAACCAACCGCACATTTTAGCACTTTCGGTTTTTCCCGACACAAAAATCCAACGCTATAAAAACCAAAAAAGCTAAAATTTTTCCAACGCTTTGGATTTGCTTTATTTATGTATTTGCTTAAATAAGAAATAAACGTAACTTTGTTTTATGGAAAATAATTCTTGCATTAGACAACAAGCCGATATTGAACAAATAAATCGTTGCAAAGACACAGTTTCAGAATTAAATGAATCGTTCGACTATTTGGCAAACGGACTTTCATTAGTCGGAAATAGCGTTCGGCTGAAAATTCTTTACCTACTCTTTGAAGAAAAAAGACTTTGTGTTTGTGATTTGAGCGATATTCTTGGAATGAACATTTCTGCTATTTCCCAACACTTAAGGAAAATGAAAGACCGAAATCTATTAGAAACCGATAGAGAAGCCCAAACAATTTTTTACTCACTAACTGCTGAATACGAAAAAATGTTAAATCCATTCTTTGAAATAATCGATAAAAACAAAATTTTAGAGTCGATATGAAAAGTGAAAACAAATTAATCGGTGCAGGTTTGTTAACTGCAATTACAGCTTCTTTATGTTGTATTACACCAGTTTTGGCTCTTATCGCAGGAACAAGCGGAATTGCTTCAACATTTTCTTGGATAGAACCTTTTAGACCTTATTTAATCGGACTGACAATTTTAGTTCTTGGTTTTGCTTGGTTTCAAAAATTAAAACCTCAAAAAGAAATTGACTGTGAATGTGAGACGGACGAAAAACCAAAATTTATACAATCAAAAAAGTTTTTAGGAATTGTAACCGTATTTGCAGTTGTAATGTTGGCTTTCCCATACTATTCAGGAATTTTTTACCCAAATACAGAAAAGCAAATAATCGTAGTTGACAAATCGGACATTAAAACAACTGAATTTAAAATTAGCGGAATGACTTGTGCGAGTTGCGAAGAACACGTCAATCACGAAGTAAATAAACTCAACGGAATTGTAAACTCAAAAGCGTCCTACAAAAATGGAAACGCAATCATTGAATTTGACAAGACAAAAACCAATGAAACGGAAATTGAGAAAGCAATTAACTCAACAGGTTATAAAGTAACCGACAAAAAAGAAAATTAATGGAAACTATATTAAAATCTGAAATAACTTGTCCAAACTGCGGACATAAAAAAGTGGAAGATATGCCAACAAACGCTTGTCAATTCTTTTACGAGTGTGAGAATTGCAAAACGGTGTTGAAACCAAACGAGGGAGATTGCTGTGTTTATTGTTCATACGGAACAGTACCTTGCCCACCAATTCAAGAAAATAAAAGTTGTTGTTAGGAAATATGCAAAAGACAATCTTTGAAATAACCAAAATGGACTGTCCTTCAGAGGAAAATTTAATCCGAATGAAATTGGATGCAATTTCAAGTATTGTGAATTTGGACTTTGATATTCCGAATCGAAAATTGACCGTTTTTCACAGCGGAGAAACCGACCAAATCGAAAAGTCCGTTATCGAACTAAATTTAGGCGGAAAGAAAATTTCGACCGAACAGACCAACCAAACGGAATTTAAAGAAAATGCAAACCAAAAAAAGCTACTTTGGTCTGTTCTTGTAATCAATTTTGCCTTTTTCGTTATCGAAATGACAACTGGAATAATCTCAAAATCAATGGGACTTATTGCCGACAGTTTGGATATGCTTGCGGACAGTTTCGTTTACGGAATTAGCCTGTTTGCAGTTGGCGGAACGTTGATTAAGAAAAAACGGATTGCAAAACTTGCTGGATATTTTCAAATAACACTTGCGATTATTGGATTTGTAGAAGTTTTAAGAAGATTTTTCGGAGGCGAGAAACTTCCCGACTTTTCGACAATGATTATTGTTTCGATTTTTGCACTTATCGCAAACGGAATTTGCCTTTACATTTTGCAAAAGTCAAAGAGCAAAGAAGAAGCGCATATGAAAGCGAGTATGATTTTTACCTCAAATGATGTTATCATAAATTTGGGAGTTATAATCGCTGGATTTTTGGTAAATTGGTTGAACTCAAGCAAACCTGACTTAATTATAGGAACAATTGTTTTTGGTTTGGTAATTCAAGGAGCGTTTAGAATTTTAAAATTGAGCAAGTAACTGAATAGCCAACGCTTAAGCCATACACATTTACAATTCGCACAAGCCGACACGCAATCCGAAAATTGCAAAAGAGTATGTCTTTGCCAACGCTAAAAACAGAACGTGAAAAATAAAATGGGCATAACAAAGAACTGAGGTAAAATCCAACTCTTTTCTACATTAAATTTGAGACATAATTAGTCTGTTCTAAAATCTATGTAAATAGATCTTAGCTATAACATTTATTTCTTTTTTCCCTACCTATCCGTT
>Ga0209344_10000256_pt1 | contig 105302 bp, 90 predicted proteins | sample Cruoilmetagenom6_FD_187293 | JGI IMG/M metagenome (GOLD analysis project Ga0209344, IMG submission 187293) | Oil polluted marine microbial communities from Coal Oil Point, Santa Barbara, California, USA - Santa Barbara Oil Seep Sample 6 (SPAdes)... | ecosystem: Environmental > Aquatic > Marine...
CTCAGCAACTTGCCGTGGGCCACTCCGAAAACCAATCACTTGGCCTTCTTCACTTACTTGAGGGCGAACTCATTGGCGCCAGCGGCGCGCCGCCCTCGTTGTGTGAGCGGTTTATAGGGGCCACCCCGCCAAGGAGTCAACACCCTTTTTACAGAAAAAGTTCGTCACGTGATTTATCTTCCGCAAGCTGCTTTTGCCGATCTGCCGCTCATGCTTTGGACGAAGCGCTTTGGTTACGGCGCCAAGCCCGGGAGCCAGAGCACGATCTCGGGAATGAAGAGGACAATCACCGTCAGCAACACCTCCTGAAACAGTATCGGTATGACACCAAGCATATCCGCGAGACGGGCATGTCACCCGCCATTTCCCTGACGACCTGGACATCGATGCCGATCTGCGGCGTTACGGTGCCCATGCCCGCAACAGCACAACGACCACACCGAACCAGACCGGGTCAAACCCATTTGCCACAACAATCGGAAAGAAGATCGGGATCGTGAGCAGGATCATCGCCAGGCAATCGATAAAGCATCCGGGCACCAGGTAGATTGCCACAATCAGGAGAAAAATGACGTAGAAGTGCAGTTCAGCGCCATTGATCGTCTGAGCCAGGAAAACAGGAACCAGGCTCGGTATCATTCAAGAGAAAAATCCCCAAATATGTGCAAGCCCGGTGCCTCCACGCGCCCCGCGCCCCGCCCCCTCAGCCAGATGGAGCCAATCGGATACGTGCAAGCCTGGACGCACAGCGGAAGTTGAACAAATCGCAGGGACGCACCCGCCTTTTGCAGCCAATGCCTATTTGCCACATCAAGGCTGATCGAATTGTACTTACGGAAAGACCAAGAGCGGTCGAATACCGACTGGTCCATACAGTTGCTTGAACTCATAATCATCGGACCCGAAACACGGACCATCTTGATGACTATCAGCGCGTTCACACTTCATGTTCCCGATGCCGACATCGGGGATCTGCGTATTCGTCTTTCCCGGAGCAGGTTACCGACTGCCTCGTCGGCAGAGCCATGGGAGCTCGGCACCGACGTCGCCTATATGCGGGATCTCGCCCATTACTGGCAGCACGATTTCGACTGGCGGGCCCAGGAACGCCGGCTGAACGGGTTTGCTCAATTCAAAGCTCAACTGGATGACATCGAGCTTCATTATCTCCACGTTCACGGACCCAATCCCGCGGCACGACCGTTGCTCCTGTGTCACGGCTGGCCCGGGTCTGTCTTCGAGTTCCTGGACATCATTCCGCGGCTGACCGACCCGGAACGGTTTGGTGGCACGGCTGAGGACGCCTTCACAGTCATTGTGCCGTCATTGCCCGGTTACGGATTGTCCTATCAGCCCGGGCAAAAAGGCTTTGGCGTCGAGGAGATGGCTGACTATCTGGCGCAGTTGATGGCCAAACTGAATTACGACAGGTTCTTTGTGCAGGGCGGCGACTGGGGCGGATTTGTTGCCAGCCGGATAGCCCACATCTATCCCGACAACGTCATCGGGCTGCATCTCAATCTGTTGCCGGTTCCCCGCTCGGGCGCGGCCAGTGCGCATGCAAGCGATGAGGAGCAGGCGCATTTCGAACGGCTGGAAACCTGGCTGAGCGAAGGCGTCGGTTATCAATGGATCCAGGGGACCCGGCCGCAAACCCTGTCGTTCGGACTGATGGATTCACCAGTTGGCCTTGGCGCGTGGATTGTCGAGAAATTCAGAGCCTGGTCAGATTGCGGTGGCGAGATCGAAACCGCTGTATCGCGCGATCATCTGCTGGCAAATATCTCGCTCTACTGGTTTACCGGAGCGATCGGCTCGTCGTTCTATCCCTATTACGCGCGTATGCATGGTTGCTGGCCCATTCCCCCGGACGCGAACATCAAGGTGCCGACAGGCTATGCCGAATTTCCCAGGGAAATGGTCAGGCCGCCACGCTCTCTCGCTCAATCCATGTTCGGCAACATCAGACGCTGGACCCAAATGCCACGCGGCGGGCATTTTGCAGCTCTGGAGCAGCCCGACCTGCTGGCTGCAGACATCCAGGCCTTTGCCCGGGAGATTGAAGGTTGAAGTCAGGCTTCAAATGCCGCCGCCCGAGCGCTGAGGCAGCCCGGGCGGTGGCATTTGATGTGGGCTTGCAGGCGGTCAGGCGACCATGAAGCCGCCGTCGATCGGCAGTGTGACGCCGTTGATATAGCTCGCTTCGGATGAAACCAGGAAGGACACTGCGCTGGCAACTTCCTTCGGCTCTCCCCAGCGCGCCATCGGAATGCGCTTGAGAATCGGCTCGGCGCGCTCGGGTGTGTTCATCGCATTGATCGCCATGCGGGTTTTCACCCAGCCCGGCGCCACCGCATTGGTGCGAACGCCATCGGCAGACCAGGCAGCAGCCAGGGCGCGGGTGAAGGCATCCACTGCGCCCTTGCTGGCGGAATAGGCCGGATTGCGCGCGGAGCCGAAATAGGTCCACATCGAAGCAAAATTGACGATGGCGCCGCGACGGGATTTCAGCGACGCTTCCAGCGCGAAGCAGATTTCCTGTGTGCCGCGGAGATTGACATCCATGACCTTGGCGAACCCGGAATTGGTGAATTCACCCATGTCATGGACGATGATGCCCGCGGCGTTGACCAACGCATCAACGCCATCAAACTCGCGTGCGAGTGCAGCAATCGCCTCGGAATCGGTGACGTCGAAGCTTCGCTCCTCATGATCGGGATGGTCGATCTTTTCTTCCACATCCAGCCCCAGGGAGATGACCCTGTAACCGTCGGCGAGCAACCTGATGACGCTGGCCTGACCAAGTCCGGTTCCGCCACCTGTGACAATCGCAATCTTCTTGTGTTCAGTCATGTCATCAAAGCCCCAGATAGGTTGAACGCAGATGTGGATCGGCCAGCAAGTCGCTGCCGCTCCCCTGCTTGGTGATTTCCCCGTTTTCGAGGACGTAGGCGTGGTCCGCCATTTTCAGAACCTGGAAAATGTTCTGCTCGATGATCAGGATCGAGAGATCGCGATGCCGGATCTTCTCGATCGAATCCATCAATCGCGACACCATGATCGGTGCCAACCCGAGTGACGGCTCATCAAGAGCCAGCACCCTGGGCAAGGCCATCAACGCCCGGCCGACTGCAAGCATCTGCTGCTGACCACCGGACATTGTGCCGGCGCGCTGTTTTGCCCGCTCGTGAAGAATGGGAAACAGCTCGAAAACCTCTTCCATGGTTTGCTCGCGGCGGGCGCGGGCGCGGGCTGTGTGCGAGCCAACCATCAGGTTCTCGATGATGGTCATGTCGGGAAACAGCTGCTTGCCTTCCGGCGATTGCACGAACCCGGCCTCAACCACCTTGTGCGGCGGCAGGCCGCCAATCGGTGTGCCGTTGAGCCGGATCTCGCCATCACGAAGCGGCAGCATGCCGGAGATGGTTTTCAAAAGCGTGGTCTTGCCGGCGCCATTGGCGCCGACCAGCGCAACGATGGATTTTGGCGGCAGCACGATATCGATGCCGCGCAGCACTTCAACGTCACCATAACCGGCTTTGACGCCGTGTGTCTCAAGCACCGGGGATGTCATAATTCTCTCCGAAATAGGCTTTGAGGACTTCTGGCCGTGCGACCACATCTGCAGGTTTGCCGTCGGCGATCAGTTCACCGTGGTCAAACACGATCACACGGTCGCTCAGCGACATGATGACTTTCATGACGTGTTCGACAATCAGGATCGAAACCCCGCGATCACGAACCTTCATGACGAGTTGTACCATTTCTTCCGCCTCGGACGGGGTGGCACCGGCGACAACTTCATCCATGAGCAGCAATTGTGGCTCGGTGCACAGAGCACGTCCGAGCTCGAGCTTGCGCCGATCGAACGCAGTCAGGCTCTGGGCTTCCGTATCGGCGCGATCCGCGAGCCCGAGAAACTCTGCGATCTCCAAGGCCCTGACCTGGTTGCGTGACCGGTCCGTATGGCGGGCGAAGCCGCCCACCATCAGGTTCTCGATGACGTTCATGTCGCCAAAGGGTTTGGAGAGCTGGAAAGTCCTCGCCACCCCTGCCCTGCAGATATCCCAGGGCTTGCGGCCGGTCATGTCGCGTCCGGCGAAATTGACGCTGCCGGAATTGGGTTTGAGGTAACCGGCGATCATGTTGAAGGCGGTGGTCTTCCCGGCGCCGTTAGGGCCTATCAGTCCGAGGATTTCACCACGCTGCATGGAGAAGCTGACATCCTTGACCGCTTGCAGGCCACCAAACCACTTGGACAACGCGTTGACCTGGAGAATTTCGTCGCTCATCGTGCGTCTCCTCCAAAAAACCGCAGGTAGAGTTTCCGGATCGGATCGATTGCGCCCTTGGGGAAATAGAGCACGCACAGCATCAGCGCCAGGCCATAGACCACCAGATGCAGACCGAGCAGGCCGCCGCCCAGTTCGCCGCGGGCGAATTCGGCTATGGGCGTGAGGATTGCAGCACCGAGAAGAGGTCCAAGCACCGTGCCCTGCCCTCCGATGATGGACATGACAGCCATATCGATCGACAGCTCCAGCCCCATGCTGCGCTCGGGATTGATGTAGCGGAAGAACTGGGCATAGAAGCTGCCGCCAATCGCGGTCATGAATGCGCTGATGGCGAAGGCTACAGAGGTGTAATATGTCGGGTTGATGCCCAATGCTTCAGCTGCATCGCGGTCGCCGCGGATGGCCTTGAGACAAAAGCCCAGCTTGGAGCGTTCCATCCATGCAGTGGCAATGAGAGCTGCGGCGAGAAATCCGAGAATGATATAATAGTAGGGCAGTTTGGTGGAAAACTGGAATGCCCAGAAATCATCGCCGTGGTTAGGTACGATCAGCCCTTCGGCTCCCTTGAGCGGAATACCCATGAAGTCGCTCGTGTTTTCAATCCAGATGCGCACGATCTCTGCAAAGGCGATCATGGTCAGAGTGAAATAGGGCCCCTTCAGCCGAAATGTCGGTAGTCCGATCAGCACGGCAGTGACCATTGCCAGCACGCCACCGAACAGCATGCCGAGCCAGGGACTCAGCCCAAGCTGGGTGAACATCAGCACGCTGACATAGCCGCCCATGCCGTTGAACATGGCATGGCCCAGCGAGAGCTGCCCGACGTAACCACAGACGAAGTTCCACGACGTCGCCATGTAGGCGAAGAACAGCACCATGATGATGGAATGGAGCGTGAAGCTGTCGGTCACGACAACCGGCAGAAGCGCCAGTCCCGCAATGACTGCTATGAGGACAGTGGTCTGGTTCAAGCGCAGACCGCCAGGTTTGTGTGTGTTGGCAGCAATGGTCCGGGTCATGCGCGCCCCATGATGCCCTGCGGGCGAAAGATCAGAATGAGAATGAACAGCACCAGCGAGCCGATTGAGGCCGAGGTTGCCGTGACGAACTGAGAGGCGACAGCCTCGAAGACGCCGATGAGGACACCGCCGACAATGGCGCCGGAGATACTGCCAAGCCCGCCGAGAACAACCACAATGAAGGACTTGATGCCGAAGGCCAGGCCGATTGACGGCGAAATCGGCAGGAAGGGTGAGATCAAGGAGCCAAACAGGCCGAGCACCGAACAACCGAGGCCGAAGGTCATGGCATAGACCGAGGATACGTTGATCCCCGACATGGCGGCTGCATCGCGGTTCTGTGCTGTTGCGCGGATGGCTCGGCCCATGTTGGAATGCCTGAGCCAGTAGGAAATACCGCCCGCCACTGCGAAGGCGGCAACCGCCGCGATCAGTCGTTGTCCCGAAATCGGAATGCCGCCTAAAATGATGGTCGGCACGTAATAGGCTGCCTGCAGGGCACGCACATCCGGTCCGAAGGCCATCAGCGCCATGTTGTCCATGACCAGGAACACGCCCGCGGTCAGCAGCAATGCGCTGAGCGGTTCGACCACCATTGCACTCTCGCGCTTGATCAGCGGAGCAATGATTACGGATTGAACCGAATAGCCCAGCGCAAACATCGCCGGAATGTTGATCAAGGCAGACAGATAGGGGTCGATGCCGAACAGGCTCCAGCACCAGAATGAAATATAGAGCGAGAGCATCAAAAACGAGCCGTGGGCAAAATTGACCACGCGAAGAACGCCGAAGATCAGGCTCAATCCGAGTGCGACGCCACCATAAATGGCGCCCTGAAGCAGGCCGTTGACGACGGCATAGGTTAGAATAAACGCGTCCATTGCTACCATCTTCTGGTGAAAGGGCGGGGCTTCTGAAGGAAAGGCCTGGCATTAGCTGAAAGTGCGCAGCTTCCCCGTCGAAGGGTCAGGGTCGCATGTCGCCATGCGACCCTGTGGTTTGCGGTCACCCATTCGAAGGGCGTGCCTTGGGAGTTTGTCGGTTTACCGGTCCGACCAGGCCGGGATCGGCCACACCGGACTGGTGTCAGTGGCGCGATTGGTTTTGGGCCAGACTGTCTTGCGCTCTCCGCCGAGGTTCTGCGAGATCACGCCATGGGCATGGGTGTTCTGGCCCTGCTCATCAAACTTGATCCGGTTGTACCCGGTCACAAGTGCGGGACCGGACTGGATATCAGTTTCAGCCAGCGCATCACGCAAGGCTTCACGGTCAGCCGATTTCGCACGCTCCAGCGCATCGGCAATCACATAGACCGCCGAGATCCCCTGGGCGGTGTAGGCCGACATGCCGTAGCCGAGCACTTCCTTGGTGGCCTCGTCGGCTGCCAGGATCGCCGGGTCGTCGGCAACTTTCAGGATGTCGATCTGCCAGTCTTCCTGAACGAAGGCGTAGAACGCAGCTTCCGGCGGAAGCGCCTTGTAGAAGGCAGGATCTTCCATTCCGCCACCAACAGAGTGGACGCCATAGGGCAGATCAAGCCGCTGCTCCATCATCTGACGGGTGAACAGCAAATGATCGGGCGTGTAGAGAGCTACGATGACGGCATCGGGCTTGGCAGCGCGGATTTTGAGCAACTGATTGCCGAAATCGGTCTGGTTTGGGGGCGCAGCCTCGTCGACCACGATTTCATAGCCGCGTTCGGCTGCGATTTTCTTGACGTTGGCGGCATGCGAGCGACCCCAATCGGACCCCTCATACAGCATGGCCAAAGTCTTGGGACCCTCGCCGAACTCTTCCTTCAGCATGTCCATCGCATCAATCTGCTCGCGGGCGTCATAGGTCGCCTTGTTGTTGATGCGGAAAACGTATTTGAAATCGCGTTCGGTGATCTCGTCCTTGACCGATCCGACAACGACCCATGGGGTCTTCATGCGTTCGGCAACTTCGGTCGAAGGGAACGTGACTGCGCTGTTGAAGGCGCCGCACAGGACCGACACATTCTCGCGGGCAATCACCCGTTCGGTCTCGGTTACGCCGACGTCCGGCTTGGACTGCGAGTCGGCGAAAACGACCTCCAGCATGGCGCCATCCAGTGCCTTGATGCCGCCAGCGTCGTTGACCTGCTTGGCAGCGATCTCGACGCCAACCTTGGTCTGGTTGCCGACGGTGGCAGAGCCACCCGACAGCGGCAACACGCAGCCGACCTTAACGGCATCGGCAGCGAGTGCGGTCGAACTCATTGCGGTGGCAATGGCGCCCGCCACCAGGAATTTTCGCAGCGAGTTGCCCCAAATTGACTTGCTCATATTCACTCCTCCCATTTGTCTCCGAAACTCGGAAATCTCTTTCCGTCTCCAGTATTTCGGACTTTCATTTTGGGGCAACGCCATGGCTGGCTCGGGTTTCATACCAATTTGAAAAAGTCCGCAGAACATCTCTCTCCGCGACGCGACGAAGCAAAACAGTTCAATTTTTCAATTCGTTAGAAACTGAAACCCATTTACCTACCGATGGCCTCCAATCCACGGATCGCAAAACGGCGCGCCAGTGGCGCCAAATTCATGGCCTCGGGGTCGGCGGCATTTCCCAAACGCGCGCGTTCGGCGATGCCAACGAAAATCACCGCGAAGCGAAAGAACGCGAAAGCCTCGTGAAAGGGCTTCAGCCCTGACACCAGCTTTGCGTGTTCCATGTAATGGGTGATGAACTCATCGCGCGCTGGCAGACCGGGCGCTGCGTCTCCAAGTCCGTTGATGCCGCCATATTCGTCCGGCGTGGTTCGCCAAGTCATGCAGCAGAAGCCAAGATCGGCGAGCGGATGCCCGAGTGTGGCAAGTTCCCAGTCGAGAATTCCGATGACGCGCGGCTCATCAGGCGCGTAAAGCAAATTGCCGATACGGAAATCGCCATGGACAATCGAGGCCGTGCCATCGTCGGCCGGCATGTTGCTGGCAAGCCAATCCGCAAGCTCGTCGATTTCCGGGATATCGTTCATCTGAGCTTGTTGCCATTGCGACAGCCAGCGCTTGTGTTGGCGTTCGAAATAGCCTGCGGGCCGTCCGAAATCCCCCAGACCCACTGCCGCTGGATCGATCGCATGAAGTTTTGCAAGGGTTTCAGCCATGGACAGATAGATGGCGCGCCGGTCGTCGGGTGAGACGTCGGGTAGCGCAGCCGTGTGAAAGACCCGGCCTTCAAGGCGCTGCATGACATAAAACGGCGTACCAAGCACTGTCTCGTCTTCGCACAGCGCCAACGGCTGCGGAACGGGAACGCCTGTTCCGAACAGAGCCGAAAGCGCACGGTATTCGCGTTCGATTGCATGCGCCCCGGGCAGGATCTTGCCACCAGGTTTCTTTCGCAAAACGATCCGCTGGTGATCGGTATCGACAAAAAATGTCGGGTTCGACTGACCTCCCGATATTTGCTCAATACCGGTGGCACGGCCCAGACCCTCTGCGTCTAGCCAGGCGTCAAGCCGGCCCTTGTCCACACCATCGCTCATGAACAAAGCCCCCTCGCCTGTTCCCGCAACAGGAATTTCTGGATCTTGCCTGTCGCGGTCTTCGGCACTTCGCTGAAGATGAACTTGCGCGGCACCTTGAACCCAGGCAGATGCGCGCGGCAGAAGGAAGTCATCTCGTCTTCTTCCAGGGTCACACCGGGCTTGCATTCGACAAAGGCGCACGGGGTCTCGCCCCATTTTTCGCTCGGCATGGCCACAACCGCTGCGATCAGCACCGAGGGGTGCTTGTGCAACACCGATTCGACCTCCAGTGATGAGATGTTCTCGCCGCCCGAGATGATCACATCCTTGGCGCGGTCGGTGATGCGGATAGCGCCATCGGGTTCGCGAACCGCGATGTCACCGGTGTGGAACCAGCCATCCTGAAAGACCGCTTCGGTGGCCTCCGGATCACGATGATAGCCTGCCATGACGGTGTTGCCGCGCAGCAGGATTTCACCCGGCGACTGACCGTCCGCCGGCTGATCAGCACCTGTCTCCGGATCAACAATCCGGATCAGGCCGGAGGTCTTGTGGCGCGCGCCCTGACGGGAAAGCCATCGCGCCTTCTCGGCAGGGTCTGCATCAGCCATGTCATCGGCCAGCTCGCAGATAGAGGCCGGGCCATAGCTCTCGGTCAGTCCGTAGAGATGGGTGAGATCGAAGCCTATTTCCGAGAGTGACGCAATCAGTGTGGCTGTCGGCGCCGCTCCACCCGTGGCCACCGATACGCGCTTTTTTGCCCCTCGCAGGCTTTCAGCTCCGGGGTCATTGAGCAGCATGTAGAGAACCACCGGCGCACAGGCCATGTGAGTGACACCATGCCGGGCGATGTGGTCGAGAATGGCGGCGGGTTCGATGCCATCAAGGCAAACATGGGTGCCACCAGCCGCTGTCACTGCCCAGGTGTGTGACCAGCCGTTGCAATGAAACATCGGCAAGGTCCACAGGTAGCGCGTCGATGCGCCGAAACCCAGCGACAGCGCATTGCCCATGGCATTCAGGAATGCGCCGCGCGCGTGATAGACGACACCTTTGGGTTCTCCTGTGGTTCCCGACGTGTAGTTGAGACAGATTGGCTGCCATTCATCGGTGACAGCCGCCTCGTCGAGGAGCGCGCCGGGATCGATATCGCCAGACAGCAGGTCCGGCGTGTCGCCCGGACCTGGCGTCTCCGGATCACTCAGTATTATTACCTTTACCCCGGCAGCTTGCGCCGCCTGCATCGCTGCGTCCGATACTGCCTGTTCGACAATCAGCAACCGGCTTTCTGAATGCTCGAGAATGTAGCTCAGTGCCGCCGCATCAAGACGGGTGTTGAGGGTGTTTAGCACGCCCCCCAGAGACGGCACTGCGAAATGTGCGGCCAGCATTTCCGGTCTGTTGCGGGCGATGATCGAGACAACATCGCCTGCACCGATCTCTGCCTGTGCCAGACGTTCAGCCAGCCGGACCGCCATGGTGTTGAACTGGGCATAACTGAACCGCAGATCACGCCAGATGATTGCACAGCGCTCGGGATGGGCCTCGTTCTCCCGTGCCAGAAACCGCACAGGGCTGAGCGGTTGAAAATTTGCCTCACGGCGCTGCAGGAAAGGTTCAGCTCTCACTGTCACCGCCGCCTTCTGCCGGACCTTCCACTGGCCAGGTCCAAAAGTCCCGGCCGTCAGCCGCCATCATCCGGTTGATGACCATCTTGTGGACTTCGTCAGCGCCGTCGACCAGTCTCGCCTGACGGGCATAGCGGTAGATCCATTCGAGTACGGTGTCCTTGGAATATCCGCGGGCGCCGTTGATCTGGATCGCCCGGTCAACCGCCTGATGCAGCACATTGGCGACGTGGATCTTGGCCATCGAGACTTCGGCACGGGCGAACTCGCCACGGTCGATTGCCCAGGCCGCCTTCATCACCAGCAAGCGGCCGATCTCGATCTGCATGCCAAGCTCGCCGAGCATGAGCTGGATGCTTTCGCGATCTGCAAGGCGAACGCCGAAACCTTCACGGCGTGCTGCATATTCCGTTGCGATCTCGACCGAGCGTTTGGCCAGACCAAGCCAGCGCATGCAGTGGGTGAGCCGCGCGGGACCGAGCCGGGTCTGGGTGACTTTCAGCCCACGGCCCACTCCGGCGAGAATCTGGCTTTCATGAACCCGCAAGCCATCGAAGCGAAGTTCGCAATGACCACCATGTTCCTCAGGTCCCATGATGCCAATGCGGCGGACGATCTCCCAGCCTGGTTGATCCTTGTGAAACAGGAATGCCGACAGTCCGCTGCGCGGATCGTCGCTGGTGCGGGCGATAAGAATGAAATGGCTGGCTTCACCGGCGCCGGTGATGAACCATTTCTGGCCTGAGATCACATACTCGTCGCCTTCTTTCACAGCGCGGATCTGGATCATCGAGGGGTCTGACCCTCCGCCAGGATGCGGTTCCGTCATGGCAAAGGCAGAGCGCACGGCGCCTGATCTGATCGGGTCAAGCCACTGGCGCTTCTGGGCCTCGGTGCCAAGCATCGACAGAACCATCATGTTGCCGTCATCAGGGGCGGCGCTGTTGAAAACAACCGGGCCGAAGATCGAGCGGCTCATCTCCTCGTAGCAAACCGCCATACCGACCCGGCCAACGCCAAGGCCGCCATCTTCGCGCGGCAGCTGCAGGCACCATATGCCGGCCTCGCGAGCTTTGGCGCGCATCTCGTCCAGAAGCGCAAGGGTGATGTTCTCATGTTCATCGAAGGAACCGGACTCGGCTTCGAGCGGCAGCAACTCGGTTTCAACGAAGACTGCAATGCGCTGGCGCAGATCTTCCAGTTCGGGGGAAATCGCGAAATCCATGTTCTACAATCCTGATACGAGATGACCGCCATCGGCCACCACTTCGGTTCCCGTCATGAACCGTCCGGCGTCCGAGGCGAGAAGAAGAAGCGGGCCGTCGAGATCGCCGAGAGACCCGAGCTGGCGCATCGGAACCCGCTTGACCAATGCCTTGCCGGCATCGCTGTCGAAAAAGTCACGGTTGATGTCGGTGGCGATGTAGCCGGGGCAAAGCGCATTCACTCTGATGCCGTAGCGCGCCCATTCAAGCGCCATCGCCCGTGTCATCTGCACAAGGCCCGCCTTGGCTGCGGTATAGGCCCCGACACCGCCGGTGACGCGCTTGCCAAGAATGGAGGCCACATTGATGATGGTGCCTGCTCTCGCCTCGCTGCGCATTTTCCGGGCAGAGGCCTGACAGACACGGAATGCCGCGGTCAGATCGACATCAATAACTTTCTGCCAGTCTTCCGCTGCCAGATCGATAAGCGCGCCCGGACGTGAGATGCCGGCATTGTTGACAATGATGTCGAATGCATCGGCATCCTCAAAATAGCGCTGAACGCTTTCACCATCTGCAATATCGAGAACAATGCTTTGCGCCTTGCCGTCCATCGCGGTGATTTCCAGACAAGCCTCATCGAGAGCCTGCGCCCTGCGAGCAGCAAGCACCACCTCAGCACCACGGCCTGCGAGCACGGAGGCAAAATGACGACCAAGCCCGCCGGATGCACCGGTGATCAAAGCGCGCTTGCCCTCAAGCGAGAAGATGTCGGGACTGCTCATCAGTTGTTCATCTGCCATGCGCTGGAGCACCTGCCAGGCTTTCTATGCGGCGAATGGCTGCGGCAAGTCTGGTGGCATCAATGGGCTGTGCGAGATTGCCGAGATGCGGAGCAACCATGGTCCATTCAGCCATCTGGTCGATCTCCGCAGCGGTTGGCTGGGCCATGCCGAGATCCGGAAGCGAGCACGGCAGACCAATTTCCCTGTAGAACTCCATCAGGTCGATGATCTCGGCATCGCGCCGGTCTTCGGCCGCCCATTGCACCAGCAGTGCCCAGGCAATCTGGTAGCCGTGGATTGCGTCCATCGCGTCGCGGGTCTTGACGATGCCTCGCGTCAGCGAATGGGCCAGTGACAGGCCACCATTCTCGAAGCCCAGGCCACTCATCAGCACGGTGGCCTCGACAAGCGCCTCCAGGTCCGGCGTCACCTCGTTGCGTTTGCAGGCCTCTACCGCCGCCACACCATGTGTGCGGATGGTGCGGTAGCAGCAATCTGCGATGGCGATCGATGTGATCAGTGGCCGCGTCCCAAACGGGGTGATGCCGGTTCCTGCAGCACAGCCATCGGCCTCGAATTTCTTGGAGATCGCGTCGCCAATTCCAGCAAGCAGAAAACTCACCGGCGCCTGTGCGATCAGCGCTGTGTCAACCAGCACCAGCTCGGGATTGCGCTGCATCCGGTCGACGGCGATCATCACATGGTGATTGTCATAGACCGCAATCGAAGCGCTGGTCGGAGAATCGTTGGAGGCGATGGTCGGGACTGTGAACATCGGCAGATCGAGAAGAACCGCCACGCCTTTGGCGGAATCAAGCGACTTGCCGCCGCCAAGCCCGATCACCAGGCTGGTCTCGTGACCCTTGGCCCGTTCAGCCAATGCGGCAATGGCCTGTCGGGTAATTTCACCGTCGAAAGTCAACAGGACCGGCGACAGGCCGGCATCGGTCAGCAATGCCTCGACCCGCTCTCCCAGCATCTTCATGACATGGGCATCACCGATCACCAGAGGTGACGTGCCATAGCAGGCGGCATGTTCAGGCAGTGCGTCAAGCGCACCCGGTCCCTGAAGATAGCGTGCCGGAGCGCCAAACATGCGTAAGGACGAGGTAGGCATCAGCGAACAACTTTCATGATGTGGTCTTCCCCCAGCCCCGATGTCGCATGATGGGCGCGGGCAGCGTCGAGTTTGGTGAAGACGTCCTCGTACCCCATCGCCTGACCTTGCGGGTCGACATAGACATAGCCACCGGTGACGTGGAACAGGGTAATCATCTCCTCGACGTCATCGGGCACGACAAGCGTGTGCGTTTCGCCGGCAGGCTCGAACGCATAGCTCTGGGGGACGGCTTCCCAGTCATGTTCGAGATAGCGCCAGCGCCCGCGCAAAGTGATGGCGTGAACCGGGCCGGCGTGCCGGTGGCGTGAGAGCACTCCGGAATTACGCACCCTGAGGAGATTGACGTAGTAGCCTTGGCTGACGCACAGAACCAAGGGCTTGAACCAGACGCCGTCAGCTTGCGGGATCCACTCCCGTTCGTCGCCGTCGAGGTCAAGCGCACCCGGAATAAAGACATCCGGGATCATGCCAAATGGCTGCGGTTTGGCATAAGCGACCTTGCTTGGATCCATCGTCACCGGTTTTTCCTGCATGCTCATATTCACTTCCTCCCGGCTCACAGCTCATCGCTGCTGCCAGCTACCAACACAGCCTGATCAAACACCCTCGCGGATAGCGCGGATAAAGCGTGGCAGATCGACTTCGTATTTGCTCTCGAGATATTCCTGCGAGCCGCATTCGAAGAAACTGTCCGCAAGTCCGATCTTGATCACCGGCTTGGCAACACCGGCCTCATAAAGCGCTTCGATCACCAGTGTCGCCAGACCGCCTGTGGTCTTGTGGTTTTCGGCGATGATGATCCGTTTGTACCGGCGGGCGAAGTCAATGACGCCCTGTGCGTCGAACGGCTTGATGGTGCCCACGTGCAAGACGCCGACATCATGACCTTCTCCGGCCGTTGCCTTGGCGGCATCGAGACCGCGGGCGCTCATGTAGCCCGTCGAGATGATGCCTATCTCGCCATCACCCTCGCGCAACACCTTGGCCTTGCCGAGTTCGAAACGATACTCATCGGGCAACTCGACCGGCACCTTGCCACGCATGTTACGGACATAGACTGTGCCAGGGATGTCGGCCACAGCACGGACAACCTGCTGGAATTCGGTCGCATCGCACGGGTCGATGATCGTAAGGTCCGCGATGCCGCGCATCATGTTGAGATCTTCGGTTGCCTGATGGGTGGCGCCATAGCCATTCACGAGGCCGGGCATACCGGCGAAGATCTTCACATTCGCCATGGAATGCGCGCATGCAATGGCGACGAAATCATAGGCGCGGCGTGTGATGAACACCGAATAGGTGGTGCAATAGGCAATCTTGCCGACCTTGGCCAAACCGGCCGCGGTCAGGATCAAGTTCTGCTCGGCCATGCCGACGTTGAAGAAACGCTCGGGATGCGCGTCACGAAACGGCAAGATGTCGCTGTAGCGGCCCATGTCGGCGGTCAGGCCGACGATCTCCGGTCGTTCGCGCGCGAGCTCGGCAAGGGTGTTGCCGAAAGGAGCGGTCACGGTGGTCTTGCCGGCGATGTCGACAATTTCGCCCATACCGCGTGTGCGATTTCCCAGTGTCTGACTATCAGGCATTTTCTTGCTCCAGTTCTGCGATCAGCGAATCCCATTCATCATTGGCGACGCGAACGAAGTGCGCCCGGTCTCTTGCCATGATGGTGGGAATGCCGAAGCCGGGTATTGTGCGCAGCACGATGGCCTTGGGCTTGCCGTTTGGCTCACGGCAGTTGCCGAGCGCTGCGGCAAGTGCCGCCATGTCGTTGCCGTCGATCTCGTAGGTTTCAAAGCCGAAAGCTGTCATCTTGTCGGCCACGGGCTCGATCGCCACGGTTACCGGGCCATCGGCCTGAATGCCGTTGCAATCAATCAGCGCCACCAGATTGTCGCACTTGAAGGTGGCCGCTCCCATCGCCGATTCCCAGGTCGAACCCTCGTCGAGTTCGCCGTCCGAGAATTCGCAGAACACGCGAGCGGGCGACCCATCCAGCCTCAGGCCCATGGCCATGCCGACAGCCTGGCCCAGGCCATGGCCGAGTGAACCACCGACGATTTCGACGCCATTGGTTTCGTCGAACGTGCTCATCGGCAAGCTCGAGCCGTTGAGGCCATAAGTCGGCAGGTCCTCTTCCTTGAGATAACCGGCCTGGGCGAGCACCGCGTACATGGCGATGGAGTAGTGTCCGGTAGACAGCAGGAACCGGTCACGGTCGGCCCAGTCAGGCCTAGCCGGATCATGGCGCATTTCGTGGAAATAGAGTGCTGCAAGACAATCGGCGATGCCAAGACCCTGCGCGATGTAGCCCTCACCCTTGCCGGATGCCATGCCCATCATCTTGCGTCTGAGGTCCAGCGCGTGCGCCTTCAACCTGCCGATATCCGGTTCTACCGGCGGATGGTTCTGAATAGTCATCACCAAGTATCCTTGCTTCTGGAGTGTTAGATCGGGAGGCCGGGGCGTGCCCATTCCATACGGATGAGACGCCCGGTTCCTGACAAGGTCACAAAGGCGGTGCGCAAATCCTCACCGCCAAAACATATGTTGGTAGTATAGGGATCGGGCAGTGCGATGCGCTCCACCAGCTGGCCTGCTGGGGAGACCACGTTGATGCCGCCATGCCGCAAGGTCGCTATCGCCACATTGCCGCATTGCTCTATGGCAAGACTGTCATAACGCTGGAAGCCAGGCAGGCCAGCGAGAAGGTCTCCGCCGGTCGGCGACGGCCAGTCTGCGTCCGCGAAAACGCCCGGAGCAGTCACCGCGTAGGACCAAAGCCGCCCAGAGGAGGTTTCCGCCACATAGACACGCGAGCCGTCGGGTGACAGGCCGATGCCATTGGGCCCGATCAGCGGAAAGGCCACCTGCCGTATCTCGCTGCCATCCAGACGCGCATAGAACACAGCGCCGAAATCAAGGCTGCGCCCGGCTCTGTGACCATGATCTGTGAAATAGAAACCGCCGTGGCGGTCGCAGACAATATCGTTGGGCGCGCGGAGCAGGATATCTCCGCAGGACGTGTACAACGTCTCCACTTTTCCGGAATTCGGGTCAACCCGCTGTATTGTGCCGCCGGCATTGTCCGCGGCGCGCCCAACAGGCCTCAAGCCATCGTCCTTGTTCCACTCGAAACCGCCATTGTTGCAGACGTAGAGCATGCCATCGGGACCAAGTGCTGCGCCGTTTGGTCCACCGCCAGTATCCGCCAGACGCGAAACTGTGCCGTTCGGGTCGATCCGTGTCAGGCAACCGGCGGCGATTTCCGTGACCACCACCGATCCGTCCGGCATAACAACCGGCCCCTCGGGAAACCCCAACTCCTCGGCTATCGTTTCGAACCGTTTCATGCAGCTGATCCACGGTTTGAACGAAGACCGAGTTTTTCGCCGAGTTCAGCAATGCTGCCTGCGAATTCGGCCGGCTCGTGGCTTGCAAGTTCTTCCAGATCATAAAACCCATAAGTCACTGCGATGCATTCCATCCCGGCAGCCCGCGCCGCGAGGACATCCTGCGGACCATCGCCGACATAAATCGCGTCACTGGCCTGCGCGCCGGCCCGCTCCAGCCCCAGCAAGACGGGAGCTGGATGCGGTTTGCGGTCCACCGTATCCTCGGCGGTCACAATGGCTGCAAAATCCTGAGGCGAAATTCCTGCAACGGAAAGGTCGATCAGTGTGCGTTCGATCCCCTTGTTGGTCACAAGGCTCGGCTTGCGCCCGTCGGCGATCAGATCACGGATCAGGTCAATTGTGCCTTCAAACACCCGCACCTGATCGGTGCACTTCGGATAATTGGTTCTATAGGCTTCATAAAGTTCTTCGGCGCGATCAGGAGCGACCAGGTTGAACACCTCGGCAGGACGCATGGCGTAAAGGTCTGCGGGCAGACCGGTGGGTGGAAACGGCTGTTTGAGGGTGTTGGCGAAAACCTTGCGGTAACAGCACTCGACGGCCGCGCGGGTATCGACAAGCGTCCCGTCGAGATCGAACAAGACGTGGCGGGCGGTTTTCGCACTCATGGGAGTTCCTGACGTTTGGCTGACTTTGATAGAATAAGGGCGCGCTTGCGCCATAAGGGTTCGAGTGCCTGCCCGAGATCTCTGAAAAGCGGGTAAGCCTTGTGATAGATCGCCGCCAGCTCCGGATCGGGTTCGATGGTATTGGAGAGGCGGATCATCGCTGTCGTCGCTGTGCCGAGATCCTGGTGCTGGCCGGTCGCGACCGCTGCCAGCATGGCCACGCCCAAAGCGCCGGTTTCTTCTGCTTCCAGTAAGCCCAGCGGACGGTTGATCGCGGCGGAGCAGATTTTCTGCCACAGCGGCGAGCGGGCACCACCGCCGGTCAGCCGGATCTCGTCGACGGTACTGTCGAGTGCGGCGTAGCAATCGACCATCGAGAAGGCGACGCCCTCCATGACCGAGCGGACCATTTGCGCTGGCCCGGAGGCGGTGTCGAAACCGAAGATCGAGGCCCTTGCTTCGGGGATAAACCGCGGCGCGGACATGCCGGAGGTGTTGAAATAGGGATGGGTGAACACACCGCCCGACAAGGGTGCGACAGCTGCGGCTTCAGCTTCGATGCGGGAGAACAGATCCGCACGATCGTCGCCTGCTGCTTGCAGCCGGTCATGATCGAAGGCGCGCAGGGCCCAGTCGAGGCACAATGCCCCGCCGCCGGTATTGGCCATCAGCCGTTGCCAGGCACCACCGGGCATGAGGAACAGAAAACCGACGCCCGCCGGTTCCATGATTGGCCGGTCGGTGGTCAGGTTGTTCATGAAGCTGGTGCCGATGACGGTGACCGCCTGTCCAGGTTTGACTGCACCGGCGCCAAGGGCTGCGGCGACAGCATCCCCTGCCCCGGTGACCACCGGCGTGCCGACGTGCAGTCCGGTCAGTTCAGCCGCTTCGGGCGTGACTTCTCCGACGATCGAACCTGTGGGCAAAACCTCTGGCAACGCCGCGACGATCTCGCTGATACCGGCGATATCAAACAGGCGTTCGGAGAATTTCCGTTCACGGATATCGCAGGGGAAAAACGAGATATCGGATTCATCGGTCGCCAGCCGGCCGGTGAGGCGGAAGTTGATGTAGTCCTTGGCAAACAACAACGTGCCGATGGACCGGTAGCGTTCGGGGTCATTGCGCTTGAGCCAAGACAGCAGCGCCAGCGGAACACCGGGGATCGGAACATTGCCGGAAATCGCGTGGATTTCCTCGAAAAACCCGCTTTCGGTCCATTCGGCAACCAGGCCGGCAGCACGGGCATCGGGCCAGGCGATGGCATTGCCGAGCGGCCGGTTGTCGCTGTCCAGCGCCCACATCCCGCCCATATGACCGGAGACGCCGACGCCGGTCACATCGTCTGCGGATATACCAGCTTCTGCGATCGCCGCACGGATGCACTCCGCAACGCCTGCAAATGTGACCTCCATATCCTCTTCATGCCATCCCGAGTGCGGGTGCAGGGACTTGGTCGAACGGTGGGCGCTGGCAATGGTCTGCCCGGTCAGCGCATCAAACACCACCGCCTTGGTGGCTGTCGTTCCCTTGTCGATACCGATGACGAAACTCATGCCTGCACCTCCTTCAGGAGCTGCGATCGACGGTCAGAGAAGCTGCGATAGACATCGCGCATGTCGCAATAGAGGTCGTACCAATCATCGTAGTCGGCGCTCGCTTCGGGGTCGGGCTCGAAGCGGGCGGAAATCGATGTTGTGCTGGCCTGCGCCGTTGCCAGATCAGGCCAGATACCGGCGGCCACGCCTGCCATAAGGGCAACGCCGGTGGCGCCGGACTGCTCGGCTGCACAGATCTCGACGGGGAGCTTGCACACATCGGCAAACATCTGGGACCAGAAGGCGCTGCGGGATCCGCCGCCGGTGAGCGTCAGAACATCGAGCTCGCCGGGCATGGCTGTCAGGCAATCACGGGTGGCAAAGGCAAGAGCTTCGTAGACTGAGCGCATCAGATGGTCGCGTGTGGTCTGGTTGCTCATCCCGAAGAAACTGCCGCGTGCCCGCGGGTCGTAAAATGGCGCCAGTACACCGGCGGTGTTGACATAGGGCAGCAACAGAACGCCATCGGCACCGCGCGGTGTGGCCGCCACGCGCTGTTCCATGGCTGCAAAATCCCAGTTTCCCGCCGCATCACGAATGCCGCCGAAATGATCCAGGAACCAGTCCATGGTTATCGTACCCGAGGTGTTGGGCAGAATGCGCAGATAGTTTTCATCCGGCATCGCAAACAAGAAACCAAGGCCGGCGGGATCGCGCCCCGGTTTGTCGACAATCAGCGAATTGAGACAGGAGGTCCCGAGAACAGTGATGGCCTCGCCCGGGCGGCTTCTGCCAGCGCCGACGACATTGGCCACGGCATCCCCGCATCCGGTGATGACCAGCGTGCCGGGCGCAAGGCCTGTTCCTGCTGCCGCCTCGCGGGTCAGTTCTCCGGCAATCGCGCCGGACGGCATGATGTCCGGCATCATCGGCTTCCAGCCGTCTGCACCAAGCAAAGACATCAACCGGTCCGAATGAGACGTTTTGTCGATGTCGCCGGGAACGAACGAAACGTCTGACGGGTCGGTTGCGATGACGCCTGTGAGTTTGAAGCGGAAATAGTCCTTGGCGCTGAGAACCGCGCTGGCCCGGCTGCGCAATTCAGGTTCATTGGCATTGAGCCAGCTCAAGATCATCAAGGTGATGCCGGGCATCAATCCATTGCCGGAAATCGCGAACACCTCGTCGAGCGCGCCCTTGTTCTCAAGCTCCGTCAGCAGCGATTGCGCGCGTTCGTCGGGCCAGCAAATGGCGTCGCGGACAGGATTTCCCCCGGCATCAATAATCCAGGCTCCGCCCATATGCGCGGCAATACCGACTCCCGCAACTTCATCACCGCGAATGCCCGCATCAGCCAGAGCCGAGCGGATGGTACGGCAGCAGGCCTGCCAGCTGGCTTCGGGATCTTCCTCGTGCCAGCCGGGGCGCGGCGCGAGAACGGCAACCCGCTCATCAGCGGATCCCACGGCCTTGCCGGTCTCGTCGAAAACGACCGACTTGACCATCGATGTGCCTTTGTCGATGCCGATGAGATAGCGCATCTGTCACACCGCCTGGATGTCGGACTTCAATGAGCTGCCAGCCGTCTGACTGAACCGGGTCGTGGCCTCGGTTTCAGGATCGAAAGCGTAGAGCGATTCTGCACGGGCAGCGACTGTCACTTGCTCGTCAATCGCATAGTCGCGCTTGCGTCCGTCAAAGGCCTGAACGATCAGATCGCCGACCTGAATGGTGACCAGCATTTCGTCTCCGAGAGGCTCGGCCACATAGACCTTGCCGGATACCGTGAAAGCATCAGCGGGCGTCTCTTCGCCAGCCTTGTAGACTTCAACCGCGTGGGGCCGGCAACCCAGAATGAGCGACCCGGATTTGCTGGCTGTCTGCCTGAGAGCCTGAGGCACACCGACTTCACCATTCTCCAGTCTTGCGAAATAACTGCCCGCTTCCTCGCGCAATTGCGACAGCCGGAACATGTTCATCGAATGGAGGCCGAAAAACTGTGACACGAAAGCATTGACCGGGCGATTGTGGATCTCGTCGGCAGTGCCGATCTGCTGCAGTACACCGTCGCGCATCACCGCCAGGCGGTCAGTCATCGTCATTGCCTCGATCGGGTCATGGGTGACGATGACCGAGGTTGTGCCGAGCGAACGCTGCAGACGTTTGAGTTCTCCGCGCAGCCGGGCGCGCAACAATGTGTCCAGATGGGCGATCGGCTCATCCAGGCACAACAGGTTGGGACGCCGGACAAGCGCGCGGGCGATGGCCACGCGTTGCTGCTGTCCGCCCGACATCTGCGAGGCGCGGCGATCGATCAGGTGATCGATATGCAGCATGCGGGCGACATCGCCGACCATCTCGTCGATTTCGGATTTCGACTTGCCGCGGATCTTGAGCGGATAGCCAATATTCTGCCGCGCCGTCATGTGCGGATAAAGCGCGTTCTGTTCAAACACCATGGCAATGTTGCGCTGCTGGGGCGTCCGGTCGGCGACCGAAACACCGTCAAACAACATATCGCCTTCGGTGATGCTCTCGAGGCCCGCGAGCATGCGCAATACCGAGGTCTTGCCTGACCCCGACGGACCAAGAAGTCCGAAGAATTCGCCATCCTCGATGGTGAAGCTGACGTCTTTGACAGCGTGGACAGCCTGGCCGTACCACTTGTTGACGTTTCTGAGTTCAATGGATGCCATGTCGATACCTCACCGTCCGCCCAGCTCGATGGAAAACGAGCGGATGAGCAGTCTTTGCATGTAATAGGAAAGCAGGAGCAGCGGACCAAAGGCGACAATGCCGATGGCGCCAAGCTGCCCCCAGTTGGGCTGCTGGAACAGGAAGAAACTGGCCAAAGCCTTGGGCAAGGTAATCACCGCATCGCCGGTGAGCACCAGGGAGAACAGGAATTCATTCCAGGCGAAGATCATCGCCAGGATACCCGCTGTCATGACCCCTGGCAGCGACAGCGGCAGCAGAACATCGCGGAACAGCTGGAACCAGCCTGCGCCATCGACACGGGCAGCCTCCTCATAGGATTTCGGAATTTGGCGCATGAACTCGGCGAGCAGCCAGATGACCAGCGGCAGGTTCATGAAGGTGTAGACGATGACGAGGCCGGTGTAGGTGTCGAACAGCGACAGTTCCTGAAACAGCAGGTAGAAACCGATGACCGGCACGATTGGCGGCATCATCCTGAGCGACAGGATGGTGAAGCTCAATTGACCATGTGGCGGGAAACGGCGCGCCAGCGCGTAGGCGGCGGGGAACCCGAGGATCAGACAAACCATGGTCGAAATCGAGGAAACGATAAGGCTGTCCATGATGCCCTTGCCGCCGCCGATTTCCCATCCTTCGGTGAAATTGACCAGTGTGCCGTTGATCGGCAAAACGCTTGGCGGGCTGTTGAACAGCTCCTCATAGGGCTTGAAGGCCGTCAGCAGCAGCCAAAGCAGCGGTGCCAGCACTGCGGCAAGCAGCACGATCAAGGTCAGGTGGCGCAGTGCCGCAAAGATCGAAGATCGGGTCATGTGCGGTCCCCTCCCGTGGCGCCTGCGGAGCGGCGACGGACTGCTGCGAGAATGACGCTGGTGCCGACAATCAGCAGAATGAGCTGGATGATGCTGAGCGCGCCGGCGCTGCCAAACTGAAAGCGTCCGAAGCCGACATCATAGGTGTAGTAGGCCAGGTTCTGGGTCGATGTGCCTGGACCACCGCGGGTGAGGATATAGATGACATCGAAGACCTTGAAGCTGTCGATGAACCGCAGCACGAACGCCACCACCATGTATGGCGCGAGCATCGGCACGATAATGTTGAAGAAGGTCTGCAGATGATTGGAGCCATCAACCTTGGCGGCTTCGAAAATCCGCGGCGGAATGGAGCGCAGACCGGCAAGCAGAATGACCATGACCAGAGGCGTCCACTGCCAGATGTCGACTGCGACGATCGTCGGCAAGGCCCATTCTGGTGACTGCGCCCAGGCCGGCGGCTGCAGGCCGAGCCCGCGCAAGGCGGCATTGAGGGGGCCGTAGATCGGGTTGAGGAACAGGTTCCAGGAAAAGCCGACAATGATCGGCGCCAGCATCATCGGTATCAGGAACAGCGAGGCATAGATCTCGCGCCCTCGCCCGATCGAATTGATGAGCATTGCCAGACCGAGTCCAATGAGGATCTGCAGCGGCACGGCGACGAGCGCGAAAATGGCGGTAATGCCAAGGCTGCTCCAGAAACGGTCGCCTGAAACCAGCTTGGTGAAATTGTCAAAGCCCACCCATTCGATCGGGATCGGAACGGCAAGCTGGTAGGATGTGAAAGATGCATAGAGAAGATAGGCGAAAGGCCAGATCGACATAAGCGTCAGGAAAACCAGCGCCGGCGCAAGCAGAATCATGGTCGAGCGGCGTTCGGCTGCTCGTTCGCGCCTGCTCCGCTCGCCGGCGGGTGGCCGGCTGATCGTCAAGGTGGGTGTGTAGTCAGTCATGGATTATCCGCAAGCCATCGCTTTTTCGCCCTGAGGCAGACGTCAGGGGCACTGGCCCGCTCAAAAGCGGGCCAGTGCCTTATCAGAACTGGTTTCAGCTCCAGTAACCGTTGGCGATCATACGCTGACGATACTCGTCGTAATGGGAGATCTGACGTTCGCGATTGAACAGTTCGGTGGTGTCCTCGAACTCGGCTTCCATCGCCTTGAGGGCTTCTTCCGATGTCGCCTGACCAGTGACAGCGCGCTGGACGTGCTGGATCATGGAAGCGAGGTACTGGTTTGTGCCAGGAATGGAGATGTCGAGATAAGCCTTGTCGTTGGCCAGCATCCGCTTGGAGACCGACGCGAAGTTGTCCGCAAAGCCAGATTCCGCCTGCAACGGGAATGTGCTGGCCGGCTCATTGAACATGCTCATCCGCCATGGATCCATCAATGACTGCGAGAAGGTCTCGGCAACCCAGCGATTTGCATTTGCCGCCTTCTGGATCCAGGCAATTGCCTGGAATGCGCCTTCCTTGTTGGCCGAGTTTTTGGCAATGCCCATGGCGCGGCCATAGGGAAGCACCGTGACATCACCCCAGCTCGGCGCGCATTTGATCTTGTCGGCAACCTTGGAAATCGACGGATCAGCAGCGCCCTTGGGCATGTCTGTCCACCAGTTGGCCTGCGCCACCCGGCCTTCAAAGAAAATCTGCCGGCCGACATCCCACGGCATGGCATTGGCCAGATCAGACGGCATGAACTGGGTAACTTCGCGGTAATGATCCAGAGCGGAAATCGCTGTGTCATTGACCAGTTTCGGCTTCATCTGCTCATCGAACAACTCGCCGTAGCGCTCGCCCTTGGCAGCACCTTCCTGAACCAGCTGGTTGATGAAGAAGGCATAGACGAAGTAGCTCGTCACTTCGACAAGACCGTAGGTGTTCTGATCAGGCCGGGTGAAGAATTCGGCGGTATCGCGATACTGTGTCCAGTCTTTCGGCGCAGCCAGATCGTAGCCATACTTTGCCTTGAAGGCCTGCATTTCGGCTGCGTCTTCGAACAGGTCGGTACGATAGGTGTTGATGAACATGTCACCATCAATCATCACGCCGACAGACTTGCCTTCATAGATGTTGAGCAGCTGGAACGGCTTGGCGATGTCATCGAAACCGAGATCATCGAGTGACCCGACTTCTTCGAGCGGCGTCAGGAACGGACCGAAATCACCGGTGAAGTTGGGCCAGAAATCAAAAGCGTCGAAACGCGCTTCGTCCTGGCGCAGCGCCAGCAGGTTCTGGTCGTACATGTTGCCCAGCGGGTAGGACAGAAACTCGACCTCGGTTCCCGTGGCTTCCCTGAACTCCTCGGCGAATTCCTTCAGGATCGGGGTGAAGGCGCCGCTGTCGAGGCCAACCTTGACCTTGCCACCGCCGGATTGGCCGGCTGCCCCCAGAACGCCACCGAATGTGCCAAGCGTCGCCGCGGCACCAAAAACAGTGGCACGCCGCATCAGTTCGCGGCGAGAAATGAGCCCCTTGGTGTCGACACTCGACAGCTGGTCAAGCGCGTAGGTATCAGCGCAAGTGCGCTTTTTCATAATCATTATGCTTCTCCTCCCAGGTGACAGGACATCCTCCGAATGTCCTAATTGCATTTGCAATTGTATCAGTTATTGATTACGCTAATCGACCAAATGACCTAACACAAGAAGTATATTGTCATAGATCCATGATTGAAAACTTGATACAATCCGGCATCAAGCCGCGCTATAAAGCCATCGTGGCTGCAGTTGTTGACGGTGTGGCGCAACGAAAATTTGCGGTCGGCGAAAAGCTTCCGCCGCAGCGGGAACTGGCCCATCAGCTGGGCATAGCGATCGCCACCGTCGGCCGCGCCTACAGCGAGCTGGAGCATATGGGCATCGTCCGAAGCCATATCGGTCGTGGCACCTATATATCTGAAATAAAACCGAAATTTTCGAATGCTGAGATCAATTCAGGCCGGTCTTTCGACATGCAGACCTACCGGGTCCCGGTGGCGGATATTCCGGGCCTTGTTGCTGATACCCTTCGCTCGATTGCTTCTGACGACGCTGCAGCACTAGCACTCGAAAACTGTCCTACCCAGGGCGAATACGCGCACCGCTCGGCGCTCTCCGACTGGCTGTCTGAATCTGGTATCAACGCAAGACCAGAAGACATCATTGTGACAAATGGAGGCCAGCACGCGACGATGTGTGCGCTTTCAACTGTCACCCATCCCGGTCAGACAATCGCGACGGAGGAACTGACCGATCCAAGGATGAAGTCAGTGGCCGGATATCTCGATCGGCAGTTGGCTGGCGTCGAAATGGACGAGAAGGGAATGTTGCCGGACGCACTCGAAACCCTGTGCAAAAGCGGACGGCGGATTTCGGCGATCTACTGCACGCCACGCAACCAGAACCCGACCAACGCCGTGCTTCCCTATGTGAGGCGCGTCGCCATTGCCGAGGTGGCGGAAAAATATGACATCCCGATCATCGAGAGCGATATCTACGGCACACTGCGTCAGGACGAAGAACAGCCGATCTTTTCGATAGCGCCGCACCGGACCCATTTTGTCACCAGCCTTGGCCGGATTGCCGGCCCCGGAATGAAGGTCGGCTGCCTTGTCTCACCACCCGAAAGTGTCTTGCGCAGCCAATCAGGTGTCGGCATGTCGACCGGTGCATCCTCAAGGCTGCAGGCCGAGATTGCAGCGCGATGGATCCGCGGCGGTCATATCCGCAAGATGGTTGCCTGGCAGCAGGACGACGCCTTGCGCCGTGTCGCGCTGCTGGCAGCCTACCCGATGCTGTCCAACGCCATCAGCCTTCCCAACAGCCCGCATATCTGGCTTGGGCTGCCCGACCCGTGGCGCAGCGAAGAATTCGTCGACGCCGCAGCGGCGCATGGCATTGCAATTGCACCGACGCACAGCTTTGTTGTCGGTCGGCGTCAGATACCACATGCGGTCCGGATCGTTCTGGGATCGCCATCGACAATCGAAGACGTGGATACAGCGCTCGACCGACTTGAACGGATCCTGCAAAACCCGCCGCGCCCGCATGGACGTTCCGCCTGACCCACAAAACCCGTCGGCGAATGGTCTTGCCTGGTGTCCAGCCTGATCGTTGCGATGAGATCACCAGCATGGCGCATAGTGGGTCCAGTTCAATCCTGGAGACTGCTATGCCTATCGTTGACATGAAAATGCTGGAAGGATTTTCCGACAGCCAGAAAGAAGCCATGTATGGCGAAGTGACCGATGCGCTATGCCGCACACTGGGTTGCAGGCCCGAGCAGGTCCGCATCATGGTAAGTGATCTTGCCCACGGTGATTTCGCCATTGCCGGCAAAAGCGTTGCCGCAACCAAGCGCGACGCAAGCGGAGGCTGACCCCAAGTGATGCAGGTCCGGTCTCGTATCGGACCTGCATGCAGGTTCAGGTATTTGCCGGCTGGCTGAAGAGATTGCGCAGTTCCGCCTTCAGAACCTTGCCCATCGGGTTCTTCGGCAAGGCATCCAACACCCGCCAATGACGCGGACATTCGTAATCTGCAAGGTTTTCCGCGCAATACGCCTTCAGCGCTTCCACATCGATGTCTTGTCCGTCGGCGGGAACGATGCATGCCCCCACATCCTCGCCAAGTGCCTTGTGCGGCACCGCAACAACAGCGGCTTCCTTGATCGCCGGGTTGCGGTACAGCACTTCCTCGACCGCAATCGAGGCGATCTTCAATCCGCCGCGGTTGATGATATCCTTGAGTCTGTCAGTGAAGAACAGGTAGCCATCAGCATCCAGATAGCCCGCATCACCAGTGCGAATGCCGCCCAGAGCGAAAGCGGTTTTCGTGGCCTCCGCATTGCGGAAATAGCCCGTTGCCACTGCGGGGCCTGACAGCAGAATTTCACCGCGCTCACCCTGGGGCAGGATCTGGCCATCTTCGCTGATGATCCTGACATCACAATGCGGCATGGCACGCCCTACGGAGCCAAACTTGTCGAATGCCCGCTCTGGTTCCAGCACCGTTCCATTCGGCCCGCTTTCGGTCATGCCGTAAATCTGGACCTGTTCGACGTGCGGCCAGCGCTGGTCAATTTTTCTGACAACTTCGAGCGGCATCGCCGACCCGCCATAACCGATCCGTCGCAGTGACGAGACGTCGAAACTGCCCTGCGCATATTCCTCGATCATGAAGTAAACCACCGATGGCACGCCATGATAAAAGGTCGACTGCTCGGTGGCGACGAGATTGAGCCGTCCGGCATTGTCGAGCATGTTTTCAAACACCAGTCCTGCGCCGCTGGCCCAGGCTGACGCGCAGCCGAGATTGAGCCCTGACGAGGTGAAGAACGGCCATCCTCCCTGGTACAGATCGCCGGGCACCAGACCTATGGCTTCGGACGTGCACACTCCCGACGCCACCATTGTGCCGTGCGTATGCATCACCGCCTTGGCGCGTGCCGTGGTGCCCGAGGTAAACAGCAGCGATGCCGGTGTTTCAGGGTCGGTAGGCATGGGCGGCAGCTCATAGACCAGATGATCTTCCGGGCGCGGCCAGGGCGACCCATTGTGGCCCCTGTCGCCTTCGCCATCCACGATCAGAAGCTGCGCCCCTCTGTGGAAACTGCGAAGCCGTACCGCATCAGCCTTTCGCGCAACGATTGCCACGGGATCGACCAGTTCCAGCGCGTGCACGAGCTCGGCGTCGGAGTAGCGCGTATTCAGCGGTGCGACGACGCCGCCAAGCCGGAACTGGGCCAAGGCGGTCAAGATTGCTTCCAGGCCTGACTCATTGTCAAGGAAGACCGCGACCCTGTCGCCCGGAGACACGCCGCGGGCCAGAAGACCGGCAGCGACCGCTTCCATGTGCTTGACCAGTTGTGCATAGCCGAAGCGTTGCCGGTCACCGCGGGCCGACTGCGCCGACAGCGCAATCGACATCGGCCGTTCACGCGCCTGCCACTGCAAAAGCGCGGGAACTGTCATTTCAAAAATAGTGTCGGGTTTGTTCATTATCGCCTCGTCTGTCCCGCCATACCAAACACCGGGTTGCCCCCAGTCTGCCAAATCGCCAGCCAACTAAGGAGGCCGGTTTTGGTCTCTTCTGCGGACCAATGGCGATGTTGCCGAGCTGTGCCGGCTCGGCGAGATACTGCTGCAAAAGGAGCATGCAGATGACAATTGCCAGACAAATGCGGATTCACGTCTATGGCGGACCGGAAGTGTTTTCCAGCGACAAGGTTGAGCTTGCCGAGCCCGGGCCCGGCGAGGTCCTCATCCGCCAGCACGCTGCAGGTGTCAATTTCATCGACGTCTACCATCGCAAGGGTGTCTTTCCTATTCCCGCGCTGCCCGGCCCGGTTGGCGTAGAGGCGGCTGGCGAGGTGATCGCCTGCGCAAGCGATGTCAGCACACTCAAGCCCGGTGACCGGGTGGCCTATGCCGGACCTCCGGTTGGCTCCTATGCAGACATGCGGCTCATGAAGGCGCTGAGCCTGGTGCGCATCCCTGATGCGCTGGGGTTTGAGGAAGCCGCGTCGATCATGCTCAAGGGCATGACTGTGCACATGCTGATGACCCGCGTCCGCCCCCTGGCCACAGGTGAAACGATCCTTGTTCATTCCGCCGCCGGTGGACTGGGGCAGCTGCTCAGCCAGTGGGCCTCATCGCTCGGGGTGCGTGTGATCGGAACTGTGGGATCGCACGAGAAGGCGGAGATCGCCGGGCAATCGGGCTGCAGCGAAACCATTCTCTACAAGGAACGCGACTTCGTTGAAGACGTCAAAGACCTGACCGGCGGCGATGGCGTCGATGCGGTTTACGAAGGACTCGGCGGTGATATCCTGACGCGGTCACTGAATTGTCTCAGACCATTTGGCCACGCGATCAATCTCGGACAGGTCGGCAAGCCGCTTGATGCCGTGGCGCTGGCTGATCTGGGCCCACAGCGTTCGCTCACGGTTTCAGTGCCGGGTGTCTTTGCCCATCTGCGGACATGCGGTGATCTGCAAGCTGCGGCCGATACGATGTTCGCACAGGTGACCTCCGGCGCGATGAAACCAAAGATCGGCGAACGCTTTGCGCTGTCCAATGTCGCCGCAGCCCACGCCAAACTTGAAGCCGGGCGGACAGCCGGTGCCATTGTTCTGCTGCCATGACGGAGACGAAGCAACAAACAATGGTCGTGCCGGATTTTGCCTTCTGGCACGAGACGACGGTGCGTCATTCCGATCTCGACCCGAATGACCATGTCACCAACTCGGTCATCTGTGCCTGGTTCGATGATGGCCGCTACATCCTGTTGCGCCAGAAACTACGGCCTTTGGTAGAAGCGACCGATTATTTTGCGCTGGTCAAGCTGGAGATGAATTTCCGTAAGGAAATACGGATGTTTGACGTACCCCGCATCGCCACGACAGTCACCCGTATCGGCAAAAGTTCCATGGCCATGCACCAGCATCTGGTCATTGGCGGAGAAATTGCCGCGACAGCTCAGTCTGTCACGGTTCTTGCCGACGGCAACACCCGCAGCGCCAAGCCGCTGTCTGCCGATCAGCAAGATGCTCTGCTGCCCTTCATGGCGGAAGACCAAACCGCCTGACACCCGCCCCTGGCAGGGCGGGATTGGTCCGCGATGAACACCAGCGTCTGCCTTGTGTGTGCCCGCGCAGTTGGGTCCATTGCACAACGGGATGAAGACAGGACGAACCACCAATGGATGAATTTTTCACCGACGAAGAACGGGCTTTTCGCAATCACGTCCGCTCTGCAATCGCCGAGATGCTGCCTGATCACTTGGCTGAACAGACACGATCCCACCTGCACATGAGCCGCAATACGATGGCTGAATGGAACCGCATCCTGCATGCCCGCGGATGGTCGGCGCACCACTGGCCTAAAGAGTTCGGCGGACCGGGCTGGACACCAATCCAGCGGTTCATTTTCGAATCCGAGCTGGCGCGTGCCGATGCGCCGCCGCTCAGCGTCTTCGGCATTTATCTGGTCGGCCCTACACTTTACAGCTTCGGAACCGAAGCCCAGAAATCGCGCTATCTGCCAGGGATCCTGTCAGGCGAGGAGTTCTGGTGTCAGGGCTATTCGGAACCCGAAGCAGGGTCTGATCTGGCACGCCTGAAGACAACTGCGCGCCGGGCGGGTAACAAATGGGTGGTCAACGGCCAGAAGGCCTGGACCACCGAAGGTCAGTTTGCCGATCACATGATCCTGCTGGCCCGGACAAATATGGACGTCAAACCGCAAGCCGGACTTTCGCTGTTTGTCGTTCCCATGTCTGCGCCCGGTCTGACGGTACAGCCGGTGATCACCATCGATGGTGCCCATTCCGTCAATTCGGTATTTCTCGACGATGTCTTGCTTGACGAGGATGCGCTGGTTGGCGACCTCGACAAGGGATGGACCTACGCGAAGTTTCTGCTCAACAATGAGCGGACCAACAATGCCCAGGTTCACAAGTCCCGGCGTGAATTCGAGAAGCTGAAAGCCCATGCACGGCTGCAGGATGGCACGTTGCCGGTGGAATACCGCGAGCGCTTTGCGACCATCGAAACAGACCTGGCAGCCCTTGAGATCACTGTGCTGCGTGTGCTGGCCGATGAGACAGATGGCCGAGATCCTGGGGCGAAAGCTTCGATCCTCAAGGTCATAGGCTCCAAGCTGCAGCAGTCTATCAGTGAGCTGGCGATGGAAATCCTCGGTGAGGACGCGGTGGCCACCGCTCTCCCGCTGAGGAACGAGAACACTGATTACGCCGCACATTGGGCCGAGAAGCACCTCTTCAGGCGCGTCGTGACGATCTATGCCGGCACCAACGAAATCCAGAAAACCATTATCGCCAAAACCGTTTTCCAAGGATGACGAGCATGCGCCGCACAGACGACCACACCGAGACAGACAATCTACTACGCGACAGCGCACGGGAATTCTCCGTCAGCCTGGAAACAGCAAGCACGGCCGCGCCTTCGGACCTCAAATCCTGGCAGCCTTATGTGGAAGCCGGCTGGCCAGGCATGGCGCTTGGCGAGGATGACGGCGGCATCGGCGCGGACCTGACCCAGTGCTGCATCGTGCTTCAGGAAGCCGGTCGGGCTTTGCTGAAACAATGTGTTTCTGCCGACGTTCTCATCGCCCCACGGCTGGCGCAGTACGCGCCTGCGATTGCCGACCTGATGCCGGATCTTCTGGCGGGAAACGCCCGCTTCGCTTTCGTCCTGTCCAACGATCCGGAGCTTCGCGAGAACCCGGATGGCTTGATCGAAGGCCAATCGAAGCTGGTGCCGGGCGGCGATCAGGCAACGCACATCGTGCTTGCGGTGCATGCCGGCGATGAGATGCGGCTCTATCTGTCTCTCGCAGATGCAAACGGTTTGACTGCGCACCTGGCTCGCCTGATTGATGGCCGCACAGCGGCCCGGTTTGAATGCAGCGAGCTTTCCGCCAGCAATCTCACACTGCTTGCCTCGGGCGTGAAAGCCCGCGAGATCGCCGATGAACTCGAGGCACTCGCCATCTGCGGGATGATCAGCGAAGGGCTTGGGGCCTTTGAGGCCGCCTTCGACATGACCGTGGATTATGTGCAGATCCGCCAGCAGTTCAAACAGCCATTGGCTTCCTTCCAGGCTGTCGAGCACATCATTGCCGATGTCTATTGCGAGCTGGAGAAATTCCGGTCGCTGCACATGGCCCTGCTTTCCACTCTGGAGAAACCCGGATCATTCGATGCCGGCGCGGTAGCCCGAGCCCGGCTTTGCCATGCACAGAACGTGTTGCAGGCGACAGGCAAATTGATCCAGATCTCCGGCGGCATCGCGTTGACCGAAGAATACAAGCTCGGCCGCATCTATCGCCGACTGCAAGCCGATGCAGCACTTTTTGGCGGCGCACGCCGGGCAATCGACACCATCGCCGGCACGGCCTGCCGCGCAGCCCCCATCACCTGAGACAGGAAGAGTAGATCCATGAAAACCTATCCCCTCGAAAGCCGCTACGAAACCCTTAAGATCACCCGTGACGGGCGCAAGCTGACAATCACCATGAACCGGCCGGAGTCTCTCAACGCCGCAGATACGCTGCTGCATGAGGAGCTGGCTCACGTGTTTTATGATGTGGCAGTCGACCCGGACAGCGACGTCATCATCCTGACCGGTGCAGGGCGCGCCTTTTCAGCCGGCGGCGACATTCCGTGGATGCGCGATGCCATTGCCAAACCGGAGATGTTTGAACAGACCGCGCGCGAAGCCAAGCGCATCGCGTTCTCGATGCTCGAACTTGAGAAACCGCTTATTGCGAAGGTCAATGGTCACGCCACCGGGCTTGGGGCGACACTGGCTCTGCTTTGCGACGTGATCTTTGCCTCGTCCAAAGCCAAGATTGGCGATCCGCATGTCTCCATTGGTTTTGTTGCCGGTGACGGCGGACCTGCGCTCTGGCCTCAATTGATTGGTTACGCCCGCGCCAAGGAATACCTGATGACCGGCGATCTCATTCCGGCTGTGGAAGCCGAACGCATGGGATTGATCAATCACGTGGTTGAACTTGAAGAGCTGGACGCCCGTGTCGACGCCTTTGCCGACCGGCTTGCCAACGGTGCGACCAAGGCAATTCGCTGGACCAAGACGCTTGCCAACCTGGAACTGCGCCGCATTGTTGGTGCTGTGATGGATCCGGGTGTGGCTTATGAAGCGCTGTCGAACAATACGGCCGATCACCGGGAAGCCGTCGAGGCCTTCATGGAAAAGCGCAAGCCGAACTTCACCGGCAAGTAAGTGTTGGCGACACGGCCACACAACCAGTTGCAAACGAAAAACCGGACCCTCGCAGGTCCGGTTTTTTCTGGTCTTAAGAACTGAAGCCCCGCCCGGTCAACAAGACGATGCTTGAAGTGCCGCCATGATCAGGCTGCGGCGGGACCGAAGACATAGGCATTGTAATTGTGCTGGAAGAACCGGACATGGCGCTCCATGGCATCGTGGGCGGCATCCTCGTCACCGGCGATAATGGCTGAGACTATCGCCTCATGCTGGGCGATCAGCACATCACGCGGTCCGCGCAGATCCGGGTTTTTCAGCGTATAGGCAAAGTAGTTGGTCACGGTTCCACGCAGGACCTCATTGACGAAGAAGTGCAAGGCGCTGCCTGCCGACCGGGCAATGGTGAGATGCAGATTGAGATCCAGATCGATTGAACGATCGAGCGACTCGATCGGGCGGCGCATCTCCGAGAGTATGCGCTTGAGATCGGCTTTGTCCTTCTTGGTGGCGTGGCGGGCAGCACGGCGAGCAGCCCAGACCTCCTGGAAGTGGCGCAGATTGCACAGCAGTTTGAACTCGCGAACGTTCTCTTCGACACTTTCGCGTGCCTCGTCCACCGTTGCCTCGTCGCCTTTGGTGGCGCGGGTCCAGAATCGTTCGCGCGAGGTGATGAGTCCGTCACCCTTGAGCTTTTGTAAAGCATGACGGATCGACACCCGGCTGACGCCGAACACATCGGCAAGGCGGCGCTCGCCCAGCAGCACGTCCTCGGACTTGCCGTCGGCACGAGCGAGCATTCCGGCGATTTCCTGCGCAATGACGTCGCTGAGCTTTTCAGGCTGATGCGCATTGAGTTCACGCAACACAAGATCGTTGGTCACGAGCTGGCGCGTGGGGCCGCTCTGGCCTGCAATGACCGCAGACCGCATGATGCGGTTGCGCTCACGAATTGCCTTGATGAGCGCTGTCTTGTCGCAAACTTGCGCCGCAGAAATCATCGCCAGTGTCGTGTCTGCAAGCTGATCGGTAATCCGGTCGACCCTCGGAATGGAATTGTAATAGCACCGGTAGCCACGGGCCATCTTGCGCAGCAGCAATTCGAGCGTCGGACTGCCAGACACGCGCGCCAGGTCGCGGCGGACCTGATACTCGGTTTCAGGGTCGAAACGGGGCCGCGAACCGGCAGTACCGAGCAACGATTTAAGAATGTCTGCCACAGCCGATACATCATCGGTGAGCTCGACGCACTCGGCCAGGAACTCATCCAGGTAGGCGCAAAAATTGCCCAGATCGTTGACGTTTTCGAGATTGGCGGCATAGAGCTGATCAAGTTTCTCGGAGGACCGGACAACGCGGGTTCCGGCACCCTGAATGGATTCGATGTATCCATTTTCCTTAAGCCTGTCGAAAGCCGACCGCACACAAATGCGACTGATCGAAAGCGCTTCGGCGATATGGCGTTCAGGCGGGATACGCGCACCTGGCGCAAGCCTTCCATCCGCAATCAGCCCTAGAATATTGACGGAAAGCCGGTCGGAGAGTTCGGATTTCTTCTGCAGCTGCATCCGCAACCGGCTGGATCGGCCGAGACCGTCCATCTCTATGGGCCCATAGCTTTCGCCGCGCAACAGAACCAGCTTGAGGTCCAACATCTCATTCATACCAAACTCCTCCCAGCAGTTGGGTCACTTCCGGTCGACACGGAGTGTATCCGTCTCAACCAGATTCCTCCGGCTCCTCGCAAATTGACGCCTGAGGCGAGCAATCTGTCCTTCCGTCAGAGTGGCAAGGTTCTCAGAAGAGCCCCGCGAAATCAAATAAGGCACTACAACCCGAACCGCTGTCGCCACCGCCACTCTTCATTTTATTCCGTTTCTTTTCAATGTCTTCCCATGCGGCTTCTTCCCGCGTTCCACGGTGAACCTGCTGGTAATGCCACAAGACCAATTCGATGGACGGTACCCGGTGCTCACCGAACTATCCCAACAGTCCCGGCAGGAAATTCACAATCGCGGGAAAGGAGACGAGCAAAAGCATCGTGCAGAGATCCGCCAGAATGAACCAGACCAGGAAGCGGGCGATCTTATCGATCGAGGCTTCGCGCCCAACGATGGCCTGCATGACGAACAGATTGAGCCCGACAGGTGGTGTGATCAGACCGATCTCGAGAAATTTGACAACAAGAATGCCCATCCAGATCAGATCGATATCGAGAGCATTGAATGCCGGCAGCAGCAAGGGCAGCGTCAGCAGCATGATGCCGAGCGGGTCGAGAAACATGCCAAGGACCAGATAGACAACTGCTACGCCGAGAACGAGGACAAGCGGGCTGGTGGCATACAGAATCGCCAGTTCGGAGAAATGCGTGGCTACGCCGGAGAGCGCCAAGAACCGGGTGAACAGTGCCGCGCCGATGGCGATAATAAGAATAGTGGCTGTCATGCGCGCAGTTTCAAGCAACGCTGTCGCGAGGATAGTCGGGGTAAGGCTGCGCCGGGCCAAGGCGATGACCAGCGAGAAGAAAGCGCCCACCGCTCCGGCTTCCGTGGCGCTGAAGGTTCCGGTGAAAATTCCACCAAGGACGCCGACGATCAGCACGATGACAGGCCAGGTTTCGCCCAAGGAGGCAATCCGTTCCGGCCAACCTATGCGGTTCTTTCCAGGGGGACAGATATCGGGGCGCAGTCGGGCGATCACGATGATGACCAGCGAAAACATGATCGCGCTCAGGATGCCAGGAAGCACCCCGGCGATGAAGAGTTTGCCAATGGGAACCTCAGCGAAAGTGCCGTAGATGATCATCACGATGCTGGGGGGTATCATCGACCCCAACGTGCCGCCGACCGCACAGATCGAAGCCGCGAAGCCGGGATTGTATTTCTCCTTGAGCATTTCGGGCACTGCAATCCGGCCCATTGCCGCGGCACAAGCGGTTGTCGAGCCCGACACGGCAGAAAACACGGCGGCGCCGGCGATGGTGGAAATGCCAAGTCCGCCGGGCAGAGCTCCAAGCCAGCACCGGGCAGCCTTGAAAAGGCCATCGGTCAGGCGGGTGTGGTAACAGATGTAGCCCATCAACAGGAACATCGGAATCGAGCTCAGAGACCAGTTACCGCCGATTTCATACGGGGTGGAGCGTAGAAGGCCCCAGGCAGCGTTGGAGCCGATGATGGCCCACACGCCGGCGATCGACGGCAGGATCAGTGCGATTGCAACCGGGATGCGGATGATGATCAGGAAGATCAGCGCGACAACCCCGATATATCCGATTTCAAGTGATGTCATCGTGCGTCAATCTCTCTGCCGCGAATCGCAAGCGCCAGCCTGACGGTGACCACGGCGGCAATGGCAAAACAGCCGACAGGAACCATGAAACGGCCTGGCCAGAGAGGTACTGCGACCTCCCCCATGAGGAATTCCCGGATGGCGAATTTGGCCATGGCTTCCTGCAAACCGACCCACCCCATGGCGGCATAGATCACGCCGCAGACGAGGTAACAGAAAACCTCCGTCAGTTTTCGTGGAAACGGCGGAAAGCGCTCCTGAACGAAACTCACGTCGATATGACCACCTGATCGCTCGACACGGGCGAGCGGAAGAAAAATCAAGGCGGGCATGTAATAAAGCGAAACGATTTCGAGCGTGGCGGGCAGAGTGATGCCGAGAATGTTGCGGCACACGATCTCGGCGACCACATGGACCATCATCAGAGAGGCTGCGGCTGCACCGATTGTTGCAAGCAAAGCATCTATTTTTTGCAACATCGGCACAGCCACTCCACTCAATCGACCCTTGGTCTCACTGGCCGTAGGTGGCCACATCAACCTTGTCGTAGACTTCACGGTTCAGAATGGCGAGCATCTCATCGAGATTGTCGCGCTTGCCTTCAAACAGACCGTCATATTTGTCGAGCAGCTTGTTGAAGGTTTCGATCATGCCTTCAGGATCCTCGATCTTGTAGCGGTCTCGCGCCAGCTCAAGAACAGTTTCCAGATCCTGGTCGCGAAACTCCTGCTTCTGTGCCAGCATCTCTGCCGAAGGCGCGACGAACTGAACACCGGCTTCGCGGGCCTTGGCCTCCGCTTCAATGTCGGCTTTGACGTAATCATCAGCAACGCCGAGAACTGCAAGGCCGGCATGGTCGAGAACGATGCGGCGCTGATCGTCGCTCAATCCGGACCAGAAGCCGGGATTAAACGCCATAGTGATGTTGGAATAGAAAGTCCCGACACCCATCATCGTGGCGTGAGTCGCGACATCAAACAGGTTGTAGGATTTGAAGTCGCCGATCGGCAGCAAACCCACGTCAACCATGTTGCGCGAGATTGCTTCATAGACTTCGCTCGCCGGCACGTTGACCGGAACGCCGCCAACGGCCGTGACCCAGCGATCCCAGGCGCCGCCTGGCGTTCTCATGCGCAGGCCCTTGAGGTCCTCGGGCGTCTTGAGTTCCTTCTTGGCAATCAAGTAATAGGGCGTCGTCGAGTAACTGCCGGTGTAGACAACACCGTTGCGCTTGAATTCATCCTGACACGGAGCGCAATGCAGCATGGTCAATTCGGTGACTGCAGCGGCTGTGGTGTAGGGACCGCGGGCGCGCATGGCCAGATCGCCAAACAGTGCTCCGTGGGGAAACTCTGCCGGATGGTAGGACATGACGACAAAACCAATGTCGGCCACACCGTCACGAACACCCGAAAGCGTTGCCTTGGGTCCAAGCAGTGATCCGCCAAGCAACAGGTTGAAATTCAAGCCGCTGTTTGCGTCATCCTCAACCGCCTTTACGAAAGTCTGATAGCCGCCGGACACCACGGGATGCTGCGGGCCAAGCCACACGCTTGTGGTTACCGTTTGATCCGCCAGCGCCGGTGCGGCAATCACCGCTGCGGTCATGGAGAGTGCTAAAGCCAGTTTCTTCATGTCGTCCTCCTCCCGATTGGTTCCGGTTGCATTAACCCGAACTAATTGTATGCAATTATAGGCATGATGGTTTTGATTGACGCTAACAAGACGCGCACTGGCCAACTGAAGATACCAATTGCATACAATAACTCATCAAAGAGGTATAGGCTCGTTTTGGGAGGACGATTGAGATGCGCCAGCCGGACGAAAACATGCCGACCATGTCGGACGCGATCGTGGTCAAACTACGCGAACTGATCCTGGCGCGAAAGATTGAACCCGGAGCTAGACTGACCGAAGCCAGTGTTGCGCGGCTGATGTCGGCATCGCGCACTCCTGTTTCCACCGCATTGCGAACCCTGACCAAGCTGGGGCTTGTAAAATACGAGCAGAACCGCGGCTACTGGGTTCGTGAGGTCGACGTCGAAGAGGTTTTGGCAGGCTACCAGATCCGGGCCACCCTCGAAGGGCTCGCCTGCCGGCTTGCAGCTGAATATGGTCTTTCGGACGAGATCGAACACACACTTGAAGACTGCATAAAGACCGGCCGAGAGCTGACGCGAAAAGACTGCCTCGATCCGGCCGACCACATCCCTTATCAGGACATGAACGCCAGATTCCACAGCGCGATCATGCAGGCTTCGCAAAACCCCAAGCTGCCCGATTTCGTTGCGTCATGCCACGAGATGCCTTTCACATCGAACCGCATTGTCTACTGGGGCTCGCGCGACGTCGTGCTTCGATCGCAATCTGATCATGAACGCATTGTCGAGGCGATCCTCACCCGCCAGGGCACCCGTGCCGAGATGCTGATGCGCGAACACGTGCTCGAGGCAGGCTCCATCATCCGCAAGAACTGGGCAGAGATTTCAGGCACCTCGTCAGACGCAGAAACGACAAAATTGCAGCACTGACAGGGGCAATCAATTGCCGGATTCGAAAGCGCCCACAGGGCCGTCAAAAGCGTCGGAGGCTGCGCCCCACGACATGTATCCGCCATCGACCTGAAGCGTCACGCCGGCAATGTAGGATGCGTTGTCCGAGCACAGATACAGCATCGCATCGACCAGTTCGCTTGCCTTGCCAAGCCTGCCCATCGGAGTGCGCCGGACGATTTGCATGGCGTCCAGCTTGCCTTCCGCCACAAGGCGTTCGAAAAACGGGGTGACGATGTAGCCGGGCGCGATGCAGTTGACCCGTACCCCCGAAGACGCCCACTCGCATGCCAGCGTCCGCGTCAGCATCGATATGCCAGCTTTGGCTGCACTGTAGGCATTGCGGCGCGAAAGCCCCAGTACACCAGCGACGGAACTGATGTTGAGGATCGCTCCGGCCCCGCGTTCCAGCATGGCTTCACCCACGGTCTTTGACACCAGATAGGTGCCGCCAAGATGGATATCGACCAGCCGCTTGAACTGCTCATAATCCTGTTCGACCGTTGGCTTGAAGACATCGGGGATGCCGGCGCAATTGACCAGAATGTCTATGCCGCCAAATGCGTCTTGCGCTGCAGCGACCATGTTGGTGACATCGGCTTCAACCGCGACATCACCATGAACCGCGAGATGCTGTTCGCCCAACTCGCTTGCTGCCTGATTGGCAGCCTGTTCATTCAGATCGGCGATGCAGACGCGTGCACCAGCTGCGGCAAACGCCTTGGCGCCTTCGAGGCCTAGCCCGCTGGCGCCGCCCGTAATCAGCACAGATTTGCCTTCAAAATTCCAGTTCGCGCTCATTCGGGCGTCACAATCCTGTCAGTGTAATTGGTCGGCGATAGTTGCTCGATTACGAAGCGCCTTCACGGACACCGCCAAATGTGTTCCACGAGCCCGCAGCCAGCCAACCGGCATCGACCGGGAGATTGATGCCGGTAATCATGCTGGCATTGTCGGACAGCAAGAAGAGCACGGCATCAGCAATATGTTGCGGCCTGATGATTTCACCCAGGCAAGTGTTCTCCGCCAGACGCCTGGGATCGCGATTGCCGAGATCGATCTGCGACTGGAGCGCAGCTGTCAGCGTGTAGCCCGGCGAGATGGCATTCACCCGGACGCCCGAACGGCCCCATTCGGCTGCCAGACATTCGGTCAGCGAGATGACGCCCGCCTTGGCCGGGGAATAAGCATGCAGCGGCATGGAACGCATGCCTGCCACCGATGCAATATTGATGATGGCGCCGGAGCCACGCTTGGCCATCTGAGTTCCAAAGGCAGAACAGGCATTGAACGTGCCTTCCAGATCAACGGAAAGCACGCGGCGGAATTCGTCACTGGGAAGCTCTGCCGGGCGGTGTGGCGACTGGACGATACCGGCGCAGTTGACCAGACAATCAACGTCGACGCCCTCGTCGCCAAGGCGCCGCTGCAAATCTTCCAGTGCCGCGCGATCGCAGACATCGATGGCCTCTTGCCGCGCAGCTTCCGGCAATTCACCGGCATCATTGATGTTGCGGTCAAGACTGATCACCCTGGCGCCGGCTGTTGCCAGAGCATGCAAACAGGCCAACCCGATACCGCTGGCACCGCCGGTGACCAGGGCGGTTCTATCCTTGAAAGATGCATACATTTGCGTATCCCGTTCAGCTCATCGGCGAGAATTTGGTGGGAAGGAGAAACCTGTTCTCCATCTTGGTGATCAACGGCAGCACCTGATCGGCATAGGCAACCCATGCAGGATCTGCCCAGAGTTGCCGGCGGCGATCGCGGCGATCTTCGAAATCCTCATAAGCCCAGATGTGGACCACCTGATTCAATGTGCCTGATTCAGTGGTGAAATAGCCCTTTAGCTGGCCCAGAAACCGGGTCTGAATTTCGAGTCCTTCGCGTTCAAAAAGACTCAAGTAATCACCGGTTTTTCCCGGGCGCAGCGTATAGGTGCGTTCTTCATAAAGCATCTCACTGACCTTCACGCAGTCTTGTTGTTGGACGTAACTGCTGCCGCTGGCTGACGCCAAGAGGCAACATTCCATCTGCATTGATACCAACCTGACCGCGAACGAGAATGGCTGCCTTGGTATCCAAGGAGGACCATTTAGCCAGCTCTTCGCTCAGAAGGGCCGCGGCCGATTTGGACTGATGGACTGCATTTTTGGCACTGGAGAAGGATCGATGGCGCCCCAGCCCCGGTTTTATCTGACCCGGGACAGGCAAGAGGACATGACTTCGCTTGGCGGACGAAACGTCAGCAAGGGCCGGCTTGACAATCGCACTAGCAAGCCGATGCAACGCAGCAGGGCTCAAGGAACTTTGGACCCACGACATCCGGGCAGCCGCTGTGTCTCGCTCTGTCGAACCTGGAGGCACAGAATTCGAGATAATGGCCGTCCCGGGCAATTCCACGTCCAAAGTTGCCACCCGCTACGCCCGTGCCGCTGATCAGAAAACACCAGCAAACAGGGCATCGAAACGGCTACGGGAGCAACAGAAATCGATCAAGAGCCCCACTTTTCGGCTAAAGTGGAGTTGACGTGGCAATCCCGGGAGATAGCCCATATAAATCTAGAAACAAAAAGTGGTGCCCGGAGGCACCGCATAACATCGGTCCACCGCCGTTCATAGACATCAATTTACATCTTTATTTTCAATATCTTAATATTTTTTTGTTCATCATCATACGTAGACATTTGCCATAATTCGCTTACAAAAGTAAGAACAAAAATAAGAATTTGCAATTGGTGTCCGGATGGCAAAACGAGCTTCGCATAAACTAACTGCTCTCAGCGTTGAACGCGCAAAGAAGCGCGGCAGGCTCGGAGATGGTGGCGGCCTATGGCTGAACATTTCTCATTCTGGCTCCAAGAGTTGGATCTACCGTTGGGTCGTCAGCGGCAAAGCGCACGAGATGGGTCTGGGCCCATATCCCGTTGTGAAGTTGGCAGAAGCACGTGAGGCTGCTCTGGAATGCCGTCGAACGGTTTTCGCTGGAAAGCACCCTCGCGAGGAACGTGCTCGTGAACGACGGGTACTCACACTCGGTGAGGTGTCAACGCGCTTTCTCGAGGAAATGTCACCTCGATGGTCAAACGATAAAACCCGCTGGCAATGGCATCGTTCATTGACCGATCAGATCGCGCCGATAGCAACCGTACAGATGTCAAACATCGAAACCAATCACATATTGAATGTCCTTAAGCCGATTTGGAATGAGACGCCCGAAAGCGCCTCGCGACTAAGGATGCGCCTTGAGGCAGTGCTTGATTACGCTAATGCCCACAACTTGAGATCAGGGGAAAATCCGGCTCGTTGGAAAGGACATCTTGAACATTTGCTAGCGGCTCGCAGTGGACTAGTCAGAGGGCACCATAAAGCTTTGCCGTATGCTGAAATTCCCACTATTATGTACATACTACGCGAACAAAATAGTGTGGGGGCTTTGGCACTGCGCTTCACTATTCTTACGGCGGCCAGGACAGGAGAAGCGTTGAAGGCAACCTGGTCAGAGATAGATCTGGAAAACCGCCTTTGGGTCATTCCAGCGGCTCGAATGAAAGCAAAAAGTGAACACCGTGTTCCACTTTGTGACGAAGCAATAGGGATTGCTAAAGACCTTGGATCCAACCGGATTAGCGAGTTTGTTTTTCCCGGACAAAATCCGCAGAAACCACTTTCCAACACCTCCATGACTATGACACTTCGACGTTTGGGGTACCAAGACTATACCGTTCATGGAATGCGCAGTGCATTTCGCGATTGGTGTGGGGACATGACAAACGTATCTCGTGAAATTGCGGAAGCCGCCCTGGCCCACCGGCTGGGGAGCTCTGTCGAGTTGGCCTATCGGCGCGGTGACGCGCTACAAAAGCGTAAGATACTGATGACTGAGTGGGGGAAATTTTGTGCCGAGAGTGTCCATCCGAGAGACCATTGAAGCTAAGCTCCAATCGGTAGAACGGTATAAAACCGAACCTGTGAAGCTGACTGACTGGAGCAGCCGTGTTCAGGCTGAACAATTCGTAGAGATGCTCCGCGATCTCTATGAAAACGGGAAAAAAGTCCTAGTTTCCGATCTTGCCACCCAACTACTAAAGGATGGCTACTCGCAGCAAATATTTTTGGATTATGTCGCCGACCTCATATCAGACAGTTTTATTCCAAAGCCTAAGGGACAAACACCAAAACAGTGGCGGGTCCGGGAACGAAAAGCTCTTGAGGAGGCCTATCCACTTATTCGGAGAGCCGAGCTTGAAGACGAGTATGGCCTGGTCACGAAAATTAGGAATTATATCTACATACGATATGGCATCGAGCCGAGATCTTTTGAGCGTCTTATGCGGGACTACCGCTCATGGAAACTTCAGGACGAAATCCTGGACGACTTCGAGCGGTCTTTGACCGATGCAGATGAGAAGATCCTGTCTCCAACAACTGGCGACAAATAACTCCTACTTCTTGTCGTCGCTTTGGATTTCCGCGCCATATAAATGAATATTCGTCTTCAACAAACACGGACGAATACCAATGCACTCTCAGAAACTAGCGCTTACAATTAACGAAGCTGTCTCCTACTCCGGGATAGGCCGGACAACTCTGTACCGAATTATCGGCGAGAATAGAATTTGCCTTCGCAAGCTTGGCAAACGCAGTCTGATCCTCAAGGCTGATATTGATGCGTTCGTCACCTCGCTTCCTTTGGCGGGGGACGAGTAATGTTTATCCCGAAAGCAGCGCTTGAACCGGCACCGATCGAACAGGCGTACATCGCTCCTTCTGACCTGAAAATCATAGCTGTGCCCTTTGTGGCCGATATCGCTTTGGAGATTTGCGGTCTACCAAATCGGCGGCTGAGCAACACCCATCAACTTCGCTTTGGCAGCAAGGGCAGTCTGTCAATTGACCTGCGCGCCGCCACTGCTGGCAAATGGCATAATCATGAAACTGGTGAGGGCGGAAGCATCCTGGATCTCATCATGTGCCAGCTGGGATACGACTTCCCAGCCGCATACGACTGGCTTCTGCGCCGCCTCGGTTTCGGAGATCATGCGCCCAAGAGCGATGCAATTTTGCGGATGCGCGAGGAGCAGGCCTTTCAAGCTGTGGCACAAGAGACTGTACAGGCAGCCCGACAAGCCAAACAGCTATCGAAGGCTCAGGGCATTTGGGAAGCCTCAACATGTCCCGAGGGAACCCTCGTCGAAACTTACTTGCGGAACCGCGCTTGCTGGCTGCCTTCTCTCGCCAACGGCAGTGCAATTCGGTTCAACGAGGCATGTCCAATGGATGATGGAGGCAACTATCCCGCAATGGTCGCAGCAATGACCGACGCCACCACTGGCCTCTTCACCGGAGTGCACAGAACGCACTTGCTTCCTGACGGTTCTGGCAAGGGTATGCGTGAAAAACGCATGATAGGTAGGGCTAAGGGTGCCGTGATCCGTTTGTTCGGTGGCGGCGGGCGGACATGCTTCGCTGAGGGGATAGAAACAACACTGACCGCGTGCCTCACTGAGCAATATCAAGCTGCCGTGTGTGTGTGTCATATGGGCAATTTCTTCGCGTGCGCAGCGGTTCCACGCACGACTGAGGCGGTTATATACTCCGATAACGCCACCCCCAATCCCAAACCTGGTGCTTCAGACCCCATTTATGCAGCCTGCTTCTACGCTGCCCGGTGTGAGGCAGCGGGGCAGCAATTCTGTGTAATTTCCCCGCCGTCTCAATACAGCGACATGAACGACTGGGCTTGGCAAAAACCGGTGGAGCACACCTAATGGAGAGTACCCGAAAATCGAGTGCAGCCTTGTTGACCGCCAACAAATTGCCCCAGGTTCAGCCCACCGCCGAGCAATTGAAGAAGCGTGCTACCGAACTGCATGTAATCGTCGACAACACACAATCAGGGCAACCTAACACTGATCGGTTCCCTGCGGAATTTGGAAAACTCCAGCGCAGTTTTTTGGAACTTGGACGCCGCCCCGTTCAGATACAGTCCAAGAGCATAAAGTCGAAAACCATTATCCTTGATGAGCAGGAATTGTCTGGAGCATTCAATGCCCTCGCGCCATCGCAAATCAATGGAACAAGGCCTTCTCTGGCCTTGGCAAATCCGCAACCACCATCCGTTGTAACAACTGAAAAGTTCGACGCCATTTGGAATGGCGATACCTTCAACGTGGACATTCTGGAACAGGAGAACTTTGTCTGCCGACCATTCTTTGCACGCGGCAGGGTAACCGGCACGGCAGCTCCAGGAGGCGTCGGCAAGTCGCTGATCGCGCTCTACGAGGCTTGTTGCATCGTCATGGGGCACGACCCTTACTGCGATAACCAAATCGAACCCGAACGGGTTTTGTACTGGAACCTTGAGGATACAGTCGCCGTCAGCAATCGGAGAATAGCAGCTTTAATCAAGCATAGCCCAAACCGCTTCAAGAAAGAGATACTGCATCGTGATCTGCTCGTAGCTGGAGCAGATACGGGTGACCTTCAGCTTGCCCATATGGAAGGTAGCACCGTTGTGATCCCTGAAGACACTGTCAAAGTGCTGATAGAAAGGATCAGGGAGAACGATGTCGCAATGGTGGTGCTGGACCCGCTGGCTTCTTTGCACGGCCTGGAGGAGAACGACAACGGAGGAATGGATAGGCTAGCAAAACAGGCACTTGCCCGCATCGCTCGCGAGGCCGATTGTGCCGTGCATATAGTCCATCACTCTGGGAAAGGGTTACAAGGCAACTTTGATCCGACCGACATGTTCAGAGGCGCAAGTTCAATAACCTCGGCCATGCGCATGACACGCGCCATTTATCGGATCTCGTGGAAGGATGCTGCCACTAAAGGTTTCGAGGCGATCACAGACAGTGACGTGCTGGAGATGAAGGTGGGTAAGCAGAACATCGTACCGGGACGCGAGTGCTATCCAAGGTATTTTCGTTCCCATGAGGTGTTGTTGCGTGGTGACGAGCAATCCCCGAGCCGGATCACCGAAGCGGCACTAACGTGGACATGCAGGCGAGAGATCGAACCTATCCGCATTGATCAGCCTGCTGACTTGGTTCGGCGGGTAATCCAGAGCGGAGAGTACACCGATGCTAGGCGCAAAGCTCGGAATTGGATTGGGAAAGGCATTCTTGCAGGATGTGGCCTAGAATATGAGCAAAACAGTAAGGGTGCGGTTACCTGTTTGCCTGCTCCTCATGATGAGCAGATTGAAAAGATTTTGGAGAAACAGGTTAGCGCTGGCGTTATTCGTGAAGTTGAGGGCCGTAATTCAAGTGGCAATCAGGCCCGGTTTTTCGAGTTGATTGCCACCCCCCCAGAAGGAGAGCCTGATGGGCAAACGCCCGTTAATCGTGATCCTTCACAAAGACCACCTTGGGAGTGATCGCCCCTTGCTATGAGCGTGCGACGGGAAGTTGGGTGCGCCGAGTGGGAGAGTTGCAACGGTACGTGATGGTGGGGGCAAAGCCACCACCACACTGCCTTGCTACTCCCCTCTTGGCAAGCCCGTGGACCAGCTACCGTGCAGTGAGTAGTAGTATTTATATCTTAAGCGCGAACGACTACTACTCGATACCTGAGGTTGATAACATCGAAAGCACAACCTTTGTAAGCGGAGCGAGCCTCCAGGTCTTGCGATCATTGCCTACCCCCCCGCTTAGGTACTACCCTGGCCGCCTTGCCTGTTGCGGGTATCGGCCGCCCCCAATCCCTGGCTAGATGAGAGAAAAATGACTGGGTCCGGTCCTCTCGGAAAATTATGGATGTCGAAACGCCACATCAAACTGTCTACCCAGGATTGCATGGTAGAATGCTCTTGGATACGCTGCCTTGTCGGGGCGTCGAGTCTCTTGCTGCTGAAATTTGGCTAATTTTCATTTAGTGATTTTAGGTCTTTCGACGGAATGCCATCCGCATTTGGATTTATTCTGAAAGCTTTGTAAGGCTTGAACATTCTATGCACGCGTTGGGGGAGCGATAAAATGAAAGCCTTCGAATTCGACCACCACCTGATCTCGTCCTATGAGCGTTTTTCGCGTTCCTTCAGCAGCATTCGTTCAGAGGACCTGCGAACAGCCATAGATGCAGAATACGATGCAGGTCGGTTCTGGCCTGATGCCTTGCTCTCGATCAACCCGCGCTTTAGTTCCGGTCCGACTATTGATGAGTTGGTTGCTTCTGCTGACCTAGATGAAGGGACAGGAAAGGTCTTTCGGTTTGGTGATATCCCGCTCCGCTTACACCGCCATCAGGCCGAAGCGATCGCTAAGGCAAAGACTGGCAAGAGTTATGTCGTAACGACTGGAACAGGCTCAGGTAAATCACTGTGTTTCTTTGTTCCTATCGTCGACACCATCATTCGCGCACTTAGAGCAGGCAAGCCGCGTAAGACCCGCGCGATCATTATTTACCCAATGAACGCGCTTGCTAATAGCCAGTTGAAGGAGATCGACAAGTTCATCGGCCAATCTGGGCTGCCCACCGCCCTGAAACCAGTGGTCAAACGCTACACAGGCCAAGAGAACCGCGAAGAACGCTTGAAAATAGCGGCTAACCCACCGGACATTCTGCTGACGAATTACATGATGGCCGAGTTGCTGTTAACGCGCCAGGACGAGCTCGACGCCCAGGTCATCAACAATGCCAACGGCGTTGAATTCATTGTCCTCGACGAGCTTCATACGTATCGAGGGCGCCAGGGCGCGGACGTTGCAGTTCTTGTCCGGAGGCTACGCGACCGTTGCGCACCGGACAAAGCTCCCATCTGCATCGGTACGTCGGCAACCATGGCCTCCGAAGGCTCCGACGACAGCAGAGCGCTGGCTGTGGCCAACGTCGCTACGCGCCTGTTTGGGTCGGACATCGGCCCTGACGCGGTCATTGATGAATCTCTGCAACGTGCAACAGATGACTCCATTGACCTCGCTCAAGCCAATGCTAGCCTCGCAGCGGTACTGAACCAACCGCTGCCGGAAAACTTGAGTGATGACGTTCTGAAGCGGCACCCGTTGGCAGTTTGGGCAGAACTTGCGCTTGGACTTGACGACGGTTTGGAACTCAAGAGAAAAAAGCCCATCCCTTTCGAGGACGCGGCCATGCGCCTCGCCAACGATAGCGGTGTTGAGGTAGGCCGATGTCGAACAGCGCTCGAAGCGTTCCTGACCCGCGTCAGTTTGCCCGAAAACGAACGTGGAGGACCAGGTGAAGTCGCGTTCCTCGCGTTCAAATTACATAGGTTCATATCTGGAGCTGGTGAAGTTTTCACAACTTTGGCTTCGCGGCCACGGACTGTGCTTTTCGAAGGCCAACTCGAGGATCCAGATTCCCCCGGTGACCGCCTCTACCCGACGCGTTTTTGCCGCAGTTGCGGGCACGAGTATCACGTCGTCAACAAGAGCGACAACGACAGTCAAATCAAGTTCTTGCCCCGGAACATCGATGACACGCCGCTGGAAGCGGATGAAGACGACGACGTCGCTGGATATCTTTGCCCGATCCCGGAAATTGATCAGGACTTTACTTTCAACGGAAACATTGACAGTTACCCGGAGAGTTGGTTGGAGGAACGCAACGGCATTGAACGCCTTAGGTCATATCGGAAAAAGCGGGCTCCTGTGTCCTATGTGGTCGGCCCGGATGGTCGGCACGGCGCGGGAGGAAAGGACTTCTGGTTCATTCCTGGCAAGTTTGCGTTTTGCCTATGCTGCCAGGACGAACCGAACCAAGGTATGCGGGAACGGAGCAAGCTGGCGGGCCTGTCTGGCGAGGGACGGAGTTCGGCTACGACCCTGTTGATCTCAAGTGCCCTTGAATGGATGAGCCATCCGGAGAGTGGCGTCCCAGAGACAAAGAGAAAGCTTCTAGGGTTCACGGATAACCGTCAAGACGCGGCACTACAGTCTGGGAACTTCAATGACTTCCTTTTCGTGAGCCTGCTGCGTGGAGCAATTCTCCGCGCAATTATTGCTGCGGGTTACGAAGGTCTTACCGAGGATGAATTTGGCTTAAGAGTCGTCAAGGCTCTTGGCTTTACCTCCAGCAATACAGAAGCACGTGCCCACTGGATGCTCGATCCTTCTTCAGGTGCCGTCATTCGAGAGGATGCGCAACGAGCGCTCGCAAAGGTTCTGGCGCATCGTGTCTGGACGGATCTGCGACGCGGCTGGCGATATACTAACCCGAGCCTGTTCATCTTAAACCTGTTGGATGTGGAGTTTGTTGGCCTCAACGACATTGCTTCGGACCGCGAGCGGCTGATGACCGTGTTGCCCGAACTGGGCGAGCTCGATAAGGAACAACGAGCCGAAGTGTTGAAAAGAGTCCTCGGAGCCATGCTGGAGGGCCTCGCGGTCAATACCGAAGCTTTGGACCTGACGGTTCTTGATGGTGTCGCTCAGAAATCGCGATCTCTGCTGCGGTCGCCTTGGGCTATTGATGCCAAGGAAAACCCGCGTGGGCGTTCATCCCTGCTTTTGCGAGCTCCCGGAAAGGGCGTTATCGGCCTGCGTGAGGAGCAGACTCTTTTGCGTGCGGGCCACAACTCGCGCATAGCGCGATTGATCAACAAAAAAAGCGTCATCGGCACGAAACTCGGGAAGGAAGACTATCTCGAATTCTTCTCGCGTTTGCTAGAGCTGCTCGCAGACGAAGGATTGGTCGCCCCAGTAGAACTGGATGCGGACTTGGTCGGATGGCGGTTGACACCATCGGCCGTCAGGCTAGTACCAGGCGCAGCTCTTTCAGATGAGGGAAAGCGTGGGAACCGCTACTTTCACGATCTTTACGCTTCCATCGCAAACGATCTCGCCTCCGGCAAGAGCGCATACTGGGGATTGGAGGGTCGCGAGCATACCGCGCAAGTATCTCAAAAACAACGCGAATGGCGAGAGTGGCGCTTCAGGTTCGAAGATGATGACCGCGCCAACCTCAGCACGTCAGAATATCGGGCCGAGATACGAGCTTCAGGTGAGTCCGACCAGTTTCTGCCCGCATTGTTCTGCTCGCCTACGATGGAACTCGGCGTTGATATCTCTGCTCTGAACGCTGTGTATCTTCGCAACGTGCCACCGACACCAGCAAACTATGCACAACGCGCTGGTCGCGCAGGACGTTCGGGGCAGGCTGCGGTCATCGTAACCTATTGCGCATCCGGCTCGCCACATGACCAGTATTTCTTTAATCGCCGCAACGATATGGTGGCAGGAGTTGTCCGCCCCCCCGCTCTGGACATTACCAACGAAGAGTTGGTGCGCTCGCACTTGCACGCCGTCTGGCTTGCCGAGGCAAAACTCGCCCTGAAGCCTGATATTCCAGATATTCTTGATCTCACAGGGGCCGGCTATCCGCTCAAAGACGAGGTTCTGTCTGTAATCTCAAAGTCGGATCTAGTCGCACGGACACGATCTCCTATGAAGCGGGTTCTCGATCAGATCTTGGCGGCAGACAATGGTTCAGCGCCCATTTGGATGGGTGAACCCGAAGAGTTTATACTCCACGTGGCAATGAACGCGCCCAAGGAGTTCGATCGCGCGTTCGGTCGCTGGCGCGAACTTTACAACTCTGCGCGTACTCAACTGGCCGAGGCTAATGCGCGATCAGAAATCACAGGCCTTTCCGGCTCCGATCGTCGCAAAATCAAGGCTGCGCAAATGCAGGCGAGCGATCAGTTGGCGATCCTTGAACAGGGCAAAGCTTCTAACGGCTCCGACTTCTACTCGTACCGTTACCTCGCAACGGAAGGTTTCCTTCCGGGGTATAACTTCCCGCGCCTTCCACTTTATGCGTTTGTGCCTGGAGAAGGAAAAAGCGGCTCGTTTCTATCCCGAGCTCGTTTCCTGGCGATTTCGGAATTTGGTCCCCGGAGCCTCATCTATCATGAAGGCCGAGCATACCGTGTTGTGAAAGCCAAGCTCCCACCTGAGGCACGTGAAGGCGACGGGTCTGAATTGGCCACGAAAGACATCTACATCTGCCCAAATTGCGGCGCCAGTCATGAGGGTGAAATCGAACGCTGCCACGGCTGTAGCACCCACATGGCTGGGGAAGTGCCTGTCAAACGCACGCTTCGTATTGACAATGTCGAGGCAGCTCCAATCGAACGCATTACAGCAAACGATGAAGAGCGGGTGCGCCAAGGTTTCGACATTCAGACTGTTTTCTCCTGGCCGATGAAGGACGGGCAGCTTCAAGTCACGAACGCTGAGTTCAGATGCGGAGAATCCTCATTGCTAGCTCTCCAATATGCCAACAGCGCGGAGATTAGCCGCCTCAACAAAGGACTGAAGCGACGGAAAAATCAGACCGTTTTTGGCTTCAACATCGACCCTCGTACTGGCTACTGGGCAAAATCGGAAGATGAAGATGCCGAAGCCGAAACGGCGCCAGATGTCGTGAGGCCAGTCAAGATCGTGCCAATCGTTCGGGACAGAAAGAACGCACTACTCCTCCGCTTCAAGAGGCCGGAAGACTATGCCCCTGAAACGATTACCACTATTCAACATGCCCTAATGCGGGGCATTGAGGTGGTTTATCAGCTTGAGGAGGGAGAAATTTTAGGCGAACCGCTTCCGGCGCGCGACAACCGAAGAGCAATTCTTGCCTACGAAGCGACTGAGGGCGGCGCCGGGGTTCTGAACCGTCTGGTCGATGACCCCAAAGCAATCAGCGAAGTCGCGCGGACCGCACTCGGTCTCATGCACTACGTGAACATTGAAGCAGCCATCAAGGCAGGTGACACGCAACTTCTAACAGAGAAAGAGGACGATGCATGTGTGCGTGGCTGCTATCGTTGTCTACTCTCCTATTTCAACCAACCTGATCACGAGCAAATCGATCGAAGTAGCTCGGAAGTGGCCCAGTTACTGATTGACCTGGCACGAGGACAGACACATTTAGAGGCACGCGCCTCTTTTGACGGTTCCGCCTCTCCATGGTCGAAAGCTTTCGAAGAAGCGGGCCTCCCACATGTGGATACCATGCCTGTCAAATTTGGTGGAAACGATGTGGAATTCGCGTGGCGTGGTCACTGCGTGGCCGCAACAGCCAACTCCGTGTCGTCTGATATGTCCCAAGACGCTGCAAGCAAAGGTTGGGAACTGGTCTCGCTGCCAAGTTCTCCGGACGCCGGCGTTCCCGAACAACTCACAGACCTGCTCAAAGGATAGGCCATGACGCTAAGTTTTTCACCTGGCGATCTTGTGCGTGCGCGCGGTCGAGAGTGGGTTGCTCTTCCATCTCCGCGTCCGGGCGTTCTTGCGCTTCGCCCCCTTTCTGGCAATGAGAATGATGTGGTGATCCTTGATCCCACTCTCGAAATTTCAAACGTAGTGGCGGCAAGGTTTGATCTGCCTGACGACGCACGGTCCACCGTGCAAGCTAAAGCGGCCCTGCTGGCGGACGCACTGCGGCTGACTCTCCGTCGCGGTGCAGGACCATTTCGATCTGCCGCTCAACTCACCTTTGAACCGCGAACCTATCAGCTTGTCCCGCTGCTTATGGCCCTCCGGCTACAGATCCCCCGCTTGCTGATCGCTGACGATGTAGGGATTGGCAAAACCATTGAAGCTGGGCTGATTCTGCGAGAGTTGATGGATCGAGGAGAAGTCGATGCTTTTTCCGTTCTCTGCCCACCTCACTTGGTAGATCAGTGGCTCATAGAGCTCAAGGATCGGTTCGGAATTGATGCGGTTCCCGTGACTTCTGGTTCCGCCGCTCGGCTTGAACGCAACCTGCCTCTCGCGCAAACACTTTTTGACGCCTACCCCTTCACGGTCGTCAGCCTCGATTACATCAAAGCAGAGAAACGCCGGGAGGGGTTTGCGCGCGCCTGTCCTGATTTCGTCATTGTGGATGAAGCACATGCTTGCGTTGGGACACACAAAGGAAAGCAGCAACGCTTCGACTTGCTTCAGGGGCTCGCGAAGGATCCAGAACGCAGGATCATCATGCTTACGGCCACGCCGCATTCTGGAGATGAAGAAGCGTTTGCGCGCTTGCTGTCACTAATTGATCCAGAATTTGCCCCAGTAGACTTCGACAATGCGCGTTACCGCGAGCGTCTAGCGCGGCACTTGGTCCAGCGGCGCCGGGTCGATCTCATTGAGGGCGACTGGGACGAAGATCGTTCCTTTCCAAAGCACGAAACGAGTGAGTTCCCATATCGTCTTTCGGCGGAGCATCTGCGCTTTCAGGAGTCTGCTATCGATTACTGTCTGTCGGTCGTGTCGAAAGCTGGAGATCAGAAGAAAGACCAGCGGCTTGCCTTTTGGGGTACCCTCGCCTTGATGCGATGTGTGGGGTCTTCCCCAGCCGCAGCTCTAAGCGCTCTTAGAAATCGAGCCTCTAAAGAAGCGGAGCGTTTGGAGACCCAAATCTACGATGAAGATGGTGATGACGAAGACGCTGTGGATGTTGAACCCAATACGATCTTCGCGAACGACCCGGCTCTTCAAGCTCTCCTGGATCAAGCTTCCAGCCTTTCGACCGCGCAAGATCCCAAGCTTGATGCGCTTGTCAGTGCACTGAAGCCATTGATCAAAGAAGACGCCAATCCGGTCGTATTTTGCCGGTTTCTTGCGACCGCTGAATATGTGAAGAATGGGCTGCGCAAAGCATTCCCCAAGTTAAAGATTGAATCTGTTACCGGTGAATTGACACCCGACGAGCGGCGGGATCGAGTTGCGGAGATGGCGCTTGAAGACGTGGGCAAGGATGTTCAGCGCATTTTGGTAGCGACCGACTGTTTGTCAGAGGGGATCAACCTTCAGCAGCTCTTTGATACTGTCGTGCATTACGATCTCTCCTGGAACCCGACGCGACACCAGCAGCGGGAAGGGCGCGTTGACCGTTTCGGTCAACCTGCCGAGTTGGTTCGGTCGATCATGATGTTCTCTCCTGACAGTGCGATCGATGGTGCCGTACTCGATGTCATATTGCGCAAGGCCGAGCAGATCAGAAAGGCCACTGGCGTAACTGTACCTTTGCCGGATGAACGTGGCCCGGTGACTGATGCTCTTATGGCAGCGATGATGCTTCGGCGCGGGGGGCACAAGCAGCTGACATTGGACTTGCGTCTCGATGATGGCACGCAAGCCATGGAGGCTCGGTGGCGCGATGCGAGCGAGAACGAGAAAAAATCCCGCGCGCGCTTTGCTCAAAACGCGATGAAGCCGGCAGAAGTCGCGCCTGAATGGAACAAGGTCAGAGATTTCCTCGGTTCTCCGGATGAAGCCTTTAAATTTGTCGACCGCGTAATGTCTCGCTTCGGCGCGGCACTCGACAAAAAGCGCTCATTTCATGTGGCGCACGTAGATGCGCTTCAACTGAGCCTTAAGGAGAAACTGGCACAACTTGGCCTTGAGGGTTCGGTGAGGCTTGCCACAACCGAGCCTGCCCCGTCTGGCACCTCTCTTTTGACGAGGACGCATCCTCTGACAGCCTCTCTCGCAGAAAGCCTTGTAGAGGCTTCGCTGGACCAGGAGGCCCTGCCGGATCTTGGCATCGGACGCGTTGGTGCTTGGCCCACACCGGCAGTCACGACAATGACACGTCTCGTGATTCTACGGATCCGCTACAAGCTAACCATCCATTCCCGCAAGGAAAGATTGCTACTCGCAGAAGAGGCTGCACTCGTTGCCCTTCAAGGGAACAGCATTGTCGTGACAGGAGATAACGCACGCGAAATGCTGAACACGCCGGCAAGTACTGATCTTGCGCAGATTGCGCGAGACCGGATGGTAAACAACGCAAAGTCGGATTTGCCCGCACTCATAGAAGGACCGCTGGCGGCATTCGTGAAAAAGAGGGCGGAGGAGCTTGTCGAGGATCACGCACGACTGCGTGCGGCGGCCGGATCGGCCTCGCGTGTCAGTGTGGAGGCTGTCCTTCCACCTGACGTCATTGGAATGTTCGTACTGATGCCGGGCGAGGTTTAAGCATGGCCCGCAAACCCATTACAGATATGTCCGCATGGCCGTCGCTAAGCCTCGAGGGCAATCTCATCGCGCCCGCCATGATTGCAAAGATCGATCAGCGGGCCGCGCCCGAACAGGCACCGGAGAACTATTCCGTTCGAAAGGGCCTGACGATCCGCGAAGAAATCTCGACGGCTTTCCGCGTCGGGCAGTCTCATTTCGATGCATTCGCCAAGATCGAGACACCAACTCAGGATGCCACGCGGCGCTTTGTTTCGAGCTTCTTCAGGGAAACCTTCGGATACGATGACCTAGAGGCTGCTGAAGCACCCATCGCCCTGATCGCAAGCGGGCGTGTGCCATTCGTCGTGGTGCCCACGTCCGAAACGCTCGACCGTCGCAGTCCGACCTTGTCCGTCGATCGGTCTCGCTCACCGGCGTTCGCCCTTCAGGATTACCTCAATGACAAGGACGAGGCGCTTTGGGGCATTGCCACCAACGGCACCCACCTGCGCCTCATGCGGGACAACGCCTCGCTGACGCGCCCGGCCTACATCGAGGCTGACCTCGCCCAGATATTCTCGAACGAGGACATCGCCTCCTTCGCTGCCCTCTGGCTGCTGATCCACCGGTCCCGTTTCGGCAACGAAGGCGCTCCCGCCACGGACTGCCCGCTTGAGCGGTGGCGAGAGACCGGCTCCAAGGAAGGTGAGGTTGCCCGGGATCGCCTGGCCGAACAGGTCCAGATCGCGCTCAAGGTGCTCGGTTCGGGTTTCCTCGAAGCCAACCCTGACCTTTCGACAAAACTGAAATCCGGCGAAGTAAACCTAACCGAATGGTTCAACGAACTCCTGCGGCTCGTGTACCGCCTCATATTTCTCATGGTCGCCGAGGACCGGAACCTTCTGCACCACAGCAACGCCAAAACAGACGCTCGCGCTCTTTATGCACAAGGCTACTCCCTCGCGGCCCTGCGCAAGCAATGCTACCGCGCCGCGACCTGGGACAAGCACCATGACCGCTACGAAGGCGTCAAGATCGTCTTCAAGGCGCTTGCCAATGGTCAGCCAGCACTCGCCCTCCCGGCGCTCGGCGGCCTCTTCGCCGATGACCGTTTGCCGCACCTTGAAACCGCCCGCCTGCGCAACAAGGCCTTCATGGAGGCGCTCTACCGCCTCTCCTGGCTCTCGGACAAAACCGGCATGGTCCCCGTCAACTGGCGCGCGATGGAGACGGAGGAACTGGGCTCGGTCTATGAATCCCTCCTCGAACTGCAGCCCCAGCTGGGCGACGACGGCACGACGCTGGTCTTCGCTTCCGAGGCGGCCGAGCAGAAGGGCAACCAGCGCAAGACCACTGGATCCTACTACACGCCCGACAGTCTCGTTCAGGCGCTGCTCGACACTGCGCTCGACCCGGTGCTGGACAAGACCGAACCGGACAAGCTGCTGAAGCTGACCGTCATCGACCCCGCCTGCGGCTCGGGCCACTTCCTGCTGGCCGCCGCCCGTCGCATCGCCACGCGACTGGCTCGGCATAGGGCCGAGGGCACGCCCGCGCTGTCCGACTTCCGCCATGCCCTGCGCGATGTCGCGCGGTCCTGCCTGCACGGGGTGGACCGCAACCCGATGGCGGTGGAGCTGACCAAGGTCGCGCTCTGGATCGAGACGGTGGACCCGGGCCTTCCCCTCGGCTTCTTCGACGCGCAGATCCGCTGCGGCGATGCGCTGCTCGGCGTGTTCGACCTGAAGGTGCTGGAGGATGGCATCCCCGATGCCGCCTACAAGCCGCTGACCGGCGACGACAAGGATATCGCCAGCATCTACAAGAAAATCAACGCAGCGACGCTGAAAGGCCAAGGCGGGTTCGACTTTGGGTCCGGCCTCAACAAGCTGCCTGAAACCAAGCCATTGGCTCTGGATTTCTCAGGCTTCCGCGATCTGCCCGAGGACACGCTCGAAGAGATCGGCGCAAAGGCCGCGCGGTTCAAACAACTGCGCAAGGGCCAGGAGTTCGTAAGGGCTAAAGCGGCCTGTGACCTCTTTGTTGCAGCGTTCTTGCTGCCGAAGACTGGAAGCGCCCCAACTGGGCCGTCAGAGCGTTCGATCCCGACAACTGAAGAGCTTTGGATGGCGCTCAATCAGGGCAAAATGCGTCAGGCGATGGTGGACGCGCCCAAGGCCGCCCGGCGAGCACGTGCCTTCCACTGGCCGCTGGAATTCCCCGACATTATGCAGCGTGGTGGTTTTGACATTGTGGTCGGCAATCCGCCATGGGAGCGCGTGAAACTTCAGGAGCAGGAGTTCTTTGCCCTCAAGGACCAGGAAATCGCAACGGCCAAGAACGCGGCCGCGCGCAAGAAGCTGATCGCGGCCTTGGCACAGACCAATCCGCGCCTCTCGCAGGAGTGGGACGATGCCTTGCGAGCGGCTGCGACCGAAAGCCATTTCATGCGGGAGTCGGGGCGGTTCCCGCTCGGAGGCGTTGGGGATGTAAACACATATGCAGTCTTTACTGACCTCGCTTGGCGGGCCCTGCGTCCGTCGGGTCGAGCCGGTTTGATCATCCCCAACGGTCTGGTGGTTGGCTTCACCTATCGGGAATTTTTACGGCAGCTCCTATCTGAAAAGTCTTTGGTTTCCTTCTATGGATTTGAAAATGAGGACAAAATCTTCAAGGATGTTCACAATGAAACTAAGTTCGGCCTTTTGACAATAGGCGGAAAAGACGTCGAGATAGATCAGCCATGGTTCACCGCACATATTCGGCAACCGGCAGAAATCTCTGATCCGGAAAAGCGGTTTGCGCTGACCGTCGAAGAGATCAGGGCCATCAATCCGAACACTCTGAATCTTCCTGCTTTCCGATGGTCGCGTGATGCAAAGGTCACTGCTGCAATCCATTTGGCTGCGCCGATTCTCGTTGAAAAGGAAGGTAATGCGATCCTGCGGAACAACTGGAACGTCAAATTCAAACGAATGTTCGACATGGCCAATGACTCTGGGCACTTCATCGATCATGAGGATGTTGCGCCACTGATTAAAGAACGCCATAGGGCGCTGGCCGTTCTAGATGATGGTCGAAAGATCTATCCACTCTATGAAGGCAAGATGTTCTGGCACTTCGACCATCGATATGGAACTTACGAAAATCAAACGGAAAAGCAGGCCAACAAGGGTGTATTGCCTAGGGTCTCCGACGATCAACACTTGTCTGCTGATTACAATATCCAGACCCGTTATTGGATCGATGCCGGGCTGACGCACGAAGTGCTTGGTGAAGACGCGAATAACGAATGGTTTTTCTCGTGGCGTGATGTCGGCCCATCAGAAAGAACCTTTGTGGGCACGATTGTTCCTAAACTCGCGATGGGGCATGCTTCTCCATATTTGGTGTCTGAAGCTGAGGCTGATGATACTCTGGCGTTTTCATCGATCCTATCTTCCCTAGTGGTTGACTATGCAGTCCGACAGAAATCGAGCAGGATGACTTTTTTCATAGTCGAGCAACTCCCAATGCTGACTAAGGATCTCCTTCAGGAGCTATCAGACTGGCTCGGGGAGAAACCGGTTAGCTGGATCAATAAACGCGCCATCGAGCTGTATTACACAAATTGGGAACTAAAGGCACTTGCTGAGAGTGTCGGTCTAGATACGCCCCCGTTCAAATGGGCCCCGGAAAGACGCTCCGCTCTTCAGGCAGAAATCGATGCGGCAGTGATGCACCTCTATGGCTTGGACAGGAAGCAGGCTGACTGGATTTTGGACTCGTTCACAGTCCTGCGGAAATACGAAGAGCGTGATCATGAGGAGTTCCGCACCAAGCGACTTGTTCTGGCCGCATACGATGTCATGGCTGATGCCAAGAAGCTTGGCACCGCCTACCAGACACCATTGAACCCACCCCCCGCAGATCCCAGCCTCTGTCATCCGGCGACGACCGCCGAGGCTGCCCAATAACGATCGGCCATGCAAACGGCGACTTCAAGGCGATGGGGATGTAATCTGTTAAAGGAACTGAGAGTTGAGCAAGGAATTTGAAGAAGTCAAAGCTGACGTCGCAGAGGGCAAAGAACCCACCACGACCGTCAGGGAACTACTGCGTTGGTTTGATGCCCGTCGACGTCGCACCGGTGTTGTGAAGCGCATTCGAAACGAGCTGGACGACGCTGGTATCGTCACCACCCCCGACTTCACGAAGGTCTGGATCGATGCCGAAATCTCCTTCTCGAAGGTCCCGGACGCCGCAGCCCCGGCAGCAGTGCCTGCTGAAGACCAAGGCCAGGAGGAGCCGACGTTTTCCCCTCAAGAGGCGAGTTTTCTCATCAGCATGTTGAAGGCTGCAAACTGCGGCGTGATCGCTGTCAATCCGCAGGACACTGTTGAGAAGGCCATCACACTGATGCTGGCCCATGATTTCTCCCAGCTCGCTGTCATGTCCAACGAACACACACTCAAGGGGGCTATCAGTTGGAAGACGATAGGAAAACGGCTGAGCCACAACAACGAACTGACCGAAGTTAAGGATGCCATAGAGCCTGCGGTGGCTATTGAAGACACGGAACCTCTCTTCAAAGCCACCAAACTGATAATTGATCACGAGTTTGTCTTTGTGCGCTCATCTGCAGACAAGAAGGTCACGGGTATCGTGACGGCGACGGATTTGAGCGAACAGTTCCAGTTTCTCTCTGAGCCATTCTTGTTGATCGGACAGATTGAAAATCAGATCAGGGTTTTGCTGCATGGGAAATTCGAGGTCGAAGCCCTGAAGGAAATTTGCAACGACGCAGACGAGGCCCGAAAGGACAGCATACAATCCGTCGCTGATTTGACTTTCGGTGAGTACCTCCGGCTTATCCAGAAGCCCGAAAATTGGGAAAAACTAGGTCTAAGCATAGATCGTGGCGTTTTCTGCGCCGAGATGGATCAAGTTCGAGAGATACGGAACGACGTGATGCACTTTGACCCTGATGGCATTGATGAAGGGCAATATGATCAGCTCCGGCGCTTCTCAAATCTAATGGGCGAGCTGGAGGCCTTGGGACAGTAGTCCGGGACATACTTGAGTTGACAGCAATCGAAATCCCCCAGTCCTTCGTGACCCGCCAGGAGTGCGACAAGATCGCCTTCCAGAACGGGTTTCGCCGGTCGCATGGCGAAATTGACGGCTGGCGGCATTATACCTCAACCACCGCACAGGGGTCGATCTGGCTGGCAGCCGAGCAGACCGGAAACTGGCTGCTTTCTATCGACCACGCTGGTGTGTTGGCAGAGATCGGGCTTGAGGTTTGTGATGCAGACGGCCCGGGCCTCGCGCGGTTTCGGTTCACATCACTGACCTCGCTCTATGCCGTCATGCCCCGCCTATACGAACTCGCCGTCAGTCTCCCCGACGCCCCCCTACAAGAGTTCCTGCACCGGACGAAGGGGATGCCAAAGATGACCGAAGCAGAGCGTCTGGTGGTGCAGCGCGTTGGACAGGGCATATTTCGTGACCGTTTGATCGACTATTGGCAGGGCAGTTGCCCATTAACCGGGATTGCGGATCCAGCGCTTTTGCGTGCTAGCCACATCATCGCTTGGAAAGACTGTGAAACCGATGCCGAGCGACTGGACGTCTATAACGGCCTACTCCTTTCCGCGCTCTGGGACGCGGCTTTTGACCGGGGCCTTGTAACCTTCGATGACGGAGGCCGTCCGGAGTATTCGCCCACCTTGAGTGAGATGGGTCGCACTGAATTGCGTTGGCATGCACCGATTCACTTGAATGACAAAATCCGAGAGCGTCTTTCTTGGCACCGAAAAGTGGTCTTCATTAAAGAATGACGGCCAGGTGATCGGTGACACACTGTGCTATCTGGAAATGGTCATTTTCAAAACAAGGGAGTGTGGCCGCTGTGAAAGAAAAGCGCGAAGAATTGAACACGTGGCTTAACGGCGAGACATACTGGCTTGGTGTCGATCCCGGCGGCAGCAATGCCTTTGGTCTGCCTTTGTCAAATCTTCGAGCCACTATCGGACCGCTCTCGTGACTTGTGCTGAGGAAGCGATCGCGTTTTTCTCCGCACAGCCCATGGGCATTGGCATCGATGCACCCCTTTGGTGGTCGTCAGGACTATCGTCGGACCGCAAAGTTGATCAATGGATCCGAAAAACCCATCACATTCGCTTAGTGACGGTTCAGACGGCTAACTCGCTTAGAGGCGCCTTTAGTTCAAGGGGCAATGTTTGCGAAGCGTGCGCGGGATACTTTCCCCAATGTTCAGATTAATGAAGCTCACCCAAAAGCGTTGGCGTTGGCGGATAGGCCCCCCCCCTGCGCTTGCCAAGCTGGGTATGCCGCGCATGAACGCGGAGCCTGAGCGCGACGCGGTCCTGGCAGCTATTGCCGCCCGTGAGGGTTTTTCAGGTAGATGAACCAGACACCTATCCTTAGATCGACATTGCGACGAAATGGATCCGGCCAACCATTGGATTGGTCCAATCCAATATTTCTGGCCATAGGCCCCGACAGCAACTTTGCTTGCCTAAACGCGAAGTAAGCACAAAAGTAAGATTAACAACAAAGGAATTCCAAATAATTGATTAAAATCAACATATTAGGAAATAAAAATGGTGCCCGGAGGCGGATTTGAACCACCGACACGCGGATTTTCAATCCGCTGCTCTACCAACTGAGCTATCCGGGCATCCGGTCCGTTAGCCGCAAGGGCGGGACCGAAAAGCTTGTCTGTGAAGGACTTCTCCAACACCGAAAGCGAGCGCGTTATACCATCTTGAAAGACACTGTCCAGCACCCTTTTTGCTGTTTTTTCATCCTTGATGAAGAAAGCCAGCATCCGCATCGCCTTAGCTGATTATCCGGCGCAATATTCGTGCTGGCCACGACCGGGATAACCGGCACATCCGTCATCGCGCCCGTGGTCAAAAAGCTACGGTTACCGGGCTCAGCCCCGGTCGTCGAAATCGTCGTCCTGATTGTCTTCAACTTCGGTCACAGGGATGGCATATCCCCCAACCAGCCAACGGTTGAGGTCAACCGAACGGCAGCGTTCCGAGCAGAAGGGATAGCTGTCGCGCGTTGACGAGCGTCCGCATTCCGGGCACGGCTGCGCCTTGCGCAAGGGGGTTACCTTTCCATCACTCATTTCAATCAGCCCTCAAGCCATTTGTAATGAACATCATAACCCTCGCCGGTCAGCAGGCCGACCGTCTCGTAAAGCGGCAGACCGACGACATTGGTGTAGGAACCGACGAGCTTGACCACGAAAGTTCCGGCCAGGCCCTGGATGGCGTAGCCGCCCGCCTTGCCGCGCCATTCACCCGATGCCAAGTAGCTCTCTATCTCGACATTGGAAAGCCGCTTGAAGCGGACCCTGGTCTCGACGATCTTCTGCCGGATGGTGTGATCAGGCGTGACCAGCGAGACACCGGTGAAGACGCGATGATTGCGGCCCGAGAGCAGGTAGAGCGCGTTCGATGCCTCATCGATCTGCTCTGCCTTGGGCAGAATGCGGCGCCCCACGGACACCACGGTGTCGGCAGCGAGGATATGGGCATGTTTCCAAGCCGGGTCAGCCCGGGTTTCGGACAGTGCCGCTTCCGCCTTTTCGCGCGACAGACGTCTTGCAAGCGAGCGCGGATGTTCCGAGCGCTGTGGCGTCTCGTCAAGATCCATCGGCATCAGCCGGTCAGGGACGATACCTGCCTGATCGAGCAGCTCAAGCCTGCGCGGGGAACCCGAAGCGAGAATCAGTTTTTGCGATCGTGCCATGCGGCGTCACACCCAGCGCTTACTTGAAGCGGTAGGTGATGCGGCCTTTGGTCAGATCGTAGGGTGTCATCTCGACCAGCACCTTGTCACCGGCAAGCACACGGATACGGTTCTTGCGCATGCGACCAGCGGTGTGCGCGATGATTTCATGCTCGTTTTCGAGCTTCACCCGGAACGTTGCATTGGGCAGCAATTCGGTGACCACGCCAGGAAATTCTAGAACTTCTTCTTTCGCCATTCAGTGTCTGTCTTTCTTCTTAAAAAGGGCGGCGCATAATGCGCGGGCCTGAATTTTGGCCGGAACCTACACAAAGACGAGCGCTTTGTGAACCAAATTGATTCACATGGCCGATGGTGCCCGAGACCAGCCCTGACCCGAGCTGATGCGCTGTTTAAGCATGTCGCGCACTTCCCGGTAGGCATCGAGAATACGTTCGCGGGTTCCTGTCGCCACTGTCGGATCCGGCGTAGGCCAGTAGATCACTTCAACGGCGTTGCCGCGGGTAAGTTCCAGCGCCCGGTGATGACCTTCCGGCGCCAGAGTGACTATGACATCGAAATAGTCGTCTTCGAGATCGTCGAGAGTTTGGGGCTGTCTCTCACCCAGATCAAGCCCGATTTCGTCCAGAACCACATCGACGAACGGATCACGTTCACCCGGACGCACACCTGCGGAGGCAACATAGGTGCCCTGCGGCAGCACCGATCGGGCTATCGCCTCGGCCATGGGCGACCTGATCGCGTTCATGCCGCAGACGAACAGCACCGCACTGGGCGTGACATTGGCGGGCTTTGGTTCGATATCGTCCGCCATGGCGGGCTCTATCCGCGCCAGTGCAGCACGCAGACCAGCGTGAACAGCCGCCTGGCGGTGTCAAAATCCATCTTGATCTTGCCATCCAGCCGGTCCATCAGCGTTTGCGAGCCTTCATTGTGAATGCCGCGCCTGCCCATGTCGATCGCCTCGATCTGGCTTGGCGTCGAGGACCGGATTGCCTCGTAATAGCTTTCACAGATCATGAAATAGTCTTTGACGATGCGCCGGAACGGCGTCAGTGACAGGATGTGTGTGGTGATCGGCTCGTCAGCCTGCGTGGCGATGGAGAACACCAGCTTGGCCTCGATCAGCGACAACTTGAGCTTGTAGGGGCCCTTGTCGTGACCGACCGGCTCGAAACTGTTTTCCTCGATCAAGTCAAAAATGGCGACGGCGCGCTCATGTTCGACATCAGGGGTTGCGCGGCCGATGGTTTCATCGAGCACAACATCACAGAGCCGTTGAGTGTCCGCCGCTGTCATTCCTGTTACCGGTCCCCATCCGGCCCTTCGCCACGCTGGTTCATCCTGATGGACACCGAGCGCGCATGGGCGTCAAGCCCCTCGGCCTGCGCCAATGTTATGGCAGCAGGGCCGAGCGACTGCAACTGCTCAGCACCGAGCTTGAGAATCGAAGTGCGTTTGACATAGTCGAGAACCGAAAGCCCCGAAGAGAACCGGGCAGAGCGCGCTGTCGGCAACACGTGGTTGGAGCCGCCGACATAATCGCCGATCACTTCGGGCGTATGGCGCCCGATGAAGATGGCACCGGCATTGCGCACCCGGGCAGCCAGCGCCTCGGCATCATCGGTGGCAATTTCGAGATGTTCGGCGGCAATGCGGTTGGCCAGCGGCAGCGCCGCTTCCCAATCAGGCACCAGAATGACGGCACCAAAATCGGCCCAGCTCTTGCGCGCGGTGTCACCGCGGCTGAGCGTGGACAATTGCCGTTCAACCGCGTCGATCACCGCCTCGCCAAAAGCTTCGTCGCGGGTGATCAGGATCGATTGCGCGCCGACGTCATGCTCGGCCTGGGCCAGCAGATCGGCTGCGATCCAGTCGGGATTGTTGTCAGGATCTGCCATCACCAGCACTTCAGAAGGCCCGGCGATCATGTCAATGCCAACAGTGCCAAAGACCTGGCGCTTGGCGGCTGCCACCCAGGCATTGCCGGGCCCCATGATCTTGGCCACCGGGCGGATGGTCTCCGTGCCATAGGCAAGGGCTGCGATCGCCTGAGCGCCGCCGATCCGGTAGATCTCGCTGACGCCGGCAATGCGGGCGGCGGCCAGAACCACCGGGTTGAGTACGCCATCACGCGCCGGCACCACCATGACGATGCGCTCGACGCCCGCCACCTTGGCAGGCACCGCGTTCATCAGAACCGAGCTTGGATAGCTCGCTGTGCCGCCAGGAACATAAAGCCCGACAGCTTCGATTGCCGTCCAGCGCGAACCGAGCTCGACACCCAGCGCGTCAACATAGTGATCGCCCTTGGGCATCTGCCGGCTGTGGTGGCTGACGATACGATCATGGGCGAGTTCAAGGGCGGCAATGATTTCGGGATCCGCAGCCTGGTAGGCCATCTCGATCTCGTCAGCGGACACCGCAAGGCCAAGGGCGCGGGTGTCGATCCGGTCAAAGCGCTGGCTGTAATCGTGCAGAGCCTCATCGCCACGTGCCCGGATCTCGGCGATGATCGTCCGGACATCGGCCTCGACGTCCACCGAGACCTCACGTTTGGTGGTCAGAAACACAGCAAACCGGCTTTCAAAATCCGCCTGCCGGTAATCAAGCCTCAGTACCAATGCCCTGCCCCCATGTCATGTCGTCTTCAGATCAGCCGCCCAGCGGATGGCGCGGCTTGAATTTGGTTTCCCAGCCGCCGCCAATATCGGCAAGCTGTACTTCTATGCAGGCGACATCCAAACGGATCACCGCGCCACCGGACAAAACCAGTTCGATCGCACCGGCAGGCGCGTCTTCCCCAGAGAGAAAGCGCAAGGCCAGCAGCGATTGTACAGCATCGGTATCGTTGAGATTGACGCCGAGCGACTTGACCGAACGCACCTGTTTCACTGCGAGCAGCGCCCGACGGCGCTCGAAGGTCTTCTTGCTCTTGCCTTCTTCCCAGACAAAGCGATTGGCCTCAAGCGTAAAGACGCCATCCTTGCCCAGAAAAGCAGTGTCGCCAGTCTTGAAGACAGCATCCTGCAGGCAGGCGGAAATCACGGCCAGGTCAGCGTCATCAAGCGCAATCAGTTTCAAACTGTCCATAAGATCCTCAAGATAGTTTCATTCAGGGCCTCACCCGCTGCAAGGCAAGTGCTGTACTGCAAGGTAGGTGCGACCAGAGCAAAGCGCAATGCGCGGAAGGTGGTGGATGCCAGACCGGCCCCGCCGCCTTTCGGGCTTATTCGCTGATGCGTTCGACGACAGCACCGCAGTTGGTGAGCTTCTCTTCCAGCCGTTCAAAGCCACGATCGAGATGGTAGACCCGGTTGACCACGGTTTCGCCCTCCGCTGCAAGGCCTGCGATCACAAGCGATACCGAGGCGCGCAGATCAGTCGCCATCACCGGCGCGCCGCGCAGCACCGGAACCCCGGTAACTGTCGCGGTCTGACCCGACAGCGAGATCTTGGCACCGAGACGCGCCAATTCCTGCACATGCATGAAGCGATTTTCGAAGATCGTCTCGGTGATGTGCGAGATGCCATTGGCGCGCGTCATCAACCCCATGAACTGCGCCTGCAGATCGGTGGGAAAGCCCGGGAACGGGTCCGTGGTGACATCAACTGGCAGAATATCGTCGCCATTGCGGCGGATGCGGATGCCGCCGGCTTCCGGCGTGACCTCCGTGCCGGAGCGGCGCAGTGCCAGCAGGGCGCTTTCCAGCAGGGCTTCGGAGGTGTTTTCAAGCAGCACGTCGCCGCCGGTCATGGCCACGGCCATGGCGTAGGTTCCGGTCTCGATGCGGTCTGGCAGAACCCGGTGGCGGGCGCCCGACAGCGAGGCAACGCCGTCAATGGTGATGGTCGAGGTGCCGGCGCCGCTGATTTTGGCGCCCATGGCGATCAGGCAGTTGGCCAGATCGACCACTTCCGGCTCGCGCGCGGCGTTCTCGATCACTGTCTGGCCCTTCGCCAGGGTCGCGGCCATCAGCATCACATGGGTCGCGCCGACCGAGACTTTCGGAAACACGTAGCGTCCGCCGATCAGGCCCTTGGGAGCCTTGGCATCTACATAGCCGTTTTCGATCTCGATCTCGGCACCAAGGTGCCTCAACCCGTCGATGAAGAGATCCACCGGGCGGGTGCCGATGGCACAACCGCCCGGCAGCGAGACCTTGGCTTCGCCCATGCGGGCCAGAAGCGGGCCGATGACCCAGAAACTGGCGCGCATCTTGGAGACGAGCTCATAGGGTGCGGTGGTGTCGACAATGGTGCGCGCGGTAAAATGCACGGTGCGGGCATAGGCAGTGTCCTGACGCTCGCGGCGGCCGACAACGGCGATATCGACGCCATGATTGCCGAGAATGCGTTGCAACTGCTCGACATCAGCAAGATGCGGGAGGTTTTCCAGCGTCAGCGTATCATCGGTAAGCAGCGAAGCGATCATCAGCGGCAAGGCCGCATTCTTCGCGCCGGAAATCGGAATGACGCCATTGAGCGGATTGCCGCCAACGATCCTGATGCGATCCATGCTGTCCTCTTGAGGTTTCGGGTTGCGCCGGTGCTCCGGCGGCAAAGCCCTGAAAAATATCTGGTGCGCTGTTTAGACCATCAACGGGAATGCGGCAACACAAGGACCGGCTTCGCGGTTAATCAGCATCGCCGCCTTCGCCGGCACCCTGGCGGCTCGCCGATGCAGGCAGTCCGTCGGTCTCGTCAGCGCGGCCTTCACGGCGGGCTCGGACCTGCGCCTTGCGACGCTGCAGATTGGCGCGCAACTGCTCGGCGCTGCGTTCGGCACGCTTTGCAGCCTGGCGTTCGACTTCTGCCTTGCGCTGCGTTGCCCCGGATTCTGGATCTGTCTTGTCGGTCATGATGCGCATTCGATAGCGTAAAAGCGTGCGCGGGTGAAGATACATCAGGCTGATCCGAACTTTGGGCGCTTGATCTATCCGGCGGTGGAGAAAGTGTCTCAGTGCAGTGATGCAGATTCGGCCGCACTGCCGCGCGACAGGTTAGCCTTGCCCGGCAGATACCGCTTGCAAGGCGCCCATTTTGCAATATGCGGCCCGGCCATTTCCAGGCTTTTTGAAACTTGTCGCATCAATCTCCCGTTTGCGCTTGCACTCCTGTCCAAGCTGTGGCAATAGCGGGCCGCTTCAGTCGTTTACAGCCTCTCGATCTGATCGGGAGCGCAACAGGGACAGCGGCTGACGGAGACAATCTCCCGTCTGATCGCCGACGAGAACTGAAGCAAAGGGCTGCCGTAGCTCAGGGGTAGAGCACTCCCTTGGTAAGGGAGAGGTCGAGAGTTCGAATCTCTCCGGCAGCACCAGATTTTTTCATCACAATATATTTGGTGCTGCTTCCGCCCTGTTGGGAAGTTCAGGCTCGTCTTGGGGCACCCGGCATTGTCACGCCGATACGTTTTTTGGTTTGATCATGCCTGCGCTCTGACCGCAGCCATGATCTGTCTCGTTTCCGTTTGCCCTCATAAGAGCCGCGTCGCGGTCTGGCTTCAGCCTTCTGCCAGCTTGTCGAGAACCGTTTCCAGCTTGGCAACCGTTCCATCGACATCACCGAGCTTGTCGAGGCCGAAAAGGCCTATGCGGAAGGTACGGAAATCGGCGGGTTCATCGCACATCAGCGGAACGCCCGCGGCGATCTGCATGCCCTCGCCCATGAATTTCTTGCCGTTCTGGAATTCCGGGTCCTTTGTGTAGCTGACGACAACACCGGGCGCCTCGAAGCCAGGCGCTGCGACCGACTTGAAGCCGTTCTTGGCGAGCAGCGCGCGGACCTTGCGGCCAAGCTCCCACTGCATCTTGCGTGCGTTGTCGAAGCCAAAATCGCGGGTTTCGATCATCCGATCGCGCAGCACCACCAGCGCATCGGTGGGCATGGTCGAGTGGTAGGCGTGGCCGCCGGCGACATAGGCCTGCATGATGTCGTGCCATTTGCGCAGATCCACGGCGAAGCTCGAGCTGGTGGTCTCACCGAGCCGCTCGAGCGCTCGCTCACCGAGCATGACCAGACCGGCAGAGGGCGAGGCGCTCCAGCCCTTCTGCGGCGCGGAGATCAACACATCAACGCCGGTCTTTTTCATGTCGACCCAGATGCAGCCCGAGGCGATGCAATCGAGCACGAACAGGGCGCCGACATCGTGGGCCGCTTCGGCAACAGCCTTGATGTAGTCGTCAGGCAGAATGACCCCCGAGGAGGTTTCGACGTGTGGTGCAAACACAACGCCCGGCCTCTCCTCACGGATCCTGGCGGTGACCACCTCGACTGGCTGGGGCGCGAAGGCCGAGGTGGTTTCGTTGCCAACCTGGCTGGCCTTGATCACGTTCGTCTCTGACGGAATGCCGCCCATATCGAAAATCTGGGTCCATCGGTAGGAAAACCAGCCGTTGCAGATGACCATCACCTTCCGGCCGGTGGCAAACTGGCGAGCAACCGCCTCCATGCCGAATGTTCCGCCGCCGGGCACGATAACAGCTGCCTCGGCCTGGTAGACGTCGCGCAGCATGGCATAGAGATCAGTCATGACGCCTTGAAACGCCTTCGACATATGATTGAGCGAGCGGTCGGTGAAAACCACCGAGAATTCCATCAGACCATCGGGATCCACAGGCGACGCTGTCATGTTCATGTCCTTCATTCCAGTTTCACAATGCCTGTCCTTGGACAGGGCTCGATCCCGCTATAGGCCGGATTATGGAAACATTGAAGGCGTTCCGCCCATTAAAGCATCGTGCGATCAATCGGACGCAGGTCCTGCGACTCAATGTTGAGGAGTTTGCGCGTTCTGCCGGTTTCTCAAACCGGGAACGGAAGCTACAAGAAAGGCAAAGGGAGAGACCGCCATGACCTATGCCTGCTTCACCGTCGAGATTGCCGACCATATTGCCCATATCCGCTTCAACCGGCCGGACAAGGCCAACTCGATGACGCCGGAATTCTGGGCCGAGCTGCCGCAGGCGGTGGACAAGATTTCCAATGACGGTGAGGCCCGGGTGATCGTGATCTCGTCGGAGGGCAAGCATTTTACCGCCGGCATGGATATCTCGGTCTTCATGAGCGGCAGCCTTGATGGCGATACGGCCAATGCGCATGTCTCGGCAGAAGCTTTCCGCTACAAGATCAAGGCTCTGCAGGAGACGTTCTCTGCGCTTGAACGTGCCCGTCAGCCGGTTCTGGCCGCGATCCAGGGTGGCGCGATCGGCGCCGGAGTGGATCTGGCGACAGCGTGCGACTGCCGCTATGCGTCGGCGGACGCGTTCTTTGCGGTGCAGGAAACGGCAATCGGCATGACCGCAGACGTGGGCACCTTCCCGCGGCTGGTGAAACTGATCCCGGAAGGCTGGGCGCGACAGATGGCCTATACCGGCGAGCGGCTTCCCGCAGACAAGGCGATGCAGATCGGCCTGGTCAACGAGGTGTTCGAAACGCATGAAGCGCTGCTTGAAGGCGTAATGGCGATAGCGCGCAAGATTGCCGCACACTCGCCGCTTGCGGTCACCGGCTGCAAGGCGATGGCCAATTATTCCCGCGATCATTCGACCGCCGATACGCTGGATTACATTTCGGTGTGGAATGCGGCAATGTTGCGCCCCGACGACATCAAGGAAGCCTATATCGCCAAAGGCGAAAAGCGAGCGCCGGTCTTTGACAGTCTCAAGCCGGTTTCAAAGTAGCGGCGCGTCAAGCTCGCCGGTCTCAGCGGTTATACCTGCGGCGCGCCAAAACCGGCGCGAATGCCAGCGCGTTGCCGACGACTTCCTCCATGTCGTCATGCGGCGGTGTCCAGTCCAGCACGATGCGACGGGGCGCCTGTTCTGCCTCGGCAATGACATGGTTGCTGCGTGCAAGCGCTGCTTCCCAGGCCAGCGCGCTGCCGACGATCTTGTCGATATCATCGTGCTGCGGCTGCCAGCCGAGCAGCGTGCGGGCGCGGGTTGAATCGGCCACCGAGGTGATGATGTCGCCCTCGCGCCGGGCTCCGAAGCGGATTTCGAAATCGCGGCCGCTCAGGCGCCTGACCGAATCGAGCACTTCCCGGACGCTGTAGCCGCGGCCGTAGCCGCAATTGGCAACGAGGCTCTCGCCGCCTGAGCGCAGGTAGGTCAGCGCATCGAGATGGGCTGCAACCAGATCGGTCACATGGATGAAATCACGTACACAGGTACCATCACGGGTCGGGTAATCGGTGCCGAAGACCTCGATCCCGTCGCGTTTGCCCATGGCCGCTTCCGTTGCCACCTTGATCAGGTTGATGGCGCCGCGGGTGGATTGTCCGGTCCGTCCGAGTGGATCGGCGCCCGAGACGTTGAAGTAGCGCAAGGCCGCATAGCGGAAGTCGTGGGCCGCCGCCGCATCGGCCAACATCATCTCGGTCATCAGTTTTGACCGGCCGTAGGGTGATTGCGGCACGGTGGGCGTTGTTTCCGCGACCGGGGCATCGCCTTCGGGGCTGCCATAGACCGCCGCCGTGGAGGAGAACACCAGCTTGCGCACCCCGGTCTCGATTGCGGCGCGGATCAGGGCGAGGGAATTGGTGGTGTTGTTCTGGTAGTACCCCAGCGGGTCAGCCATCGATTCCGGCACCGAGATGGAGCCTGCGAAATGTACAATCGCCTCGATGCCATGGTCCCGGATGATTTCGGTGATGACGCCGGTATCGGCCACATCGGCAGTAATGAGTTTCGCTTCAGGCGCCACGGCCCAATCGAAGCCGGTCGACAGACGGTCGACCACGACCACATCCTCACCGGCGTCGAGCAGTGCCCAGACCATGTGGCTGCCGATATACCCTGCTCCACCTGTCACCAGAACCGTCATGCCAACCCCTTGATGGTGCTTCCACCACCGCAGGATGAACCTCAAGTTTCAAGAAACCGTGAATCGCTGTTGTTCCGGTCTGGAGCAGCTCGGTTCAGTGTCAGAGAGAGGAGATGTAATCTGCCAGCCGGCCTGCCGCTTCCTCGACATGATCAAGACGCCGCAGGAAACAGGCGCGCAGGAACGTGTCACCGCCCTTGTCGAACGCGGTTCCCGGCGCCAGGCCGACGCCTGCTCGGTCAACGATGTCGATCGCCGCAGCCCTGGTGTCGGTGATGCCGTCGATCCGGAAAAACGCATAGAACGCGCCGTCAGGCTTCTGGGTGACGACCCGGTTGGTGCCGGTCAGCGCATCACAGAACAGATCCCGCGCAGCCGTGGCCTTGGCGATCTGCTCTCCGACATAGCCATCCCCATGTTCAAGTGCTGCCAGTGCACCCTTCTGCATGAACTGCGGCACGCCCGAAGTCTGGTACTGGACGCTATTCTCCAGCACCTGAATGATCGACGGTGGCGCCACGATCCAGCCGACCCGCCACCCGGTCATCGACCAGTTCTTGGAGAAGGTGTTGACGAAGATGATCCGGTCGTCATCCTGCATGATGTCGAGAAACGACGGTGCACGGCCGCCAGCATAGAAAAAGCGGGTGTAGATCTCGTCGGCGATGATCCACAGGCCGTGCTTGCGGGCGAGATCGAGTACCGCGCTCAGATCCTCCGGCGTGGCAGTCCAGCCGGTCGGGTTGGACGGGGAGTTGAAGAAGATCGCGCGGGTTTTCGGCGTGATCGCGGCAGCCAGGCGTTCCGGGTCAAGGCTCCACCGGCCATCCGCGTAATCCAGTGGTGCAGCCACCGAAACACCGCCGGACATGCCAAGTGCTGCCGCAAAGTTGGGCCATGCCGGGGTGAGCTGGATCACCTCGTCGCCGGGATCAACCACTGCCTCGATGGCAATCTTGATGGCCTGCATGCCGGATCCAGTGACACAGAACGCATCGAGTGGAAGCTGCTTGCCGAACAGCCGATCATGGTAATCTGCCAGCGCCTGCCGGAGTTCGGGGATACCACGCTGCCAGGTGTAGAAGGTTTCGCCCCCGAGCAACGCCTCGGCCGCGGGGCGGGCAATGAAATCAGGGGTTTTCTCGTCGCCTTCACCGGCCCAGAGCGGGATAAGGCCGGGTTTCAGGCGGCCGTGATTGACCACGGCAACAATGCCGCTTTCAGGGGCCTGAATGGCGCGGCGGCTGAGGCTTTCGAACTGGTTCATGGCAAACTCCGTTTGCCTCTCTTAGCGGGTTACGCAGACCGGCGCATCCATGCAGGACTTATCAATCCATCGATTTTCCTGATGCGAGCAGACCCGCACAGCAAAAAGCCCCGGTAGGATACCGGGGCTCGGTTCGGGACCATCGCTTTCCCCATGCCCGTCGCAGAGAACAGCGTGGTTCAGTGTTTTACTTTTTCAGAAGATCGCGGATCTCGCTGAGCAGCGCGATGTCGGCCGGCGGTGCGGCAGGTTTGGCTGGGGCAACTTCTTCCTTCTTGCGCAGAGAATTGACCGCACGAACCATCAGGAAAATGATCCATGCCAGGATCAGGAAGTTGATCAGCACGGTCAGGAAGTTACCGTAAGCGAGAACAGCGCCCTGCTCCTTGGCAGCTTCCAGTGTCGTTGCAGTCACGCCGCTGGCAAGCGGGATGAAGAAATTGGAAAAATCCATTCCGCCAAATATCGCACCCACGATCGGCATGATGATATCATCGACCAGCGATGAAACAATTAGACCAAATGCACCGCCGATGATCACACCGACAGCAAGATCCATCACGTTGCCCTTGGCGATGAACGCCTTGAACTCATTCAACATGTTCAGTCACTCCGTTTGGCGCGCGATGTCCCTCTTTGAAAATCGCCTGGCGCGCGCCTCGCCCGCCCGATTTTAGTGTTACCTAACACAATTGGTCGCAAGGTTAACCTGCCAAATACTATTGGCCACAACTGGTTCAACGTCCAATCTTGCTCAACCAAAGGCTGCCTTGTTTGGCATTTTTTTGGGCTTATGCTTGCAGTCTTGAGGCGTGGGGAGGAGACAGATCATGATGCCCGGCTGGCTGGTTTTCGGATCGGCCCTTTTCTATCTCCTGATGCTGTTCGCCATCGCCACCTACGGCGACCGGTCCGCACGTCAGCGGCGGAAGCGGACAGCGGGCCGCCCGATCATCTATTCGCTCAGCCTGGCGATTTATTGCACCTCCTGGACCTACTTCGGCGGTGTCGGCCTCGCTGCATCGCGCGGGCTCGAATTCACCGCGATCTATATCGGCCCGATCCTGATGTTCACTCTGGGGATGCCAATCCTCAAACGGATCGTGACCCTGGCCAAGGCCGAAAAGCTCACGTCAATTGCCGACTTCATGGCAGCGCGCTACGGCAAGAACCCGCTGGTGGCCGCTCTGGTCGCGCTGATTGCGGTGATCGGCACGATTCCCTACATCGCGCTGCAGCTCAAGGCGGTGTCCTCATCGGTGGCGGTGATGGTGGATGTCGAGCAGTTGAACCGGGTGACAGAGACTTTTTTCCTGTCTGACATTTCCTTTTTTGTCACGCTGGTACTTGCTGCCTTTGCGGCTATTTTCGGCACCCGCCACACGGATGCGACCGAACACCAGGATGGTCTGATCCTGGCCATTGCGATGGAATCTCTGGTCAAGCTGCTGGCCTTCTCGCTGATCGGCCTGACGGTGATGTTCGCACTTTTCGATGGCCCCTGGGACCTGTTGCAAGCTGCAACCGCCAATGCCGAGGTGATGACGGCAATGACGCATGAAACACCGTTGCTGCGCTGGGCGCTGCTGATCGTGTTGTCGGCGTTTGCCATCATCCTTTTGCCGCGGCAGTTTCATGTCGCGGTGGTAGAGAACCGGACGCTTGGAGAATTGCGGCTGGCCGGATGGTTGCTGCCATTTTATCTCGTCGCCATCAACATTTTCGTGCTTCCGGTCGCCATTGCCGGTGTGTTGCAATTTGGCTCGGGCGGGTCGAGCGATCTTTTCGTGCTGGCATTGCCCATGGCAAACGACATGCCCGTCGTCACACTTCTGACCTTTATCGGAGGCTTTTCAGCTGCCACAGCGATGGTGATCGTCGCGTCGGTGGCCGTAGCCATCATGGTCTCCAACGATATCATTGTGCCGGTTGTGCTGAGACGGCGCGACCGCCGCGGCCAGAGCGGCGATTTTTCTGGCCTGATCCTGATTATTCGACGCACCGCGATCATAGGCATCCTGTTGCTGGGTTTCGCCTATTACCGTGCAGCCGACATCAATGCCGGGCTGGCATCGATCGGGCTGTTGTCGTTTGCAGCGATCGCGCAACTGGCGCCGGCCTTCTTCGGTGGCCTTTTCTGGCGGCAGGCAAATGCACGTGGCGCCATTGCCGGGCTCTCCAGCGGGATTGCCATCTGGGCATACATCTTGATGGTGCCGAGCCTGGGCGGGCCGGACAACAGCCATGTGGCCGCAGCTATCCTGGATTTCATCATTCCCGGCACTTATGCCTTTACCGGGCCGACAGCTGATCCGCTGTTCAACGCGGTGGTTTTGAGCCTGACGGTCAATTGCCTGTTTTATGCGATCGGCTCGCTGTCGCGCAGGCCGAAATCCATCGAGCGGATACAGGCGGCGATGTTCATTCCGGAAAGCCAGCGGCTGACCACATCGGGACGGAGCTGGAAGACCAAGGTGACTGTCGGCGACCTGAAACAGACCATCAGCCGCTATCTCGGGCAAGAGCGGACGGAACGCTCGTTTCATTCGCATGAACGCGCTATCGGCCGCTGGATCAACGAACAGGACCCGGCTGATATGGGCATGTTGCGCTTTGCCGAGCAGCTGCTTGGCAGTGCTATCGGCTCGGCCTCTGCCCGGCTGGTGTTGTCGCTTCTGTTCGAACGCGCCGACGACATTCCCGGCGACACCGCACGGCTGCTGGATGAGGCTTCCGAGGCGCTGCAATACAACCGCGACCTGCTGCAGACCGCCCTCGGTCAGATGAACCAGGGCATCACCGTGTTTGACAGTTCCAACCGGCTGACCGTCTGGAACAAGCGCTTCCGCTCGCTGCTGGAATTGCCCGAGCAGGTCGGCCAGGTCGGGTTTCCGCTGGAAAGCATCATTTCCATTCTCGTCGAGCGGGGTGATCTCAAGGCGGGTGAAGAACAGGAGGCGCTGGATCGCTTTCTCGAGATGGACAAGGCGTTTTCGCTGACGATCGGGCCTGAAAAGCGGATCATCGAAATCCGCTCGAACCCGATGCCTGACAGCGGCATTGTCACGACTTACGCGGATATCACCGAGCGCGTGGCGGCGGACATGGCGCTCAAACAAGCAAATGAGACGCTTGAGCAGCGCGTCTCCAAGCGGACGGCGGAACTGACCCGCGTGAACCGCGAGCTCGAGAAGGCGCAACTGACCGCCGAAGAGGCCAACATCGGCAAGACGCGTTTCCTCGCTGCCGCCGGACATGACATCTTGCAGCCACTCAATGCGGCGCGGCTCTATTCATCCACGCTGGTCGAGCGGCTGGGCAATTCCCCCGATCAGAAACTGGTGCAGAACATCGATTCTTCGCTTGAATCGGTGGAAGCCATTCTGGGTGCGGTGCTTGATATTTCCCGGCTCGACACAGGGGCCATGAAACCGCAACTGGCGAGTTTCCCGCTCAATGACCTGTTGCAGCGGGTGGTCACCGATTTTGCGCCGGTGGCGCGCGAAAAGAATCTTAAATTCACGGTCATGCCGACCAGTGTTCATGTGCGCTCCGATCCCAACCTTTTGCGTCGGCTGGTCCAGAACCTCGTGTCCAACGCTATCAAATACACCCGTGAAGGCCGGGTTCTGGTCGGCGTCCGACGCCGCGGCGACAAAGTGTTGATTCAGGTGATCGATACCGGGATCGGGATCCCGTCGACCAAGTTCCGCACCGTGTTCCGTGAATTCGCCCGGCTTGAGGAAGGTGCCCGAACGGCTTCCGGATTGGGCCTGGGCCTTTCGATTGTCGACCGGATCGCCCGGGTTCTCAAGCACTCGGTCGACATTGCCTCGCTGTCGGGCAAAGGAACCGAGTTCCGGGTGGAATTGCCAATCGAAACCAATATCTCGCGCATCAAGGCACAACCGAAGCGCAAGTCAGCGGATACAGCCAACACCAACCTGAAAGGGCTGAGGGTTCTGTGTATCGACAACGAGCCGAAGATTCTCGAGGGCATGACGCTGCTGTTGAGCGGCTGGGGCTGCACGGTTTTAGCCGCTGACTCGCAGAGCGGGAGCTTGCAGATCGCGGAGACAGAGGACGCGCCAGACGTCATCTTCGCGGACTTCCATCTTGATGACGGAACCGGCATCGAAACCATCGTGGCGCTGCGTAAACTTTGGAAAATGGATATTCCCGGCCTGCTGGTGACCGCTGACCGTACGCCCGAGGTACGCTCCACGGCAGAGGCGGAACGCATTGCGGTTCAAAACAAGCCGATCAAGCCTGCAGCCCTGCGGGCATTCCTCAATCAGGTCACTTTCACCCGCAGGACCGCAGCCGAGTAGTGCTGCCTGGTCAAGCATCCTTGTTCAGTCGTCATTGTTCAGTCGTCCTGGCTCAACACCTCAGCGCCGATCTTGGAAAGCTGGATGACGGCCTGGGTGCGGCTGTCGACACCGAGCTTTTGCAACACAGCCGAGACATGCGCCTTGATCGTGGCCTCCGAAACGCCGAGTTCATAAGCGATCTGCTTGTTGAGCAGACCTTCAGCCAGCATGCCGAGCACCCTGCCCTGCTGCGGGGTCAGGGTCTGGATCCGGGCGATCAGACCGGCGATTTCCTGGTCATGTTCAGACCCCAGGTCAACGTCCGGCGGTGTCCAGATGCCACCATCAAGCACGGTGCGCACGCCCTGGCGGATCTCGTCGATGCTGGCGGATTTCGAGATAAAGCCGGACGCACCCAACTCCAGCGCCCGCCGCATGGTGGATACATCGTCGGTGGCTGACACCACCACGACCGGCAGGCTTGAAAACTCGGCACGAAAGGCAATCAGGCCCGAAAGACCGGACACACCCGGCATGGTCAGATCCAGAAGGATCAAATCCGCTTCCGGATGATCACCGGCTTTCTTGCGGGCGCTCTCGAGATCACCAGCCTCAAAAATATCGATTGTCGCACCTATGCCTTCAAGGGCTTGCCGCATGGCGCCCCGAAACAATGGATGATCGTCCGCAATAATGAATGTCAATTGCGCCATGCACTCTCCCCCTCCTGATCGCGCTGCCGCGGCAATCAGGCCCAAACCTGTTTGCGTAGCCACCTTAGCGGCGCGCCAAGCCTTCACGCAAGTGCATGGAACGGTGAAGAACAAAAGGCAAGCCGGCTTCCGGAACCTTAAGTGTCAGGTTCGGTCCGGGATCGGGTCAGGCGGCAATTGTGGCGAAGATTCGAAATCCCTGCGCAAATCCTCAACCATGCCGAAGAAGTGGCGCATCATCTTTTCCATCGCCCCGATGGCACGATCAAGTTCTGCCTTGTCGGGAATGCCAAGGCCATCTTCCGGCGGCACCACCGGATCAACGCCTCGTTCCAGAGCCTCCACCCGGGCAGATAGATCCGACAAGGCCTCTTCAAAGGCGCGGCGTTCATCGGCAGACAGCCTGCAAACAAGTTGACCGCTCTTCTCGGTGCACATCGACATCTCGCCGGTCTGGGTGTCGAGCCGGACAAAACCGTTGTCTGTCTTTTCGATGGTATAACGTTTTGCAGCCGGTTCCTGGGCGAGCGCCTGAGCGGGAATGATCAACGCCAGTGCTGAAACACAGAGAATTTCAAAACGGATCATGACGGCACCCTCCTGTTTCTGTATGTGGTGACACGCAATAACGACAAAATCGAGAATAAGCCCGAGGCAGGCCGTCGACAGAACGGTTTCAGCGGGCCGGCATCGGGAAAGCGAGACGCTCAAACATGCATGTGACAATCTACAAGATTACCCCGGAAGCGCTGTGGCGCGTAGCCGAAGCAGAAGGCCGGTTCACCGGCGCGCCGGTTGATCTGGCAGACGGCTTCATTCACTTCTCGACCCGTGAGCAGGCCGTCGAGACTGCAAGGAAGCATTTCGTCGGACAGGAGAACCTGTTGCTGGTGGCTGTTGACGCGAGCGCGCTTGGCGAGAAGCTGGTTTTTGAAACCTCACGCGGCGGAGCGCTGTTTCCGCATCTGTATGCAGAGATGCCTCTGTCAGCCGTCAAATGGGTGAAGCCGCTGCCGCTTGGCCCGGATGGCGGGCACGTGTTTCCGGACATGGAATCATGAAAAGCCTGATTGACGGGTTTGCCCGAAGCGCGCTTTTCACACTCGATCCGGAAACCGCCCACGGACTGTCAATTACCGCATTGAAAAGTGGGCTGGTACCGGGATGCCGGGCGGATCGGGATCCGCGGCTTGCCGTAACCGTCGCGGGGCTCGATTTCCCAAACCCGCTGGGCATGGCCGCCGGATATGACAAGAACGCCGAAGTTCCCGTCGAGCTGGCGCGACTGGGTTTCGGCTTTGTCGAGGTCGGTACGCTGACCCCCAAGCCGCAATCGGGCAATGCGAAGCCGCGGATCTTTCGGCTGGTCAAGGACCATGCGGTAATCAACCGGCTTGGCTTTAACAATCAGGGTCACGCCGAAGCCCATGCCCGCGTATCGGGCCGAAGCCGGGAGGGCATTCTCGGGATCAATATCGGTGCCAACAAGGATACCGACGACCGGATCGGTGATTATGTTGCAGGGATCTCGCGGTTTGCCGACGTGGCGGACTATTTCACCGTCAACATCTCCTCGCCCAACACCCCGGGTCTGCGCAATTTGCAAACCCGCGAAGCGCTGGCTGAATTGTTGAGCCGGGTTCTCGCCGAACGCGACGCCAAGGCCAAACGCATCCCGGTGTTTCTCAAGATCGCACCGGATCTGACCGAGCCCGATCTCGACGACATTGCCGCGGAAAGCCTCGCCCACCAACTTGACGGCGTGATCGTGTCCAACACGACGCTGTCGCGGGCGGGCCTGAGCCACGATCCGAAAACGGCTGAAGCTGGCGGGTTGTCGGGCCGGCCTGTGTTTGAACGCTCGACGATCGTGCTTGCCAAGATGCGCGAGAAACTCGGTGCCGAGATGCCTCTGATCGGGGTCGGCGGTATCGACAGCGCGGAAACTGCTGCAGAGAAGATCCGGGCGGGCGCGGATCTGGTTCAGCTTTACACCGGGTTCATCTATGGCGGTCCATTGCTGCCGGGGCGGATCGTGCGGGATCTTTCCCGTCTTTGCGACCATGAGAAGCTGACGAAGCTTTCAGACCTGCGCGACAGCAGGACCTTCCATTACGCGGGTCTGGCGATCCCGGAATAGGATCAGGCCGTGCCGAAGGCCCGGTCCCTCCGGCGCGGCAGAATTGCCAGCAAGGTGAGCCCCCGTGCCGCGAGAAAGATGTTGAGCGAGATCCAAAGACCCTGATTGCCCCAGATCCGGGTCAGGCCAACAGACAGCCCGATGAAAAGGGCGAGTGACAGCAGCATCATGTTGCGCATGTCGCGTGACCAGGTGGCGCCGACAAAGACCCCGTCCATCTCGAAGGCAAGGACGCCGGCCACCGCGGTCAGGGCCGCCCAGAACAGATATGACCCGGCCTCCAGGCGCACGGATTCCAGGGTGGTCATCAGAGCGATGACCGCATCGCCAAAAATCAGGAAAAAGCCGGTGGTGAACCCGGCGAGCGCAAAGCCCCAGAACACGGTCAGACGCACTGCCTTGTCGAACGCGGGACGATAACCCGCACCGATGGCACGACCCGCCAGCTGCTCGGCAGCGGTGGCAAACCCGTCAAGATAGTAACCCGCAACCATGAAAAAGTTCATCAGGATGGCATTTGCCGCGAGAGTGGTCTCGCCGAAGCCGGTTCCCAGCCGGGTGAACCAGGCAAAGGCGGTGATCAACGCAAAGGACCGGATCATGATATCGCCATTGAGCGCCATCAGTCGCAATATAGACGCGCGGTCGATGATCTGCTTCCAGGACGGACCGTGAGCGAGGTCGAAGTTGCGGTAAATGACCAGAAGGCCGGCGGCGCAGCCGGTGATTTCCGCAATCACGGTGGCCCATGCGACGCCCTGAAGGCCATAGTCGAGCCCCAGCCCGAGCCAGATCGACAGGACGATGTTGGTGCCATTGATCACGGTTTGCAGCAGCAGCCCGGTTCCGCCCATGCCGCGGCCAAGCACATAGCCCAGGATCGCGTAATTGGCCAAGGCCGCGGGCGCCGAGAGCGCCCGGATCATCAGATAGGTGGAGGCCGCAGCGGCAATCTCTCCCCGGGCTCCCATGAAAGCCAGGCCGGCGGCCAGAAGCAGCGGCGTTGCGACGATGACTGCGACGCCTGCGACCACCGAAATCATCAGCGAACGCCAGAAGACCGCCTGTTCCTCCGTCGGATCATCGCGCCCCATGGCCTGTGCGACCAGACCCGTGGTCGCGGTGCGCAGGAAATTGAAGGTCGTGAACACCAGGTCAAACAGGATCGCGGCGATAGCCAGCCCGCCCAACAGCGCAGCATTGCCCAGGCGGCCCACTACCGCGGTGTCGACCAGACCAAGCAGTGGCGTGGTCAAAAACGCCAGTGTCATCGGCACCGCAATGGCAAGAACCATCCGGTTGTCGACGTGGAAGGCGCGGCCTTCAGGCGGCAGAACATCAGAAATCAGCGGAAGATTTGACAAATCGTGGATCCAGCGAGCGGTGATGCATCATTCCTGTTCGAGTCCCGGGCTGGTGTAAAGGGGGACCTCAACCTACGCATCTCCAACCTTGATCCTACCGGTACGGACTGGCTTCCGGCAGGAGCGTTACGATGGGTGTTTTTTAACTTCACTGGCGTATTGGATGAGCGATGCCGTGAGGCAAGGAGACATTTGCTTGAATTCGTCATACATATTATCGACCATCAATCCTGTCGTCGGTCTTCTGTTCGCTTCCACTTTTTTTCTGATCTGGCGGCAACAGCCGGAGAGGCTTCATATCCTGCACTGGGCTGCGGCATTTGTTCTCGGCAGCCTTGGTTTTTCCTTCGAATTTCTCCACTATTTCGATCCGATGTTCAGGCTCTCGGACGGCGTCAACATCTTCGTTCCGGTCTGTGTGCTTCTGATTGTGAGGGGCGTATCGCTGCGCTACACCGGCAGTGCACCGACCCGGCTGTTGGTCTCGATCCTCGCAATCACCTACCTCACCGCCAGCTGGATCAATTTTGTTCATCAAAACGCTTTCGGGCGCGGCCTGGCCATCACCATTGGTATCGTGGCGCTGCTGACTGCCGCGATGACGGCAATGCTGAAATACCGGGCACGTGACAAAATTGATCTGGGCATCCTGGTGGGCCTGCTGGCAGCGTCAGTTCTTTTGCTTGCCCGCCCTGCCCTTTCATTCTTCATCGAAGGGGCGCCGCAAAAGGGTGTCATCGAGGACACCTCGTTCTGGGCTGTCTCCATGAAGGTCGCAGCTCTTTACAGCCTGCTGGTGTTTGCAATCCTGTTCATGTTGCGCATTGCCGCTGACCTGTTTGAGGAACTCAACCAGCAATCCGTTACCGATTCACTGAGCGGGCTGTTGAACAGGCGCGGTATTTTTGCAGCCGCGGAAACATTGGCTGTTGAAGCAACCCCGTCACTTCCGATCTCGGTTCTGTTGCTCGATATTGATCATTTCAAGCACGTCAACGACAATTATGGCCACCAAACCGGCGACAGGGTAATCCAGGCAATGGCGGAGCTGATGCAAGCGAATGCGCCAGATTCCGCCCTGGTCGGCCGTCTGGGCGGCGAAGAGTTTGCAATCTTCCTTCCAAATACCGGCAGCAAGGCAGCGCTGGCTTTTGCCGAGGCGTTGCGAACATCCATTCGACTTGAAGACCATGCCGGTATTCCTCCAACTCATCCGGTAACCGTCAGTATCGGGGTGACCGAGGGCACCGGAGAGAAACTGGAACGGCTGTTGCGGTTTGCCGATATCGGGCTCTACAAGGCCAAGGATGCCGGACGGGACCGTGTGCAAATGGCAAATAGCCAATTACATGGCAAAGATGAAAATCGACGGTCGGCGACGCTGGCTCGGGCCGGACGGTAACGCCAGGCTACACCGTCACGGTTTTGATGGACGACCGGAACGGACCCGGGCATAAACAGCTGATGCCATTCCTGCCGATCGTTCACGCGCCAGATTACGATGCCGATTTCGCGCCGGACCACCGGTTTCCGATGGGCAAATACACCAGACTGATGGAGTTGATCCGCGCGAGCCACATGGGCGAGCGGACAATTGTCCACGCGCCTGCACCGGCGTCCGCCGCGTGGCTGTCGCTCGTTCATGACCGGGTGTATGTGGATCAGGTGCTGGCCTGCAAGGTGCCTGCCCTGATCGAGCGCGAGATCGGCTTTCCGGTCAACGAGCGGGTGAGCCTGAGAGCGCGGCTGGCGACGGCGGGAACGGTGATGGCGGCGCGGCTGGCGCTGGCCGAGGGTCTCGCCTGCAACACCGCCGGTGGCAGCCACCATGCGCGGCGGGCGCAAGGAGCCGGCTTCTGCACCTTCAACGATGTCGCGGTGGCCGCCCACCTGCTGCTCGCCGATGGCGAAGTCGCGCGGGTTCTGGTGATCGATCTCGACGTGCACCAGGGCGACGGCACCGCCGAAATCTGCGCCGGGATAGACGCCATCCGGACGGTTTCAATGCACAGCGAGAAGAACTATCCCGTTCGCAAGCAGGTCTCGTCAATCGACGTGGCCTTGCCTGACGGCGTGCGTGACGCGGCCTATCTCGAGACGCTGGACTGGCTATTGCCGCGCAGCATCGACGGTTTTGCGCCGGATCTGGTGTTTTACAATGCAGGCGTCGATCCGCACGAGAATGACAGGCTCGGGCGACTGTCTCTGAGCGATCGGGGCCTCAAGGACCGCGACCGGCGGGTTTTTTCGTTCTTCAGACAGCGCGGCATACCGATCGCGTCGGTGCTCGGAGGCGGCTACAGCCGTGACATTGATGCCGTCGCGGGACGGCATCTGCTGACCTTCGAGGCAGCCGCGGAATTCGTCTGAGAGCTGCACCTACTTGCGCAGGCTGAGCAGCCGCAGGACGATGAAGACGGGGATCACGACGCCGGCACCCAGCACCAGATATCCGCCAAAGCGGCCCAGTGCGGCAAAGCCGGTCTCCCACAGGTTCACCACAAAATCGCGGATGATGTAGAAGATATCGACCGGGTACCAGTTGAACGCGGCCATGACCACGCCGACCACGAACGACGCGACCAGCAGCTTGAGTGCGGTGCGGCCGGGCGTGTCGCCCAGAAAGCGTGTCAGACCATTGCTCATTGCGTCCATTCCCGTGTTACTGGCTTTCACATAGTCACGCAGGGCACACCGGGCAAGTCCGTCATTCGGCTCCGTCGATCATCAGCTCGAGCGTTTCGAGCCTGTCGGCCTCTGCCGGCGGTTTGTCCCAGCGCAGGCGGCTGATCCGGGGAAAGCGCATGGCGACACCGGATTTGTGGCGGCTGGAGCGGTTGATGCCCTCGAAAGCGACCTCGAAGACCAGCCCCTTCTCGGCCCCGGCGCGCACCGAGCGGACAGGGCCAAAGCGTTCGATAGTGTTGTTGCGGACATATTTGTCGATCTCGACAAGCTCGTCATCGGTGAAGCCAAAATAGGCCTTGCCGACCGGCACCAGCTCGCCCGGCTCGCGCCAGACGCCGAAGGTGTAGTCGGAATAAAACCCGGAGCGCTTGCCGTGGCCGCGCTGCGCGTACATCAACACCGCATCAATAAGAAACGGATCGCGCTTCCACTTGAACCATTCGCCTTTTGGCCGGCCCGGCAGATAGGGTGCAGCCTTGCGTTTGATCATCACCCCTTCGATGACAGCGAACGGCGGATCGGCGCGCAGGGCAGCGAGATCGTCCCAGCTGTCAAAGGAGAGCATCTGAGAGCAATCGAACCGCGCCGGATCGAGCCGTGAGATAAATGTCTCGAGCCGCTCCCGGCGTTCGACAAACGGTTTTGCGCGCAGATCTTCCGCACCGTCCTGCAACAGGTCATAGGCGCGGAAGAAGGCCGGAAAATCGCGCAGTTGTTTGGCGCTCACCTTCTTGCGGTTGAGCCGTTGCTGCAGGTCGGAAAATGTGCCGGTTTCGAAACCCTCGCCGACAGGGCGGGCGACCAGCAATTCGCCATCAAGCGCGCCGTCAAAGCCGATTGCATCGACCAGATCCGGGAACGTGGCCGAGATGTCATCGCCGGTCCGGGTGTAGAGCCTGGAGATCCCGCGTTCCGATGTTGCCTGGACGCGGATGCCGTCCCATTTCCATTCCGCCGCAAAATCAGCCGGGTCGAATTTCTCGAAATCCTTTTCGTCGATGGCGTGGGAGAGCATCACCGGGCGGAAAGGCGCGGCGGCCGCATTGATGGGTTTGTCGCCTGAGCCTTCGAGCCAGGAAAAAAGTTCGGTGTAGGGCGGTGTCAGGCCGTGCCAGAGCTCCTCGATCTCGTTGACATTAACTTCGCCGAAAGCTGCCAGCGCCTGCTTGATCAGCCGGCCGGACAGGCCCATGCGAAAGCCGCCTGTGACAAGCTTGAGCAGAGCATAGCGGCCGGGAGGATCGAGCCGATCGAGCCAGTCCTCGATGAGGCCCGGACCTTCGCGGCGGGAGGAGGCAATGAGCGTCTCGACCACTTCGGACAGCCCCGGCGCATCGTTGCGACCAGCAAGCGCCTCACCCTTTTGTGGCCAGGCGAGCGCGATGGTTTCGGCCAGGTCGCCGACATAGTCATAGGAATAGCCGAAGAGCTCGGGATCCATGCGGGCGGAGATCAGCTCGCGCAACTGCGCCGGTTTGACCGCCGGAATATCGAGATCGCGGGCGATGGCGGCAAGTGCATAGCCGCGTTCCGGATCGGGCACGGTGCGGAAATAGTCCTGCAGCAGCGAGAGCTTGGCGTTGCGCGAGGGCGTGAAGGCCAGCATGTCGAGAAGATCGGCGAAACGGTTCATCTCTCAGTCGCCCTCGTCTTCATAGCCGACCAGATGCAGCGGTTTGGCGGGAATGCCCTGCATCGCGCACCAGCGCACCAGCGCTTCCTCGCGGCCATGGGTAACCCAGACCTCGCCCGGCGCTACTGCCTGGATCGTTTCGGCCAATTCGTCCCAATCTGCATGGTCGGAAATGACCAGCGGAAGCTCGACGCCGCGCTGACGGGCGCGTGCCCTCACCTGCATCCAGCCGGAAGCAAAACTGACCAGCGGATCGGGAAAACGGCGGGCCCATTTGTCGCCGAAAGCGGACGGTGGTCCGAGCACGATGGCGCCGGCGAAATCACCCTTGGCGCCGGCATCCACCGTCGCCGGACGCAGATCGCCAAGCGCTATGCCCTGCGCCTCGTAATAGTCACAGAGCTTTTGCAACGCGCCGTGAATGTAGAGCGGCTGATGATAACCGGCATCGCGGATCAGGCGAATGACGCGCTGCGCCTTGCCGAGCGAGTAAACGCCGATCAGGTGCGCGCGCTCCGGATTGCGGCTGACGGACCGCAGCAGCCGGGTGATTTCGTCCATCGCATCGGGATGGCGGAAGACCGGCAGGGCGAAGGTGGCTTCGGTGATGAAGACATCACACGGCACTGGCTCGAAAGTGGCGCAGGTCGGATCGGGGCGTGGCTTGTAGTCCCCGGAGGCGACGATGCGCAGACCATTCCACTCCACCGCGATCTGGGCCGATCCGAGCACGTGACCCGCCGGGTGAAACCGGACAGTGACGTCCTTGATGCGGATGGTCTCGCCAAACTCGGCGGCCTGGGTTTCGCGGGCGTGGTCGGCGCCATAGCGGATCGCCATGATGTCGAGTGTCTGAGGGGTGGCCAGCACGTGATCGTGACCGGCGCGGGCGTGGTCTGCGTGGCCATGGGTGATCAGCGCCCGGTCGACATTGCGTACGGGGTCGATGAAAAAATCGCCTGGCGGACAGTAAAGCCCTTCGCGGCGGGGGATCAGCAGGTTTTCGGGTCTGGTTGCCATGACATTCAAGTAGGGCGGCATCGCCGCATGCGAAAGGGCTTGCGTTTTGTACCTCCTCAACGCATAGGCTCCGGCCTCAGTTCCTTTTCGGTTCAACCATGACATCCTACCAGCTTTCCTCGGGCGATCTCACTGCCGATCGCCGCGCTCACTATGCCCGTCTGTACGCCGAAGGCGGCGATCTGGAGGCAGCCGTGGATCTTCAGGTCCAGGCGCTTTCGCTGGCCCATGACTGGGCCGCGGGCTGGCAGACGCTCGGGGACTACCGAGAGAAGGCCGGAGATCTGACCGGTGCAGCGGAAGCGTGGCGGCAGGTGCTAACGCTTTCAGCCACGGACATTTTCGGCGCAGGGCTCAAGCTTTCGCTGACCGGCCAGGCCGAAACACCGCCGGCGCCACCATCGGAATATGTCGAAGCGCTGTTCGACGGCTATTCGGACCGTTTCGACACGGCTCTGATGGAAAATCTCGGCTACTGCGTACCAGAGCGGCTGACCGCCCTGCTTGCGGATGTGGCTGGCGGGGATGCACAGTTTGCAAAGGTGATTGATCTGGGCTGCGGTACCGGTCTGTTCGGCGAACGGATCCGGCGCACGACATCGTGGCTTGAAGGTTATGACCTGTCCCAGGGCATGCTGGCCAAGGCATCGGACAAGGGCGTCTACGACCATCTTGGACAGGCCGACATTCTGCACGCCATCCCGGCGGCGCGGCTGCAGAATGCGGAACCGGCAGATCTGGTCGCGGCCGCGGATGTGTTTGCCTATTTCGGAGATCTTTCGGGCGTCATGGCGGTGGCCGCGAGCCTGACGGCTGACGGCGGGTTGCTGGCCCTGTCGCTCGAAGCTGGCCCCGACGGGTGCGAGTGGATGCTGCAATCCTCGCTGCGCTACTGTCACAGCGAGGCCTATCTGCGGCGACAGCTGGAGGACAATGGTCTCGATCTGCTGGCATTGAGCCGGGAACCGATACGGCGTGACGGTCCCAACACCATTTCAGGGTTTCTCGCCGTTGCACGCAAGCGGCCAAATGCAATCGTGAGCGAAAAGCTGGCTGATCTGGTGGTTGCAACGCCGCTGACCGTCGCTCTCAACTGACAGCGACGGCAGAGATGCAGCCAGGCGCGTCAGGCGGCAGCCGCCGGCTGATCAACCGGATGCGGCGTCCTGAAGCCAACCGCGAGCCGGTTCCAGGTATTGATGGTGCCGATGGCAACGGTTATTTTCATGATCTCCTCATCACCGAATTGCGCCTTGAGTGCTTCGAATTCGCCATCGGGGATGCCGGTTTGGGCGACATTTGTGACCGCTTCGACCCAACCCAGCAGTGCGCGCTCCTTGGCGTCATAGACACCGGCTTCCCGCCAGACGCTCATCAGATTGATCCATTGGTCGCTCAGCCCGTCTTCACGGGATTCCTTGACGTGCATGTCGACGCAGTAGGCGCAACCATTGATCTGCGATGCGCGCAGCTTGATCAGGTGAATGAAGCGACGCTCGAGGCCGGAATTCTGAACATAGGTTTCGAGCTGTATGACAGCCTTGAGAGCGTCGGGAGCGGCCTTTTGGAAATCAAGACGAGGATGCATGGGTATCTCCTTTTTCGAAACTGGCCTCAGCGAGCCGATTTGCGTTGATGCTGATCTAGAAAGGCACAGCCACGTGCCGCGATACCGCCATCGTCGGTTTCCGTGAGATCGGCGATGAGACCCGCCACACTGACGCCGGCGAGCTCTGTGCGGTAGGCCTTTTCAGCCCTGAGCATGGCCGCATTGATGCCGCAGGGCGCCTTGAAGTAGCGGTCGGGCAAGGGATTGGGGCCCCGTTGCCTGATCTCGTTGCAGCGGAAGGCGGGCGCCGGACCTTCGACGGCGAGCACGATGTCGAGCAGGCTGATCGCGGCAGGCGCGCGGGCCAAGCGGTAGCCGCCTTTCGGCCCGGGAACGGTGGCCAGAATCCCGGCATTCGAGAGGGCTTGAAGATGCTTGAGCAGGTAGCTTGTCGAGACGCCGTGAAACTCGGCCAGGCTCGAGGCCGACAGCACGGTATCCGCGTCCAGCCCTGCCAGCATGGTCACGCTGTGAATCGCCTGCTCAACCCCATCGCTCAGTTTCATGTCTTACCCCCTATCGTGGATATTTTTTATCCATGATTCGCCGTAATGTCAAACGTCGGCCGTCGAAGGCGCAGTTTCATTTTTGCTGTGATCGCGTTCTGATCGGCGTCGGCCTTCTTGGAGAGCCTGCATGGCTGCACTACATTGGTACGCGTGAAAACCGAACCCGCGCCAGCCACCGACAATCCGGGCTTCTCATTGCCCGAGCCGTTCCTCGGCTGGTTCGCCAGCCGCGGCTGGCAGCCGCGCGCGCATCAGCTGGAGCTCCTGGCAGAGACCGCAACCGGTCGATCGATGCTGCTGATCGCGCCGACGGGAGCCGGCAAGACACTGGCCGGGTTCCTGCCAAGCCTCACCGACCTTGCCGCGCGCGGCAAACCCAAACCCGGGACGGTCGGCGCGCGGTCGTTGCACACGCTCTACATCTCGCCACTCAAGGCGCTGGCGGTTGATATCGAGCGCAATCTGGCTCGGCCCGTGGAAGAAATGGGGTTGCCGGTCCGGATCGAGACCCGGACCGGCGACACGCCACAATCCAAGCGCGCGCGGCAGCGCACAGACCCGCCCGACATCCTGCTGACCACGCCGGAACAGGTGTCTCTGCTGATCGCCAATCAACATGCCGAACGGCTGTTTGCCGGTTTGCGTTACGTGATCTTTGACGAGCTGCATTCGCTGATCGCGTCCAAGCGCGGGCATCTGCTGTCGCTGGCGCTGGCACGCTTGCGCAAACTGGCGCCAGGACTGCAGACCATCGGGCTGTCGGCAACCGTGGCGGACCCGGAAGAGCTGCAGCGCTGGCTGGTGCCGCAATCGCGCGAGACAGACGAAATGTCGGGGCGGATCACGGTGGCCGGCGGGGCCAGTCCGCTGATCACCATTCTCGAGAGCGAAGAGCGGATACCCTGGTCGGGGCATTCGGCACGTTACGCGATCCCTGACGTCTACCAGACTATCAAGGATCACCGCACCACGCTGATCTTCGTCAACACCCGCAGCCAGGCGGAACTCTTGTTTCAGGAACTCTGGCGGATCAATGACGACAGCCTCCCGATCGCGCTGCATCACGGCTCACTGGATGCGGCGCAACGGCGCCGGGTGGAGGCGGCGATGGGGCGCAATGAGTTGCGCGCCGTGGTAGCCACTTCGACGCTGGATCTGGGGATCGACTGGGGCGATGTCGATCTGGTCGTGCATGTCGGCGCACCGAAGGGCGCAAGCCGGCTGGCACAGCGCATCGGCCGCTCGAACCACCGCATGGATGAGCCGAGCCGGGCAATTCTGACGCCGGCCAACCGGTTCGAGGTGCTGGAATGCCAGGCGGCGATCGACGCCAATTATGTCGGCGCTCAGGACACGCCGCCGGGCGGTGACGGCGGGCTTGATGTGCTGGCGCAGCATGTGCTCGGCATGGCCGCCGCAGCACCCTTCGATGCGGATGATCTCTATCGCGAGGTGAGCAGCGCCTCGCCTTACGCCTATCTTGACCGTGAGACCTTCGACAAGATCATCGAGTTCGTCGCAACCGGCGGCTATGCGCTCAAAAGCTATGAGCGCTACGCCCGGATCCGCAAGCAGCCGGACGGGCTCTGGCGGATCTCCAACCCGCAAGTGGCGCAACAGTACCGGCTCAACATCGGCACCATCATTGAAGCACCGATGCTGAATGTGCGGATGACCAGCCGCAAGAACGGCACACTGACCGGGCGCGGCGGACCGCCGCTGGGTAAGGTGGAGGAGTATTTCCTCGAAACGCTGGCGCCGGGCGACACATTCCTTTTTTCCGGCAAGATCCTGCGGTTCGAAGGCATCCGTGAGAACGAGTGCATGGTCTCCAAAGCCTGGGACCAGGACCCGAAAGTGCCGGCCTATGCCGGCGGCAAGTTTCCACTCTCGACCTATCTGGCCGACAGTGTCCGGGCAATGATCGCCGATCCCGCAAAATGGGGCGCGTTGCCGGACCAGGTGTCGGACTGGCTGAGGATGCAGCAGCAGGTCTCGCAGCTGCCGGCGAAGGACAGTTTGCTGATCGAGACATTTCCGCGGGCCGAGCGCTTTTTCATGGTGCTCTATCCATTCGAGGGCCGCGTGGCGCACCAGACCCTGGGTATGTTGCTGACCCGCCGACTGGAGCGGCTCGGCGCGCAGCCGCTCGGTTTCGTGGCGACGGACTATTCTCTCGCTGTCTGGGCGCTTGAGGACATGGGCGCGATGATTTCCAGCGAGCGGCTTGATCTCGGCACCTTGTTTGACGAAGACATGCTGGGCGACGATCTCGATGCCTGGCTCAACGAATCCTGGATGCTCAAGCGCACCTTCCGCGCCTGCGCCGTCATCTCCGGGCTGATCGAGCGGCGGCACCCGGGCAAGGAAAAGTCAGGCCGGCAGGTGACAGTGTCGGCAGACCTGATCTATGACGTGCTTCGCAGCCACGAACCGGACCATATCCTGCTGCGCGCGACCCGCGCCGATGCGGCACAAGGGCTTCTGGATATTCACAGGCTTGGCGCTATGCTGAAGCGAATCAAGGGCCATATCAGGCACCGGGCGCTGGAACACATTTCGCCGCTGGCAGTCCCGATCATGCTGGAAATGGGGCGCGAGCCTGTGACCGGCGAAGCGCATGAGAGCATACTGGCTGAAGCCGCAGAGGATCTGCTTGCCGAAGCACAGAGTTAGAATTGAACGGAACAGCCATGCACGGCGCAAATGCGGCGCTCACAATTGAAACTCCGGCAAGCGTTCCGCTGACGGCCGATGTCACTGTCAACGGAACTGCCGTCGTCTGCGACCGCGCCGGCGTAGCGTGGCTGCCGGGCAGCGGCGTGCTGGTGGTCTCCGATCTGCATCTGGAAAAAGGCGCGGCCTTTGCCCGGCGCGGCATGATGCTGCCGCCTTACGACACGGCTGCAACGCTTGTCCGGCTGGCCGCTGCAATTGCGCGCTACAATCCGCGTCTGGTGATCAGCCTCGGCGACAGTTTTCACGACCGGTCGGGCTCGGCGCACTTGCCCGAGTGCTACCGCGAACAGCTTCAAGGCTTGCAAGGAGGCCGGGAGTGGACCTGGATCGAGGGCAATCACGACCCGCACCGGCCGGTGGGGTTGGAGGGCGACTTTTGCAGCGAACTCAGTGTTGAGAATCTCGTCTTCCGGCATGAGCCGAAACCGGGCGTGGCGGATGGCGAGATTGCAGGACATCTGCATCCGGCCGCCCGTGTGGTGCGGCGCGGCAAGGGCGTGCGCAGGCCATGCTTTGCCAGTGACGGCAAGCGGTTGCTGATGCCGGCCTTCGGGTCGACCACCGGCGGGCTGGAACTGCGGCATCCGGCAATGCGCGGTCTGTTCGACCGCACCCAGCTGGTGGCGCATCTGATCGGCAAGGAGCGTATCTATTCCGTCGCCTTCAACCGGATGAACGGCTGACGGTGCACGGCCTCTTGTTGGTTACGCGACCAGCACAAGCAGAATCGACGCCACGACAATCGCGGTGATGGTCAGGCGCAGCCGCCCGAACCAGCCGGGCAGAGCGCCGCTGCGGGCGCTCATCACATCCCAGATCCCCTGCAGTGCAAATCCGGCGAGCAGCAGGAACAGCGCCCAGGGCCGTTCGATCAGCAGGGCGAGCCAGGCTGCAAGCGACGGTGCCACACTCATGATCAATTGTTCTGCGCTTTGGCCTGCCGATGGCGGCAGTGCCGCGCCCCAGCGGACTCCTCCCATGAAGGACAGGATCACGGCGCCGTAGCCGATGAAAGCCGTGTCACCGCCCAGGTGTGCTGCCGCAAAACCCGGCGAGGCCACACCCGCAACAGCCATGACGACAAAGGGCACCGCGCCAAACCCGGCCAGAAACCATGCTGTGGCAGTGGTGCGGTCGCCATCCTGCTGCATCATAACTCTCCGCCCGTTGGTTACCTGTTCAATCCTTGCGGAAAACTATGCTTCCAAGCCAGCCCGTCAAGGTGGCGAGCAACACGGCGACGATACCGTAAGCGAGTGAATGGGTATGGGCGAAATTGTAGATGAACTGCTCCAGACCGGTCTTGACCACCCGCAGCGGAATGACCTTTTCCATCACGAACTGGTTGTTCTTGTAGAGCACCGCGCGGACCTTGTGCTGACCGACCGGGATGTTGGCCGGAAGCCGTACGGCGGCCCGGAACAAAGCCTTGGAAATGAACTGAACGCCGGTCGGGTCGCGCTGGTAAAGCCCGCTGGCCTGCTTGATGCGGCGCAGCGCATCGCGGAACTCGGTCAGGCGGGAGCCGTCGCCGACCCCCCCGGTGGGAACAAGGCGGATGTTGTTGATGCCGATATCGCGCGAAGCCAGCTCCATCAGGTTCGCGATGTTGGGAAGAGGTCGGGTACTCGACATCGAGTAGGAGGCCGGAATTGGCTCGAAGCGGATCGAATGCCTGTTGATCCAGATCCCCGCCACACGCTCCTTGCGTCGCACGGTGCTGGTCGCGCGCGGACCTTCAAGGGCTACCACGATATCATAGGCGAAGGTGGCCAGCAGCAGTTCGTCCGCCCCCTCGATGGCGCCAAAGACAGTGATGTCGGCACCGGAGAAGTCCGAAGTAATGGCGATCTCATTGGTGGAAATCCCGATGTCGATGCGCTCGGAAAACTTCTCGTTGACCGTCACCGGCGGGTCGGCAAGCTGCGCCATGGCCGGAAGACTGGCGCACAGGGACAGGGCAAACATAAGGACAGCGGAGCGCATCAGAACCCGAAACTCCCGCTGACAACCGAGTAGATTTCATCGGGCGGAAGCACCAGCCCGAGACCAAGCCGGATGCCGACGCCAAGGACCAGCAATGCCAGACCGGCACGCAATTGCTCGCCGCGCATTTTCTGGCCCACGCGAACGCCGTATTGCGCTCCGATCACCCCGGCGATCATCAATAGCCAGGCCAGAACAATGTCGACCGAGAAGTTGGTTGCTGCCTGAACAACCGTCGTGAAGGCCGTGACGAAGATGATCTGGAACAGCGATGTGCCGATGACGACGGAGGTCGGGATGCGCAGCAGGTAGATCATCGCCGGCACCATGATGAAGCCGCCGCCGACCCCCATCACCGAGGTCAGGATGCCGATGGCAAAGCCGAGAAAGATGACCGGAATGACGCTGAGATAGAGCTTTGAGCGTTTGAACCGCATCTTGAACGGCAGACGGTGCACCCAGTTGTGCTGGCCCGGCTTGCGCAGGGACACAGACTTGTTCTGAGCCGCCCGCCGCAACGAGATCACACTTTCCCAAAGCATCAGGCCGCCGACAGAGCCCAGGAAGACAACGTAAAGCAGGGAGATGATCAGGTCGAGCTGACCGAGACGGCGCAACATGGAAAAGATCTGGATGCCGACGGTGGCGCCGGCCAGACCTCCGACCAGAAGCACAAGCCCGAGCTTGATATCAAGCGTGCCACGTCGGAAATGCGCCAAGGCGCCTGACACTGATGACGCGACGACCTGATTGGCACCGGTGGCAACCGCAACTGCCGGCGGGATATTGTAGAAGATCAGTAGCGGCGTGATCAGAAATCCACCGCCCACGCCAAACATTCCAGACAGGAAACCGACTGCCGCGCCCATCCCGAGGATGACGAAGATATTGACCGACAATTCTGCGATCGGCAGGTAAATGGTCACCTTGCCCCCCGGGGGTCAATGACTGGAAAAGGGTTACGTCGGGGAAAGCCCGACAAAACGGTTTTGCGCGTTTCGAAGGTGCGAGTCAAATCAGTTGAGCCGATCCCGGGATGGTTTTTCTGTTGCAGCGGATTTTTTCACTCCGCGCGGCACGAAGCGCGCGATCTGGTGTCAGGAAGCACATGATAAAGCTATAAAATGTCGTGAATTTGGAAATCTTCATTTCCGCCCCCAAAGCGAAGATCCGCTGCCTGCATGGAGACAACGGATCCGGGTTTCAGTGGATTTTTCAAGTCAGTTGGCGCAAGCCCGCACAAAAACCGGTTACCCGTTGCGGGCGAGCAGTTCCTGGACCAGAGCGTCGTCGATTTCGCCGGTGGGTTCCATGCCGATCGAGGCCTGGAACTGCTTGATCGCAGCGACAGTCTTTTTGCCCATCACGCCATCAGGCGCGCCGGCATCAAAACCGTTGTTGTTGAGTATGGCCTGGATATTGCGGATGGCCTTGCTCATGTCCACCGCAGCCGTTTCTGTCGATGCACCCTGCCAGGAAGCGGGGACCTCGACTTCATTTGCGTCCGGGTTGATCGGCTCTGCGGTCCAGTTGGCGACAGACGCACGGGCCGCTTCGGCCTGCTCGGGCCGCAGCGCGTTGAAGACTTCATCGCGCTTGACCGCTGCATCCTTGTCGCCGTCATTGGCAGCAATGGCGAACCATTTGTAGGATTTCTCCAGGTCGCGAGGCACACCGTCGCCGCGCGCATAGAGGATGGCGAGGTTGACCTGACTGTCGCGGACGCCGACTTCAGCAGCACGATCAAACCATTGCGCGGCGCTGTCGTAATCCGGCACAGCGCCAGCTGTAGCATAGAGCACTGCGAGATTGTGCATCGCGCTCGCATTGCCCTGCTCGGCTGAGAGCTGGTACCATTTCTTGGCGGCATCAAGATCACGTTCGAGGCCACTGCCCTTTTCGTAGAAATTTGCGATCCGGTATTGCGACGGCGCGTGACCCAGGTCTGCTGCGCGCTGATACCAGGTAGCAGCGGATTTCAGGTCGACGGGAACTCCACGGCCTTCCGTAAAGCGTGCGCCGATTTCGTAAAATGCGAGCGGATTGCCCGCTGCCGCAGCTGCCTTGAGCGCACCGGTTGCGGCGTCCGCAGGAAGCGCGTCCAGCGCAGCTGTCAGCACAGTGTCGACGGCTGGAGTCTGAGCCGAGCCTTGCGCTTCGGCCTGAACCCCGGCTTGAGCCTGGGCCTGAGCTTCGGATTGTGCGATCGCAGCAGTCGCCTCGGGTGACGGCACCGGCGGGCTTATTTCGGTCAACTCCGCCGGGGCATCCTGGCCTGGCTCGATGACCCTGACCTCGGGCAAACGGGTTTCAGTGACCTGCTGCTCGTCTTCGAAGCTTGCAACCGGGCTCTGCGTCTCATCGGCAACATCAGCGCTTTCGACCGTCGCCGGCTCGACAATGGCCGGTTCAACAACTGCTACATTCTCGTTGTCCGAGGACAGCAAGCCTGAAACCAGCGGATAGGACATGATTGCAAGCAGCACCGCGCCAGCGGCCATCAGCATGGGACGACGGCGGGACTTGAGAACCTCCAGCATGCCGCCGCCGGTTTTACGGCCCTTGCCGATGGTTTCAACCTCGGCAGCCGCAGCCATGGCGGCACGGCGGGCGGAGGCCAGAAATTCTGACTTTTCCGAACCGTTTTCCGCCGAGCCACCATCACGCTGGCGTTCAGCCACCTGTGCCTCCCGCACCTTTTGCAGGATGCGATTAATGTCTGGAGCGCCTGATCCTGGTTCGAGCGGCATGTTTGCGGTTGCCGCGTCCATTTCCATGGACGGGTCAAGCGGCGGGGTATTGTCTTCGGTAAACTGCGGCTCTGCCTGAGGACTGGAATTGTCCTTGCCAGGCCGGATACGGGCGGCCAAGCCGGAGAGGAACGACTTCTCACTGCCGTTGTCCGTGTTTTCTGCCGAGATCCCATCGTTCTGGGCATCAGTCTGCTGGCTCGCAGCATAGGCAGCGGCCATCGCGGCGGCTTCCGATGGCGTGCGCGCCGGGTTGGCCTTGTGATCGGTGTGATTGGCTTCGGCCTGCTGGATTTCGTCCTGATAATCAGGTGAGGCCTGCATGCCCGCATCCAGCACGTCGGACGATGTCCGCGGCATCTGAGCTTCGACAACGCTGTGAGACGCAGGTGCAGGCGAATCGAGGCGTTCCAGTCGGCCAGCGATCTTGAGCATGGTTTCCTGCACGGCCTCGAACGCACGGGTGGTCCGGTCCTCGGTCTTGCGGCTCAAGCCTTCCAACGCCTTGAGGTCATCGGCCAGTGCGGTAATGACTTCCATATTGGCGAGCGACTGCGGTGTTGGCGTACTGCCCATCTGGCCGGAATAGGCCGACAGGGCTGCTTCCGCTGCCTGACGGGCGGCCTCGACCACGAATTCATCACTGGTTGCCAGATGTTCCTCAATGGAAGCCAGTCGTTCGTCAAATGCTTCGGATCCCGCCCCCGAGGGCGCAGAACTGATCAGACGGGACAGGTTCGAGATCTGATCTTCAAGGCCGCGCATGGCCTGATCGCTGGGTCCGGACCCGCCGGTGCTGGACGAATCCAGCCGCTCGGCAATGTCAGCCAGGCGGGCTTCCAGGTTCTCGATCCCAGGCATCATCACCGGAGCCTGTTCGATGTAGGGCCTGTCGAGCCGTGCCGAGATCTCCGCCAGCTGGGCTTCGACATTCTCGAGTCCATTGACCGGCTGCATGGCATGGCCGGCGGCTGTGACTTCAGCCTGCTGCAACTTGTGGGCAATGTCGGCCAGGCGTGCGTCAAGCGTTTCGAGCCCCGGCAATGGATCAACGCTGCGCGAGACAGTGGCTTCGGCACGACCGATGAGGGCTTCCAGACGACCGATCACCGCGTCGGGGACACCGCCAGCCTGTGGCGCAGGTACCGAAAGGGTTTCGATCTGGTCGGCCAGCTGATCCAGCCGGGCGATCAGTGATTCATCGATGCCGCGGGCGTCGAGTGCTTCGATCTTGCCGGTAATGTCGCTGAGATATTCGGCGAGCTCGGGCATCCGGTCTTCACGCGCGCCGTTTTCCATGAAGGACTGCAGGTTTTCAATCCGCGCATCCAGGCGGGCGATGGCTTCTTCGTCGGCCAGCTGCGCCACACGGGTGGCGAGGTGTTCAATGCGGCTGCCGATTTCGGTTTCGACTGCGGAGGGTTCGAGCTCATCGATCTTCTGGGCAACAGATGCCAGGCGCGCTTCAAGGCGCTCAAAGTGAGCGGTGTCGGCAGCCGGTGCAGGCGCCGGCATGGCCGAAATAGCGCGGGTGATTTCGTCAAGCCGCGCACCCAGCATCTCGAACTGCGCCGGGAGATCCGGGTTGGCCGCTGCCGATTGATGTGTCATCGCTTCGATCGTTTGCGAAAGCTCGAGGATCTTGTCTTCGATGGCCTGACCCTGGCCCGAGGCCGGCATGGTGGCCAGGAATTCACGGATTTCGTCAACGCGATAGGCCAGATTGACCAGTTCTTCGCGAAGTGCGGTCATGTCGAGCCCGGAGACCTGCTGCTCCATCGACTGCCAACGGCTTTCCAGCGAACGGACGCTGTCTTCACGAGCCAGCTGATCGACCATGCTGCGCATGGAATCAAGCTCCAGCCGGAGTGCATCCGCGCCGCCATCGTGGGTGCCGAGCGCGTCAATAGACGCCGAGATCCCGGCGAGATCCTGACGAAGTTCTTTCGGCAGTGACTGGTCACGGGCTTCTGCGCGCAATTCGCTCATCTCGCGGCGCAGCGCCGTCATCTCGTTAACGAGCTGCTGGCTCAGGTCCGGTCTCGGATCCTGATTCCCTGCGGAGAACGGCTTAGGGGCAGCAGCTTTCTGGGTTGGCTTGTAGCTTTGGGTTTCAGCACCGGTCGACGGCGCTGTGGTCCGGGGACGCTTGGTCGAAGGAACCTTTGCGTTGCGTTGCGCCTCATCGAGCGCCCGCTGGCGGGCCCGAATGTCTTCGAGCAGATCGCTGCCGAGACCCTGGGATTGCGATCTCGGCGCCGAAGCCTGCGATGGTGTCGCGGGATGCCTACCAGCGGCGGCATCGCTGCCCCGTCCGAGCATGCTTTCAATTCGCGCTTCCAGGCCTTCAATGGTGCGATTGAGCGAGTCCAATGAGGATCCGCTTGCTCCGGGCCTGCTTGAATGAGATCGCGATCCGTTCATTTTTACTTCCGCTTCGCGTTGTTGACCGGGGCTTGCAACCCCACCCCCGTACGCAGCACATCCATACTGCCGCCCGGGTCAGGGGAAAAATCCCGAACTCCGAAAGGCCAGACTTCAAACCGGCAAAAACAAGATACAACGAATCCGGGCTTACTGCTCTTCGGCCCCACATTCAGCGAAACGTGGTAAACAACCCGTTAACCAAGGTTACTTTTCTTCTGTCCGAAGCCCGGAAAAGGCCGCGACTTGACGTTCCAGAAGGTTTAATGTCACACCGAATTTGATTGATATAGCAACTGAGAAAAATGGCGGCTTTGCCCAACCATGAATGACATGACAGACACCAGTTTGGATCACGACGAACCGGTTTATAAAATCGGCGATCTGGCAGAGGAATTCGGCGTCACGCTGCGCACCTTGCGCTTTTATGAAGACAAGGGGCTGCTCAAACCTACCCGCGTCGGGGTGACGCGGCTCTTCTCCAGGCGCGACCGTGCTCGTCTCAAACTCATCCTGCTGGGCAAGCGGGTCGGGTTCTCGCTAACCGAGGTCAAGCGGATGATCGATCTTTACGATCCCCGCGGCAAGAACATTACCCAGCTCAAGGTGGCATTGTCGAAGGGCGAGGCGCAGATGCGGGTACTGGAAGATCAACGCAACAGCATCAACACCGCCATTGACGAACTCCAAAGGACCATAACAGTGGTCCGCGACATGCTGGCTGAATCAGAATAGCAACCAGCCGGCCATCGCCACCTAAACCAACCCGCTCAAAAGGCGGGTTTTTTATTGACCGCTCTCTGCGGCTGCCGCTTCAAACCGCCGCATCCCCTTTTCCCAAACAACCAGAAACACCAATTCTGAACTCACAAGGTTGGTCTGTTTTTTGAATTTTTCTTGACCGAAGGATCAAAAAACACTGGTTTTTGATGAATTTCGGACCCAAGATGAGTCCGAGGACGTGATCAAGCCAATTTTTTACGTTTACGCAAACGTCAAAGTTTAGTATGCCGCTTTACGGGGATCGCCGGGCTATCGTGCCCGAGGCGACAAAATTACAAGGGATGAGGATCCATGCCAGTCTTCAAGGCTCCGGTCGACGATACGCTTTTCATTCTCAACGATGTGCTCGGCTATGAGCGCTACATGAATCTGCCCGGCTTTGCAGACGCAAGCCCGGACATTGTCGAAGCTGTCCTGCAGGAAGGCGCGCGGATCGCCGAAGAGGTGATGTTGCCGCTCAATCAGGTCGGTGATCAGGAAGGCTGCGTTCGTCATGACGACGCGACCGTATCGACACCGAAGGGTTTCAAGGAAGCTTACAAGCAGTATTGCGAAGGCGGATGGCTTGGCCTTGCCGCGTCGCCGGAATATGGCGGCCAGGGCCTGCCCTACACGCTGCATACTGCGGTGTCCGAATACATGATCTCGGCCAATCTTTCGTTGCTGATGTATCCTGGCCTGACCCAGGGCGCGGTTGCAGCAATTGCCGAACACGGCACAGACGAACAGAAGAGCAAGTTCCTGCCGAAGATGATCGAAGGCACCTGGACCGGCACCATGAACCTGACGGAGCCGCATTGCGGCACCGATCTCGGTTTGCTGCGCACCAAGGCTGTGCCGCAAGGCGACGGCAGCTACAAGATTTCCGGTCAGAAGATCTTCATCTCTGCCGGTGAACACGACATGTCGGACAACATCATCCATCTGGTTCTCGCCCGCATCGAGGGCGCCCCGGAAGGCGTGAAGGGTATCTCGCTGTTCATCGTGCCCAAGCTGATGGTCGGTGACGACGGCTCGCTGGGTGATCGCAACCCGGTCAGCTGTGGTTCGCTCGAAGAAAAGATGGGCATCCACGGCAACGCAACCTGCGTGATGAACTATGACGAAGCCACCGGCTACCTGATCGGCAAGGAAAATGCCGGTCTCAAGGCGATGTTCGTGATGATGAACGAAGCCCGTCTCGGCGTTGGCCTGCAGGGCCAGGCGATGGGTGAAATCGCCTATCAGAACGCTGTCGCCTATGCGCGTGAACGGCTTCAGGGCCGCTCGCTGTCGGGGCCGAAGGCTCCGGACAAGAAGGCTGATCCGATCATCGTGCATCCTGATGTGCGCCGCACGCTGATGACGATCCGCGCCTTCAACGAGGCCGGCCGTGCCTTCATGTTGTGGACTGCACTGAAATCTGACGTCGCTCACAAATCCGATGTCGAGAGCGATGTTCAGGAAGCTGACGATCTGCTCAACCTGGTCACTCCGGTGGTCAAGGGCGTGCTGACCGACAAGGGCTTTGACCATGCGGTGATGGCGCAGCAAATGTTCGGCGGCCATGGCTACATTGAGGAATGGGGCATGAGCCAGTATGTCCGCGATGCCCGTATTGCGATGATCTATGAAGGCGCCAATGGCATTCAGGCGCTTGATCTGGTCGGCCGCAAGCTCGGCCAGAATGGTGGCCGAGCAGTGATGGCGTTCTTCAAGGAAGTCGGCGATTTTTGCGAGGAAAACCGCGAAAACGAAGAGCTGGCGCTCTACACCAAGAGCTTGAAAAAGGGCCTCAACGACCTGCAGGCCTCGACCATGTGGCTGATGCAGAACGCGATGGAAAAGCCCGACAATGCCGGGGCTGCATCGACCGATTACATGCATCTGTTCGGTCTGGTGTCGCTTGGCTACATGTGGGCGTTGATGGCCAAGGCAGCCGTCGAAAAACGCGCCGCCGGTTCTGATGGCAAGGAAAAGTTCCTCGCCTCCAAGCTGCTGGTCGGCAAGTTCTACATGGAGCGCATCATGCCGGAGACAGCTCTGCGCAAGACCCGCATCGAAACCGGCGCGGACACAATGATGGAGCTGGCCGAGGAGGCATTCTGAGCCCTGTCTGATTGCTGAGGACAAAGACTGACGGGCAGGCTGATCTGTCCGTCAGGTAATTCGGGAGGAAGACATGGCGACGTTGCCATCAGACGTGCTTGGCGTACCCCGTCCGGACTGGATGGACGACGATGTTGCGATGCTGGCCGACATGGCGTCGCGCTGGCTCGAGGCCGAAGTTGTTCCGCATTACGATCGCTATGAAAAGCAGGAGATGGTTGACCGCAGCGCCTGGGAAGGCGCTGGAGCAGCTGGCCTGCTGTGTGCGGCGGTTCCCGAGGAATATGGCGGCTCGGGCGGCACCTATGCCCACGAGGCGGCCATCATCGAGGCTCTGGGCCGGACAGGAACAGATGGTTTCGGCATCGCGCTGCACAACGCCATCGTCGCGCCCTACATTCTGCATTTCGGCTCTGAAGAGCAGAAGCGGAAGTGGCTTCCCAAAATGGCCACCGGCGAGATGATCGGCGCAATTGCGATGACCGAACCCGGCGCAGGCTCCGACCTGCAGGGCATCAAGACGTCGGCTAAAAAGGACGGCAATCACTACGTCATCAACGGCTCGAAGACATTCATCACCAATGGTCAGCATGCCAACCTGATCATTGTCGTGACCAAGACAGATCCAACGAAAGGCGCCAAGGGCGTTTCGCTGATGGTGGTCGAGACAGACGAAGTCGAAGGTTTCCGGCGTGGCCGCAATCTCGACAAGGTCGGGCTCAAGAGTAACGACACATCAGAGTTGTTTTTCGATGATGTGCGGATACCGACCGCCAACATGCTTGGCAGCGAAGAAGGCCAGGGTTTTGCCCAGTTGATGACGGAGCTCCCGCAGGAACGGCTGCTGATCGCCAACCAGGCGATCTCGATGATCGAGCGGGCTCTGGCGATTACCATCGACTATGTCAAGGAGCGCAAGGCCTTCGGCAAGACGATCATGGATTTCCAGAACACCCAGTTCAAGCTGGCGGAACTGAAATCGGAAGCCACGATGGCGCGGGTGTTTGTCAATCACTGCGTTGGCGAGCATCTGAAGGGTCAACTGACCTCGACCACTGCATCGATGGCCAAATATCTGACCACCGATCTGCAGTGCAAGGTGGCGGATGAATGTGTCCAGCTGCATGGCGGCTATGGCTACATGAACGAATATCCGGTGGCGCGCATGTTCCGCGATGCGAGGGTGCAGCGGATCTACGGCGGCACCAACGAGATCATGAAGCTTTTGATTGCAAGGAGCCTGTAAACCAATGACGGACTTCACTCTTGATTGCTTTTCGGAAAGCGGCAACGCCTACAAGGTGGCGCTGATGCTGGAACTCAGCGGCGCCGGCTGGGCGCCACGTCGCGTTGCGTTTTTCACCGGTCAGACACGCTCGCCCGAGTACCGGGAAATGAACATCATGGGCGAAGTGCCGGTGCTGACCCATCACAAGGTGGATGGCGATGTGGTACTGAGCCAGTCCGGTGCAATCCTTGATTATCTGTCGCGCGAACTCGACCGGTTTGGCCCGGCCAATGAAAACGAACGGCGCGAGATCCTGCGCTGGATGTTTTGGGACAATCACAAGCTGACCAGCTATGTCGCGACCTACCGTTTCATGAACCTGTTCCTGAAGAAAACCGACGATCCGGTGACGCAGTTCTTCCACGCCCGGGCCGAGGGCGCCTTCAAGGTGCTTGATGCGCATCTGGCGGGACGAGACTTTGTTGTTTCCGGTCATCCGACCATCGCTGATCTTTCGCTGTGCGGCTACCTGTTCTGGCCCGAACAGATCGGCATGGATTTAGCTGCCTATCCGAACATCGCGGCCTGGCTCGACCGCATCGCAGCCCTTCCGGGCTACAAGAGACCTGAAGAGCTGATGCCGAGCGGGCAGGACCCCGCAACGGCCACCGCCTGACCCAAACACCAAACCCTGGAGATCACCGCAATGGTTGATGTATTTGTCTATGATCACGTCCGCACTCCGCGGGGCCGCGGCAAGAAGGACGGAAGTCTGCACGAAGTACCGTCGGTCCGGCTTGCCTCGCGCATGCTTGAAGCGCTGCGCGACCGCAACGGACTTGCTACCGAAAAGGTCGATGACATCGTCATGGGCTGTGTCGATGCCATCGGCGAAGCCGGCGGCGACATTGCCCGCGCGGCCACCTTCGAAGCCGGTTACGCGACCGAAGCTCCGGGCATCCAGATCAACCGCTTCTGCGCCTCCGGCCTCGACGCGATCAATTTCGGCACAGCCAAAATCGCCCAAGGCGCTGACGACATCGTCATCGCCGGTGGTGTGGAATCGATGTCGCGCATCGGCATCGGCGCCCAGGGCGGCGCCTGGTTCATGGACCCTTCGGTCAATATCCCGGCCTATTTCATGCCGCAGGGCATTTCGGCCGACCTGATTGCCACCAAGTACGGTTTCTCGCGCGACGACGTCGATGCCTATGCAATGGAAAGCCAGAAGCGTGCAGCGAATGCCTGGGAAAAGGGCTACTTCAAAAAGTCGGTTGTTCCGGTCAAGGACATCAACGGCCTGACCATTCTCGATCATGACGAGCACATGCGGCCCGGCACCGATATGCAGGCGCTCGCAAGCCTCAATGCCTCCTTCGGCATGATGGCGGAAATGGGCGGTTTCGGTTCGGTGGCAATTCAGGCACACCCGGAAATCGAGAGCATCAACCACATCCACCATGCCGGCAACTCCTCGGGTATCGTTGATGGCGCCGGTTTGGTGCTGCTCGGCTCGAAGCGCGGCGGCAAGACCATGGGCCTCGAACCCCGTGCGCGGATCAAGGCGTTCGCCAATATCGGCTCCGACCCGGCGCTGATGCTGACCGGCCCGGTTGACGTGACCGAGAAGCTTCTGAAGCGCGCCAAGATGAAAATCGAGGACATAGACCTGTTCGAACTCAACGAGGCGTTTGCCTCGGTGGTGCTGCGCTTCCAGCAGGCGTTCGACATTCCGTCCGACAAGATCAATGTAAATGGCGGCGCGATTGCCATGGGGCACCCGCTGGGCGCCACCGGGGCAATGATCCTCGGTACCGTGCTTGATGAACTCGAGCGCCGTGATCTCAACACCGCTCTGGTCACGCTGTGCATCGGCGCAGGCATGGGCACCGCGACGATCATCGAACGCGTCTGATTTCCGGGAGAAACACTATGAGCAATGATATTTACACAGTAGACGTCGACAATGACGGCATCGCGCTGGTCACCTGGGACATGGCCGACCGCTCGATGAACGTCTTCACCCAGGCAGCACTTGAGCAGCTTGATGCGCTGGTTGACCGCTTCGTCGCCGATGATGCGGTCAAGGGCGTTGTCTTCACCTCTGGCAAAGCGACCTTTTCCGGCGGCGCGGATCTGACCATGATGAAGACCATGCTGGCCGGCATGGCGGAAGAGAAGCGCAACAACCCGGAAAAAGCCCAGCAGATGCTGTTCGATCAGGTTGGCAAGATGAGCTGGCTCTACCGCAAGATCGAAACCTGCGGCAAGCCGTGGGTCTCGGCCATCAACGGTGTGTGCATGGGCGGCGCGTTCGAACTGTCGCTCGCTTGCCATG